>ERZ772940.951-NODE-951-length-10912-cov-26.0353_pt1 | contig 10912 bp, 8 predicted proteins | sample MGYA00511682_ERZ772940 | MGnify/ENA primary metagenome ERZ772940 (study PRJEB29015, sample SAMEA2737922) | human oral metagenome | biome: human oral; feature: human-associated habitat; material: dental | place: China | collected 2031 ... | reverse complement strand
CGATCACCGCGCGCTTGGCTGTGAGGTGCTGGCCCACAGCGGTCAGTCCCAGGGCGCCGGGCCCAGGAAGGTCGTCAGATCAGGGCAGGCGAAGGTAGTCTCAGGCACGTCGAGGTCTCTCGTGACGGGTTGTGTAGCAGCTCCCATCATCGGGGGACCTCGACCCCTACCCAAGCAACGACGCACCCACCCCACCTATACACTTCAATAGGCTTCAGCTACCACACCCTCAAACGCGAAGAGCCCCTTTACATTCGAGTCAAAACTGCATCTCCACAACCGCTCCCTGAATGATATTCACCACTCTCGCCTTTTTGATCGGAGCAGGCCACTCCATCCTCAGCCCGATGGGCAACTCTTGGGAAGTAGTATTGATCCTGATATCGCGCGCAAAATGAGGGGGATTGCGGAATCTCGGCAGCGTCGGTCATCCGATCGCTGACCTCGTCCGTGGCTGAAACTCACCGGCTACAGCGCCGCGTGGGTCAGTGCGATGCGGTGGAGCTCGGGCAGGTACTTGCGGGCGTCGCGGAAGTCGGCGGTGACGTACTCCGGTGGGATCGGTTGGGGCTGATGGACACGCTTGTGGAGGGCGTCGTATCCGAGTGAGGTGTCCCACGGCCTCTCAATGAGGGCGACGAAGGCCATGAACGGCAGCCACGTGAGAACCGTCAGCGCCGTCGTCGAGGCCGGGGCGACGAGGCGGGCGGCCAGGAATCCCGCGACCGCGGGGCAGGTCACGGCGATGAATGTCAGCAGCAGGCCGTGAGGATCCCTCGAGCGCCAGGCCCGCATGATGAGTCGGTGGGCCGAGGCGTCAATGAGCTCGCGAATCGCCACCGCCACCAGGGAGAACAAGCACGCCCTGCCGAGTCCCAGCCCGGCACGGGTCAGCGCCGACCAGACCAGCACGATGACCGTCAGACCGAATACGCCGGGCAGTCCGAGGACCAGGCGGCCCACGACCATCGCGGAGACGGGCGTGACGGGCCTCCAATGATGACGCCCTGAGCCTCCCGACCCTGTGCTGCCCTCGTTCATGACGTCCCCTCGGTGTGATCGCGAATTCAACCGCGTAGGCCATTCTACAAAGGTCCGCGGACAGTGGCCTGCGCTCACGGCCGCGCTCGGTGCTGGAACCGGGGGCGGACGACGGCGCCGGACAGCCCGCTGCGCAGCCCCGTGGGTGTTTGTCGAGGTGGGCCCCGCCACCCTTGTCCCGGTTTCGTCGTCTTGATTGATGATCGTGCGTATTCTGTGCCCGTGAGTCCGGACCATCAGCATGCCAGCGGCGAGATCGACATCGCCTCGCTTCATGCTCAGGACTCCACCGGCCTGCTGGATCGCATCGACCGCGCCGTCGTCTGGGACATTCCCCTGACGACGCCGTTTCGCGGCATCACCCGCCGCGACGGCGTCCTGCTCCACGGCCCCGGGGGCTGGGGCGAGGTCGCGCCCTTCTGGGACTACGGGTCGGAGGCCAGCGCCCCCTGGCTCGCCTCCGGGCTGAGCCAGGCTCTGGGGAACTCTCTCCTTCCCCGCTACCGGGAGACCATCTCCGTCAACGTGACCGTCCCCGAGGTCGGCGCCCAGGAGGCCGCCGAGCTGGTGCGGGCCTCCGGAGCCAGGACCGCCAAGGTCAAGGTCAGCGGCAGCAGCCCTAAGCGCTCGGCGGACCTGGAGCGCCTCGAGGCGGTCCGCTCGGCCCTGGGGCGCTCCGGGAAGGTACGCATCGACGTCAATGGCGCCTGGGACCTGGAAACCGCCCGTGAGAACCTGCCCCTCATGGACCGGGCCGCCGGAGGACTGGAGTACGCCGAACAGCCCTGCGCCACCGTCTACGACCTGGCTGACCTGCGCCGCGCCGTCGATGTGCCCATCGCCGCCGACGAGTCGATCCGGCTGTCGGCCAACCCCCTGGAGATCGTCCACCGGCGCGCCGCCGACGTCGCCATCCTCAAGGTGGCCCCGCTGGGCGGGGTGCACCGGGCCATGGACATGGCCGAGCGCCTCGGACTGCCCACGGTCGTCTCCTCCGCCCTGGACACCTCCGTGGGCATCATGGCCGGCGCCACCCTCGCCTTCAGCCTGCCCTCCCTCAACCACGCCTGCGGCCTGGGGACCACGTACCTGCTGACCCAGGACGTCGCCGACCCCAGCGTCCGTCCCAGCAACGGGACCCTGCGTCTGGACGCCGCCCCCGTCTCCGAACGCCTCCTGAACGAGGTCAAGGCGGGCCCCTACCTCACCAAGCACTGGCAGACGCGCCTGCTGCACCTGGCCGGCGCCCTGCACGCCCGCCGCCAGCGCGAGGCCCGCGACCCGAGCCGGGCCGTGGCCGGGCTGCCGCTGTAGCCCGCCCCAACCGCGTGGTGGGCTCACTGGGCTGTCCCTACTGTGATCAATCGCAGCCCAGCGCAGGCGGGCCGCTCTCGTATCCTCGCCCCTGTGACCGACTCCCCGGAGCCCCCGCAGCTCCCGCCCGCCATGGCCGACGCGCGCAGCCTCGTGGCGGCCCTCCTGGCCGAGGGCGTGCGCGAGGTCGTCCTGTGCCCGGGATCGCGCAGCGCCCCGCTGGCGGACGCCCTGGCCGATGCCGCCGACGCCGGACGCATGCGTCTGCGTGTCGTCCTGGATGAGCGCAGCGCCGGTTTCATCGCCCTGGGGGCCGCCCGCGCCCGCGCCCTGAGCGGGCACAGCCGCTGCGCCGCCGTCGTGACCACCTCGGGCACGGCCGTCTCCAACCTTCACCCGGCCGTCAGCGAGGCCGACGCCGCCGGCATCCCCCTGCTCGTCATCAGTGCCGACCGGCCCCACGAGCTGGTTAGCACCGGCGCCAGCCAGACCACCGAGCAGACCGGGCTTTTCGGTCCGGCCCTGCGCCTGGGCGTGGACCTGCCCGCCGACCTGGCCGCCGACCTCGGGGGCAGCGCGGCCGATGCCGCCATCGCCGGGCAGGTGCGCCGCGCCGTCGTCGCGGCCAACGGGGCCCTCAGCCGGGATCCCGGCCCGGCCCAGATCAACGCCCGCTTCCGCCCGCCCCTGACAGTGGAAGGCACAGTGGAAGGCACAGGGGAGGGCGCAGTCCCCTCCGCCCCGGCGCCGTCGGCCACCGTTGCCCGGGCAGCGGTGCCGACCGGAGCCCCAGCGGCCGGTGCTGGCCAGCAGGTCGGCTGCGGTTCCTCCACGCAGGGGCGGGGGCTCGTCGTCGCCGGAGACACCGCCCACCCGGCCGCCGGCGCCCTGGCCAGGTCTCTGGCCGAGCACCTCAACTGGCCACTCCTGGCCGAACCCACCTCCCAGGCCCGCAGCGGCCCCCAGGCCCTGAGCCGCTACGCCGAGCTGCTGGGCACCCCCGCGGGCCGTGCGCTCGCGGAGCAGGCCGAGCACCTCCTCGTCCTGGGCCACCCCAGCCTCAGTCGCTCCGTCACCGCGCTCCTGGGGCGCGAGGACCTCGATATCACCGTCCTGACCGAGCGCGCTCGGTGGACCGATGTCTCCGGGCGAGCTCGACGGGTCGTCCCCATTGACGGCCCCGATCACGAGTTCGACGACGACGCCCTTCGCTCGGCCCGGCTCGCAACCCGGCTCGGCCTGGAGAGGGCAGGCGCCTCCTGGGCCGACTCCTGGCGCCGGGCGGCGTCGGATCTTCCCGAACCGGACTGTTCCAGCAGCGCCGACGCCGTGGCCCGGGCCGTGTGGGAGGCGAGCCAGGCCCCCGGCGCCCCCACCCTCCTGCTGGGCTCGTCTATGACGGTGCGGCGCCTGGACCGACTCGCCCAGCCCGGCGCCACCGCCCCGAAGGCGGTTGCGAACCGCGGCCTGGCGGGAATCGACGGCACCATTGCCACCGGAGTCGGACTGTGGATGGCCTCGGACGGACCGGTTCGCGCCGTGATGGGTGACCTCGCCTTCCTCCACGACGCCATGTCCTTGAACCGGGGCGTGCATGAGGAGGAGGCCGACCTGCAGGTGATCGTCGTCGACGACGGCGGGGGCGCGATCTTCTCCCACCTCGAGTACGCCCACACCACCCCACCTGCCCGGTTCGAACGGATCTTCACCACCCCCCAGCGTGCGGATATCGCCGCACTGGCCGCAGCCCTGGGGGCCCGGGTCCACGTCCCCGATGACGTCGCGGCCCTCCGCAGGATCCTGGCCGAGCCGGTCGACGGTATGAGTGTCGTCATCTGGGAGACCACGAGGCACGATCCTCACACCGTGACAACATGAACGACGATAGAGATAGACGGCAGCCGGCGGGAGAGGACCCGCGCCAGTGGACCCGGCTCACCCCGAAGCCCACTGCAGGACTCTCAGCCCGCTGCGATACAACGGTTACACGATCCACAGCGCAGCCTCAGGGAATCATCGGAAACGGTACAGAGCCCTGGTGTTGTCTACCCGTGGATCTGAGAGGGCGAGATGCCCGAGGAGGAGCACAGATGAGCGGATACGACGAGACGAACCCGGAGGCATACCGGCCCACTGAGCCCGGAGCGGTGGCAGACGGCGGGCACTCCGGTGTCGACTCCTGGTCCGCCAGCGGCCAGGCCGACCCGGCAACGGCGGTCTCCAGCGGCGAGGGCCCGACTGCGGCCGACAACCACGGGGGCTACGAGGATCTCTCCCAGGCCTACGCCGCCGACGCCTCCGACTCCGAGCCGGTCCTGCCTCAGGGGGCAGGCGCGCAGCGCTGGGATGAGACCCGGCAGCTGCCCGCCGAGCCGCCGACCTCGCAGCTGCCCGCCGAGCAGTCCATGTCGCTCTACGCGCAGTCCGCCCAGGAGCAGTACCAGCAGTCTCAGCAGCAGTCCTACCAGCAGCCGCAGGGTCAGTACTCCGCTCCTCAGGCGCAGCAGGCGGCGCCGTCCAGCTACTCATCCCCCCAGCAGCCTTACCAGGGGCAGCAGTCGCACTTCGGCTCGCCCTACACGAGCGTCCCGACGACGCCCGGTGGTTACGCGCCGGCCGGCGCCCCCTCCGGGGAGTCCTTCTACGCGGCCTCGAAGTCCGCAGGCACTGAGAACGGCACCACGAGGCGCCGGGGGCCGGGCTGGTTCGCCCTGGTCGCCTCCGTGCTGGTCGCCTCCCTGCTGGGTGCCGGTGGGGCTGTGGGCGCGGTCAGGTACATGGATGTTCACGGTGGGGACACCTCATCGCGCCCTTCGACGGCGCCCACTGCCATCGCCACCGGGAGCACGACCCAGACCGTCAACAGCACTGGCCAGGCCCCCGACTGGGAGGCCGTCTCGGCCGCCGTGTCCAACGCCGTCGTCTCCATCGGCGTCGTCACGGACAAGGGCACCGCGCTGGGCTCCGGAGTCATCTTCGACAAGGAGGGGCACATCATCACGAACAACCACGTGGTGGCGGGGGCCTCCAAGATCCAGGTGACGTTGGCCGACGGCCGTGTCTATGACGCTGAGGCCACTGGTACCGACCCCGCCACTGACCTGGCGGTCATCCAGCTCAAGGACGCCCCCGACAACCTCACTGTCGCCCAGCTCGGTGACTCCGACCAGCTTGCTACCGGTCAGGACGTCATGGCGATCGGTAACCCGCTGGGCCTGTCCTCGACCGTCACCACCGGCATCATCTCCGCTCTCAACCGGCCCGTCGTCAACTCCCAGAGTGAGGACGGCTCGGGCGGTTCCGCCTCTTCGGCGGTCTACACCAACGCCATCCAGATCGACGCCGCCATCAACCCCGGTAACTCCGGTGGGCCGCTCTTCGACGAAAAGGGGCGGGTGATCGGGATCACCAGCTCCATCGCCACTATGGGGCGCTCCAGTGACGGCGAGGGAGGCTCGGGAAGCATCGGTATCGGCTTCGCCATCCCCGTCAAGCTGGCGGACAAGGTTGCCAAGCAGCTCATCAAGTCCGGTACGGCCACTCACGCCTACCTGGGAGTCACCCTCGACACTGATGGCGCCACGGCCGACGGCGAGAAGCGTGCCGGCGCCAAGATCACCTCGGTCGAAGGCGGCTCGCCGGCTGACAAGGCCGGTCTGAAGAAGGATGACGTCGTCATCGCCATCGATGGGAAGACCACTGCCCAGGGCTCGGCGCTGACCGGTTACGTGCGCCAGTACTCCGCCAACGACAAGGTCAAGCTCACGGTCATCCGCGACTCCAAGAAGCAGGACATCGACGTGACCCTGGCCGAGCGCAAGGACTCCTGACCGGCAAGTTCCTGCCTGTCCTACCGAGACCGACGGCTCCAGGTCCAGGAGCCGTCGGTCAGTTCTTCCTCGGTGGGTTCCAGGACGGCGAGGACGGTGCTGAGGGCCTCTGGTCCCAAGAGCCTGGCGCGCAGCCGGCCGTCGGTGGAGAAAGTGCTCAGGAGGCGCTCGAGCTGGCGCATGCTCAGGGGCAGGTAGCCGATGGGGTAGCGGGTCTCTAGATGATTCTTGAGAACGATGACGGCGTCGGCCTGGCGGACTCCGATGAGACGCGGATGCTCCTTCCATGGAATCTCGAGGCTGTGTCCGTTGGCCTGAGTCAGCTCGATGCCACTCTTACTGACCGTGATTCGACGCCTCACGGGGTGGAAGCCTTGAAGAGCCTGTAAAAGATAGGGGACGCTCAATGCTCCCAGTGCTGCTAAGGCTGCCGATCCGATCCAATCACCCTGGCGGTGCAGCAACCAGGTGACTGCCGCAAGCGGTACTCCCAGAACACCCAGCAGTGGAACACTGACTTCAAACAGGAGCATGCCGGTTGGGGTCGTCATGACGACATGATGGCTGTCGCGACTCCAGTATGATCGGCCAGCTGAAAGAAAGTACTTGAGACACCAGGATGAAACTGCGTAGCTGACGATGAAGACAGCAAGGTAGATCATGGCCAGCGCTGTGGTGGTGCTTCCTGTGAGAAACATGGGGATGCTGAACATGGCTGCGGCCACAGCGATCGCTCCGAAGAACAGAGGTGCCCGATACCGGTTCTTGTCGATGCGTTCCGGCGTGATGATGGGCTGGGCTGCCTTGCCCGTCAGGAAACTCATGGTGGTCATCCTTGCGTTGGCGTATGTGCTGTCTAGCGGCTCCAAGTCCAAGAGCCGTCGGTGAGTTCTTCCTCGGTGGGTTCCAGGACGGCGAAGACGGTGCTGAGGGCCTCGGGGCCTGAGAGCTTGGCACGCAGGTGGGTACTTCTGGAGAAGGTACCCAAGAGACGCTCGAACTGGCGCATACTCAGGGGCAGGTAGCCGATGGGGTAGCGTAGGTCTTCGTGGTCCTTGATGGCAATAACCGCGTGTCCCTGATACACCCCGGTGAGGCGTGGGTGGGCCTGCCATGGAATGATATCCGTACGCCCGTTGATTCGGGTGAGTTCGACTCCATTGTTGCTGAGAGAGATTCTCAGCCGAGTGCCACACCCTGGACGGAGAACTGGAAAAAGGCAATACAGGCCAATCGCTCCCATCGTTGACAATCCGAGTGGGATCATCCATGCGCCACGAGGCCCAAGCGCCTGAACAATAATGCCCACGATGCTGGAGAATGCAAGCAGAGAAAGTGCACCTAGTTCTGCCCAGATCAATGCTGGTGGAGAAATTAACTCAACACACATTCCATCGCTAACCCAATGTTGTTTCCCTATGGAAATCTGGCGCCTTAGGATGAGTAGAGATATTATCGTGCATGCCACGACAAACCCCATATAAAGAAGGCCTGTCAGTGCTGGAATGTTGCCGGCCAGGTAGGGAAAAATGGCAATGAGAGCCACAAAGAGGCAGATCAGGGCTAGTATTGCTAGGACAATATTTCTCCCCTTGTCTGCTAGGGTTGTCGGATCAATCTGAGAGTGGCGCGTCATTATTTGTATTTCGATATTCTAATGTCCTGATGGGGACGATTTTCGTAGGCTCAGTGAGTGATGCTCCTGTTCCTGCGGCGGATTCCTTCGATGTGGGAAAAGTGAGCGCAACAGGCGGGTCGTACTTTCTCTCCCGGCTTCTGCTTGTAGGTGAGGCGGTGTTGCTGGTTCGTTTCGACAACAGGGGCGTGTAACGTAGCCATTGTGAAGCTATTGGGAATAAAGTTTCACAACTTCTGCCGGAGTCTCATATAGAATACCAAGTCCAGGAGCCGTCGGTTCGTTCTTCCTCGGTGGGTTCCAGGACGGCGAGGACGGCGCTAAGGGCTTCGGGTCCCGAGAGCTTGGCGCGCAGCTGGCCGTCGGTGGTGAAGGTGTTCAGGAGGCGCTCGAGTTGGCGCATGCTCATAGGGAGGTAACTGATGGGGTAGCGGAGCCCATGGTGGCTTTCGAGGATGATGATGGCGTATCCCTGGCGGATTCCGATCAGAATGGGGTGTGCCTTCCAGGGGATGGTGTCAGTGTGTCCGTCGATCCGGGTGAGCTCGACGGCATCCTTGCTCAAGGCGATTCGACGCCGAGTGGGGCCACCTGCTTTAAGGATCGGTATGAGATGTAGGAGACTATATGCACCCACAATTATGAGGAGAATGGGTGGCTTCCATGCTCTTTGGGGCTCGAGAGAGAATAGGATAATGCCAACCACGATGGAAAGGCTGAATAGCAGCATCAACCCGAATTCCCATCCGCTCAGCGCGCTTGTGGTTACTAAAACTACTTTACTGTTACCTTGGCTCCACCTTCCCCTCCCTTTAGTGATTTCTGTTCTTAGAACATACAGAGAAATACAAGAGAGAATGAATAGTGCGGCTACATAAAGGAAGGTCAGGCTAAACGTATGGTCTTCATGCTGGAGTGTTGTTAAACCTGCGGTCGCGCACATACCAGCAATGATGGAATAGAATAGAAATCCTTTCGGGCGACCATTGTCGGCCTTATTCGTGGACATGAGTTTGCTGTAGCGCGCTAGCGAAAGCATGAGAAATCCTTTTTTGTCTGGTTCTGCTGTCTTTCGACAAAGATGTTCACGACGCGCCCCGCACAATATTTCTCACTTATGCGCACCAACTTATGGTTGATTGACTGGGTTCCGGCTTGGGTGAGTTGTAGCGTTAGATTGAACTGAGGGATTCGTGAGGCTTATTCATAGGGATGTTTAGGGTGTTTTGTTAGTAATAGTGTGTCGTCAAGCAGGGTGGCGGCTTGCTCTTGAGAGAATCTTTGGTGATTCAAGCCAATCCAACCAAGAAGCAAACTGCCATGGCGAATAGTAGCACGAGAATCTACCTCAGCGAGGTCCTGGACCTGTGCGAGACCATTCACGCCGCCGGTCCCCTGCCGGTGTTCGGGGCGAGGGCGTTGGGGCTGTTCCTGTGCGTGCGCCTGACCCTGACCTACCTGAGGCACAACCTGCCCCAGGAGCTGCTCACCGAGGCCTGCTGCGTCTCGCAGGCCACCGCCTCCCGCGTCATCGGCGCCTACACGCCCTGATCGCCCAGGCCCTCCAAGCCTGTGTACCGACGGTGGAGGATCTGGACCCCACGGCCCAGCTGATCATCGACGGCACTCTACTCTGGAGTGCTGGTCCTGGGCTGAGAATGATCACCCCCAAGAGAAAACCCCTGAATCTGCCTCTTCACCCAGACGACAAGGCCTACAACAAGACCGTCAACCAGGTCCGCTACAAGATCGAGCGAGTCATCGCCAACATCAAGACCTGGAGAGTCCTGCACACCGGCTACAGGAGACCACTAGACACCTTCCCGGAAACCATCACAGCCGTCCTCGGACTCATATTCACCTACACCCCATGAATAAGCCTCGTGTTGTAATCTGCAGGCAAGGGAAGTACTGTCATCTGACGATCGATAAAGAGGGTTCTTACTGATAAGTCGTCAGGATCAGTTCGCCGTCAACATACTCTCCCAGGAACACGTCCTCATAAGTGTCCACCCCTTTCTTCTTCATCTCCTTCATCAGCCATTCGTCATCCTTTCCGATGACCTCCAGGATGTCGGTCTGCAGCTGTCCGTCTGTGATTAAGGGGAACTTTGGGTTCTCTTCGCCTTCGAGGGTGATAATCAGCTCTCCGTCTTGCTCAACCACGGCTCTTTTCACCTTTTCTGTTGAGTAGACGTTCTGGACTCGAAGCTTGAAAGACACGTCATGAGCACTCAGGCCGACTCGCCTGCAGTTGTTAATGTCAATCTTTCCGTTGTCAATGATGATCAGTGCTTTGCCGTCAATGAGCTGCTTCGCTGTGACGTTGTGCTGCTTGACCCACTTCAGCGTCAGGACAAGTCCGCACCACGTACATAAAATTCCGACGTAGTCCAGTATTTTAATATCATTGTTGTAGATTACGCCTCCGATGATGCCACCCAGGACGTAGTTCTGAACCTGGTCGCTCGCGGATGACGGGGCCAGGTTTCCTTTCCCTGAAACGTTGATAATTATTGTCAGGGCAAAGAGCCCAATGAGCAGCTTTATCGCCACCAGGATGAATTCATTCACGATTCTCTTGTTTCATATTGAGTTTTGTTGGACTCGTATCGGTGGGTTGTGTCGGGCCGGACTCAGCCGGGTACGCCCAGTGCCCCCAGCATGGGGCGCATCTTGGCGGTCGTCTCCGCCAGCTCATCGACCGGCTCGGAGTCCGGCATGATGCCGCCGCCCCCGAACACCCTCGCGGGGGACTGTGGTCCAGGCCCCTCCGGGGGCAGCTGGGCGCTGCGCAGCGCGATGCACCACTCGCCCTCGCCGTGCCAGTCCACCCAGCCCACCGGCCCGGCGTAACGCCCCCGGTCCATGGACTCTGCCTCCTCAATGAGGCGCGCCGCCGCCTGAGTCGGCGTCCCACACACGGCCGCCGTCGGGTGCAGTGCGCCCACCAGGGCCAGCGCCCCGGTGTCCCCGGCGACGACCCCGGTGACGTCACTGGCCAGGTGCAGCACATTCGGCAGCGTCAGGACGAAGCGGGCCGGGGCCTCCACCACCGAGCACAGCGGCTCCAGCGCCGTGATCGCCGAGT
>ERZ772940.949-NODE-949-length-10918-cov-3.18752_pt1 | contig 10918 bp, 11 predicted proteins | sample MGYA00511682_ERZ772940 | MGnify/ENA primary metagenome ERZ772940 (study PRJEB29015, sample SAMEA2737922) | human oral metagenome | biome: human oral; feature: human-associated habitat; material: dental | place: China | collected 2031 ... | reverse complement strand
ACGCGAATATTAAAACGAATAAAGGAGGAGACAGATGGTACGACCTATTGTCAAAGATGCCATGTTTCTGGGACAGCCATCGGAGGAAGCTGTGAAATCCGATCTCTCCATTGCAAACGATCTGCTCGACACACTCAAATCCCACCTCGGACATTGCGTCGGACTTGCCGCCAACATGATCGGAGAGAAGAAGCGCATCATCGCTGTATGTATTGGAAAATCTCATCTTGTTATGCTGAATGCGGAGATTGTAAAATCGTCCACGGAACAATATGAAACGGAGGAAGGATGCCTGTCCCTCCCTGGACAGCGGAAAACCATGCGTCATACGTGGATTGAAGTCACATACCGCGACATAAAGTTTCGCAAACAGAAAAACAAGTTCTCGGGCTTTACGGCTCAGATCATTCAACATGAGATTGACCACTGCAACGGCATTCTGATATGAGATTTTTGGAGATTTTAGGCTCTATTTGTTTGCGTGAGCATAAACACTGCCTTACATATCAAGCGATGCCAATTGACGGGATAGAGACCAAATATCTCTAAAAAAGAATATATGCACAGGAAAAATAAGCTCTTTGTCCAAAAAGATGCAGGAGGGATACTACTATGAAATATTTGTTCCGTATTCTGTCCATATTGGCACTATTCGTCTTTTCCCTTTGGGGTACTGTATATGCTCAGGAAACTCCCTTTCTCACGCCCGGAAAAGCCACCTTCCTTTACATGAACACCAAGGAAGTCAACGCCTCTTATGACAACGAATCCTTAAAGTTTGTGACACTGAATAGTGGGGTTCTCAAACTAATGAGTCGTGACGGGCGACATGACTATATGTCCTTTACCAGCTACGACGGTACAAATGCGGGTATCGGATACGCCGTGCGCGAAGTTTACACAACGAATCCCAGTATGAAGTTTTTTGAAATCATCGCAGACCGAGGGGCTCATGCCAAAAACTGTGGATACTGGATCGTTGGAAAAAGAGACGGTAACTGGGTTTGCTTTGTCTCCATTGACAGTCTCGCACAGATGGGATATACCTCGGGAGACTGGCATCAGATACGGACAGCCATCAACGAGGACGGCACTGGCAGATTCTTGCTCACAAGTCAACATGAGTACATGCCGCCAGGAGCGCAGTTCCAGTATCAACGAAAATTTGCAGTCGATTTACGGCTGCAGCTCTTTTGGGATCAAAATGCACGATGGTTTGGCATTCGTAAGCTCTAGCATGAATCAGGCAGACTGCAACATTCGCAGTCTGCCTGATTTATTTAGTCCTTCCGATAGAACTCACACTCATACCCGTCTGCCTTGAGTGGCAGCCCATTCGCCCACGGTGGATTCTCAGCCATAATGGAACATATTTCCTCGACCGAGGAGACTCCATGCGGCACTTCAAGCACGATTTCGTCATGAACGTGCATCACAATGTCAAAGCCCCTGTTTCGAAGCTGTTTCATTGCGAAGACGAGCAGATCACGAGCTGTTCCCTGTGTGATATTTTCAACAAGTTTCCCGCCGAAGGTTTCAATCCTCTCCCACTTCTTTGTCATACCAAGACCTTCATAGGTGACGGATTCCCCTCCGAATCGGTTCTCTCCGATGCGTGGCTTCGCATACGCAAGTTCTCTGCCACTCGGCAATCGTATAAACAAAACACCGCTCTTATACGCACAACGCATGCCATATGTTTCCACTTCAACGCGCCGTTTCACACAGGTCTTGACGGCACGATCCACATCCCACCAGAATTGCACGATATGTGGATTCGATGCACGCCACAAATCCACGAGCGGTTGAAGCTCCTCCTCCTTCATGCCGGACTCGACCGCGCCCATCGCAACAAGAGCGCCAACGGAGCCGCCGTATCCACAACTCAAAACTGCCTGTTTCCCTTTCTGGCGCAGATCTGCATTCTCGCCATGCTTTTCAACTTTGCAATGAAACATCCGAGATGCCGTTTCGCAGTAAATGTCCCCATTCTCTCGGAACACGTCGAGCACCCACTGCTCCCCCGCAAGCCATGCGAGGACTCTTGCTTCGATGGCAGCATAGTCGGCGACAGCGAAGCGGCAGCCAGGGCGTGGCACAAATGAGGTGCGGATAAGCTGCGAGAGAACATCCGAGGTGCTGTCATAGAGCATATCCAGAAGGTCGAAATCACCGTCTTTGACAAGTGTGCGAACCTCCTTCAGCTGCGCGAGATGGTTTTGGGGCAGATTCTGTAATTGAATGAGTCGCCCCGCGAAGCGCCCCGTTCTGTTTGCACCGTAAAACTGGAACAATCCACGCGCACGGTGATCCGCTCCCGTGACCGCTTCCATTGCCATATATTTCTTGACACTTGTCTTGGCAAGCCGCTGCCGAAGTTCCAATACCTCCCGCACATCTCCGGCAGCTGTTTTAAGCATTTTCTTTACTTCATTTTTTGCGAGAGATTCCACCGAGAGTCCTTTCCCGCGCAGCCAGTCCATAAGCTGCAGCGGAGAGTTCGGATTTGCAAGACCAGTGAGATTCTGCGCCCGTTCAAGACAAATTACCTTGCTGCGCTCATCGCAGCGAATTGCCTGTGAGACAAATGTGGTATCTACCAAAATCCCACGGTCATTGATCTCTTGGTCGATGACGTAGTTCTCCCACTCACTCTCCGGTACGGGAAATTTCTGCAGCCGTGCTTGAATTTCCATCTCCGTTTCCACATCCCGTTTGTTGTATGCCTTAAACAGTTCCCACTTCTCCGTGGCATCCATAGGAAGATTGCGTGTCCTGCCGCCGTTGCTCCTAGTCGCCTTGCACGGAACACAGAAATACCGTATAAGGTCTTTCCCCTCCTCCAACTTCTGCCGATCAAGCCGCAGCACAGCCCCTACCTCTTTCAGCGATAGCGGAAATCCAAGTGTCGCCGCCCAGATCATCGAGCAACGCCATGCCTTTGGTTTCAGGTGAATACCCAGATGTCGCGAAAGGCACACGCGCTCAAACATGGCATTGAATGCCCATTTTGTGACAATCTCATCCGTCAGTACTGCAAGAATCTCTTTTGGGATTTCTTCCCCATTCGCCAGATCCACAACCTGCACTTCTCCTCCATCCACAGAATATCCGAACAGCAGGATTTCAAAGTCCTCTGCCTCCGCATATTTATATACGCCCGCCTTTGCAAGTGGAACGCTTGAAAATGTCTCAATATCGATACTGATTGACTTCATATCTGTTCTCCCATAAAAACAGGCGACGGCTTGCGCCGCCGCCCATTCCTGTAAATCCCGATTGATCAGCTGAGAAATTCCTCGTCATCGCCGTCAAGGCTCTCAAAATCCGATGCTGCCGTTGTGCGCCCGCCGAGTGATTCGCCGTCCGCAACTTTCTGGATATTCCCGAGCCCGCATGCGATTCCTTTGTTGCCGTTGCTGTTGAATGCGTAGAGTGTAATGCTCACATGGGCATAGCATCCGGAGTAGACCTCGTCACGATCCAGAATCGGCTGCACCTTGGAATCAACAATCTGCGGAGCTGTCCGTGAATTTGCGTTGATGAAGTAGGCATCCTTGTAGTTCTCGTCATCGGAACGCTCGACATCGCCGTCGCGCAACGGCAGCTTGATCGCTCCTTTGTTCGGCTTCTTCCCACCGAATTTCCCGATGCCCGCTTCGATTGCCGCATCCACCGCTGCATTGATATCCTTGACGGTTTTGGTATCCGACTTGGGAATGATGAGGCTGACGGAGTATTTCTCCTCGCCCCCGTTGATGGATACCGGCTCCCACACATGTGCATAGGAGAGACGAACCTTGCCCGTGATAACCTTCGTGTTCTTGTTCTTCGTTGCCATTTTATTGTACCTCCGTAATAGCTTTGAATTCGGACTGGACATTACCTGTGTGAATTGCCGGACGCTTGTCCGTAAGTGGAACCAACGTCGGCTTACCATGTGGCTTTTCAATAAGACCGCCAAGCGTTTTTGCAAATACGTCTTTTCCCATTACTTTCTCCATTTCTGTCAGTGGAATGAGTTTTTTGTCGAAGATGTCCGTATACCCTGCTGCTTTCGCCTCCCTTGCAACGGCATCTTCATCTTTGTACTTTCGGACGGAGCGGCCTTCCACCACTTTGAAGCCTTTCCAAACCTTACCATGATTGACGGCAGCATCCGTTGCGTAGACGAGGATTGCATTTGCCCACTTGATTAGATCAGGAATCTCACCGAGAACCTCCTCGATCTCCTCGTCCGTAATGAGCGGAGGGAGTCTGAACTCCTCCCGCGCAAGGCGAAGTTTCTCCTCCGCACGCGCCCTGCACCGAACAGCTGCACGGCAGAACGTACACCATTCTCCCGCACAGAACGCGCCCTCGCCCGCATAAGCGAGACGTGCTTTCTCCACAAGATCATCCCTCGCCCAACGGAGGAGGTCTTCTTTTGTGAGTGACCATGTGCACACATTTTCCCTGCGAGGCTGGAAGATGCTCATGGAGATTGTCTGGATGTCGTAGATCCCGTCGAAAAGATCCAGTGCACCAAGCGCGTAGAGCATCATCTGCGGATTGTGCTCCGCCTCCACAAGCACGCCCATGCCATACTTGAAGTCAATGACATGGAGCATATCCCCGCCGACAATGATGCAGTCCGCCGTCCCAAATGCTTCCGGAACGTAGCATGTGAGATCAAGCCGCTGCTCGACAAGTACCATCGGGGACGGGATTTCTCCCATCTGCTCCTGCACGAACGAAACATACGCATCGGAGCAGCAGTCCATCTCATCGTCCTCGAAATCCGAGTGCGGTCGTTTGCTGCGCAGTTTTAGAAACTTGCGGAGCTTGTGCTCACAGAGCGCATGCGCCGCTGTCCCTTCAGCGGCGGCTTCGCTCGACGAAGATGGAAACTCGCGCTCAAGGCAAGCAGACGGTGGACAGCGTATCCACCGATGCGCCGCCGACGGTGAGAGCAGTGCGTGCGCCCCCATCAGAGTGCCTCCGCTTCCCGGAGAAGAGCAACGAAGGCATCGGGCGAGATGTCGCTCAGACGCTCCGCTCCATACTTTGTGATAAGATCCTTGACCGCCTCGCGTTTTCCCTCCGTACTCTTACGGACGAGAACAATACGGACATCTTCGAGCCGCACACCTTCGTTTGGTTTTTCAAGCTGCGGGATTGCAGCTTCAAGTGCATCTGCTGCCTCACGCAGCATTTTGGAGATTTCGTTCACATGAATCATATTCATTAGTCCCTTTCATAAACAGAATTTCTTTCGGCAGTTTGGCAATCTGTCTGATTGCCAGAAGATTAGCTGTGAATTTTAACTCACATTCTGCTTCCCCCCTTTCACTAGGGTGCAGACAGAATGTGATCATTTGGTCACCTTATTTCAAAATATTTTTTGAAAATCTCAGATGTTTGCTTTCAGTACCACCTTTCAGCTGATTCCGTTTCTTGGAATTGACGGCAATCTGTCTAATCGCCGGAAAATCAACTGTGAGTTTTACCTCACATTCTGCTTTCCCCCTTTCACTAGGGTGCAGACAGAACGGGGCTTAATGGTCACCGTATTTTCAAGTTTTTTTCGGAGCATCACGAAGAGTTTTTCTTTCCTCTTGTGGATAGCCGTCTTTGATCTCCCACCCATAATTCTTGCAATCTCACGTTCCGACACAGCTTCGCCAATTAATTTAAGGAGGAGCTGATCCATCGGAGCAAGTTTATTGACTTCAGTGATGAGTGCTTCAATCAGCAGCCTCTTTATGCAAGTAGTCTCCAGCGACTCTGAAATGAATATTTCTTCTTTCACAACACCAACCCACGATTCTCGGTACACAGGATGTGTACAACTCTCGCAGTTGTGGTCGCACATATTCTTGCGATTCTTGTATATACACGAATACTTTGCTCGACATTCTTGCTGTTGTTCACGTAATACTGAACGTTTATAGAACGTGAAGACCTCGTATGTAGCTAAGACTTTCACGGCCTGTACCCTACGATTACCGATCCGACACCACTCAACTTCATTGCGGGAAATACCATAATCACGAATTGTCTCAGCAGTGACTTCCATTAAAATAAATTCTTTCATCGTCGTATCCTTTCTGACAAGACAAGGTCAGCGGGATACAACGAAGGCCGATGCACTTGACGTACACCGGCCGCAATTACCTAAAAATGGACATAGCGGTAAACGGTGGGACATCGAAGTGCCGTATTCATTGCATTTTTTTGCAATGTGGTCTTCGTATGTTCCCGCCGCCTTTAATGGCCATCTCAAGGCTTTGAGTTTTTAAACTGAATCACTTGATATAAGAATTTACGACCTCATTATTCTCTCCTCCTCAAAAAGACTTCCCCTCTCCTACCTTAATTACAATTGAAGGCCGCGAGTTTTTGACAAATAAAAAACCGCCGGAGTTATCCATTTAGCCTTATGGCTGAATCAGATAACTCCGACGGTTAGCTCCACGTTATTTACGGGGCATGTTGCGGTAGCTTCATGTTTCGTGGTTTCAATTTATTCACTTGGTAAACGACATCTTCCCAAAGGATTTTGACATACCGATTTGTTTTCTGATCCTTGCGAACCAGATAAATTTGCTCATCCTCTTCAAGGATTGCATCGCAGAAGCGTGGAGGATTGGCACAGTCGCTGCATAGGCTACGAATTTGTATCTTCATACACTACGAACCTCCTCAAAAGGGGATATCATCTTCGTCGAACACTGGGGGATCATCTTCCAAGTCATTCTGCATGAATGCATCAATCACATACTGTAAGTTCTTATCAATTTTGGGATGTCTCATATTTTCACTGACGGTCGTATATAGACCATCAATAAGGCTGGAAATTGTAACTTCTCCCTTGTTATCGCAAAGAAACTGAGCTTCCGCTCTCGGCGGAGTCATCCAAATTTCTATCGCAAAGGTATCAGGATCCGAAATAGATGAGTACACTTTAAAAATATTCATCAAATGCAAAAGTGTACCGTTCTTCATTCGTAAGGAATAACAATCCTTGTATATCCCCGTCTGGTAATCAAAATTATGTGACGCAAAGACAACCTGTGTAACTTCTTCGATCGAGCCATCATAATCATTGGGCGCATCGTATGTACGCAATTTGAATAGTGGATGCCCAGTATCACCATATTCATCGGCCTGTATCCGATTTAACTCTACCTTCGGTTCCCGAATCCAATTAAGGCTATCTGCGACGGTATCACTATTGAGCTTGCCCAAGAACGACATAAGATACTTCTCGGTCGGCGTAGCATTTGTCAAATCTGCCCGCAGTAAAGTGTCGACATTGATCTGCAGCAACTCTGCGATCTTCATTACAAACTCGACCCCCGGCTTTGACTTTTCGTCCTTGCTGGCACGAGAAATATATCCGGCACTAACTCCTGCACTGTTCTCAATCTCACCTATTTTTAGATCATGCTTCTTTATCAAATAGGAGATATTGTCAAAAAACAAGGTTCTATCGAAATCTGTTGGCATTTTTGTCACCTCTTTCAAGTATGGTCTCATTTTATCAAATATTTATGTACTCGTCAACTATTTTTATTGTTTTTATATTTTCATCAATAATCTTTGTCGCATGATTAACTCTACAATATTTTCTATATTATCACCTAAGATGCTCCTATAAGTAATATCCCTACTCATATTCATTAAAAATCTGATGTCATGTCAATAAAGTTGAAAATTTCTCCCCATAATATTCGAATATAATCCGATTTGTATTTCATTCTGATCATTTTTATCCTATAAAGGATCCGCTCCCGTGTCATCAAGACATGACATGAGAGCGGCTTACTATGTGGAACTCCTCTTTTGAGATGATGATAAGGCTATACTAAAAATGACAAAAATCAATATGCAGGAGCTAAGGCTGTAAATGTCGAATACTTCTAATGTGTAATGTGAAAATTCATTAATAGTTGTTGATGTTAACTGAAAGGAACGATCATAAATGATTCATACATTGGATGATTTTATTCGTGAATATAATAAAATTTGCAATATGGGATGGATTCGAACCCACCGATCTGGACCTACGGGAATCGGAAAAACATTAGAGGATCTCCTTGGAATTCAGGAAAACAACATCGATGGTCCAGACTTCGGTGACTATGAACTTAAGTCATGTCGTCTTGGATCTAATAGTATGCTTACTATCTTCACAAAAACACCTCAACCCCGAGGAGCAATTAATACTTTGCGAATGACATTCGGATACTCAAGTGATGCGTATAATAACGACGAAAAGGTTCTTCATGCAACGCTATCTGCAGCTGGATTTACCTCAATCGCAAACACGGGGCATAGTCTTAAAATCTCTTGCAGCCCAACCCAAATATCAATTATAGACGGAGCCGAAACAGAACATGCGTACTGGACAAGGGAGGCGTTGAGAACGGCCTTCCAAAAGAAGTATAAGAATAAATTTATTTATGCTAAGGCACAAGCACAAGGTTCTGGGAAAGATGAAGAGTTTAAATTTGTAGAGGCATATGAGGTTTCTGGGTTTAACTATGACTCTTTTGTTACTTTGCTTGAGCAAGGAAAAATATACGTAGATCTAAGAATAGGACAATATCACGATGATCAAAAAGACGGACAAACTCATGATCATGGAACGGCGTTCCGAATCAAAGAAAATGATCATTCTCTGTTATTTAAAAACAACAACAGAATCGTATAAAAATAGTCCGTATTCTCCCCTTCTGAGGCCAATGTGGCCTCCTTTGCAGGAGATATCCCATCATTAAGTGATTGATTTATGATTTGCTGAGTCCATAAAACTTAGTACTAGACATGACATAATATAGCCCTCTTGTTTCGTTCTTGAATTTACGACAAGAGGGCTTTTTCTCTTCCCATTATCTCAATTAGGGTCCAGTATGCTCAAACAGCGAGGAGATAGTGGTTATTCTTTTCGAAGGATAACAATATGCTCCTTGGTCATAGTCGTATGGGTCTTCCCTATTTCGTTCGTAGGCGAATTTCGCGAAGGCATAATTTTGTTTGGTATATTTCTGTTTATTATATAAATAGGAACTAGACCATACTGTGAAGCTAGCTCTGTAATGATAACATCTGTTTCTAGCAATTCATTTTTTACAGTACGATTGCCTACTACCCAAAACTGATAGCCACCGGATTTAGTTTTCACTGCAACGCTCTTTATCGAAGCATCTAAATCTTTATAAAAGCTGTATACATCACCGGCTCGTTCAATATCGAGGTCTTTTATTTTTGAGAGAGATGCTCGCAGTGTTTCACTTTGAAGTGAAAACTCAAAACCATTTCGATACTTATTTCCCCCCATCAATGTTTTATCTAACCCCATAATATCTTTCTCAGAAAGATTATGTAGGTTTATCCATTGTAGCGAGAGCCGACTATACTCACCATATGCAACAGTAGTTCTACTATCACCGTATGGAGGAGAGGTTATTACTAAGTCAAATGAATTATCAGGAACATCTTCTAAAGTACAAGTATTGTTACTGTAAATTGTTGTTTTCGGTACAACTGCATTTTTGTCTAAAGCATCGCAAAAATCTTTCATTTTTTCTACATTGCGTAAGAGAATAGAGGAAAACTCGGTATAAGCATCCGGTTTGAACGTTAGCACTTTTGGAGCTGGCATCCTGAACATTTTAAATTCACCATTGCGGCGATTTGATACAAGACGTATGGATTCACTCATAGCGACAAACATAAAGTCTCTAATGTCAAAATCAGCGACTCTATGGATTTCCGATTTGATAATTGCCAGCTCTAAAATAACACGCGGTCTAAACCAATATCCAATATTTTTGAAGTCGGGGATTTGGATATCCAGTTTATTTATATTACAAAATTCAAGCAGTAATGATGGCGCATCGTCAGCCCATCCCTTTTTTGCAGAAATATCAAGCTCAAGAGTTTCAGAAATGTATGTATCGACTTTTTCTAAGGCCTCTTTGTTAGCGCATAGCCTATTATGTACATTTTCCAATAGTAATTCACACGATCTCTTTAGCTTTGGATAATCTAACCTAGTCGTTTTGACCTTACAAAGGAGCAATGCAAATGGATTTATATCATTACCAGCAACTAGATCCATACCACTTAGCATTCCTTCAACGAGTACAGTTCCCGAACCAGCAAAAGGATCAAATATAGATTTTACGGGTTGAATATTACGTACTATTTTTATGATATTTCTACTGATCGGACTAACCATCATAGCAGGATAGTTATGAATGCCATGTGTGTATGTTTTTGTGTCTTCTTCCTTGAAATCCCAATAGTTAGTAGGAAGTGTTCGAAGGACTTCAATTAGTTGCATGTCCTGTGATGTAAGCATGGGAACCGCCTTCATTTGATTGTCATCTGATTTTACAGCGGAACAGTGGTCACCTTTATGGGTTTTAACTTCCACAGTACAAATAGTATCATTGTGCCAACCACCGTGAGGAATAAGTAATATTCTTTCTATCTCAAAACCATATTTGTACCCTATTCCACCACTGTTCCATCCAAATGTAATAACTTTTCCTCCAAGCTTAACTATACGAGAAATCGCTCTTTTATGATTTCCCCAAAAAGAAGCTTTGGTTGTATCCCATGTGACATTGTACCCGACACTATTATAACATTCACTGACTTGACGCGGAGAATATGGAGGATCATAAAGAACACCATCAACAGACTCGGAATCAAACATATTGAGAAAATCCAAGGCATCCATATGATAATCTGTATCATATTCTTTGCTTAGATCATTGGTGATACTTGCTATCTTATTTTGATTGGCAAAAGGGTCTACCCACATTTTTGTCAAGTCAACTTCTTCAGACAACAGTTTTTTTATAGGCGTCATTTCAAAGGTATTCTTATTGGGCATAGACCATATTCGTTCAATTCGTATATT
>ERZ772940.947-NODE-947-length-10935-cov-3.68952_pt1 | contig 10935 bp, 8 predicted proteins | sample MGYA00511682_ERZ772940 | MGnify/ENA primary metagenome ERZ772940 (study PRJEB29015, sample SAMEA2737922) | human oral metagenome | biome: human oral; feature: human-associated habitat; material: dental | place: China | collected 2031 ... | reverse complement strand
TTGGCACCGAATCAGCAAGCTGCGGGCAGCCCGCCAAGATCGTGCCGTGATGCCGGAGACCTGAATCCGGAGCCCTGAAAAAACGACGGGGCCAAATACGGCCCCGTCCTGAACGCTCAGCCCAGCAGCGGTGCCAGTGCCCTGCGCACCTCGGCCTCGTCGCGGCCGGAGCGGCGGATGAAGTCCTGCAGCTGGTCCTCATCGATGTTGCCGATGCCGAAGTATTCGGAATGCGGGTGCGAGAAGTAGAAGCCCGAGACGCTGGCTGCCGGCCACATGGCAAGTGCCTCGGTAACGTGCATGCCGATCTCCTGGCAGTCCATCAGCTCGAACATCTCTTTCTTGATGGTGTGCTCGGGGCAGGACGGATAGCCGGGTGCCGGACGGATGCCGGTATAGGCTTCGGCGATGAGTTCGTCGTTGGAGAACTTCTCGTCGGCGGCGTAGCCCCACAGATCCTTGCGCACGCGCTCGTGCAGGGCTTCGGCAAAGGCTTCGGCCAGACGGTCGGCGATGCTCTTGAAGGCGATGGCGTTGTAGTCGTCCAGCGCCGCCATGTATTCGGCTTCCTTCTTGTCGGCACCGATGCCGGCCGTGACGGCAAACATGCCGATGTAGTCCTGAATGCCGCTGGGCTTGCCGTCGATGAACTTGGGCGCGATGTAGTCGGCCAGGGACTTGTTGGGGATGCCTTCACGCTTGGCGTTCTGCTGACGCAGGTTGCGCCAGGTCATGGCCACCTGGGTGCGCGAGTCGTCGGTGTAGATCTCGATGTCGTCGTCGTTGATGGTGTTGGCCGGCAGGAACATCACCACGCCGTTGGCGGTGAGCCAGCGGTTGTCGATGATCTTCTTCAGCATGGCCTTGCCATCGGCGTAGACCTTGCGGGCCTCTTCACCCACCACGGCGTCATCGAGGATGTTCGGGAACTTGCCGGCCAGGTCCCAGGTCTGGAAGAACGGGCCCCAGTCGATGTATTCGGCCAGCTTGGACAGATCCTGGTTCTTGAAGGTTCGGCGGCCAATGAACTTGGGCCGGGGCGGCACGTAGGTGCTCCAGTCGGTCTTCTCGCGGTTGGCACGGGCATCGGCCAGCGGAATGAAGTTGGGGCCTTTCTTCTTGCCGTGCAGGTTGCGCACGCGATCGTATTCGCTGTGCAGGTCAGCCAGGAAGCCTTCGCGCTGCTCTTCGGACACGAGGGCCTGGGCCACGGGCACGGAACGTGAGGCATCGGGCACGTAGACAACAGGGCCGGAATAGTTGGGGGCGATCTTGACGGCAGTGTGCACGCGCGACGTGGTGGCGCCACCGATCAGCAGCGGAATCTTGCGGGAGCGGAAGTATTCGTCACGCTCCATCTCGCCGGCCACGAAGGCCATTTCTTCCAGCGACGGGGTGATGAGGCCGGAAAGGCCGATGAGGTCAGCACCGGTCTCGCGGGCCTTTTCGAGGATCTGGGCGCAGGGCACCATCACGCCCATGTTGACGACCTCGAAGTTGTTGCATTCGAGCACGACGGAGACGATGTTCTTGCCGATGTCGTGCACGTCCCCCTTGACGGTGGCAATGACGATCTTGCCGCGAGAGCGCACGTCGCCACCGGCGGCAGCCAGGGCGGCCTTCTCGGCCTCGATGAAGGGCAGCAGGTGGGCCACGGCCTGTTTCATGACGCGGGCGGACTTGACCACCTGTGGCAGGAACATCTTGCCTTCGCCGAACAGGTCACCGACGACGTTCATGCCGGCCATCAGCGGACCTTCGATGACTTCGATGGGACGACCGCCACGTGCCGCGATTTCCTGCCGGATCTCTTCGGTGTCCTCGACGATGTACTGGGTGATGCCATGCACCATGGCGTGGGTGATGCGTTCCTGCACGCTGCCCTTGCGCCAGGCCTGGTCAGCTTCCTTCTTGCCGCCGTCATCCTTCAGGGTCTGGGCGATCTCGATAAGCCGCTCGGTGGCGGTCAGTTCGCGCTCGGGGGCATCGGCGGGCAGGTCATCGGGGAAGACGGGCTTGCGATTGAGCACCACGTCCTCGATGCGGTTGCGCAGTTCCAGCGGCACTTCGTCGTAGACGCCCATCATGCCGGCGTTGACGATACCCATGGTGAGGCCGGCCTTGATGGCGTGATAGAGGAAGACCGTGTGGATGGCCTCACGCGCAGGATTGTTGCCGCGGAACGAGAAGGAGACGTTGGAGACGCCACCCGAGATGCGGGCATGCGGCAGGTTGTCGTGGATCCACTGGCAGGCACGGATGAAGTCGTTGCCGTATTCGTCGTGCTCTTCGATGCCGGTGGCGACCGCGAAGATGTTGGGATCGAAGATGATGTCTTCGGGCGGGAAGCCCACTTCGTTCACCAGCAGGTCGTAGGCGCGCTTGCAGATCTCGATCTTGCGCTGGAAGGTGTCGGCCTGGCCCTGTTCGTCGAAGGCCATGACGACGGCGGCAGCACCATAGCGGCGCACCAGGCGCGCCTCGTGCAGGAACTTGGCTTCGCCTTCCTTCAGCGAGATGGAGTTGACCACCGCCTTGCCCTGCACGCAGCGCAGGCCGGCCTCGATGACCTCCCACTTGGAGCTGTCGATCATGATGGGCACGCGGGCGATGTCGGGTTCGCTGGCGATGAGGTTCAGGAAGCGCGGCATGGCCTTCATCGCGTCCAGCATGGCTTCGTCCATGTTGATGTCGATGATCTGGGCGCCGTTTTCCACCTGCTGGCGGGCGACCTGCAGGGCCTCGTCGTACTGCTCGTTGAGGATCATCCGCGCAAACGCCTTGGAACCGGTGACGTTGGTGCGCTCGCCGACGTTGACGAAGAGCGAGTCCTCGTCGATGTTGAAGGGCTCCAGACCGGAAAGGCGGGTGGCAACCGGGATGACGGGGGGCACGCGCGGGGTGAGCGGGCGCACGGCCTCGGCAATGGCGCGGATGTGGGCGGGCGTGGTGCCGCAGCAGCCGCCGGCGATGTTGACGAGGTTGGCCTGCGCGAATTCCTTCAGCAGGGCGGAGGTGATGTCGGGGGTCTCGTCGAAGCCCGTCTCGGCCATGGGGTTGGGCAGGCCGGCGTTGGGGTAGACGCAGACGAAGGTGTCGGCCTTGCGGGCCAGCTCCTCGATGTAGGGCCGCATGAGCGCCGCACCCAGGGCGCAGTTCAGGCCGATGGTGAGCGGCCTGGCATGGCGCACCGAGTTCCAGAAGGCCTCGACCGTCTGGCCCGACAGGATGCGGCCGGAGGCGTCGGTGACGGTGCCGGAGATCATGACCGGGATGCGCGGCAGGCCCTGGGCACTGCGCTCTTCGGCCAGTTCATCCAGCGCGAACAGCGCGGCCTTGGCGTTGAGGGTGTCGAAGATGGTCTCGACCAGGAACACGTCGGCCCCGCCTTCGGCCAGGCCACGGGCCTGTTCCAGGTAGGCGGCACGCAGTTCCTCGAAGGTGATGTTGCGCGCGGCCGGGTCGTTGACGTCCGGCGAGATGGAGGCGGTCTTGGGCTGGGGGCCCAGGGCGCCAGCCACGAAGCGGGGACGTTCGGGCGTGCTGTACTTGTCGGCCGCGGCCCGGGCCAGCCGTGCCGAGGCGACGTTCATCTCGTAGGCCAGTTCCGGCAGGTGGTAGTCGGCCTGGGCAACGGCCGTGGCGCCGAAAGTGTTGGTCTCGATGAGGTCGGCGCCGGCCTCCAGATACTTCTCGTGGATTTCCTGGATGATGTCGGGCCGGGTGAGCGAGAGCAGCTCGTTGTTGCCCTTCACGTCGTGGGCATGGTCGCGGAAGCGCTCGCCGCGGTAGTCGTCCTCGCCCAGCTTGTACTGCTGGATCATGGTGCCCATGGCACCGTCCAGGATCAGGATGCGTTCCTTGAGCAGTTCACGCAGCCGGGTCTCGACCGGGCCCATGGCGGGCGTGTTCCGGCGGGCAGGGGCGGAAGCGGCGGGGGCGTTTTCTTGGCTCATGGCTTGGAACGTACTTTGAGGAGTCAACCCAGCATTCTAGGGGCGAATGGCCGCATGGGCCACGAGGGCGGCCGGCGCAGCGGATGTGACCGCCTGATGCATGGCATGGATCTGCCGTGCCCGGCTGCGGTGCTTTCCTCATATGAAGGCATGATTCGTGGATGACAACCACGGGGCCGGCTCTGGGATAATGAGGGCCGTTTTCAATACATCATCGGGAAAGCCTCATGTCGTCGTATGTCTTTGCACCTGCCCGCACCGTGAGCCTGCCGGTGCACGGGGTTGCACAGCGGTTTCCGGTCAATCGGGTGTTCTGCGTGGCGCAGAACTATGCGCAGCATGCCGTGGAGATGGGGTCCAGCGGTCGCGAGGACCCCTTCTTCTTCATGAAGCCCGCCAGTTCGGTGGTGCCGGTGGCCGCCGGGACGGTGCAGCCGGTGCCCTACCCCTCGGGCACGCAGTCGCTGCACCACGAGGTGGAGCTGGTGGTGGCCCTGGGCCGTTGCGGCTCGAATGTCGATCCGGCACGGGCCGAGGAACTCATCTACGGCTATGCGGTGGGTCTGGACCTGACGCGGCGCGACCTGCAGACGGCGCTGAAGGCGAAGGGCCGCCCCTGGGAGATCGCCAAGGGCTTCGAGGCATCGGGGCCGGTGGGGGCCATCATGCCGCGGGAACAGGTGGGCACACTGGTGCGCGGCGGCATCCGGCTGTCGGTGGATGGCGAGGAGCGCCAGTCGGGCGATCTGGATCAGATGATCTGGAACGTGAACGAGATCATCAGTCACCTGTCGCGGCACTGGTCACTGGTAGCCGGGGACATCGTGTTCACCGGCACGCCGGCCGGTGTGGGTGCGGTGGTGCGCGGCAACCATCTGCAGGGATCGATCGACGGTCTGGACGGGATCCAGGTCGAGCTGGTCTGACCGGCCGGAAACAGCCAGACATTTTTCAGGAGCAGGACATGACGACTTCCAACCCTCAGGCCGGTGCCTACGCCGGTGACATTTCCCCGGCCGATGCCTGGGCACTGGTTCAGGCGGGCGAGGCGCTGCTGGTGGATGTGCGCACGCCCGAAGAGCACAAATGGGTGGGTCGGGTACCCGGGGCCATTCCGGTGCCCTGGCTGATCGACAACGGTCAGCGGCAGAACCCGGACTTTCTGGCGCAGCTGGCCCAGGTGGCCAAACCCGACCAGAAGGTGGTGCTGCTGTGCCGCAGCGGTGTGCGCAGCGTGGCAGCGGCCACGGCCGGAGCGCAGGCGGGATTCAGCAACCTGTGGAACATCGTGGGTGGCTTCGAGGGGCGACTGGACGAGAAGCGGCAGCGCAACCACGTGGAAGGCTGGCGGTTCTCCGGCCTGCCGTGGGAGCAGAGCTGATGGCCGACGGCGTTCCGGCCTCCCCGGGAACGGAGCAGGCGCCCGATGCTTCTGTCAGCGCCGGCGCAGGCCTGTCCGGTGACCGGGCGTCCGGCCTGGGGCCAGGCCGGGTGGTGCTGGTGGGTGCAGGGCCGGGCGATGTGGAGCTTCTGACCTGCAAGGCGGCACGGCTGATCGGCGAGGCCGACTGGCTGGTGCACGATGCGCTGGTGCAGCCGGAGGTGCTGGCGCTGGCCAGGCGCGCCCAGATCATCGCGGTGGGCAAGCGTGCCGGCAATCCCAGTGCGCGGCAGTCGTCCATCAACCAGATCCTGCTGGACTGTGCGCACAGGGGCGGGCTGACGGTGCGCCTGAAGGGGGGTGATCCGCTGATCTTCGCGCGGGCCCAGGAAGAGCTGGATGTGCTGCACGCAGCCGGGGTGCCGGTGGAGGTGGTCCCGGGCATCAGCTCGGCGCAGGCGGCGCATGCGGCGCTGGCGATGCCGATGACCGAGCGCGGGCGGCGACGGGCGCTGGTGCTGGCCACGCCCCAGGTGCATGCGTCGGATCAGCGCAATACGGCAGCGCTGCCGCTACCCGTGATGCCGCCCCCGGTGGATCTGCACCAGGCGGCTGCGCCGGTGCCGCCCTCGCGCCGGAAGGTCCTTTCTGCGGCCGAGATCGTGGCCGATCCGGAGCTGCGTCGCTGGGCCGAGGCCATCGTGGCGGCCGGCAGCGGCACGCTGTACATGGCAGCCACGGTTTCGGACCAGGTGCGCGACACGCTGCTGGCGCTGGGCATGCCGCCGGAGACGCCCACGCTGTGGATGGTGGATGTGTCACTGCCCGAGCAGGCGATGGTGCCAGGCGTGCTGGGCACGCTGCAGCCGCCACCGGCGGCCCTGAAGGGCAAGCCGGCGCTGCTGCTGGTGGGCGTGGTGCCCCCTGGCGTGCGCCGGACCGGGACACGCTGACCGGGGGATGCTGACCGGGTGTTCCGACCGGCCGGGGCACCCGCGTGGCACGCGGGGTCCGGGTTCGGTCTTCATGCGTGATACCGGCCACTCGGGCCTGTTCACGAAAGCAGGTGCTTACTTCTTCGATAGGGCCTGGGTGATGACGCGGGTGTTGTAGCGCATCATGCTCAGGTAGTCGGCCGCCGGGCCGTTGGCCGGCGACAGCGAATCGGCATACAGCTCGCCGATGGTGACATGCTTCAGCTCGGAAGCCATGCGCTTGAGCAGGCGCGGATCGCTGTTGTTCTCGAAGAAGAAGGCCTGCACGTTCTGCTGCCGGGCCTGGCGGATAAGGTTGGCCACCACGGCAGCAGACGGCTCCTCTTCGGTCGAGATGCCCACGGGGGCCATGAAGGTGATGTGATAGGCACGGCCGTAGTAGCCGAAGGCCGCATGCGAGACCATCACGCGGCGACGGTCGGTCGGCGTGGCGTCAACGGCCTGGTGGATTTCCTGATCCAGCGCCAGCAGTTTCTGATCGTAGGCGCGGGCACGCTCACGGAAGCCGCCGCAGTCGGCCGGTGCGGCCTGGCACAGGCCTTCGGCGATGTTGGCCACATAGTGGCGAACGTTCAGTGCGTCCTGCCAGGCGTGGGGATCCAGACCGCCATGGTGGTGGTGGTGATGGCCATGCGATGCTTCATCGTGGTCATGGTCGGCATGGCTGTGGCCATGGGGGCCGTCCTCATCATGATCATGGCCGTGCGGGCCGTCATGATCGTGATCGTGACCATGCGGGCCTTCGTGGTCATGATCGTCTTCGTCGGCATCATCCCCATGGTGGTGGTGATCATCCGTGGCCTTCATGGCCTGCAGACCCCGGGCGGCCTCGACGACCGGCCCCTTGTAGCCGCTGGAACCGATCAGGCGGGGCATCCAGCCCTCGAAGCCCAGGCCGTTGACGACGACCAGGCTGGCGCCGGACAGCTGGCGCACCTGGGCAGGCCCCGGCTGGAAGACGTGGGTGTCACCGCCGGCCTTGACCAGGCTCTCGACAGCCACGCGATCACCCCCGACCTGCTTCACCAGGTCAGCCAGGATGCTGAAGCTGGCCACGACAGGCAGCGGCCGGGTGGACGGGGTGGCATCCGTCTGGCCAGCCGTGGCGGCAACGCCATGGGCGGCCTGGGCAGGGCCGGCGGCCAGCAGCGCCGTGGCCAGGGCGGCTGCGGCCAGCGCCACCGGACGGGAAAGGGAGGAAGGGAAGCGGGTGTTCATGTTTCGTAGTGTCTCCGTGGGCGATTCTTCCTGCGCAGCACGCCGGTGGGCGCCAGCAGCAATGACAGGCAGTACATCAGGCCCAGGGTCAGCACGATGGTGGGACCAGTAGGCCATTCGTAGTGATAGGAAATCAGCAGTCCGCTGACGCCGGCCAGCAAGGCGAGCGCAGCCGCCAGGACCAGCAGGCCGTTGACGGTGCGGGCCCAGAAGCGGGCCGCTGCCGCCGGCAGCACCAGCAGGCCGATGGACATCAGCGTGCCCAGCGCATGGAAGCCCGCCACCAGGTTGATGACCAGCAGGCCCATGAAGCCGAAGTGCGCGATGCTGCCCCAGGGGCTCTTTCGGGGCAGCAGGTTGGCATCGACACACTCGAAGACCAGCGGGCGGTAGAGCACGGCCAGGCCCAGCAGGCTCACGCTGGCGATGACGCCGATCAGCAGCAGGGTGTCGTCATCGAGCGCCAGTACTGATCCGAACAGGACGTGCAGCAGGTCGACCTGGTTGCCGTAGGTGGAGACGATGACCACGCCCAGCGACAGGGACATCAGGTAGAAGGCCGCCAGGCTGCTGTCCTCGGTCTGCCGGCCGCTGCGTGCGACCAGCGTAGAGGCTGCCGCCACCAGCAGGCCGCTGATGATGCCGCCCAGGGTCATGGCGGGCAGCGACAGGCCGGCGATAAGGTAGGCGATGGCCGCGCCCGGCAGGATGGCGTGCGCCATGGCATCGCCGGTGAGGCTCATGCGGCGCAGCATGAGGAAGACCCCCACCGGTGCAGCGCCCAGCGACAGAGCCAGACAGCCGGCCAGGGCGCGGCGCATGAAGCCGAATTCGATGAAGGGGCCGATGAGCCCGTCCCACAACTCAGACACGTGGCATGGCGTTGTCCGCCCCTCGGTGAACGGCCGATGCGGCGGCCGGGATGGCGGTGGGCCCCTCGCACCAGCGCGTGCTGGGCTGGCGGGCTGCCACCGAACGATCGACGGCACGCTGCCAGTTCTCTGGCGTGAGCACCTCGGCCGTGGGACCGACGGCGATCATCTCGCGTGCCAGCAGCAGGGTGTGCGGGAACCACTGGCGGACGATGTCCTGCTCATGCAGCGCGGCGACGATGGTGACGCCCTGCGCGTGCCAGCGGGCCAGCAAATCCAGCAGCACCTGCTGGGTGGTGACATCGATGCCCACGAAGGGCTCGTCGAGCACGACCAGCTGGGCATCCTGCAGGATGAGCTGCGCAAAGCGCACCCGCTGGAATTCGCCGCCCGACAGCGCGCTGATCACGCGGCCGGCATAACCGCGCAGGCCCACCATCTCCAGGGCCTCAGCCACCCGCGCGGCGCCCTGGCGGCCCAGCCGCCCGAAGGCACCGCACTGGTGCCACAGGCCCGAAGCCACCATGTCCTGCACGGTGATGGGGAACTGCCGGTCGGTCTGGTTGATCTGCGGCAGACAGGCCACACGTACCCGATCGGGATCGGGCAGTGTCACCTGCCCTTCCAGCGAGAGCTGCTCGCCGATGAGCAGCTTGAGAAAGGTGCTCTTGCCGGCACCGTTGGGGCCGACCACAGCCAGCATGTCGCCGGCCGAGATCTGCAGTTGCAGGTGGTGGATGGCCGGGTGCCGGTCATAGCCGACGGTGACGTTCTGCAGGGAGACCAGCACGGGTGCGGCCTCGCTGGCAGCACCCGGCCGCGCGCACAGGGTGGAGGCATGGCCGGGTTCCACGGAAGCATGGCCGGCCGCCCCATGGGCCGACGCGTGCGCCCCGGCATCTGCCCCGCCCTGACAGGTATCGGCCCGGTTCATTGCAGCGCCCACCGGATGACCAGCCACAGCAGGGCCGTGAGGGCCACGGCCAGCAGCAGCCGCGCGCCGATGCCCCACCAGACGGCCGACAGCCGTGGCAGGGACGTGGTATTTTGAGATAGGGCGGCAGGGTAGGCTGCCGTGCCAGCGGACGCAGCCGGTGGCGTCGACGCAGGATATGCGTGGGGGTGGCCGGAATCCATGACTTAATGCTAATGACTTATCATTAGCGAGGCAAATTCCCCATGAGGAGACCCTGATGAAACATGCTTCGGAACATTCCCTTCCCCTTCGGGCCGGCAAGAAGGCCGGACGACCGGGAGTTTCCGGACGCCACGCGCTGCGGCTGGCCGTGGCTGGCGCCCTGCTGACGGCGGCAGCCTCGGCCGGTGCGCACCATGCGCCCGGGCACGACGACGACCATCACCACCATCATGGACACAAGCAGGGCCATGTGCACCAGCACGGCCTGGGCGCACTGGACATCAGCCAGCAGGGCGAGACGCTGACGGTGAGCTTCCGCTCGCCGCTGGACAGCCTGATCGGCTTCGAGACCGAGCCTGCCAACGACCAGCAGCGCGCACAGGCCAAGGCCCTGCTGGACCAGCTGCAGGACGCTGCCAGCGTGGTGCAGGTCCCGGCAGCAGCCCAGTGTGCGCAGCAGCCCCCGGTCATCAACGCGCCCACGCTGCTGGATGACGAGGACGAGGTGGATGACCACGACGATCACGACCACGATGCCGGCGACCATGACGACCACGACGGCGGGCACGATGGCGACGACCATGACCACGATCACGACCACGCTGCAGACAAGGACGACCATGCACATGGCCACCATGCCGACCTGGCCGTGACCTACACGTTCACCTGCAAGCAGCCGGCAGCCATCGACACGCTGAAAGTCACGGCCTTCGGCAGCTGGCCGCGCCTCAAGCACATTGATGCCGCCGTGGTGAACGATCAGGGTCAGCAGGCACAGCGACTGGAAGCCGGCAAGGCGGTGATCCGCTGGAAGGCGTCCTGATCCCAGCCTGATTCTCCACCGGACGCGGCAGCCCGGACACTGTGCCAGCTGCCCGACCGGGCCAGCCGGTCGGCATAGCGGCTACCATCATCGGCTTTCGCATGCGCCATGCCTTTCACGACGGACATGCACGATACCTCTGCACCGAATGCGGCCACGCCCGTGCTGCTGGCCGAAGACCTGAGCTTTACCTGGCCGGGCAGCGCCACGGCCTGCCTGGGCATCGACCGCCTGGCACTGAATGCCGGCGAGCACGTGCTGCTGCTGGGCCCCAGCGGCGGCGGCAAGAGCACGCTGCTGGGCCTGCTGGGCGGGGTGCTGCAGCCCACCCGGGGCCATGTCCGATTGCTGGGACACAATCTGTCGGGCTGTGGCGCGGCCGAACGTGACCGGCTGCGGGCCGACCACATCGGCTTCATCTTCCAGCAGTTCAACCTGGTGCCCTACCTGAGCCTGGAAGACAACGTGCTGCTGCCCTGCCACTTCTCGGCCATCCGCCGCGAACGGGCCGGGTCGCAGCCGCGCGAGACGGCACGTCAGCTGCTGGCAGCG
>ERZ772940.946-NODE-946-length-10938-cov-3.83525_pt1 | contig 10938 bp, 8 predicted proteins | sample MGYA00511682_ERZ772940 | MGnify/ENA primary metagenome ERZ772940 (study PRJEB29015, sample SAMEA2737922) | human oral metagenome | biome: human oral; feature: human-associated habitat; material: dental | place: China | collected 2031 ... | reverse complement strand
CGCGAAAAATGCCGCGTTTTTGCAGCGCGTTCCGTTTGATTTTGTGCTCGGTTCCATTCACTTTTTGGACGTGAAAGATTTATATTTTGCCGAGACCTTTGAGGGGCGTGCAAAGGCGGAAATGTATCATGAGTACTTCACCGTCATGCGCGACGAGATCTATGCGCATCCTTTCATCAATGTGCTTGCACATATCGACTACATAGCGCGCAATGCGCCGTTCGAGAATCCCGAGATCTCCTACGGAGAATTTACCGACGATGTGGATGCCGTTCTGCGTGCACTCGTCGAGACCGATACTGTCATCGAGATCAATACGCGCCGTCTCGGTGTACCGCGCGGCATCAAGGAACTCGCATCCGTCTATCGGCGCTACCGCGAACTCGGCGGGCGGGCTGTTACCATCGGATCGGACGCCCATGTTCCGAATGCTGTCGGGAACCATTACGCGCGCGCGCAGGAGCTTGCCCGCGCGTTCGATCTGCAGGTCGTTACATTCCGTGAACGGAAGATGCGTCTGTGTGCATAAAGATTCTCCGCAATGCGTGAAGATACAGGCAATCCGTCGCCGCGGGCCGGGCTTTTATCCGTTGCCTCTCCTGTCCTTTCCTGTTATAATATAGGACAATGGATGGGGAGGCGCTTTTTTTATGCTCAGCAATTTTTTTGTCGCGCTTGGCGGCGTCGTCCCCTTGTTCTTCCTGATGGCCGTGGGCGTTTTTATAAAGCGGTCGCGTCTGCTCACGGAGGAGGAACTCCTGCATGTGAACCGCATGGTGTTCCAGGTGTTCTTCTTCTTCATGATGTTCTACAACATCTATGTCTCCGATCCGGGGACGGCGTTTCAGCCGGAACTGATGCTTTTCGGCGCGGGCGGTGTGCTCCTCACGGCGCTTGTCTTCGGTATCATCGTCTGTCGGATTGAGGCAGACAATGCACGGCGCGGGCCGATGATCCAGGCGATTTTTCGCAGCAACTTCGTGCTCATGGGCATCCCTCTCATCAGCAATATCTTCGGCGATGCGGCGCTCGCTATACCGACGATGATGGTCGCTGCGATCGTTCCGCTCTACAACGTCCTCGGCGTGCTCGTTCTCGAGACCTTTCGCGGCGGACGGTTCGATCTCCTGCCGATCCTGCGCGGCGTTCTCTTGAATCCTATGATTATGGGTGCGATCGCAGGGGCTCTCTGTCGTCTCGCGGAGCTGCCGATCCCTGGCCCCGTACTGAAACCCGTGGCGCAGATCGCGGCGGCTACGACACCCGTGGCACTTATCATCCTCGGGGCTTCCTTCCGCGGTGGCAGCTTCCGCAAGCACCTGCGCCAGCTTGTCTTTTGCCTGGTATCGCGTCTGATCCTTGTGCCGGTGATTATGCTTACACTCGCGATCGCACTCGGCTTCCGGGGTGTGGAACTCGTCACGCTCGTCGCCATATTTGCCACGCCCTGTGCTGTTGCAGGATTTGCCATGGCGCAGCAGATGCGGGCGGATGCCGAGCTCGCCGGCAACTGTGTCGTATACAGCAGCGCATTGTCCTGCTTTACCATCTTTGGATGGGTATTTCTGCTCAAGACGTTGGAGCTTTTTTAAACAGTCATTTTCCTTAGACATGAAGGGAGGGGAGTACATTCATGCAAACGAGATCGCAGATGTCGGCTCGCATGCGCAGATTATGTGCTCCCCTCCTTTTTATGGCCTTCGATTATCTCGCCATTCTGTTTGCGGAGAAAATGGCGTTTGAACTGCATGAAATATACGGGATGATTGTTGGACGCACCTTCTACGTGCCGTTTTCCTATCTCCTTTTTTGGATACCGCTCGTGTTCATTGCGTTCTTGTGGGGAATGCAGACATATACGAAGATGCAGCCTGTCCTCGAGACTGTGCGCAAGATCTTTTACGCTGTGCTCTACTCGATGATTGCGTGCATTCTGGCGCTCTACTTCATGCAGGCGGGACTGCTCGCGTCGCGCCTCTATGTTGTGCTGTTCGGCTGTCTCGCACTGCTCAGTATCTATGCAGTGCGCTATATTCTCCTAAAGCTCCTGAAAGCGACGCATACGCTGACAAAGCCCGTCATCCTGATCGGTGCAGGAAAGACAGCGGAACAGGTCCTTCACTTTTTCGACGGGGATCTCGGGTACCGCTACGAGGTCATCGGCATTCTCGACGACCATCCGATCTCCAAGACGCTGCCGCAGCAATTCCAGCTGATGGGCACGCTGGCAGACGCCGAGACCATCATCCGGGACTCCGGTGTCGATACGGTTATCATCACAGCACCGGGACTGCAAAGCGAACGCCTGGGACAACTGATCTCCAGAATCCAGCCGCTCGTTCGTGATGTCCTGTTCGTGCCGGATTTGCTCGCGCTCCCTCTCGGGAACATCGGCGTGGAACCATTTTACACCGAAAAGGTGTTTATGCTGAGTATCCGCAACAACCTTGCCCGCAAGCGAAACCGCTTTGCCAAGAGGTTGTTTGATCTCGCTGCAACAATTTGCGGAGGCCTGCTCATCCTGCCCTTTCTGCTCGTCCTGTGCATCATTGTCGGGATTGACAACAAAGGCCGCGTGATCTTTGCCCACCGGCGTGTCGGGCAGCATGGAAAACTCTTTCCGTGCTACAAGTTTCAGACGATGGTATCGGATGCGCAGAAGCGTTTGGAGGAGTATCTTGCAGAGAACCCGGCTGCACGGCGGGAGTGGGAAGAATCCTTTAAGCTGACCCATGATCCGCGCGTCACAAAACTGGGAGCGTTCCTGCGCAGAACCAGTCTGGATGAACTGCCTCAGCTCTGGAACGTCCTATGGGGCGATATGAGCCTCGTGGGACCGCGCCCGATCGTGACGCAGGAGATAGAGCGCTACGGAGAAAACATCAAGGAATACTACATGGTTCCTCCGGGCATCACCGGAATCTGGCAGGTCAACGGGCGCAGCGACACTACTTACGAAGAGCGTGTTACGATGGATACATGGTACGTTCGCAACTGGTCGATCTGGATCGACCTTGTGTATCTCTTCAAGACCGTGAAGACGGTATTTACAGGAAAAGGTGCATATTAGGCGGCAAAGTATTGCCGTTGGGGAGATTCCGCATTGAAACCGCAGATTATCATTCCGATTTACCACCCTGATCGTAGATTCCTTTTATTGCTGCGCTCAATAAAAAATCAGACGATTGATGTTCCCGTTTTGTTAATTGATTCTGGGCCAGGGGTATCTTATGACGATGATATTGCCAATATGAACGTACAGGTCAGGAAAATTGATGACAGCGAATTTAATCACGGTGGAACGCGCCAAATGGGCATGGAAATGTATCCAGAGGCTGATGTATATGTCTTCCTTACACAGGATGCGATTCTTGTCAATGATTATGCAATAGAAAAATTACTTGCAGTATTTCATGATCGACAGATTGGGTGCGCATATGGGCGTCAGATTCCCCATAAAGGGGCAGGAATTTTCGGCGAGATTGCAAGGGAGATAAATTACCCGGAGAAGAGTCATGCTTACGCTTTGGCAGACAGAAAACACCATGGGGTTAAGACGGCGTTTATTTCAAATTCCTTCGCAGCCTATCGAAAAGAAGCCATGCAGCAGATCGGTGGATTTCCTCAAGATACAATTCTGAGTGAAGATATGTATGTGGCGGCAAAAATGCTCCTTGCCGAATGGAAGGTTGCCTATGCAGCGAATGCCATGGTATATCATTCACATGATTATACGCTTTTTCAGGAGTTTCGAAGATATTTTGATATTGGCGTTTTTCACGCGCGGGAGTCATGGATTCAAAAAGAATTTGGCAAGGCAGAGGGCGAAGGGAAAAGATTTATTGTGGCGGAGCTAAAGTATATTTTGAGCCACTGTCCTTATCGTTTTCCTGAAATGATTCTGCGGGACGGCATGAAATTTTTAGGATATCGCCTTGGCCTGAGGGAACATAATTTAAAAAGATCATGGAAGAAGAAATTAAGTATGTTTCCAAAATATTGGGATTGTCCAACAGCTTAGGTGTGGAGAGATTTTGAAAGTCATCATATTAAATGATTTTGCATATGTGAACGGCGGAGCAAGTCAAGTAGCAATTGACACTGCTATAATGCTGGCGAAGCGAGGATTCGATACATGTCTTTTTACAGCAGTTGGTCCTGTGGACGAACGTTTGAAATGTGTTGAGAATCTACGTGTAGTGTGTTTGGGACAATACGATATCCTAAACGACCCCAGCAGAGTTCGCGCGATGGTTCAAGGCATATGGAATCGTACGGCTGAAGAACGTCTCTCACAATTGCTGATGGAATATGATGCGAAGACAACGATCATTCATGTTCATACTTGTCAGAAAGCGTTATCTTCCAGTTGTATTTGGCGGGCTAAGCATATGGGATTTAAGGTGGTCTACCATATGCATGATTATGGAATTGCGTGTCCAAACTTGGGCTTTTATAATTATCGTTTGAGGCGAATTTGTACAGAGCAGGCGATGTGTACGGGCTGCATATTCTCCGATTGTGACGCTCGACATTATGCCCATAAAATATGGCGATGTATTCGACAATTTGTCCAGAATAAGATTGTCGGGCTGCCTAAAGATCTCGACGGATATATTGCAGTCTCAAAGTTTAGCTATAATATTGTTAAGCCCTACTTGGGAGAGAAAGCCAACGTGCGAATTCTTTCGACCCCTTGTCAAATAAATACGTGCAAGTGCATCACAGTGGAAAAAAACTCTGTGTTTGTTTTTGTTGGACGTTTATCAAGCGAAAAAAATCCGATCCTGTTGGCGCAGTGTGCTAAAAAAATGAATGTTCCTGTTCTTTTTATTGGCGATGGAGCAGAAAAAGAACAAATAAAAAAAATAAACCCCAATGCCATTTTGAGCGGTTGGATAGAAAGAGAAAAATTCTATACTGAACTTCAGAATGTTCGATGCTTGGTCTTTCCATCGTTGTGCTACGAGACGCAAGGATTAGTCGTGCAGGAAATGGCTGCATATGGTATTCCTTCGATTGTTTCCAATACAACAGCAGCAAGCGAATACATTGAAGACGGATATAATGGGCTCCTTTTTGAAAGTGGTAATCCTGCTTCGTTGATGAATTGTATGAGTCGGCTCCAGGATGATGCCTATGCCGCATATATGGGTAAAAATGCATTTGAAAAAGTTCAGATAAATAAGCATACAGAAAAAGTTTATTTAGAGGACATAATAAGCTTCTATAATGAAATCCTTCAAAGATAAAATGGAGGGGAGCATGTTTGAAAACGTACCCGAAGATTACAATCATTACAGCATCATATAATGCGGCAAGGACCATTGAACAAACAATATCAAGTGTTGTGCATCAAGATTATCCAAATCTTGAGTATATTATTGTCGATGGCGGATCAACAGACGGCACCGTTGAGATTATTAAGAGATACGAATCTTATGGAGTCAAGTGGATTAGTGAACCGGATCAGGGACTCTATGATGCTTTGAACAAAGGCGCCCAGATGTCTTCCGGAGACTTTGTTGAGATCATTGGTGCTGACGATGCTTTGACAAAAGAAGATATTATTTCGCAGATTGCTTGCCAGATGGACAGCAGTGTTGATATTTTATGCGGTCAGGTTTGGTGTGTAGATGAGCGAAATAAAACACAGCATATCGGTACAAATGAAAATATACAAAATCGGGAGACCTATCATGGCGGTATGCCGCCTCACGCAGCGATGTTTGTTCGGCGAGAACTGCTCCTGCGTTGCCCATTTGATACAAACTATCAGATCGCGGCGGATTATAAATTCTTTCTGCAGTGTTATTGTGACCAAAGGATTAGAATTCAGCCCACCAACAAGATTGTTGCCTTTTTTGCAAATGCCGGAGTGAGTTCGGATATTGAGGCATGTTGGAAAGAGTATAATCATATCCATCAAGAACTGAAATTACCTTTTCGTGCTCCAGACTATACGCTCCTGTCGCCGATGAAGCGTATTATAAAGAGGACCCTCATTTGCGTGCATCTATTTATTCCGGCTAGGAAAATATGGAATTATATTAGATCGTGTGTTTGTTGGCAAAAGCATGTATGTGACAATAAAATCTGCCGATGGTGCGGACGCGTGGAAAGGGACTGAGGATGATATGAAAAAAGCATTGATAACAGGCATTACGGGACAGGATGGTTCGTATTTAAGCGAGCTTTTACTCGAGAAGGGATATGAGGTGCACGGTATCATTCGCCGGCACAGCACGCCATGTACGGAGCGAATCGACCATCTGCTGTCGGACGCGCAGTATGACGGGCGCCTCTTCCTGCACTACGGCGATCTGACGGACTCGAGCAATGCGCATGCCCTGATTCGGGAGGTTCAGCCGAATGAGGTCTATAACCTTGCAGCGCAGTCCCATGTGGCGGTTTCGTTCGAGGTGCCGGAGTATACAGCGGAGGCAACGGGTGTCGGGACGATTCGGCTGCTCGAGGCGGTGCGGCAGAGCGGTTTGCCGATCCGATTCTATCAGGCGTCGACTTCGGAGCTTTTCGGCGGGCTTCCCGATACAGCGCCGCAGAGCGAGGCGACTCCGTTCTATCCAAAGTCGCCTTACGGCGCGGCAAAGCTGTACAGTTTTTGGATTACGAAGAACTATCGCGAGTCCTATGATATGTTTGCTGTGAACGGCATTCTATTCAATCACGAGTCACCGCGCCGCGGTGAGACATTCGTCACGCGCAAGATTACGCTGGCTGTTGCCCGTATCTGCGCGGGAACGCAGGAGAGACTCTCGCTCGGCAATCTGGATGCGAAGCGTGACTGGGGATTCGCCGGCGACTATGTCGAGGGGATGTGGCGGATGCTCCAGCAGGAGACGCCGGACGACTACGTGCTTGCGACGAATGAGACGCATACGGTGCGTGAGTTCGCGGAGCTGGCATTTCGTGAGGCGGGCATCGAGATCGAATGGCGCGGTGCGGGCATTGAGGAAAAGGGCTATGATGCCGCATCCGGACGGCTGCTCGTTGATGTTGACCCGCGTTATTTCCGCCCGGCCGAAGTTGAACTCCTCTGGGGCGATGCCTCGAAGGCAGAGCGGGAGCTCGGCTGGCAGCGCAGGGTATCTTTCCCCGATCTTGTCCGCATGATGGTGCGTGCAGATATGGAGCAATACGGACGGTGAGATTCCGTTTAAAGGAGAGCGTGTAATGCATATCGTCCTGCTTTCGGGCGGCTCGGGGAAGCGCCTCTGGCCGCTGTCGAATCACATTCGCTCCAAGCAGTTCATCCCGATCTTTCATCAGGCTGACGGAACGCGGCACTCGATGGCACAACGCGTGTGCGGGCAGATCCGCCGCGCGATTCCGAATGCTGAGATCACGATAGCGACATCGAAGGCGCAGGTCTCCGCGCTGCGCAGCCAGCTCGGCGAGGCGGTTGATATCTCGGTGGAACCGTGTCGGCGCGATACGTTTCCGGCAATTGCTCTGGTCAGTGCCTACCTGCATGATGTGAAAGGCGTCGCACCGGATGAGGCTGTTGCTGTCTGCCCTGTGGATCCCTATGTGGAGGATTCTTATTTTGCATCGGTTGAGCGTTTGGCGCAGCTGGCGGCAGACGGTACGGCTGATCTTATGCTGATGGGAATCGAGCCGTCCTATCCGAGTGAGAAATATGGCTATATCCTGCCGCAGGACAAGGATGCAGTGAGCCGCGTCCTCTCTTTCCGTGAAAAGCCGGATGAGCGCACTGCACAGCGGTACATTGCAGACGGAGCCCTCTGGAACAGCGGCGTATTTTCCTATCGTCTGGGCTATGTCCTGGAGCGGGCGCAGGTACTGCTCGGATGTTCGGACTATGAGACACTGTTTTCGACCTATGATGCTCTCGAAAAGATCAGCTTTGACTACGCTGTTGTCGAGCGGGAAAGGAACATCGGCGTCCTGCGCTATGCGGGTACGTGGAAGGATCTCGGCACGTGGAATACGCTGACCGAGATCATGGATGAGCCGGCGCTTGGCGATGTGACAATGGACGAGCGCTGCCGCGGCACCCATGTCGTCAATGAACTGGATGTCCCCATCCTCGTCATGGGGGGGCAGGACCTCATCGTTGCCGCGAGCCCCGAGGGTATTCTCGTGGCAGACAAAGCGGCATCAAGTCATATGAAGCCCTATGTCGAGGAGATTAGCCAGCCAGTGATGTTCGCCGAGAAGTCGTGGGGGAGCTTCCGCATCATCGACGTTGAGGAAGACAGCCTGACGATCAAGGTGACGCTGAATACGGGGCATGCGATGAACTACCACAGCCATGCATATCGGCGTGAGATATGGAATGTCGTCAGCGGCAGCGGTACCGTCCTTCTGGATGGCAAGGAGCGTACAGTTGCTCCCGGGGATGTGATCGATATTCCTGTCGGAGTGAAGCATAAGATCAGCGCACATGAGCGCATGGTCGTGATTGAAGTCCAGATCGGCGAAGCAATCGCGAAAGAGGATAAGATCAAGTGGGCAGAAGAGGACTGAGGTGTCATGCCATGATGGAAAAAGATGCTAAGATCTATGTTGCCGGTCACCGCGGCATGGTCGGCTCGGCGATTTGCCGTGAACTTCAGCGGCAGGGATATGCCAACATTATCACCCGGCCGCATGATGAACTTGATCTTTGCCGGCAGGATGCCGTCGAGGCGTTCTTTGCCGAGGAAAAGCCGGAATACGTCTTCCTGGCGGCGGCAAAGGTCGGCGGGATCCAGGCGAATGCTGAGGCACCAGCTGATTTTATATACCAGAATATAACGCTCGAGATGAATGTCATCCATGCGGCGTGGAAGAACGGATGCAGGAAACTCGAATTCCTCGGCTCCTCCTGCATCTATCCGCGCATGGCACCGCAGCCGATGAAGGAGGACTGCCTCCTGACATCGCTGCTCGAGGAGACAAATGAGGCATATGCGCTCGCGAAGATCGCGGGGCTGAAGTACTGTGCCTATCTGAACAGGCAGTATGGAACGGACTATATTTCTGTGATGCCGACGAATCTCTACGGGCCGAACGACAATTACCATCCGGAGCACAGCCATGTGCTGCCGGCGCTGATCCGCCGGTTTCATGAGGCGAAGGAAGCGGGAGCAGGGGCTGTGACATGCTGGGGGGACGGCTCGCCGCTGCGCGAGTTCCTGTATGTCGACGATCTGGCGAATCTCTGCGTATATCTGATGAATCATTACAGCGGAGATGAGACCGTCAATGCGGGGACGGGGAAGGAGATCTCCATTCGTGCGTTGGCGGAGATGGTTGCACGTGTCATCGGGTATGACGGAGAGATCCTCTGGGATACGAGCAAACCAAACGGAACCCCGCGCAAACTGCTCGATGTCTCAAAGGCGGAGGGCCTCGGCTGGCGCTATCGGACGGAGCTGGAGGATGGGATACGGGCGGCATACGAGGACTATCTTCAGAATCCTATGCGCGCGGAGAGATAAATACCTCCATATGCAGAGAATCGCTTTATTATGATGAAATTAAAAGCCAAGTTGACACTCTCCGCGCATACATCTATACTGTTGTATATTGGGTGTATGCTTTGTTGTATCTGCGGTTTACCTCGATGACTAGCAATGCTGTTACAGGCAGGGAGCTTTTTCCAGATGAAGTTGTTTTTGAAGATTTTTTCCATCTTCACACCAAAGGAACTGCGCTACTGTGCGTTCCTTGTTGCTGTGATGATGTTCGGTGCCGTCCTTGAGGCGGTCGGTATCGGCGCAATCCTGCCGCTCATCTCGCTCATGGGACAGCCGGATTTTCTGGTGCAGCATCCGGAGATTGCAGGGTATGCTGCGAAGTTTGGCATCACAACGCATACGGAGCTTATCATCGGGCTTTCGCTCCTGCTCATCCTTCTCTATATTTTGAAAAATATTTACATGGCATGGCAGCTCCGACTGCAGATTAACTTCTCTATCTCGAATCAGATCGAGTTTTCGAAGGAACTGATGGCGAGCTATCTTGCTAAACCCTATCTCTTCCATTTGAATCATAACACGGCGGTGCTGCTGAGGAATGTCAACAGCGGTGGCGTTGCTATTTTTTCTAATATTTTGATTCCTTCGTTTCAGCTTTTGACTGAAATTATCACGGCACTGACCATATGGGGAATGCTTGTTTTTGCAGATCCTTTTACTGCTATTGTGGTTGCCGGTGTTATGGGGGCAATGATTTATGCGTTGATTCGTTCTTTTCGCCGAAAGATAGGTGAGGCTGGGAATGTGCAGAACGAGCATGCTGCGCGGTACGTCCAGTCTGTAAATCAGGGGCTTGGAGCAATTAAAGAGACGAAGGTCATGCGCAAGGAACATTTTTTCCTTCACGAGTTCATACAAAATTATGAGCAGTATGGGATGGCAAACAGACAGTTTATGTTTTTAAATCAGCTTCCTCGCATGGTTATTGAGACGCTCATCGTCTGTGCACTGCTTTTACTCATTATTGAAAAAATCGTTCTGGGGAACACGCCAATGGAGATCGTTCCGCTTCTTGGTGTACTTGCTCTTGCCGCATTCCGTCTGATGCCGAGTGCAAATCGGATTGTGGTGCTCTCTAATGGAATTAAGTTTCAAATGCCTTTGTTTGAGGAGCTCTATCGTGAACTTCTTGCAATAAAATCCCGCAAAGTACATGATCGAGAACTTAAGCTTGCGGATACACCGCCGGCACTTCCTTTTACCACTGAGATTTGTGTAGAACACCTCGGTTTTTATTACCCAGGCATCGAGGAACAGGTTCTTACGGATGTCAGCTTTTCTGTTCCCAAAGGAAGTTTTGTCGGCATTATTGGCCCCTCTGGAGCTGGAAAAACAACATTTGTTGATATCCTGCTGGGACTCTTTGTTCCAACACGAGGAAGGATCACCGTTGATGGAGTAGATATTCGTCAGCAGCTTCGGGCATGGCAGG
>ERZ772940.944-NODE-944-length-10950-cov-2.99348_pt1 | contig 10950 bp, 9 predicted proteins | sample MGYA00511682_ERZ772940 | MGnify/ENA primary metagenome ERZ772940 (study PRJEB29015, sample SAMEA2737922) | human oral metagenome | biome: human oral; feature: human-associated habitat; material: dental | place: China | collected 2031 ... | reverse complement strand
TACAGGGAAGACTATTTCAGGGCACAAAATAAAACTATTCAAAAAAATATGAATATGTCACGAAAACTTGCATTGAATCTTGCCGGAATCTATAAGAATAAACATTCCAAGAAAACACCTATGTCTCATATTATGTTCGATTGCCTTATGGATCCTCAGCATTTACTGACAGTTTTAGGCAAAAACTGAGTTCCGTGTGATTTGATTCGTTCGGAGAGTTTAGTATCCTATAGTATCCAGTCTTCGTTTTTCTTCACTTAAAGATTTTGCAGAAGGTATCCAGCGGTATTTTTCCCGCAATATATCAGCTGCAGCAATCACATCGCCGCCGGATTTTATAAGCGCATCCTTAAAATCAATAGAAACTACGGCAGGACTTACAGATTCAATATCGCTCACCTGAGCAAGTTTTTTTATCTGCCAGCGATTATCCTGCATTACAAGAATGACTTCAGTAACGTATTTTTCGATTTGAATCATATTATCGACCGAATGAACAAGATAAAAACGCGCCGTGTGCAATTTTTCCGAATTATTTTTCAGCCTCTCCCCATTTTCAAATCTTATGCGTTGAGGATGATTTTTTCGTGTAGGGACGGCATTATTAAGCGTCTCGGGATTTCCGTCCAGCTCAAAATCGGTGATTCCGTAAATTGTCCTTGAATATGCTTTCGAAGAATCCGGCTCAAAGAAAAACCAATTTTCAGGTGTAGAAATGCCGGATTCGAAATTATATGCGCCGCGCATTTGCGAAAGCGCATATATCTGCGGAATAACGGAGATATAACGCTGAGCTTCCGGACAGTTTTTAGCAGCGGCAAGAATTAAATCCGTGTCCATCGTATGAATGCCTTTGTAAAAAACTTTAGTTGTTTCCGACGATGAAAGTCCTATTACGCACGGCTTTTTTCCGTTTTCGTAGACGATAGTTGCCGAAAATACCGTTATAACGGCAGCCGCAAATATGATTGCAACAACCGCTGCAAATTTACGGTTAAACAAACGCATGAGTTTTATTTTACGCTCTGCACGCTTTTTATATTTTTGCGCCGCGTATAAAAGTTCCGCATCCTCTTTGCGCGTTTCTTCTCTTTGCTTTGTAAAAAGTTGCGTTTTCAATTCTTCAAGCGGGAAAGGTTTTTCACGGACTTTTCCTTTAAGAGAATTATTTACCGCTTCGGCAAGCGTTTTATTTATTCCGTATCCGCAATATTCCAGCGGCAAGAAATTCTTAAACGCGATGGAAACGGTTTTTTCGGCGTTTAAATCCGGAGGGTAGGGCAGCGAGCCGGAAACAGCATAATATGCCCAGACAGCCCGCGTAAAATCTAGAGCTGCGCTTCCCGTTGCCGCCGAATCATGCCAGGCTTCCTGCACTTCCGAATAGATTTTTTTTCCGCGATTTGCGACTGAGCGGCAAAATGCATCTTCCGGCATAAAAAGCATTTTTCCGTCTGCTGCAAGTATCCCGGAAGGACTCAAACACGGCAAAGAAATTCCGGCTTTCAGCGCATAAGTATAGGCTTCGCAGACGCCGTATAAAATTTCTTTGTTGCCGAGAAGTTCTTTAATCGGCTTGGCACACGAAAAAACTCCGCAAAAAAATACTTTTCCGTCTACGGTTTTTGCACCGGTAAATTTCCATTCGGAAAAAACGGAATATTTACCGCTTTCATCTTTGCTTACGATAAAGCCCGCTTTGTCTCCGTGTCTTGAAAACTTTGTCTTAGCAAACATGATTTCGTCAAGACCCGTGTCCAAAAAGACTTCGTCGCCTTGTGTAAAAATAATTTCCGTCATTATCTGCGTCCGTCCGCCGAATACATATATTTGAAATAATCCATTTTTGTGCTGTAGGTCGCTTCATAGCCTTTAAGCGTAGTTTTATAAGAATCCATACTTTTCCAAAAATTGTAGAATTCGGAATCCTTTCCGTATGAATCGGCATAAATACGCGCAGCTTCAGCATCCGCCTTACCTTTAGTTTCTTCCGCTTTACGGTACGCTTCCGACTGGATTGTCCGCTTTTCGTTTTCGAGCTTGCCCAGCCATTCAGCCTTTTTACCTTCGCCGAGCGAACGATAAGCCTGAGCAACTTGATTGCGTTCTTTTATCATGCGGCTGTAAACGGACTGTGTTAATTCATCGGAATATTTTATTTGGCGGGGAACAATATCGATGATTTTTATTCCGTATTCGCTTCCGAGCTTATTCGATTCTTCCGTCATTCTTCGGCATAATTCGCTGCGTCCGCTTACAACGGATTCGTTTACGGTGCTTACGTTTACAAGAGACTCTATTTCTTTTGTTTCTTCATCCTTATCGTCAATTACATTTTGCGTGCGCTCGTTGATTATGTTGGAACTGCGTACGATTTCGCTCAAACGGTTTTGCGTAATAACCGTCCGTGTGGAAGAATCTATGATGTCGCTCAACTTTCCGTAAGCACTGTCGAGCGTCTTAAAACTTTGATAGAATTTTGCAGGGTCTACGATATGCCAGCGGCTTGTCGTGTCTACGATTATAAATTGATTTTCTTTTGTCGGAATCCTTTGCGCATCCCCGTCGAGCGAAAGAATCAGTTTGGGATATGTTGTAATTTGGTCGATAAGCGGAATCTTAAAATACAGTCCCGCTTCCGTATGCGATGCGACAATGCCGCCGAAGCGGGTTACAACGGTTTGATAGCCTTCGTTTATAACGTAAAAAGGTCCCATCGCAAAAAAGATTATCAAGGTGCCCGCAATAACTGCAATAAGCGCAATTCGTTTTTTAAGTGATTTGTTCATAATTTATCCTTAAGCTGTGTCAGTTCTTTGCAGAATTTTCTAAAGTTTTTATAGGCAAAACATTATCCAGTCTGCCGTCTATAAGAACGGGTTTTGTGTCCGCGCCGAATATTTCCTCCATCGTTTCAAGATATATACGCTCGCGGGTAACTTTCGGAGCGCGCCTGTATTCGTCGTAAACCGAATTAAATCTTGCAACATCACCTTTTGCGCGGTTTACCCGCTCGGCGGCATATCCTTCGGCAACTTGAAGCTGTTTAGCAGCTTCACCTTGTGCTTTCGGAATCTCTGAATTGTAGGCTTCTTTTCCCTCGTTTATAAATCGGTTCATATCTTGAATCGCTTTGTTTACATCTTCAAATGCATCCTGAACGCCTGAAGGCGGCACAATATTTTGCAATTTTACAGCTATAACGTTAATTCCAAGACCAAGCTGCTTAAAATTCGTATTCATGTTTTCAAGTGCGATATTTTCAATAGCGGAACGTTCGGAACTCATAATATCGAGTATCGCTCTGTCTCCTACAAGGGTGTTTATAACCGAATGGGAAATATCTCTTATAGTCTGACGCTTTTCAAGCACTCCGAACAGCCACTGCTTAGGTTCCACAATCCGATATTGAATTATCCATTCAACGTCTACGATATTTAAATCCCCTGTCAACATGGTTGATTCGCTTACAATATTATTGCGGTATTCATTGTCGCGCCCGGATTTTACGGTTTTAAAACCGAACTGTTCCGTCTGAACAACTTTTACCGGAACACTATAATTTTTGTCGATTCCGAACGGCAATTTGAACTGCAAGCCGGGACCTGTAGTTCGTTCATACTTTCCGAAGCGAGTTATAACCGCCTGTTCCGTCTCATCGACAATAAAAAAACAACTGAAGCCGATTATAAAAACTGCCGCTAAAACAAGCAGTTTCCACAGTAAAGAAGAGTTTATACGCAATTTCTGTTTTACATCCATTTTGACCTCCGGCATAGAAACTGTATTTTAAAAGATATATTTGATAAAATAAAATTACAAGGGAATTAAATTGGATCACTCTTATTTATTTTTTGATATTGAATGCGCAAACTGCTTCGGCGGAGTCGGAAAAATGTGTTCATTCGGTTATGTGCTGACTGATGAAAACTTTAATATTCTTGACAGTCAAGACGTTGCGATGAATCCTGAATCCGAATTCGATTGGTATTTATTTTCTCCGAAAAACAAATGCAAACTTGCATATTCAAAAGATTATTTTCGAGCACAACATAATTTTGAATCCTATTACAAAGGAATCAAAAAACTTTTGGAAGAAAGCGGACGGCGCATTATAGGTTTCAGCAGTGCAAACGATGTAGGTTTTATTGTATCTGCATGGGAACGCTACGGTCTTGAACCGATAAATTTTTGCGCCTATGACAGTGCTTCAATTGCGTCAAATATAACCGGAAGTAAGCGGGGACTTTCGGAATGGTGCACTTTTTTTAACATCGACACATCCGGACTTACTTCACATTGCTCCCGCGATGATGCAATGATGACAATGCTGCTTGTAAAATCACTTTGTAAGCAAAGGAATGTAGGAATTGAAGAACTTTTATTGAAGCATAAAGATTCTCGCCTTTCGGTAGAAAAATATATTGAAAACAGAGAGCTTAAAAGGCACAGAGATGAAATAATAAAAAAGATAGAAGCCATGTACGGCAAAAAAAGCCGCGCCTGCCTTTCCGATAAGTTCGCCGGAAAAAATTACATTTTAAGCCGCCGATTGCTTAAAAATGCCGATGAAGCGTATAAAATTGCAGATTATATTTTCCGTAACGGCGGCATATTGCAAAAAAATCCGAAAAACGGCAGCGGGATCCTTATCATATCCGATAGCGAAGAACAAAATTCAAAAAGCAAAAGCATTAAAACCGTTCTTGCATCGGAAATAATTTAGGGTTTAGTAGAATGCTTTTTTCCTCTATCGCTCGAAATTTTCAATTTGTTCCGAAATCAACGGAATAAGCTGCTTTTTGCGGCTTACGACATTTTTTAGGAAATATACGTTTTCTTCCAATTTTGGAAATGTAATAAACGGCAAAAACGCTTGTTCGTAAGACATAAGCAGAATACTTGAAAGCTGTGTTATATCCGTTACAAGAAGTGCAGCAAATACGGATTTGTTTCCGCGTCTTTCTATTTCAAGCTCTTTTAAGAATTCCGTTTTACGTTTTAATATTTCGTTTATATCGCTTACTTCAATCTGGCTTACCGTATAAGTCGCTTTTTCTTCTTTATATTCTTTCATGTCCTGATGAATTACTTCCGTTACGGCGCGTCCTTCGATTCTGCTGCCTGCGGTAAGAATTTCGGCACCGGTTTTTTGAATATCCAAGTCGGTTATATCGGAAAGATAAGCCGCAGCATCACGGTCTGTATCTGTTGTGGTGGTCGATTGCAAAATCAACGTATCGGAGAGAATTGCGCACAAAAGAATACCGGCTATTTCATGCGGAATAGGAATACGGGCTTCCTGATAAAGGCGGGTAATCAAAGTTGCAGTCGCTCCTACAGGTTTATTGATAAAAGTAATCGGATAATTCGTACTGAACGTTCCGAGTCTGTGGTGGTCAATAACTTCTTGAATTTTATAGTGCTCGGCTCCGTCTACGGTTTGTGCGGGTTCATTGTGATCAACAAGAATGACTTCGATATTCGGCTCGTGCAAAAGGTCGTGTTCGGAAATTATTCCAAGCACTTTATTGTTTCCGTCAACAACAGGGAGACAGCGGCATGGGGACGACTTAAGCATAGGACGGATTTTCGATACCGTGTCAGTAGTGTGGACAGCAGGAATTTCTTTATCCGACATAAGCGACACAGGCGTTGAATAAGCGATAAGCATAGCCGTAGAAGAAGTTGAGTGAGGACTTATTATTACCGAAACACCGTTCGCAGCCGCCTGCTCACGAAGTTCTTTCTTTAAAACAAAACCTGAAGTTATTATCAAAAGTTTTATATGCCCTTCAATACAAATCTTATGAATCGCTTCTCTATCGCTCGTAATTACGATTTCATTTTCACTTGAATGCTCATCAAGCATCTTTTTAAATGTTTCTTCGCTTGCTTCTCCGATTAAAATACTCGCTTTAAATATTTCATCTTCATTCTGCAAAATTATAGGCTGCGCACTTAATGTGCGTATAATCAGATTTATGCTTGTAGAAACGGAGGTTTTGTGTTCGGGATTCATGACCGTAAGCAGATTTTGCGCAAAATTGCTGTAATGAAGCATCGCAACATATTTTCCGCTCTTATCAACAACCGGAAGCGCGCGCTCTTTGCTTGCTTCAAGTTTGGTTAACGCCTGCCAAAGACTTTTTCCGCTGAAAACCGTTTCGCACTCGCCGCTCATGTAATACTGCACTTTCGGAATCAAATCGGGAATATATTTGGGATAAGGCACATTGAATTTTTTAAAAACGTATTCCGTCTGCGGCGCAAAATGTCCTGCCCGCGCGGCAATATAATTTTTGTGTCCCTGAAGCTGTTTTAAGCGCGCATACGCCGCCGCAGAAACTCCGCAATCAGTGTCGGGATTTTTATGCCCGAAAATATAAACCGTTTTCTCTTTGTTCATAATTTTGTCCGAATAATTTATTTAGCCTTAATTTTGACTTTTATAAAGTCAAACAAATATTTTTATAAGTCAAGCCTTAAACTCTCTTTCCTTTCCCTGCCCTGCTTAGGGGACACCCCTAAGAACCCTTAGAATTTGTTTACCGCATTTTCCGTCCGCCGCTCTTTCTGAAATCCCAATTTATATACACATTTTAAATTTTTAGGTGAATTATATACATAATTGATTCAAAATAGAAAAACGCGACATTTTATAGCGCGGCTAAAGCTAAAGACCTTTCTCTTTGGCTTTATTCCAGAGATTATCTTCATCTTCCAAATGATTTCCGTCCATAGGAATGCCGGTTTTGTTCATCTCTTGTTCAACGAACGAAAAACGCCGATAGAATTTTTTGTTTGTGCGGCTAAGCGCAATTTCCGGGTCAACACCCAAATGCCGCGCATAATTTACGACGGCAAAAAGCAAATCGCCGATTTCTTCTTCCACGCGAAGCTGCGCTTCATTTTTACGGGCATCGGAACCTACCGTAAACGCCTTTGCATCACAGCTGCACTCAGCGGCAATTTTAGCGGCTTCCTTTACTTCAGAAAGTTCCTCTAAAATTTTATCGTAAACGGGTTCAATTTCTTTCCAGTCAAAACCTTTCTTTGCCGCTTTTTTCTGCATTTTATATGCGCGCAAAAGAGGCGGAAATCCTTCCGGCACTTCATCAAGCACGGAATGATTGCTTTTTCTGCCTTCGATATTTTCTTTTATTCTGTCCCATTGATTCAAAACTTCTTCCGCATTTTTTACTTTTTGCGTAACGGCAGCCTGCCCCTCACTTTCCTTAAAAACATGAGGATGACGGCGAATAAGTTTATCCGTAAGCTCGTTAATACATTCTTCAATAGAGAATTTTCCGCTCTGCTCAAACATATAAGCAATCATCGACGCATTCAAAATCACATCGCCCAGCTCTTCCTTTGCATGAACATCATCCTGCTCGGAAATCGCATCCGCCGCTTCAAAACACTCTTCAATCAAATCTTGACGCATGGAAAGCGGAGTCTGCTCTCTGTCCCACGGACATCCGCCTTCCGCCCTAAGAATTCGTATCGTTTCCAAAAGCCGCTTGTATGCCGCCGTATTTTTATCGATTTGCAAGCTGTCCGCTTGTGTGTCCGCAATATCATTTGTATTTTTCATGTGCTTTGTCCTTCCATAATAAAGAATCAGTGCGCAACCGCATTTCGTAAACGGCTTTTCGGGGTTCCGGCTTACGCCTCATTCTTCAAACCTGCGGTTTTCAGAACGTGCAAGCACGCCCCTACAATCCGGCGCATAATATGTCCCCCGTAGTGTACGGGTTACCGAAATTTCCTATTGATAAACCGCATATCCAGCCGCTCCACATAGAGTGCCTGTGCGGAGCTAAGGAAACTATTGTACAAGCCCGCTCTCGCGGGCTGTAAGTCCGGTACAAAACGGATTTCCCGTCGTGTACGGATTACCGAAATTTCCTATCGGTAAACCGCATATTCAGCCGCTCCACATAGAGTGCCTGTGCGGAGCTAAGGAAATTATTGTACGCGCCCGCTTTTGCGAGGTGTAAGTCCGGCGCATACCTGTCCCCCGTCGTACGCGTATTGCCGAATTTATAGCATATCAGCCGATTTTTTGAAATAAGTTTTGTTCTCGCTTATTTATTTTATTCCGGAAGGGCAATTTTGCCGCAGAGAGAAATATGTTGTTCGGGAATGTCATAAAAATATTTCGACAAATTAAACGAAATCTCCGCCGTCCGAAATTATTTCTTCTACGGATTTTTGCAATTTCTCTACAAGCCTTTGCCGTTTTTGCGGCGAAAGATTTGCAACGTAAATATCATTTTCTTCCATAAATAATTTATACGGTTTTATATCCAATGCTTCCGCAAATTTTTGAACCATCTCCACGGAAGGAAATTTCTTTCCGATTTCAATCTCCCCGATATAACTTGCGGACGTCCCGCACTTTTCAGCCAATGCCATCTGTGAAAGTTTGTTTTCTTTGCGGGATCTCTTTAGATTGTTGATAAATACGGCTCTCAAATCCATTTTTTTATGCTATCGGCAGGTAAATAAAATTTCCCCTACAGATATTAAATCATATCCGTTAGGGGATTTTACGCGGTTACTTTTTTCCATTCGGGTAAGAGTTTTGCGGGTTCCGGATAAAGCAGCAATTTTGCAAATAGAAGGGCGGCTTTACCGAATGCGTTTTCAAGTAAAGTCTTATTTTCCTGTGTAAAAGGCGAAAGCACATAATCCGCTATGTCGATTTCTTCGGAAGGTCTGCCTATTCCGAAGCGCAACCGCCAAAAATCCGCAGTGCCGAATGCGGCTTTTGCCGAGCGCAGCCCGTTATGTCCGCCTAAGCCGCCCGACCATTTTAAGCCGAAAGTTCCTGCAGGAAGCTCCAGCTCGTCGTGAACGATAAGCGTTTCTTCGGGTTTGATTTTATAATAGTTTGCAAGCGCAATTATGCTTTGCCCCGAATTGTTCATGTAAGTTTCGGGCTTTAAAAAATAGATTTTATCGGCGGCTTTGTTTGAAACCGTTACTGCATTGCCGTCCGCCGTTTTTAAAATCCCGGATTTGCAGAAAAAGTCTGCAAGCCTGGAAGTTTCAATCGTACAGTAGTTGCCTTCAAATTTATAAGACCAATTTACGGAAGAAAATAAATTTAAAGAATCGGCGAAAAGCCATGCCGCATTATGCTTTGTTTTTTCGTATTTTGCGCCGTGATTCCCTAAAAATGCGACAAGACTATTCTTTATTCCAGTTTCCGCGGTTTTTATAATAAGACCAAAGTCCCACATTTCCGTAGTCCGCACTTGCACTCTGCGCCGTGTACCGAAATTGCAGAGAAGCGTAAAGATCCGTTTCCGTTTCATTTTTATCAGGGCTTACGCAAAACAGCATTCTTACGATATAAGGCGAATACATTACGCTTTGTGCATTTGTCGTAAAAGATGACTTTGAAGAAGCGGGTTTTCCCGTAGAATCGTGCGTTACGCGGAAGATGCCGTTGCCGTTCGTTCCCAATAAAACGGAATCGTTTGTTACTGCCATAGAAATAATATCTTTTGAAGTTGAAAGTTCTGCAGATTTAACCGTTCCCGGAGAGGAAACCGGAAAAGAGTATAAAGTTTCGGAAGAAGCGTAATAGACGTATTTTGCAGGAGCCGTAGATGTTTCATCCGTTTCGGCGGCAATATAATTCAAAAAATGCACTTTTGAGTCGTAATATACGGCGGAAAGAGTTGAAAGACCTGCGCCCTCTGTACCTTTTGCAATCTGAGTTCCGCCGGTTGTTCCGTTGAGCTTTATAATGCCGCCGTTTCCGTCCGTTCCGTATTCCGTGTTGCATTTTGCAGAGGATGCCCCGCCGCCCCCGATACGTATAAACGCTTCTCTATGAGCGGGATTCGGAGAATTCGTACAAAACAAATGAATGCTTGCGTCAGTCATATAATACGAGGAACTTAAATGAGTTATATATTCCGCGATTTTTTGATTTACGCTTGTTACTTCTTCCCATTGCCCGTTCAACGTTTTGCAGCAATAAAGTTTTACGGTCTTAGGAAGATTTCGTCCGCTTATGTCGTCAAGTCCCGGCTCGTATCCGAGTGCGTAAACGTATTGTGTGTCGGCGGCAAGTCCGAAAAAGTGCGTTCCGCTAAACGAGGACGAATAAAAATCGAAAGAAATTCCTGCAGGTTGATTCGGGACTTCGCTCCATTCTCCGTGTGAGGATGCATTTGCCGGTTTAAAACTTATTCTTCCGTTTTGCAGAAAAAGATATTCCGTGCCGCCGGAGTAAAAGCGCACTACCGAATTTATAAAGCCCTTTACGGTTCCTTCTTCAAGCGGAATTTCATTTCTTATGCTTTGGAATACTGCATCATAGCAGCCCGTAAATACGAATACGGCAAAGAGTGCCGCAGCTGTAATATTTTTTTTCATGTTCAGCATTTTAACCTATCCTAGAAATGGTATCTCACTGCAAGAAAAGCGGTGAGGAAGAGTCCGTAGTCGGATTTTGCATTTTCGGTAGTTGTGTACCATTCCGGCAAATAGAGGAAATCCGAACCGAGTCCGAACGACCATCCTTCCGAAAATCTGTAAAAGGCGGCGGTTTCCGCTTTTAATGCAAAACCCGGAAAATATTTTTTGTTTTGGCAGGTCTCAAATGCAAATCCTGCCGTAAACGTAAACGGAAATTCAAATCTCCATACCGACGGTTGCAGCACCGCCCCGAATGTAACCGGAACGAATGTAAATACGTTGCTTCCGAGCGTAGGGTTGTATCCCGCCATAAGTTCTCCGCCCACCGCAAGCCAGCTATTTAAAAAACGGTAATACCCCAATTGTGCGGCACCGCCTATGTAAAGCTGTTCTCCGAAATTCAACGGAAAGTTCGGCATAAGCGCGATTTTTAGGTATTGGTCTCCGGCACCGTTTGCTTTGTATTCGTATTCGCCGATGTCTTGGTGAGTTCCGTTATCCTGTAATTTT
>ERZ772940.943-NODE-943-length-10953-cov-21.436_pt1 | contig 10953 bp, 17 predicted proteins | sample MGYA00511682_ERZ772940 | MGnify/ENA primary metagenome ERZ772940 (study PRJEB29015, sample SAMEA2737922) | human oral metagenome | biome: human oral; feature: human-associated habitat; material: dental | place: China | collected 2031 ... | reverse complement strand
CTATCGACTCACGGGAAGAAAAACTCCCCCAGTCCGAGAAACACCACGCACCCCAGGCACACAGTTCTATGGTCCACCTGAGAAGATCAACATGGCGGCGATGCTCAAGGAGGTCAACCAGAACATCCCCGACAGCGGCTTCAAGTCCTACCATGTGCTGGAGACTGACATCGCCAAGAATCCAGGGAACTACCAGAATTTTGCCGTAGACTTCAACTACCGCGACCCGGTCGGGCCGGAGCTGACCAACACCGAACGAGTACCTACTGATTTCCGGGCGACGTGGACGGACGCCGAAGGCGTTCCTCAGCGAGAGAAGTTCGTGAACCATCATTAGGAGGTATTTTCTGTGAGTGCTAAGAACCTGAGTGCGCAGGAGGCCTTCGAACGGTTCGAGGGCATGCTGCGGGACTGGCTGCGTGACAGCGGCGGGACCCGCATCGACATCGACTACAACGCCATCCACCGCACTGGACACATCATCAACTGGCTGACGATCGACAGTCAGCGCAAGGGCGTACTGTTTCCCGCGAAGCTGGACTTCACCATGGATGACCTTCGTCCGACTCAGGTGGATCCTCATCGGGGTGCGTGGACGTACTCGCACCTGTGGATGGAGGCCTCGGATGGTGTGCTGCACCAGGAGTCGGACTGGATGCGTGAACCAGTCATTAACGGCCATCTCATGTCGGAGCAGGACGCGGCGGTGGAGCTGAGGATTCACCCCAGGGATCCTGAGTTCATCCCGGAGTGGATGGCGACCAAGGCAGCCGCCTTCCACAAGAAGGAGGAGGCCCGAGCACGACGTCGCGAGCGCGACCGAGCCCGCCGAGAACGCAAGAAGGCCGAAGCCGAAGCCGCCCAGGCCGCCCAGGAGGCCGGCACGAGCGCGCCGAGCACCAGCGAGGACGGCCAGTAGCGGGATATGTGGGGGCACCGGTGCCGAAAGTTTCACCCGGCGCCCCCACCTGTCCCGCTGCAGCTCCCGGGCCGTCCACTATCACCGGCCTGCTTTGGGGTGCGTGGCTGCGCGGTCAGTTGACTCGGGTGGTGATGGCCGGGGTGGGCCGGTAGCGTGAGTGGTCCCTGGCCGAACTGGTGCCGGGCGACCTGTTGTTAGCTGCGTCCCCGCGTTGTTTCTTGAGCGGGGCGTATTGGATGATGAATGGAGAGCAGTGATGACGCAATGGTCCTTTGAGGCCCAGATGCAGGCCGCGCAGGCGATCGCCGACCAGTGGGGTGGGTGGATGCGTGCCACCGGCGCCGATGAGGTCGTCGCCGAGTACGAGGCCGTCGGCCCACGCGCCGCAGTGAGCAGCCAGGTGCTGCACCAGGGCCAGTGGATGAACAACGCCCTGCCGATGGAGCTGGTCGGCCTGGGTCTGAACCTGCGAGCGGCGATGGGGCGCCCCGGCGGCGGGGCGTGGACCTGGGCGCGGCTGTCCATGAGCAGCTCACAGGGCTACAAGCTCGTCTCCGACTTCGACTACGACCGCGAGCCCGTCCTAGACCCGCCCTACACGGCCCAGGACGTCGCCCAGGAGCTCCAGGCCTTCCCCCGTACCCCGGACGCCACCCCCGACTGGATGCGCATCAACAGCTAAACCACCAGGCGTTGTGGCTGCGGCACCCTCGTTGAGGCCACCCCAGCAGTCCACTGGTCAGTTGAGCGCTGAAGGAGGCTCGCGAGCCGCTCATCCAGCAGGCGCCTCACCGAGGCCACCCCACCAGCGGTGGGGGCCGAGCCCTCCTGACTCGGCCCCCACCGTCTCGCACTCACTGGAACAGCACCAGCCGCCGCCTCCACCAACTCTTCACGGTAGGCACATGTCCCGCTGTTCCTCACGTCGCGAACGACGTCGTCCGTAGTGAGCTTCGATCCTCGGGGAACAGGATGACCATTGTCCAGTAGGGTCGAAACCGACGGCACCCCTCATCAGGAAAGGAGACCGAAGGCCATGAATGACACCACTACTGGCACACCCAGCGAGGAAAGCCGGCCGAGTCAGGGCGTCCCAGGGTGGACGTGGCCCAACTACATCGGCTGGGGCGCGATGATTAACCAGGCACGGATGGAGGCCGACTGGAAAGGCCTGTGGGACTACGCCATACCGCACCTGCACGCCACGGAAGAGACCGTGGCCAGCACCGAGGCCCGGCTGGGCTTCCGCCTGCCGGAGTCCTACCGAAACTTCCTCCTAGCGGCTGATGGCTGGCCCTACTTCTTCCAGAACATGTCGATCCTCTCCACCTCCGACCTGCTGGGAGGTGACCTGCACGAGGCCGGCCAGACCCAGCTGGAGCTGGAGGAGTGTGTCGAGGCCATGGCCGCTGGCGGTGTCATCGCCGCCGACCACTTCCCCGTGGTTGCTGCTCGGGAACAGATTGACGTCGCCCTCATGGGAAAGCCCAGCACCCCAGCAGCGGGTACCGTCTCCTGGGTACGCGGCGAAGTGATTGAGCGATACGACGACTTCCTGGACTACTACCTGTCCATGATGGAACTCAACAAGCTCGACACCGCCGACCTCAAGAAGGACTTCGGCCCTAAGCCCGACGGCGTGCCTCATGCTGTCATCGACCGCCCCGGCAGCCCACCCGTCCTCGAAGAGGCCCGCCGCGACGACCTGTAAGTCACGGCACGAGCGGCTCACCCCGCACCACTTCGGCTCTGAAACTACTCCGCATCATCAAGATTCATCAGTACACATAGCAACCTCCGAAGCGAGGGCGTCGTGAATTATCATACAGGTGACGAAATGAACGCCGATCCCTCAGGTTTTCGTTCCTACCCGGTTGACCAGGCGATGAGCATCATTCGGTCAATAGCCGAGCACCGATGGCCTATGACTGTTGACGAGGCGTTCTCACTGCGAGATCAGTTCGGCTGGACCCCCGCTCCTGACGATGGAGAATTTTTTGTTACCCCTGTCAGCAACGGAGACGAAGACGGCTACATAGAACTAGACGTCAGCAACAATAAATTTGTATCGGGAGTCTCTTTCCGTTTGACCACCCTTGCTCCTCCGGACCCAGATCCGGACATTAGGGCATTAATACAGTCAGCACGTTCAGGTTACGTTGCTGGGCTTACATCACTGTACGGGGCTGCAACCCCTGGGCCTAGCAGCGAAGTGGAAACTTTTTCTTGGTATTTGCCGTCACGCGCGAGTGTCGGTTTAGGAGTCGGTACAAGACTCGTGTCCGCGACAATCGAGTCGCCAGCGATGATTGATCTTACCGATGCCGAAAAGAAGTACTTCGCAGAGGGAGGAGAACTCTGACGGACACACCATCCCGGCCCCCGGGCATGACACCCCGCAAGGTCGTCGATCAGAGTGAGGGTCACCCCAGTCACTCCTACTTCCCGAAACACCCTGAGCATCCCTCCTCATACCTTGAATGAGGAATTAGTGACACCGCTCCTCATCCAGCCCCTATGCCGCTACTGGGTGGTAAGTTGTGAGCCCGAAGGGCCTAGAAGGCTGACAGGTCGCTGAGTGTGGGAAGTGATGTTCTGGCACGCCTCGAACCAGCGACAGAACGATAGAGAGGTTGTTGTTGGATGATTGATATGGGTGCTGTGCGCGTGGAGGTTGAGGCGGCTCGCGGTGAGCTGGTCGATGCGGGCAACGTCAAAGGGATCCTGAGCCTGCCGGCTCGCACACGGATCTGGCGGGCGATGCTCGACCCCCAGGACGCTGAACGCTCCTACCGGTGCCGCACGAAGCTGAAGATGGCCTGCCTGCGCCGCGTCCTGCCCCTGTGGGAGCGCGCCTTCCCCGGCGACGACAGGGTCCAGGAGATGCTGAACCTGACTCAGGGCCTCCGTCGACGCCAGCCAGGACCCCGACGACGCCGAAATGGCCAGTGACGAGTTCCTGGCCGATGTCTACGACGAGATCGAGGACTTCGACGCCGTCACCCAGCCTGCCGCGTTCGTGGCCAACGGCGCCGTCAGCCTGGTGGGCTCAGCCCTCGACCGCAGCCTGGACTTCGACGTGGTGGGAGACATCGAGGACGACGACGAGCTGCTGCCGGACTCCCTCGAGGCCAGCTACTGCTGCGCCAGCGCCGCAGCCGGGGCACTGAACTGGCAGCCGTTGGAGGACACCGACGTCGATGCCCGCCGCGCCTTCTGGCTGTGGTACCTCGACGAGGCCATCCCCGCAGTCCTTGAGGCTCAGTGACCGCACAGTGACCGTCAGCCGGGCTCACCGGCGCTCAAGCAGGAGGAATCAGATGATCGACATGGGTGCGGTGCGCGCTGAGGTTGAGGCAGCTCGTGCTGAGCTGCTCGACGAGGAGGACAACCCCAAGGCGATCCTGTCCCTGGGTACCCGTAAGCGGGTGTGGCGGGCCATGATCGATCCCGAGGACCCGGAGGCCTCCTACCGTCGTCGGATCGAGCTGAAGATGGCCTGCGTGCGCCGCGTCCAGCACTACTGGGAGCAGCACCACTCAGGTGACCAGAGGGTCAGTCAGATGCTGGACCTGGCCCAGAGACTTGTGGACGGCCGGGAGACCAACACGAGGAAGGCGCTTAAGCAGGCCAAGAAGTTCCGCAAGGACGTCTGGACCGACGACAGCGAGTGGACGAAGGAAGGTGCACGCGCCACGTATGCGGCCTATGGTGCCGCGTTCATGGTGGTCTCGGCGTGCTCGGGTGACCCCTACGACGACGTCACCGGCCCCGAGACGAACGACAGTGATCTACTGCCTGACATCATCGAGACCAGCTATTCCTGCGCCTGCGCCGAGACCGGAGCCGCCAACATCATCAGGGTCCACCAGACCGATGTCCCCGCACGCCGGGCCTTCTGGCTGTGGTACCTCGACGAGGCCATCCCAGCAGTCCTAGCCAACTGAGCGCTGAAAGGGGGCTTCACGCGAGCCGCCCGGCCAGCTGGCACCTGACCGATCAACCCACCAACGGTGGGGGTCGAGTCCTCCCGACTCAACCCCCACCGCTTCACATATGCTCGCGGTGGCTGCGGCCGCCTCGACGTGGACGAACATCGGAGCCGGGCCGAGCTCCATGGGCGTGGTGCATGGCCTGGCCCGCAATACGATCGCCACCGTCATCAGCAAGACCGGCTCCAAGGCCACCACCGGAGAATTCCCTGCGAGTCAGGCAATCCCCTGGGTGGTGTTCTCAGTGGCCGCCGACAACAGTGTGTCACCAAATAACCCCGCCATCGTCAAGCTGGACGATGGTCGAACCATCCAAGTCACAAAAGTTGCAGTGTGGAGAGTTCCGAAACAATGAGATATTTCGCTCGCGAGACGAACGGCGAGAGCGGCCCCAGAGAGAGTTTCTTCATGCCGCAGACTCCACAGGAGTTTGCGAAGCGGGTGGCACGGAGCCTCACTTCCCCTAAGTTTCTGGACGGGAAGTACGTGTTCGCTATTGTAGTGTGGGCTCTTCCTGAGGGGGTCACGCACATTGATGATGTTCCTCGTTCGTCTCCGGCGCGGGCTACGTACATCCAGTGCGGCGGATCCATGGAGGCGATGACCATCGAGATCCGGGTGACTCACGACGACGACTCCTACGAGCAGTACGCAGTGGCTCGCGAGCCTGTCGCCGACCTCGAGGCGTGGACCACGGTGTCCTGGGACAACGGCAACCCCGAGCCCTTCACCATCCAGGTCCACCCCGAAGAGGTCTTCACCGGAGAGCAAGCAGTCCCCGTCTTCCGAGCTTACATCGAGAAAGGCGCCCTACCACCAACCGAGCTACTACGCAGGATCGACGTCTAACCACCAGCCACCACAATGGCCCCGCACCCACCCAGTGCGAGGCCACAGTCTCACTACGCCGTCGACACCTCAGACCCCCACCACACTGACAGGCAGTTCCACTTACCACCCCCCACCCCCTTGAGAAGTCGAAGACTGTCCGGCCCTCAACTGTTGGAGGATGGCGCCGATCTTAAGGAGGCAGCCTGAAGCACAAAACAAGCACTGTCCGAAAAACACCCAGCAGTCCAGAACTCCAGTCTGGGGGGACAGAACAATCGCTATCCTGTAGGATACAAACCGACGATATTCCTTCGCGGGGAATGGGAGTGAGACATGTCTGACACAAACACTGGCGCATCCAGTGGAGCGAGTCAGGGTGTCCCGGGGTGGATGTGGCCGGACTACATCGGCTGGGGGTGGATGATTAACCAGGCACGGATGGAGGCCGACTGGACCGGTTTGTGGGACTACGCCATACCGCACCTGCACGCCACGGAAGAGACCGTAACCAGCACCGAGGCCCAGCTGGGCTTCCGCCTGCCGGAGTCCTACCGAGGCTTCCTCCTGGCCTCCAACGGCTGGCCCTACTTCTACCTGGACATGACGGCCTTCTCCACCTCCGACCTGCTGGGCGGCGAGCTGCACAAGGCCGGCCAGACCCAGCTGGAGCTGGACGAGTGCATTGAGGCCATGGCCGCTGACGGTGTCATCGCCGCCGACCACTTCCCCGTAGCCGCCTCGCTGGAGTCGATCGACGTCGCCCTCATGGGAAAGCCCGACACCCCAGCAGAAGGCACCGTCTCCTGGGTACGCGGCGAAGTGATCGAGCGATACGACGACTTCCTGGACTACTACCTGTCCATGATGGAGCTCAACAAACAGGAGACGGAGTCCATCCGAAGGAAGGACGGCCCTAAGCCCGCCGGTGTGCCTCATGCTGTCATCGGCCGTCCCGGCAGCCCGCCGGTCTTCGAGCACGCCCGCCGCGACGACCTGTAGAACCGACATAAGTAGCTCTCTCCACTCGAATTCAGCTGAGGTGCCCCTTTCTCCTACCCGGCCGTACACCACCCCCGCAGGAACATAGATACCCGCTGAAAGTCGGGGAGCAAGCCGTCAGCCTTGTGGTGCTGGGGTCAAGTCGAGACAACCGACTTGACCCCAGCACCACAAGGCCTTTCCGGGCTATCGGCGTGAACGTGGTGCTTTAGGCGGCGTGTCGTGGGGTTAGTGGGTGTGTCCGGCCCAGCCTTTGCGTGGCCATAGTCCTTCTTGTGGAGGCTTATTCACAACATCCATCGAAGGTGCTGTGACCTGCGCGGATGCCAGCGTCGGCTAGTCCTGCGGATAAGCCTCAATCTACCTACCACCACACCAGATGACGAAGCAACGCCGTCGGTCAAGCAGTCGTCTCAGCAGGAAGGACACACCCGGCACCTGCGCATGACCGGCCAGCTGGCCGGCGCGATCTCGGGCGGGCTGACGGTGGCCTCGATGATCGTGCGCATGGTGCACGACATGGTCCGCGACGCGATCTCAGACGTCATCGGCAAGCTGACATCGAAGGCGATCATCACGGCCGTCTCCTTAGGCACAGCCAGCGGCGGGGCGATAGCCTCACTCAGCGCCGACGTGTCCGCCTGGGCCACCCACCTGTCCAAGGAAGTCACCGACGTGGCGACCTCCGCCAAGAACCTCAAAGGCCTGCTAAGCAAAGCCAGCCACCTGCTCGAGGACGTCGGCGAGAACTTCGCCGGCATGGTGGCCACGGCTCTAGGGTATGGCTCCAAGAACGCCGACAATGCCGCTAAGGGAGCCAAGCACGCCGACGATGCCGCTGACGTCGCCAAGGGGCTGACGGCGCCGTTCCACCCGGCAAGAGCGGTGGCGGAGGGGGACCCCACCAGGCAAGGGCGGAGGAGGAGACGATCCCATCAAGAAATCACAGGAAACTCATGAACGCGCTCGAACAGCAAAATTGAGTTACCTGCCGGCAATGAACAGATAACCAATTCTTCCGACCACATCAAAACCCTCAGCGGCTGAAATAAGGATCGTGCCGACGGATTTCAGGAACCTAGTATGAACGATGTTTTAGCCAAGCAGAAAGAGATTGGGCACCCTATTAAGAGATCAGGCCACAGAGATCATGGGGTCGACAGCCAGCAACTAGCTTCGCACGCAGAACGACAGTTATCATTGACCGCAAAGAGCCATACATTGAGGTCTCCAAGAAGGTTTGCTCCGACTGTCACGGATACTTTAGTAAACTGGCCCAGCACGAGGGGCGGGATTGGTATGTGACCAACCCTCACGAGACACTGATATCCCGCGCAGACGGAAGTGTGGACTTCCTCAACTGAAGTTCACAACCAACACCCCTAGCCACACAAAAGGACCAACACCATGATTGACATTAATTCAATAAATCGCGAAATTCAGCTGGCTCGATTCGAGTTAAACGATTCAATCAACATTAAAGGAATTCTATCCTTGAGGACTAGGAAACGAGTTTGGAAAACAATGCTAGACTCAGAGGACACTGAAGGCACGTACCGCCGAAGGACGTCACTGAGGATACTGTGCGTCGAGCAGGTAAAACACCACTGGTACCGCGCTTTTCCGCACGACGAGCGTGTAGACAAGATGATAGCCCTCACTCAAGACGTTGTCGAGCAAAGAGAGGACGCAGACACCTCTCAACAACGTGCCGAAAATTTTCTGGCTGACGTACTCGATGAGATTGACTACTTTAATTCGATAACGGAGCCGGCGTCGTTTGTCGCGGACGCCGCGTCAAGCACAGTGATCTCAGCTTGTCATCGTCATCTTGACTATGATATTGCTAATTCAGCAGAAGAGGATGATGAGAGACTTCCGGATGCGCTTGATACGAGTTACTGCTGCGCCAGCGCTGCCGCCAAGGTGCTGAACTGGATGCCAGTAGAGGAGACTGACGTGCCTGCTCGCCGGGCCTTCTGGCTGTGGTACCTCGACGAGGCCATCCCCACAGTCCTAGCCAGCTGAGCACTGAAAGGGAGTGCTCGCACGAGCCGACCGGCCAGCCGGCACCTCACTGATCAACATCCCAGCGGTGGGGGTCGAGTCCTTCCGACTCGGCCGCCACCGTCTCACACTCACGCACAGCGGCTGCGGCCTTCACCCGTATCCCGGCCAAGGTCAGCAAGGCCGTCGCCACGAAGGTAGAGGCAGCCAAGGAACGGACATCGAACGCAAGTTGACGGCCGACAACGGTGATGATATCTGGGCGGACTCCGTCACCACAGACAGCACAATCACTAAAGCTTGGGACGCCAAGCACACAGAAGGCGGAAACAATGCTCTCTACCAAGGCAAAGGTCCCGAGTTCCTCATGGGTGACTTCGATGACGAGATGGCTCGATACGGTGAGGTGATAAGGTCGTCTGGCAATCCCGTCTCTAGTTTGACTCTGGTCACCAACACTCCGGAATCGGTAGAATTTTTCGGTCAACGCGCACGAGAAATTCTCGGCCCGGGCGTTGAGCTGCCCATCCAACTGAAACCATAAACTTAGAATAAGGAGTTATCATGGGCGTCAGCTATCTCTACTCAACCCTCAACTCAGGACGCATTATCGCCGACACTGACACGTTCCTCAGCGAGGGAAAGCGGCATTGGCCAGACTGCAAAACAAGATCCGTGGGGTCCGTCGACCGCGAGACCGACGTAGAAATTCTGCTTGATCCAGACGGAGCGTCGACGATTATCAGTCACTTCAGCGACGGTCAGCTCATATCTGTTGACGGGGCAGATCTTGAGGAGGCTGCCGACATTGCCGTTTGGGTGAGATCCCTTAACCCGGACCCCAGTTTGGTGTTATGGTTCACTACGAACGTCTTCGACGGGCACACCGTTCTGACTCCTGGCATCACACCCCAGCAGGTCATTGAGCAGTGGGTGGATCACCGGGAGCATGACCCCTATGCGGAGTACCCCGAGTACTTCTCCTGACAACTCCGCCGACACCAATAACTTCACAGTAACACCCCGCTCCGGGAGACACCAGAACGAACGACTTACCACTACTGATCCACTACCACGACCAGGCGTCTTCCTACCTCAGCAACCTGCCCGGTGAGCACAACGGTGGACACGGGGCCGGTACCCAGTTCCACGGCCCGCCCGAGAAGATCAACGTGGTGGCGATGCTCAAGGAGGTCAACCAGAACTTCCCCAACAGCAACTTCAAGTCCTACCTGGAGCTGGAGCAGAAGATCGCCGATACTCCGGGCAACTACAAGGGCTTCGCCGTAGACTTCGAATACCGTGACCCGGTCGGGCCGGAGCTGACCAAGACCGAGCAAGTACCCACCGAGTTCAAGGCGACGTGGACGGACGCGTCTGGCGCCGACAAGAGCGAGCTGTTCGTGAACCATTAGGAGGTAGTTTCTGTGAGTGGTGAGAACCTGAGTGAGCAGGAGGCCTTCGAGCGGTTCGAGGGCATGCTGCGGGACTGGCTGCGTGACAGCGGCGGGACCCGCATCGACATCGACTACAACGCCATCCACCGCACCGGATTTGTCATCAACTGGCTGACGATCGACGGCCAGCGCAAGACCGTACGGTTTCCTGCGAAGCTGGACTTCACCATGTACAAGCTTCGCCCGGCCCAGGTCGATCCCCGTCGGGGTGCGTGGACGTACTCGCACCTGTGGATGGAGGCCTTTGACGGTGTGCTGCATCAGGAGTCGGACTGGATGCGCGAGCCAGTCATTAACGAAGATCCCGCTGGCGACCAAGACGCGGCGGTGGAGCTGAGGCTGCACCCCAGGGATCCTGAGTTCATCCCGGAGTGGATGGCGACCAAGGCAGCCGCCTTCCACAAGCAGGAGGAGGCCCGAGCACGACGTCGCGAGCGCGACCGGGCCCGCCGGGAACGCAAGAAGGCCGAAGCCGCCCAAGCCACCCAGGCAGCCCAGGGGGCCGGCACGAGCGCGCCGAGCACCAGCGAGGACGGCCAGTAGCGGGCCTGGTGGGGCACCGGCGCCACCAGCTGTGTGCTTGGAGTCACCCTCCCGGCACCATCCAGACGCCTCGCGGCTCCGAACTCCTGATGACGGCGCAGCCCACTGCTGCGCCACCACTCACCTGGCCACGTCGCCAACCCATGTCACCAAGGAGTTCTCCCATGCGTACTCGCAAGATCGTGTCAGCCGCCCTGCTCGT
>ERZ772940.942-NODE-942-length-10956-cov-4.02303_pt1 | contig 10956 bp, 6 predicted proteins | sample MGYA00511682_ERZ772940 | MGnify/ENA primary metagenome ERZ772940 (study PRJEB29015, sample SAMEA2737922) | human oral metagenome | biome: human oral; feature: human-associated habitat; material: dental | place: China | collected 2031 ... | reverse complement strand
CCCCGACACCGCAGACGCCAACCACCTGCCGCAGTTCACCCAGGTCGAGGGTCTTGTCGTGGATGAGGGCATCACCTTCGGAGACCTCAAGGGAACGCTCGACCACCTCTGTCGCGAGATCTTCGGCCAGGATCGCGCCACTCGCTATCGTCCTCATTTCTTCCCGTTCACAGAGCCGAGCTGCGAGGTCGACGTCTCCTGCGGCGCCTGCGGCGGGGCGGGTTGCCGCTTCTGCAAGAACACGGGGTGGCTCGAGATCCTTGGCTGTGGGATGGTCGACCCCAACGTCTTCGGCTACGTGGGTATCGACAGCGAGCGATACTCCGGCTTTGCCTTTGGCATCGGCGTCGAGCGTGTGGCGGCGCTGCGCTACGACCTGTCAGACCTGCGCATGCTCATGACAGGTGACATGCGCTTCTTAGGGCAGTTCTAGCACCGTCATCACGACACACGAGCGGGCGGCCAGCCCGCTGACGAAAGGCAGGAAAGATGCGTGTTTCATACGAGTGGCTCAAGGACATGGTCGATGTCCCCGCAGATCCCCAGGGGCTCATCACAGAGCTTGTCCGCACAGGCACCGAGGTCGCTGCCGTCGAGCGAGTGGGAGCTGACATCACCAAGGTCGTGACCTCGCAGGTCATCGAGAAGGTCCCACACCCCAACTCCGACCACCTGTACGTCTGCAAGATGGATGTGGGCGGTTACAACACCGATGCAACGGGCAGGCCCGTTCCCCTCCAGGTGGTCTGTGGTGCCCAGAACTTCAAGCAGGGTGATAAGACCGTGACCGCCCTCGTCGGCGCGACGCTTCCCGGTGGCGTCACGATCAAGAAGGGAAGGCTACGTGGCGTTGACTCCTGCGGCATGAACTGCTCGAGTCGCGAGCTGGGGCTGGGGGAGGACCAGAGCGGCATCATGATCTTGCCTGACGACACCCCAGTGGGACTTGACTTCACCGAATGGCGCAAGATGAGCGACACCGTGATCGACTGCGAGATCACACCCAATCGCCCTGACTGCCTCTCGATGGTGGGCATGGCGACGGAGGTCTCTGCGGTGCTCGACGTGGACACCCACATCGAGCTTCCCAGGATCCAGCGCGAGTCTTCCGAGTTCGGGCGCGCGGCCGATCTCGTGGACGTGAGCATCGCCGATGCGGCTCTCTGCAGCCGCTACGCCGCTCGCGTGGTGCGTAAGGTCACGATCGGCCCCAGCCCCGAGTGGCTCGCCAAGCGCGTCATCGCTGCTGGCACGCGGCCCATCAACAACGTCGTGGATGTCACGAACTATGTGATGTATCTCACAGGACAGCCCCTGCACGCCTTCGATCTGGGCAAGCTCACCGAGCGCGACGGCAAGCGGCACGTTGTCGTGCGTGCCGCAGCCGAGGGCGAGACGATCGTGACCCTCGACGGACAGGAGCGCACGCTTACGTCCGACATGGCGCTCATCACCGACGACGGGACCACCCCGATCGCGCTCGCCGGCGTCATGGGTGGCCTCAACTCCGAGATCGATGAGGACACGGTGGACGTGCTGCTCGAGTCGGCGAGCTTCGATGCCGGCCACATCTCGCGCACGAGCCGCAGGCTCGACCTCATGAGCGAGGCCTCGATGCGCTTCGAGCGCCAGGTGGACGCTGCCGCCTGCGCCAGTGTGGCAGATGTCGCTGCGGCCCTCTTCGAGCAGTGCTGCGGCGCCGTGGTCTGCGAGGGCGTGGTTGACACGTATCCCGTGCCTGCCGAGCCAGGTGAGGTCACACTGCGACCTGACCGCGTGCGCGCCCTGTGCGGCGCTCCCATAGAGACGAGCTTCATGGCGCAGCGCTTGCGCCGCCTTGGCTGTGAGGTCGAGGAGGGCGCAGACGATCACGCCGCCATGCGCGTGGTCGTACCGACAAGTCGCCCTGACCTCACCCGCGAGATCGACCTCGTCGAGGAGGTGCTGCGCCTCTGGGGTGTGGGCGACGTCACACCCACGCTTCCCGCCGCACGCAACCATGCCGGGGGTCTGACCATCGACCAGCGGCGCGTCCGCCTGATTGGCCAGGTGCTCAGGGCGGCGGGTCTCTCTGAGACGAGCACCTACAACTTCGCTGACCCCTCCGACCTCGCACACCTGCATATGGGTGAGACGGGGCGGGGCATCCCCGTCACGATCCTGCACCCGCTCGTGGCCGACCAGTCCGAGATGCGCCGCGACATGCTGCCCGGGCTTCTCCGCTCGGTGGCGTATAACCGCGACCATGGCGTTACCAACGTGCACCTCTATGAGATTGGCCGCGTCTTTTTTGCTCACGAGCACAAGAGCCAGCCTGACGAGCCGAGCTATGTGGCGGGTGTGCTCTCGGGTGCGTGGGACGATGATCGCTGGAACGCGAAGTACCCCACGCTTGACTTTTTTGACGCCAAGGGCATCGTCGAGACCCTCCTCGACGAGCTGCGCATTACGAAGCTGCGTTTTCGTGTGGCGGATCCTGACAGCTATGGCTGGCTGCAGCCTGGACGTGCCGCCGAGGTGCTGGCGCAGGGCGAGCTCATCGGCTGGGTAGGTAACGTGCACCCCGCAGCGCTCAATCGCTTTGGCATCGATGCGCCGGTTGTGGCCTTCGAGCTCTCGGTGGCTGGCCTTCTGCGGCTGGCCAGGCGCGAGCTTCCCTATGAGGACGTGCCGACGCTGCCGGGCGTCCTCATCGACCTCGCCCTCGTCGTGGACGAGGACATGACGTACGAGCAGGTGGTACAGCGCATCAGGAGCGCGGGTGGCAAGCTTCTCGCCGACGTGCGCCTCTTTGACGTGTATCGCGATCCCGTGCGCGTGGGCGTGCACAAGAAGTCGATGGCCTTCTCACTTGAGTATCGCGCGGCCGATCGGACCCTGACCTCTGCGGAGGTCGAAAAGGCCCACAGCAAGCTCGTGGCCAAGGTCATGAAGTCCACAGGCGGCGAGGTCAGAAGTTAGGAGCATGCGTCTGATGCCGAGCTGGAACGTACATACCGCACATGTCGAGCGACTCTTCTTAGATCGCTCGCCTCAGGCGCTTGGTATTCGCGATGCGAACGCCTTCCTCTTTGGGAACTTCGTGCCCGACATCTATGTGGGGTACATGGTCAGGGAGGTCACGCATACGATTGACTATAGAGACACACATTTCGTGGACCCAAGTTACGTTCCCGAGCCACGCTACTGGGAGTTCTGGGAGCGCTTCGGCCTGCCGAGTGCGGACTCTGAGGGTCGCGTCAGCGACCTCGTCCTTGGCGTCTGGTGTCACCTCGTCGCAGATCATGGCTACAACCATGAGGTCAATGCCTTCATCAAGCGCAATGGCGTGCAGAGCGGTGAGAAGACGCGCGTCCGCAAGCAGGGGGATTTTGACCTCTTTGGCCGTACGCTCGACATTTCGCTCGAGTGTCAGGTGACCGCTGCCCTCATCGAGCAGGCTGCGACCTTTCCCCAGTACGCGATCGCCGAGGCGGATGCCCGCGCTGCCGTCGCGGCAGCTGACGCCATCGTGAGGGACAACGCCGCCCACCATATCGACCAGCCGCCTGCGTACAGCCTGCTGCCGTCCTCGTTCTTTGCCGAGACCTTCGACCTCGTTAGCGTACGTCTCAAGTCAGGCCTTGAGGCCTACGCGCGAGAGGGGGCAGGTGCTCCCATCCTCACTGACGCCCACCTAGATTAAACAGCTTAAACAGTTTAAAGCGTCCGATGTGGACGGGCGACAACCCCAGAATGCGCCTTTCCGTGAGGGTGCCGGCACAGAATGCGCCTTTCCGTGACGCCGCGGCGCCCGGGAGGTGTGGGGCAACCCCCCCGCCAGGCTGCGGGGCACTATGGAGAATGCCTCAACTGGGCAAATGCGCTCGAGCAACCCCCCGCCAGCCTGCGGGGCGGGTTGTGCCAGGGTCCGCAGATCTCGGTTCGGAGTCTGGCCTCACGGAAAAGCGCACTCTGCCCAACCGGTGGGCTGCAGAATGCGCTTTTCCGTCACGACGCGACCGCAGAATGCGCCTTTCCGTGAGGGTGCCGGCGCAGAATGCGCTTTTCCGTAGAATGCGCCTTTCCTCACCTGGGCAAACGTGGCGCCGCCTCACGGAAAAGCGCACTCTGCCACCTGCGCCTCACGGAAAAGCGCATTCTGGTCCAGACGCCTCACGGAAAAGCGCACTCTGCGTGTGTTGGCGTACGCCTAAAGACTCGCGTCCTCGCGAAGTGAGTGATTCACACACTTCTAGAGTGCTTTCAACAAGTCGCTGAACTGCGCATATGTAATTTTATTGACTCGATGCACGACAGATTCCGGCAAAAAATCACTCACTTCACGTGATCCTTTCGCGCGATCCTGCGCGCACACGAGCCGTCCACGTCCGCTCTTAACGAACCCTACTACTGGATCTGGGACACCATCGTCATGTTGGTCGAGGTGATGTAGTCTCCCTGTGAGGGCGAGGTCTGCGGGTCGCCGGCGGTGATGACCACGAGGTCGCCAGTTTTGACCAGGCCATGCTCCTTGGCGACGGTCAGCGCGTTGTAGCAGGTTGCGGAGAGAGACCCCTGCTCCGTAGTCTTGTACGCCCGGACGCCCCACTGGAAGCAAGTCTTGCGGATGGCGTGGTTTGAGGGAGACATCGCATATATCGGCAGCTTCGGACGGAAATTGGAGATCAGGCGGGCAGTACGGCCCGAGTGAGTCGGGCAGATGATGCACGTAGCGTCCACGCGGTTCGATATCTCGACGGCTGCTGCACCGATGGCAGAGTTCACATTCTTGATGCCGCCACGGTCGTGGTAGTCTCGGCTCTGGGTGAGGTACCTCTCGGTGTCCTCGGCGATGGAGGCCATCATCCTGACGGCTTCGACGGGATACTTGCCTGCTGCGGTCTCGCCAGAGAGCATGATGCAGTCGGTTCCGTCGTAGATGGCGTTGGCGACGTCGGCGACCTCGGCACGGGTTGGGCGCGGATTGTGGATCATGGAGTCGAGCATCTGCGTGGCCGTGATAACGGGCTTATAGTTAATATTGCACTTTCTGATGATGGTCTTCTGGATGTGAGGGACCTCTGCAGGCGGGATCTCAACGCCCAAGTCACCGCGAGCGACCATGATGCCGTCGGAGTGCTCCAAGATCTCGTCGAAGTTCTTGACGCCCATGGCGCTCTCGATCTTGGGCAGGATGTAGACGCTGCGCATGCCGCTCTCAGCGCAGAGATGGCGAATCTCATCGACGGCTGCGCCGTTGCGGATGAAGGACGCGGCGATCGCGTCGATGCCCAGCTCGCAACCAAACATGATGTCAGCCTTGTCCTGCTCGGTGACGGAGGGCAGGCTGATCTCGACGTTAGGGATGTTGACACCCTTCTTCTCGCCGAGCTCGCCACCGTTGATGATGTTGCAGTGCATGTCGTTGCCTTCGACATGGTCGACCTCAAGGCCAATGAGCCCATCGTCGATCAGCAGGATCGAGCCCTTCTCGACCTCCTGGGGCAGGAGCTTGTAGTCAAGGGAGAAACGCTCGGCCGTGCCTGCCACGCCGTCGTCTGTCGTGACGACTGTCTTTGCCCCGGTCTCAAGCGTGACCTTCTGGTGGTTCAAAAGCTCGCCGGTCCTGACCTCGGGACCCTTGGTATCGAGCATGATGGCGACGGGCAGTGCGAGCTCGGCAGAGATGCGGCGCACGCGCTCGATATTGTTGCGGTGGTAGTCATGGCTGCCATGGCTGAAGTTGAAGCGGGCGACGTTCATACCGCCCTCGATGAGACCCCTCAGGACCTCGTCACTCTCGGTGGCGGGTCCCATTGTGCAAACGATCTTGGTCCTCTTGTTAGTCATGGTCGAGGACTCCTCTCTACTCTTTGAAATGGCTGGCCCGAAAGCCAGCCAGGTGATGTCAAAGCTCTGTTGTCACTGGTCGCATGGCTCTCGTTGGCTGTGTGCCACGCGTATGCCTACACTCTATGCCCACAAGTGTCATTTGTCTAGCAGACGACGCTGCGCTCGATGAAATCCTTGCCGTTTGCATATGCCTCGGCGTTGTCCAGCGTGATACGGGCAATCTGACCGAGCGCCTCATGGGTGAAGAACGCTTGGTGAGAGGTCATGACGACGTTGGGGAAGGAGCAGAGGCGCGCCGTGATGGAGGATCCCAGGATCTGGTTCTCGCGATCCTGATAGACGTTGGCGTTCTCCTCCTCGTAGACGTCGAGGCCCACGGCACCGATCTTGCCCGACCTGATACCCCGGATGAGGGCGTTGGAGTCTACGAGGGCGCCGCGCGCGCTGTTGACGAGAATCACGCCGTCCTTCATCTTTGCGATTGACTCGTCGTCGATCAGGTGGTAGCTCTCCTTGTTGAGGAAAGCGTGCAGACTGATGAGGTCGGAGTTGGCATACAGGGTGTCGTAGTCCACGTACTCGTCCACGACATGCTCCTCGTCGACGAGCTTTTGGTTGGGGTACAGGTCAGAGCCCAGGACCTTCATGCCAAAGCCCTTGCAGATGCGGCAGAGTGCGGCGCCTATGCGGCCTGTGCCAAGAATGCCTGCGGTCTTGCCGTGCAGGGTGACGCCCACGAGGCCCTCGAGCGAGAAGTCGTTCTCGCGGACGCGGATGTAACCCTTGTGGATGCGGCGATTGGCGCACAGGGCCAGACCCATCGCATGCTCGGCGATAGCCTCGGGCGAGTAGGCCGGGACGCGGGTGACCCTCATGCCGACGGACTTGGCAAAGTCGACGTTGACGGCGTCAAAGCCAGCGCAGCGCATGAGAACGAGCTCGACGCCTAGGCCGCGCAGGACCTCGAGGGTCATGGCGGAGATGTCAGAGTTCACAAAGCCGCAGACGGCCTTGTATCCCTGCGCGAGGGTCGCGGTGAGCGGGGTGAGGTTTGTCTCGGTAAAGTTAACCTGGAGGTCAGGGTAGTCCTTGAGCTCCTTCTCGAACGAGATCTTGTCATAGCTCTTTGTGCCGAAAACGAGGATCTTCATGAGACGTCCCTCCAAAAAGACGTTGACGTATGACACGCTTAACTGCATTCTAGCGCAGGCATGAGGGGTCGGAGTCGCTTTTTTGGGTAGGCGTCTCGTATTTCGTGCCGGGCGGCCGCGCTCTCCCGTTCTCCTTCCTGAGGTGGCGCATGGTATGGGTCTGCAGGAGGACTTGGTCGAACGCCTCACGAATCACAACGCTCCCCGACGTGACGACGATGGCATTGAGGCCCGCTGGAGGGCTCGACCGTGCTGACCGGGCGAAGCGGCTGTGATTTCGTACGGGGCGCGGTGCGAGCGCGAGCGCAAATCCGATACTATAGCAGGAGCGTTATACAGCGCGCCCGGCACGGCAGCCTTGGTAGGCCCTCGCCCCTCCTGGGGACACGTACGTGGGCATCAATCTGTCGGGCGTGACGAGACTCTATGGCGGCAAGCCAGCCGCACGGCCCAGGAGGGAAGATGAGAGAGTATCTGATACCAGCTGATGACGTACTCAAGGAGTGCGGAAGCGACGGTGCGCGAGGTCTCGACGTGGCCGTCTTCGAGGAACGTCTTGAGCAAAATGGTCCGAACAGGCTTAAGGAGGCCGAGAGGACCCCGCTCTGGATTCGCTTCTTCCAGCAGATGGCCGACCCCATGGTGATCATGCTGATCGTGGCTGCGGTCATCTCGGCCGTGACGAGTATCGCCCAGGGCGAGGCGGACTTCGCTGATGTGATCATCATCATGTTCGTTGTCGTGCTGAACTCGATCCTCGGCGTCGTTCAGGAGGAGAAGTCCGAGGAGGCGCTCGCGGCGCTGCAGGAGATGGCTGCGGCAACGAGCAAGGTCATCAGAGGCGGCGAGCAGCTCAGTGTGCCTTCCTCCGAGATTGTCGTGGGAGACATCGTGGTCCTTGAGGCCGGTGACTCCGTGCCTGCTGACTGTCGCATCCTTGAGAGTGCGAGCATGAAGGTCGAGGAGGCGGCCCTCACCGGCGAGTCAGTGCCTGTGACCAAGCGTGCCGACGTGATCGCGCTCACCGAGGGGGCAGACGACGTTCCCCTCGGCGATCGCAAGAACATGTGTTACATGGGCTCCACCGTCGTCTTTGGCCGTGGCCGCGCCGTCGTGGTCGCCTGCGGCATGGATACCGAGATGGGCAAGATCGCCGACGCCATCTCGCGGACCGAAGACGAGCAGACACCGCTTCAGGTCAAGCTCGACGAGCTCTCGAAGGCGATGACCATCCTGGTCATCGCCATCTCCGTGGTCATCTTCCTCACGGGCTTCATCAAGTACGGCCTCGGCTTCCTCTCCAACGTTAGCCACGTGCTTGACACCTTCATGATCGCCGTGTCGGTCGCCGTCGCGGCCATTCCGGAGGGCCTCGTTGCGGTCGTGACGATCGTGCTCTCCATGGGCGTCACCAAGATGAGCCAGCGCCACGCCATCATCCGCAAGCTCTCGGCCGTGGAGACGCTAGGATGTACGCAGATCATCTGCTCGGACAAGACGGGCACGCTCACGCAGAACAAGATGACCGTCGTCGAGCACGCGACCGAGAACCTCAGCGCCCACGTGCGCAGCATGGCTCTTGCCTCCGACGCGAAGTGGGACGCCGCAGATGGCGTTGCGAAGGGTGAGCCCACCGAGGCCGCCCTCGTCACCGATGCCGCCAAGATGGGCTTCACCACGGCCCACCTCGACGAGAGCCGCCCGCGCATAGGCGAGGCGCCCTTTGACTCCACACGCAAGATGATGTCTGTCGTCGTGCGCGGCAAGGGTTCGGTCATGCAGCATACCAAGGGTGGCCCCGACGTCGTGCTCGCGCGCTGCACCACCTACCTCTCGGAGACCGGCATCGTCCCCATGACCGATGAGCTGCGCTCGGAGATCATGGAGCAGAACAAGGCCATGGCCGACAAGGCGCTGCGCGTCATGGCCTCCGCACGCCGTGACTGGGGAGCGGACGGCCCTGAGAGCTATGATCCCTCCTACCTCGAGCACGACCTCACCTTCGTGGGCCTCTCGGGCATGATCGATCCCGTCCGTCCCGAGGTGAGGGCGGCCGTCGAGGAGGCCCACTCAGCCGGTATCCGCGTCGTCATGATAACGGGCGATCATATCGACACCGCTGTCGCCATCGCCAGAGAGCTCGGCATCATCGAGCGTAGGAGTCAGGCCATCACCGGTGCGGAGCTTGACCGGGTCTCTGACGAGGAACTGGCAGACACGATCGGCGACTACGGCGTCTATGCCCGCGTCCAGCCCGAGCATAAGGTCCGCATCGTCGACGCGTGGAAGGCTCAGGGTAAGGTCGTCGGCATGACGGGCGACGGTGTGAACGATGCGCCCTCGATCAAGCGGGCGGACATCGGCATTGGCATGGGCATCACAGGCACCGACGTCACCAAGAACGTCGCCGACATGGTGCTCGCCGACGACAACTTCGCCACCATCATTGGCGCAGTCGAAGAGGGCAGGCGCATCTACGACAACATTCGCAAGTGCATACAGTTTCTGCTCTCGTCCAATCTCGCCGAAGTCATCTCGGTCTTCGTCGCATCCCTCGTCGGCTTTACGATACTGGAGCCCACACACCTGCTCTGGATCAACCTCATCACCGACTCGCTGCCCGCGCTCGCGATGGCTACGGAGGCCGCCGAGCCCAACATCATGGGGCGCAAGCCCCGCGACGCGAAGGATGGCATCTTCTCGGGCGGCCTTGGCGTTGACACGCTGGTACAGGGGGTCGTGATCTCGGTGCTCACCTTGGTCAGCTACTTCATCGGGCATTGGTACGAGTACCATACCCTCGACATCGGCCAGGTCTTGCAGGATCCATCGGCTGGCGTGAAGGGCATGACGATGGCCTTCCTCACGCTCTCCATGGTCGAGATGTTCCACTCGCTCAACATGCGCAGCCGCCGCGCGTCGCTCTTTACGCTCAAGGGACAGAACAAGTGGCTGTGGGGCGCCTTTGTCGTGGCGCTGCTCCTGACCTATCTGGCCATCGAGACACCCCTTTCCGTCGCGTTCCACTTTGCCGAGATAGACCTCACGCTATATGGCATCGCCATGGGGCTTGCCCTCCTCATCATTCCTATCGTCGAGATCGAGAAGGCCGTCATGCGCGCCATTGACAGGGGCAGGGAGTAGAAAGGCAGGGGGCCTCGTGTCCAAGCGCAAGCGCAGCGCCACGGGTGGGAGACGCCAGGGCCCCGGTGGGGCCAGGGATGTTCTGTTGGCGCTTCCATCCCTGCGTGACCTGCCCGTCTGGGGCGACCTCTCTCCCAGCGAGAGGCAGCGCGCCGACTTCACGAGGATGCGCGAGACCCTCGCCTCGACAGGGGACGTGAAGCGAGAGGAGCTCTTCCTCGGCTGCGTCGTCTGTCTTGACAGGGGCTTTCCCGCAGTCCTCTTCGAGGGTGGGGTCGTGCGTGCCGAGTTTGCCGCGCAGCTCACCAAGAGTGGCTTCTCGCGCATCGCCGTTGGCGACTGGGTGTGTTTGCGCATCGTCCCAGAGCATGAGGTGGCACAGGCGGTGGGCATCGTATTGAGGAAGAACGACATCGCCAGATGGCGCGGTGGCTCGCGTGGCGAGAGGCAGACCCTTGCCGCCAACGTCGACTTGGTGCTCGTCGTGCAACCTTTGGGTGGCGGCGATGGCGGCGCGGGCCTTGCTCGCATCGCTCGCTCGGCGCTTGTCGCCGCAGACTGTCACGCACGCATCGCGGTCGTGCTCACCAAGGCCGACCGCCTCGACGTGGAAGGGATCGTCCGTGCGGTCGCAGGGGTGCGGGAGCTCTTGGGAGACGGCGTGCCCGTGGTGGTGACGTCAGCTGCCGACGTCGCCCGTGAGTGCGAGTCACGTGGCGAGGCGGTGCGGGCGCTCGGAGCTTCCTGGGGTCTCGATGGCGTTCGTGAGCTGGTGCCCAAGGGGACGGTGTCCATCGTGTTGGGCGAGTCCGGTGCAGGGAAGTCG
>ERZ772940.941-NODE-941-length-10963-cov-3.58709_pt1 | contig 10963 bp, 9 predicted proteins | sample MGYA00511682_ERZ772940 | MGnify/ENA primary metagenome ERZ772940 (study PRJEB29015, sample SAMEA2737922) | human oral metagenome | biome: human oral; feature: human-associated habitat; material: dental | place: China | collected 2031 ... | reverse complement strand
TTCGCCGACCCGCACCTTCTGCTACATCACCGACGCCCTGTCGGGCTACCTGCGCGTGCTGGTCAACGGCCGCCGCGGTGAGCCCTACAACATCGGCATCGAGACGCCCGAGATCACCATGCGCGAGCTGGCCGAGCGGGTGCAGAAGCTGGCGAAGGAACTGTGGGGCTACGAAGGCAAGGTCATTCACAAGCTGTCCAGCGAGGGTGAGGTCTACCTGAAGGACAACCCCAACCGGCGCTGCCCGATCATCACCAAGGCACGCACCGAGCTGGGCTATGCGCCGGAAGTGGATGTGGACACGGGTCTGCGTCGCATCCTCAACTGGTATTACTTCAATCGTGATGCAGAGGCTGCATGATGAAACTGTGTGTGGTGGGAACCGGCTACGTCGGTCTGGTGTCGGGAACGTGCCTGGCTTCGGTCGGGCACGAGGTGGCCTGCGTCGACGTGGATGCAGCCAAGGTCGAGCGCATCAATCGGGGTGAGCCGCCGATCCATGAGGACGGTCTGGAAGCACTGCTGAAGGCCAACGTCGGTACACGTCTGCGAGCGACCACTTCGCTGGCCGACGCGATGGATGGCGCCGATGTTGCGCTGATCTGCGTGGGCACGCCCTTCGATGGCAAGACCATCGACCTGAGCTACGTGCTGCAGGTCTCGCGCGAGATCGGCCAGGTGCTGAAGGATCAGGCCGCGGCCGCGAAAGCCGCCGGCAAGCAGCCGCATTACTGCGTGGTGACGGTCAAGAGCACGGTGGTGCCGGGCACGACCGACACGGTGGTGCGCAAGGCCATCGAGGAAGCCTCGGGTCTGGTGGCTGGCAAGGACTTCGGCCTGGGCATGAACCCCGAGTTCCTGGCCGAAGGCGTGGCCGTGAAGGACTTCCAGGAACCGGACCGGATCGTGGTGGGCGGCATCGATGCGCGCAGCACGGCGCAGCTGGCCGAGATGTACGCGATGTTCCGGAACACGCCGATCATCCAGACCACGCCGCGCACGGCCGAGATGATCAAGTACACCTCCAATGCCTTCATGGCCACGATGATCTCGTTCTCGAACGAGATCGCGCGGATCTGCGACGGCATCGGTGAACTGGATGCGGCCGAGGTGTTCAAGGGCCTGCACCTGATGAAGCACCTGATCTACCGCGACGGCGAAGGCAAGCTGAAGACGGCGGGTGCCACCTCCTTCCTGTGGGCCGGCTGCGGCTTTGGCGGCAGCTGCTTCCCGAAGGATGTGAAGGCCATCACGGCGCATGCCCAGCACCGTGGCGTGGATACGCCGATGCTGGACGCGGTGCTCTCGACCAACAAGACACAGCCTGAGCAGATGCTGCGCCTGTTGAAGGAGCGGGTGGGCGACGACCTGAAGGGCAAGCGCGTGACCGTGCTGGGCGTGGCGTTCAAGCCGGGTACCGACGACGTGCGCGAATCGCCGGCGCTGCCGATCATCGCTGCGCTGGTGAAGGAAGGCGCGAAAGTGACCGCTCACGATCCGATCGCGGTTCAGACCGGCAAGAAGGCGCTGGCGGACTTCGGCGTCCCGGAAAGCGCCTATCAGTTCCAGCCCAAGCTGGATGATGCCCTGGCGCAGGCCGAGGCCGTGCTGCTGGTGACGAGCTGGCCCGACTACAAGGCCGTGCCGGAGCTGCAGCAGAAGGCGGGTCGCACTGCGGTTCCGCTGATCGATGGCCGTCGCTATATCGCACGCGACGCGCTGCCGGCCTACAGCGGCATCGGCCTGTCGGTGAGCGCTCACTGACGGCAACGTCCCCAAGCAGCGGGGAATGCTGCTTCGGGATGCCTTGAAGGCCAGGCGGTTTGTCCGGGTTTTCAGCCACGGCGCTTCGTCTGCAGATGAAGTGCTGACCGGGCCTTCGATGGGGCGGCAGGCGTCTGTGGATGCCTGCCGCTTTTTTATTTCTGGATGGGCAGATCAGCCTGTCAGGCCCAGCACGCTCTCAAAGACCTGTGCGCGGATGAGGTCTTCCCGGGCGCCCCATTGGGCGATGAGGTTGCGTCGGGGAACGGCTGAAAGGTTGTTGCCCGCACCATGGACAATACGGGATCCCAGCACGACGACACTGCCGGGTGAGCAGGTGACGGCATGGCCTGTTTCATCCCATGGATGCTCCGCCTGCTTCCAGTTGTTGAACTGCTGGTCGTTCCAATGCTGGCTGCCGCGGATGACGCGGGTGGCGCCTTGTTCTGTCTGCATGCCGTCCAGACAGATGAGAATGCGAAGCTGGCGACCAGTATGTGTGGTGCAGTAGCTGTTGGGCCAGTCCCGATGCCAATTGCACGCGCAGCCACCGTTGGCAGCACGGATGGTGGCATTGCTGAAGTGGCAGACGCTTTCGGTTTGCAGGAGCGCTTCGGCCATGCGACGGCAACGCTCATCAAGGATCATCCGACGCAAGACGGCGCTGTGTGAGGCCAGGTCGCCGATGATGTAGGGTTGCGTCGCTGCAGCGGCTCGGAGCGCCTGTGGAATCCCGGTCAGTTGCCTTTCCGGCACATCCGATTGCCACACGACGTGTTCCTGCCATCGCAGGGGATGGGTCCGGATGTCATCGATGAGTGCATCCAGAGCATCAATCGCCTGTTGCACTTCGGCCTTTGTCCAGATATCGGGAATGACCGCGTAGCCATCACCCTGGAACTGACGCCTGGCAGCGTCCAATATGTCGGGAGCTTCCATGGAGTGGGATCTTCGCGATTCAATAGGGTGGCCGCAAGGGGTGAGCCCTTCCCTGAAGAGGCGCCTTGAGCGGCCAAAGGCAAAACAGCCCACTGGCAGGCCAGTGGGCTGTCGGAAGTGATTGGCCCATGGCCCTGAACAGGCCACGGCCGAGAGCGCGGGATCAGGCCGCGTCTTCTTCCGGATTGCGCACGACCAGCAGGTCGATCTTGGCGTTGCTGATGAGGCGGCGGGTGGCACTGCCCAGCAGCAGGGCGCTGAGGCCGCCGCGACCGTGCGAGGCGACGACGATCACGTCGGCTTTCTTGTCGTGGGCGATCTTGATGATGCCGTCTGCGGGCTCATCGGCGATCTCGAAGCCGGTCTCGTACTGCAGCCCGGCTGCCTTGGCCTTGGCGCATGCCTGGTCGAGGATCTCCTGGCCGCTGGCGCGCACTTTCTCGTCGTGCTCGTTGGCGGTGAGGTAGTTGTTGGGCACCAGGTCGCCGGCGTAGAGGGGCGGTGCATACGGCGCACCGACGGTGGCGATGATCACGGAGGCTTTCAGGGAAGTGGCCAGGTTGATGCCAGTATCGACGGCCCGTTCGGACAGCGGGGAACCATCCGTGGCGATGAGAACGCGGTTGTACATGAGACAGGTCTCCTTTCGAGAGGCAGGCCAAGGCACGGGCTGCCCGGCCCAGTGGGATCCTGTTTCAAGGATAGACCAGAACGCGACATAGGGGGGCGCTTGACCCCGCAAGAAGTGCAACCTGTTGCGTCAGGTTAAATCGGAGCGATATAAATCCGGGCGCCTGGGGAGGTGTCGTGGGCGCTCAGCGTCGTGTCCGGCCAAGGCCATGAGAGGGCGCCAGCGTTCAGGCGGCGAGATTTCAGGCCGGAATGTTCAGGCCGGCAGGGCTGGCTGGAATCGGGTGTCGGTGTGCAGGCGGGAGCGCAGGTCGGCGGCGCTGAGCGGGGGGCAGAACAGGTTGCCCTGCAGGGTGCAGTCGGGCAGGTTCTGCTGGATGCAGGCGAACTCGTCGGGACGTTCGATGCCCTCGGCCACGGCTTCCAGCCTGAGTCCCTTGGCCAGTGCCAGGATGGCGTTCACGATGGCGCGGGAGACGGCCTGCTGGGGCAGCCCCTGAATGAAGCTGCGGTCGATCTTGATCTCGTCGAACGGCAGGGTGTGCAGGTAGGTGAGGGACGAGTAGCCGGTGCCGAAGTCGTCCAGCGAGAGCTTCAGGCCCAGTTGCTTGAGCTGGGTTATGAGGCAGCGAGCCTGGTCGCCGCTTTCGATCAGCAGGGTCTCGGTCAGCTCCAGGATGAGATGTTCAGGGGGTAGGCCGCTGTCATGCAGGGCCTGGCGCACCGTGTCGACCAGGTTGCCGCGCTGGGTCTGGGCGGCCGAGACGTTGACGGCCATCTTGAGGGGCGGCAGGCCTTCGTCCAGCCAGGCGCGGGCCTGTCGGCAGGCTTCGTTCAGGGCCCAGGCGCCGATCTCGGCAATGAGTCCGCTGCGCTCGGCGATGGGCACGAAGTGTTCGGGCAGGATGAGGCCAAGTTCGCGGTGATGCCAGCGGATGAGGGCTTCGACACCGGTGATCTGCAGGGTGCGACTGCAGATCTTGGGCTGATAGAAAAGGCGCAGCTCCTGGTGCCGGATGGCGTGGCGCAGGTGGTTCTCCAGCGTCAGTGCGTCCAGGCGCGCCTGTTTCTGGGTGGGATCGAAATACTCGATGCGATGACCGCCGCGACGCTTGGCCAGCGCCATGGCCTGTTCGGCATGGCGGGTGAGCTGGGTGTGGTCGGTGGCGTGGTCCGGGAAGACGGCCATGCCCACGCTGGCCGAGATGAAGAGTTCCTTGCCCTCGATGTGCAGCGGCAGGCCCAGGATCCGTTGCAGCTCGTCCATGCAGGCCGTGTGCTCGGGGTCGCCGGGGCGACCGGGCAGCAGGGCCATGAAGCGGTCGGCGCCGGTACGCGCCAGCCAGGGGCTGGTGGTTCGGAGGCGGCGGCGCCGTTCGGGGCCGGTGTGGCGGCTGACCAGATCGTCCAGCCGCTGGCTGACGGCTTTCAGGAAGGCATCGCCAATGGCGTGGCCCAGACCGTCGTTGAGTTGCCGGAAGCGGTCCAGGTCGAGCAGCATGAGCGTGCAGGCGCGGGGCGTGGAACGCAGCACGGATTCCAGCCGGCGCATGAAGCCGGTGTGGTTGGTCAGGCCGGTCAGCAGGTCCTGACGCAGCAGGCGGTCCCGATAGATCCTCAACCCCAGGCACTGGCGCAGCTTCAGCAGCAGGGCAGATTCGTCCAGGGGCTTGGCCAGCACGTCGGTCAGGTTCAGGGCCAGGGCCTCCCGCCACAGGGGGCGGGGATCTCCAGCCGTGAGCAGGATGACGGACAGGCGCTGCCAAGCGGCGTTCTTGAGCTGCTCGCGCAGCCAGTTCAGGCGGGGATCTTCAGGCCCGTCCAGATGCACGAGCAGCAAGGAAGGTGTGCGCTCACTCTCGATGATCTCCTCGGCCTCACGCGGATGCTGAATGACGCAGAGCGTGCCCAGTCGATGGGCTTCCAGCAACCCGGATACAAGCTGGCCAACGGCCGGATCCGCATCGAACAGCAGGACGGTGTTCTGTTTCTGGATCAGCGCGTCTTCGCTGCGATTGGCTGCGTTGCCGCCAAGGCTGAGGGGAACCTCGAAATTCACCGGGAAAAGGGCTGAAGATGTATGAAAGTGTCAGTGTGACAGGCAGAGATTACCGCATTTGTGAGCATAAGTTTCAGAATGCGCCCCTTGATGTGAGGGGTGAGGCATGCCGGGCATGCTCCACCCGGCCAAGGCAGCGGTGGCTCGGAAGAGGAGGGGCGCAGCGCATGCCTGTCGTGTGCCGCTGCGCCATATGCCACCGGAGGCCGTCCTATTCTTCAGCCCGGCGCTTTCAGCGCCCTGTCAGGCGTCCAGCGAGGCCACCTCGTCGCGGGCCTGCTGCACGGCGGACTGGGCCGGGCGTGCCGAAGTCGCATGCGTGCCGGAGTGGGTGCTTGCTTTCTGGTAGGTGGGCGCGGATGCGTTGCGTTGCGGGCTTGCGTGGGCAGTGGCTGCCGGCTGGGAGGGGCTCGGCGCTTCGGTCGTGGCGGCAGCGTTGGGGGCCGTGGCGGTCGACGTGACGGGTGCAGTGGCCGTGGTGTCAGCACCTTGTGCGGCCGCTTCCTGCGCGGCGGCGGTTTCCTGCGCCTGCTGCTGCAGCATGCGCCAGGCGCGCTGCTGGGCCATGGCCTGAAGGTAGACGATCTGCTCGGCGGCGTCGGCGTCTCCCCGGTGGATGGCCTTCATCAGCGTGCGGTATTCGGCCATGGACTGGCGCAGACGGTTCTCGGGCAGCGGCATCAGGGTGCGCACCATCTGCAGGAAACGGCCCAGGTCGGTGATGGAGCGGGTGAGCCAGGGGTTGGCCGCCATGGCCTGCAGGCGCTCGTGGAAGCCGTCCACTGCCCGGTAGTAGTCGGTCAGCCGATTGCCGGTGACGGCGTTCTCCAGGCTGGCCAGCAGGGTGTCCAGCGCCGCGATGTCCTCGGGGGTCTGGCGGCGCACGGCCTCGGCGGCACATCGACTCTGCAGCAGGCCCAGCACGGGGAAGAGGCTTTCGGCCTCGCCGGCGCTCAGCTCGATGACGAAGGCGCCCCGTCCCGGCACCAGGCGGACCAGCCCTTCATGCGCCAGCACCTTCAGGGCCTCGCGCAGCGGGGTGCGGGAGGTGCCCAGGCGGGCGGACAGCCCCAGTTCGTCGATGCGCTCACCGGGCGGCAGGCTGCGTTCGTAGATCATCTCGCGCAGTCGATCGGTGACTTCAACGTGCAGGGACGAGCGGGAGATCTTGTAGTTGGCGTCCATGGATGGGGGGGGGGCGGGCTGTCGAGGAAAAATGTAACGGCGGTATTGTAACGATCCGCGCATGATGAATGCAGAACGCAGTGTCTGTCTTTGTATGCACCGGCAAATCCGTCAAGGATCCGCGACAGGGTGAGTGCCGCGCAGAAGCAGGCGCTGCCTGAGCGGCACGCCGGAACATGAGCCCGGCCCTCGCATCGACACCGACGGAGCGCGACGCGAGTGGGCGTGGCCAGGCGCCGGCTGTCGGCCCGCCGCGTCAGGGGCAGCCCACAGCGGCCGCCCAAAATGGCGTGCAGGCTCTAGAATCCGGGGATGCTTCCAACACAATTGAATGAATTGCGCCAGCTTCTGGCGCACACGATGCAGGCCATCGGGGTCGAGGCTGAGCTGGCGGCGTCGGTGACGCCTTCGCTCGAGCGCCCCCGGCAGGCCGACCATGGGGATCTGGCCACCAACCTGGCCATGCAGCTGGCCCGTCCGCTGAAGAAGTCGCCGCGCGCGGTGGCCGAACAGCTGGTGGCCGCGCTGATGGAACAACCCGGTGCGACCGATCTCATCGCCCAGGCCGAGATTGCCGGCCCGGGCTTCATCAACTTCCGGCTCACGCCCGCCGCTCACCAGCGCGTGGTGCACGAGGTGCTGACCCAGGGTGAACAGTTCGGGCAGCAGCCGTCCAACGGCCAGCAGGTGATGCTGGAATTCGTCTCGGCCAATCCCACCGGCCCGCTGCACGTGGGCCATGGCCGCCAGGCGGCACTGGGCGACGTGCTGGGCAACCTTCTGGCCTCGCAAGGCTGGAAGGTTCACCGCGAGTTCTATTACAACGACGCCGGCGCGCAGATCCACAACCTGGCACTGTCGGTGCAGGCGCGTGGACGTGGCATTTCGCCGGATGATCCGTCCTTCCCGGCCGATGGCTACCGTGGCGACTACATTGCCGAGATCGCCCGGGCCTTCGTGGCCCGTGAGACGGTTCAGGTGAATGGCCAGCCGCCCGAGACGGCCACGGGTGACCTGGATGACCTGGATGCGGTGCGCCGCTTTGCGGTGGCCTGTCTGCGTCGTGAGCAGGACCTGGACCTGGCGGCCTTTGGCGTGTCGTTCGACCGTTACTATCTGGAGTCGTCGCTCTACACCGACGGCAAGGTGGAAGAGGCCGTGGCGCGACTGGTGGCCGGTGGTCATACCTTCGAGCAGGACGGCGCGCTGTGGCTGCGCACCACCGACTACGGTGACGACAAGGACCGCGTGATGCGCAAGTCCGAAGGCGGCTACACCTATTTCGTGCCGGACGTGGCCTATCACCTGGGCAAGTGGCAGCGGGGCTTCACGCAGGCCATCAACATCCAGGGGTCGGATCACCACGGCACGGTGGCGCGGGTTCGCGCCGGACTGCAGGCGCTGGACATGGGCATCCCGAAGGGCTACCCGGACTACGTGCTGCACAAGATGGTGCGCGTGATGCGCAACGGCGAGGAGGTGAAGATCTCCAAGCGCGCGGGCAGCTACGTCACGCTGCGTGACCTGATCGAGTGGTCGGGTGGCAGGGACGAGACCCGGGGCCGCGATGCCGTGCGCTTCTTCCTGATTTCCCGCAAGGGCGATACCGAGTTCACCTTCGACGTGGACCTGGCGCTGTCGCGCTCGGACGAGAACCCCGTCTATTACGTCCAGTATGCCCATGCCCGGATCTGCTCGATCCTGGCGCAGGCGGCGGAACGCGGTGGCCAGTCGGCTGGCGCGGAGGGACGCGGGGCACGCATCGACCGGCTGACGGCACCCACCGAATACGCGCTGATGGCACGCATGGCAGCTTTCCCGGCCATGCTGACCGAGGCTGCGCGTGAACTGGCGCCGCACCAGCTGGCCTATTATCTGAAGGATCTGGCCGCCGACTTCCATGCGTTCTACAACGCCGAACGGGTGCTGGTGGACGATGCCGAACTGCAGTCGGCGCGGATGGCGCTGCTGGAGGCCGTGCGAACGGTCCTGCGGCGCGGCATGGCGCTGATCGGCGTGTCGGCGCCGGAACGGCTGTGAACGGCCACGGCCGGGAGGTTTGATGCAGATCGACAATCCAATGATGCCGATGAACCGGGGCGATGCCCCGATGACGCAGGCGACTGCCCGGCTGGCAGCAGCCCGGGTGAACACGGCATGGTCCGCAGACCTGGGGGATGCTGGCCGTGCAGGCGAGTCCCGGCCCGGCTTCGTGGCACGCACGCCGCTGGCACGCCAGCGGGGCGGCACGATGCTGGGGCTGTTGCTGGGTCTGCTGATCGGCACCGGTGCGGCTGCGGGCGTGGCCTGGTACATCTACCGTTCGCCGCTGCCCTTCATCACACCCGTGGTGCAGGAGGGCAACCCGTCGGGGCTGAAGCCGGCGCCCGAGGTGCCCAACCCGGTGCCCAGCGTCCAGCCCCAGGCCGGGCAGCTGCCTGACCCCAACCAGGGTGCATCCCGCCAGCAGGTGATGCCGCAGCCGGATCCGCGCACCAACCTGCAGTCGCAGGGGGTCTCCACAGTGGACGTGACGGGTGATGCGAGCGAGCAGCCAACGGATGAGCTACCCACCATGCCGCAGCAGCCTGCCATGGTGGGGGGCGGCTACATGCTGCAGGCCGGTTCCTTCCGGCGCGTGGCCGATGCCGAGCGCCTGAAGGGCAACCTGGCGCTGCGGGGTCTGGAAGCGCGGGTGGAGCAGGGCAACGTGAATGGCCAGACGGTGTATCGGGTCCGGATCGGGCCGTATCCGTCGCTGCAGGACACCAACCAGGTGCGCGCCGATCTGGCCGACGAGGGCATCGAAGCGGCCGTGGTGCGCGGGCGCTGATCCCGGCAGGCTCCGTCCGGGAGCCCACTCTGCCGCCCATCGGTTGCGAACTGCCACTGATGGTTGGCGAGGTGTAACGGTCTGATGCAGGGTAAACCGGCTCGACGCTTCCTTCGTTGCTGCGGATGACCTTCGGCCCCGGGCCGGATGCTCTTTCGCCGGGAGCCTTTACGGTTCCCTCAGTTTTTCACGATGCCTGGAAAGGCTTTCGGGCATCGTCTCTTTCAGGATGGGTCTCATGAATCGCAAACAGTTCCTCTCGACGCTTTCCGCGGCTGGTCTGGCCCTGGCGCTGATGCCCGCTGGCGCCGCTCTGGCGCAGCAGTCGATCAGCAGCAAGGATTTTCAGGCGCTGTCGGGGCATGTACCCACCGAGGCCGCGCCGGGCAAGATCGAGGTGGTGGAGTTCTTCTGGTATGGCTGCCCCCACTGCTATGCCTTCGATCCGACCATCTCGGCCTGGAGCAAGCGCAAGCCCGAGGACGTGGTCTTCCGCCGTGTGCACGTGCCCTTCTTCAGCCGTCCGCACCAGCAGATGTTCTATGCACTGCAGGCCATCGGCCGCGAGGACGATGACACCCGCAATGTGATCTTCGAGGCCATCCAGAAGCAGCGCAAGCCCATGCAGCAGCTGGACGAGATGAAGGAAGTGCTGGCCGCCGCCAAGGTGGATCCGAAGGCCTTCGAGAATGCCTACAACTCGTTCGGCGTGAAGACGCAGATCCAGCGCGCCAACAAGCTGGCCACCGCCTATGGCATCGACGGCGTGCCGACGCTGGGCATCAATGGCCGCTATACCACCAGCCCGTCGGTGGCGGGCAGCAACGAACGGGCCATCGTGGTGCTGGATGAGCTGATCCAGCGCGAACGCGGCCAGCAGGGCGCCGACGGCGCCGGCAAGTGAGTTGATGGCGGCCGGCCACGACAGCGCCGCACCGTCCCCGGTGCGACGCATCGTCATCACGGGCGCATCCAGCGGCCTGGGGCGGGCGCTGGCTACCGAGCTGGCCCAGCGCTTTCCCGGCAGCACGATGCTGCTGCTGGCCCGTCGTGCCGACCGGCTGGCCGAGCTTGCGGCCGACCTGCCACAGGTGCAGTGCGTCTGCGAAACGGTGGACATCACCGACCACGAGCGGCTTTCCAGCATCTGCCGGCGTTTCGTGACCGAGCACGGTGCGCCCGACATCGTGATTGCCAACGCCGGCATCAGTGTGGGCACACTCACCGACGAGCCTGAGGATCGGGCCGTCTTTGCCCGCATCCTGGCCGTGAACGTGCAGGGCGTCTTCGACAGCTTTGCCCCCTTCCTGGAAGCCATGAAGGCGGCTCGCCGGGGCACGCTGGTGGGCATCGCCAGCGTGGCCGGCGTGCGGGGCCTGCCCGGATCGGGCGCCTACAGCGCCAGCAAGGCGGCCGTGGCCGTGTATCTGGAAAGCCTGCGGCTGGAAATGCGGCCGTTCGGCGTCTCGGTTGTCACCATCTCGCCGGGGTTCATCGATACCGACATGACCCGGATCAACCCCTATCACATGCCCTTCCTGATGCCGGCTCCG
>ERZ772940.938-NODE-938-length-10978-cov-3.57512_pt1 | contig 10978 bp, 11 predicted proteins | sample MGYA00511682_ERZ772940 | MGnify/ENA primary metagenome ERZ772940 (study PRJEB29015, sample SAMEA2737922) | human oral metagenome | biome: human oral; feature: human-associated habitat; material: dental | place: China | collected 2031 ... | reverse complement strand
TAAAAATATCCGCTGGTGTCCAAGTGAAAAATCTGCGGGCTATAACAGGTTGTGCAAGTTTCGAGTTCTCGAAACTTGAAGCGGACGGCGAACTCGTTATGTCTTTCAAATCCCATTCTTCCGTCCGCCACTCCCTTGAAAAAAAGGTTTAAGGCTTGCCTTAGAAGAATATTTGCTTTGAGTTTGTAAAACTCGAAATTAAGCCTTATAGTTGAAAAAATAAAGTTTTCATCCATTCTTCTATAAAAATTCATACTGCTTGCGCCCGAAATTCAAAATATGATAGGATAAGACAGGAGTCATCATGGACATGAAATACAAGCGCAATTTTTGCATTGTTGCGCACATAGATCACGGAAAATCGACGCTGTCCGACCGTCTGATTCAAAAATCACACATCATCGACGAGCGCAAAATGAAAAACCAGATTCTCGACAATATGGATATTGAGCGCGAGCGCGGCATTACGATAAAAAGTCAAGCGGTTACCATTCCTTACAAAGCGAAAGACGGTAACGACTACGAGCTGAACTTTGTCGATACGCCGGGTCATGTCGATTTTTCTTACGAAGTTTCGCGAGCGATTGCCTCTTGCGAGGGCGCGCTGCTTTTAATTGACGCAAGTCAGGGCGTAGAATCGCAGACGGTAAGCAACACAGGGGGTTGAAAGCCAAACCGTCTCAAATATGTACATGGCTCTTGAGCAGGATTTGGCTATTGTGCCGGTCATAAATAAAATTGACTTGCCTTCGGCGGACATTCCGAGCGTGCGCGAGCAGATTGACAAAGAATTGGGACTTGACGACTCTTTGACACAGCTTGTTAGTGCGAAAACCGGCGAAGGAATTGACGAGCTTTTTGAAGCGATTGTAAACGACTTTCCGCCGCCTTCAGGCGACGCTGCAAAGCCCCTGCAAGCATTGATATTCGATTGCCATTACGATTCTTATCGCGGAGTTATTGTTCACGTGCGCGTCATGAACGGTACGGTCAAAACCGGAGACCTTATACGCATGATGAGTAACGGCGCGGAATACAAAGTGGAACAGACCGGCGTTTTTAAAATAGACTACGAAGAGACGGGACGACTTGAAGCGGGCGATGTAGGATATATTATTGCAGGTATTAAAACCGTAAGCGATGTAAAAGTAGGCGATACGGTAACTCTCCAATCCGCGCCTGCAGAATCCGCGCTTGCAGGGTTTAAAGAAGTAAAACCCGTCGTCTATTCTTCAATATATCCTATGGATTCAAACGATTATGAAGAATTGAAATCGAGTATTGAAAAGCTCAAGCTCAACGACGCAAGTCTTATCTATGAAAAAGACAATTCTCTTGCGCTTGGAAACGGTTTCCGCTGCGGCTTTTTGGGACTGCTTCATTTGGAGATAATCCAAGAGCGTCTCGAGCGCGACTACGACCAAGCCGTTATTTTTACCGCGCCGAGCGTGCGCTACAAGGTTATGCTCACGAACGGAGAAGAAACTTTCGTCGATAATCCGTCGGAATATCCGGACGGACGCATAAAAAGCGCGGAAGAACCGTATATCCGCGCAAGCATTATCACACCGGCAACGTATTTAGGCTCTCTGATGGAACTTTGCAAGCAAAAGCGCGGTGAACAGACGAATATGACCTACCTCGACACCAAGCGCGTAGAACTTACCTACGAAATGCCGCTTGCCGAAGTTCTTTTTGATTTTTACGACAAACTTAAAAGCTACAGCCGGGGTTATGCTTCTTTCGATTACGAAATTATCGGCTATCGTCCGACGGAATTGGTAAAAGTCGATATTCTGCTGAACGGAAAAATGGTTGACGCGCTTTCGCAATTGACGTTTAAGGAAAACGCCGCAGACAGAGCGCGAAAAGTGTGCGAGCGGCTTAAAGATGAAATTTCGCGCCAGCAGTTCAAAGTCGCAATTCAAGGGGCAATAGGAAGTCAAATTATTGCCCGCGAAACCGTAAGCGCGGTGCGGAAAGACGTTCTTGCAAAGTGCTACGGCGGCGACATCACGCGAAAGCGCAAACTCCTTGAAAAGCAAAAAGAAGGTAAAAAGCGCATGAAAATGTTCGGCGACGTGGAGCTTAGCCAGTCCGCGTTCCTTGCAGTCCTCAAAGAAAAAGAAGAAAAATAAATATGAACGGCGATGAAAAATCGGTGCCTATTTTAGAAGAAAGTTACGACGAACTTTGCTCTCTGATTGCTTCCGAAACGGATAAAAACTCCATTAAAGATTTTTTTAACTGCCTTTTTACCGCCGCCGAACGCAAAGATTTTTCCGAACGCTGGCTATTGGTAAAAGAAATTGATGCGGGAATAACGCAAAGGGAGATTGCACGCAAATTCAATCTTTCTTTGTGCAAGATAACACGCGGCTCACGGGAATTAAAAAAAGAAAAAAGCGCATTTAAACGTATGCTTGAGAAACTTAAAACAAGGGAATAGATTTTGCGCTTTTCTTGAGTGCCGCAACTTCGTTTCCGATAAAACCGTACTTTAAGAATGAGAACGCTCTTTGCCGCGCGCAATAAAGTCCATTTTACGGAGAGCGGCGGCAGATGCATGAGGAATATCGGCATTTGTGTTTTTTTCGTTACGGCGACCGCGCGCTTGCGTTTTCGGTTTACGTATATGCCGACAGAACTCTTTGCGGTCGTCCCCGTTTCGGACGCACAAAAGCCATTCTTCCGGTTCGGGAATTTCAAACTTTAAATGTTCCCCCGTAAACGGATGATTGAATTCAAGCGTCCGTGCATGGAGAGCCAACCGCGCGAAAGGATTTGTCTTTGCGCGATAGTTCACATCTCCTGCAAGCGGATAACCTTTCGATGCCAAGTGCGCCCGAATTTGATTCTTTCTTCCCGTTTCAAGACTTAATTCAAAAAGCGTGTGATTCTTTCCGCGCTCAATCACTTTGTAATGAGTAAGCGCACTTACCGTCTTAAAACGGACATTATTCCCTTTGATTTCAAGATTTCTTTCGTAAATCGAAACTTCTTTGCCCGATTCCGCTCTGCTTTTAATTTTGCGCACGTTTTTTACGTTTTCGGCAGGGCGGGCATCACTATGCGGAACAAAACCTATATTATGCGCATTGTATGCAATTGCATCGTCAATAGTACCGCTGCTTTTAATCGAATCCGAAGCGTCCGCAGGATTTTCCGCAACTGCGCGGTAAATGCGTCCCGTTACAAGAGTCTGCCAATTATCCATAATCTTTTTTTGGGATTTTTCCGTCATTGCAAACATCATAACACCGGAAGTATCCCTATCAAGACGGTGAACCGCAAAGGGGCGGTGAACTTGCGAATATGTTCCTTTTTTACGCATTATCCTCTCAAGAACTTCAACGGCAGTCCGCGCACGGCTTCCCGGATACGGAACTGAAAGCATTCCTTCCGGCTTATAAATCACTGCAAGGTATTCGTCTTCATAAAGAATTTCAATTTTCTCCCGTCCGAAATCGGCTTTGCGGCTCTTTTTAAATTCGGTTTCAACAGTCATAATAAAATTATCTTTTTCCTTCCGTCTTTTATGTCGGATTTAATTTTTTTGATTTTCAAACGTCTTTCTTTTGAAGACTTTGTAGGTTTTGTTTTTATGCGACGCTTATGCATTTTAAGCGCAAAAAGAATTTTAGATTCCAAACGCTTCAGTGTAATTTCTTTATTGATTTCCCGAAAACGTTCTTCCTGAACATAAACGAATATTTCTCCAAGTCTGTTTATAGAACCGGAAAGTTTCGACTTTATCATAGCAAGTTCTTCACCCGAAATTCCTTCCAGCATATCGAGCGCAAGAGAAGCATGAACTTTTGTGTTGACTTTATTTACGTTTTGCCCGCCGTTTCCGCCCGAACGCGAAAAACTAAAGCGTGTATTGCGTAATATCGATTCATGCAGAACGGCTTTATTCATGCAGATATAAAATCACAAAACGCACCGTATGTATAGGGCGCGGCGGACGGGGGAATGGATTTGAAAGATGCTTCCATACAAGTTTTCCCGATGGAAAACTTGAGGCGGCGGGAGAAAAGTTAAAGTGCATAAAACCCGTTTTCACCGCCGCCGGTCTGCTGCAATTTTGCCGCATAGCAAAATTGCTTAAAAAAAATACCTTGCGGTGCCAAAAAATGTTTCGATGAGGAAACCGATAAGCTATGACCGGTTTGAACAAGTTTGCGTTTAGCAAACTTGAAGCGGACGGCGAACTCGTTATGTCTTTCACGTCCCGTTTTACCGTCCGCCGTCCTCCCTTGAAATATATACGATTCAGAGCGGGAGGGATTTATTTTGCCGGAAAAAGTTTTTTAAATTCTTCCAAAAGCACGGCGGTTTCCGTTGCGCCGTCTATATCCGTAAGATTTCCGCGCTTTCTGTAAAATTCAATAAGCGGTTCGGTTTGCTCGCGGTAAACTTCCATACGGTGCATTATGGATTCCTGCTTGTCGTCGTCGCGCTGGAAAAGCTCGCCGCCGCAGTTATCGCAAACGCCTTCGGTTTTAGGCGGAAGCGTAAGAACATTAAAGTTCGTACCGCATTTTTTACAAACGCGGCGGGTACTCAAACGCTTTATAACCGATTCATCCGCAATCGTAAAGTTTACAACCGTAACGTCGCCGCAAATTTTCGTAAACATTTCCGCCTGCGGAATCGTTCGCGGAAAACCGTCAAGGATAAAACCGTTTTTAGTGTCAGGCTCCGCAATTCTGTCCTTTACAAGCTCGCAAGTAATTTCATCGCTCACAAGCGCACCGGAATCGATAATCGCCTTTACCTTTACACCGAGCGGCGTTTGATTTTTAATTGCCGCGCGGAAAATATCTCCCGTAGATATGTGCGGAATTTTATAAGCCTCGGCAACTTTTACCGCCAGCGATCCTTTTCCCGCACCCGGCGGTCCCAAAAAAATAAAATTCATGTCATACTCCTATTCTGCGTAATTTATCCGCTATTTTACACGGAAAAACACTGTACCGCAACGCCGGAAAAATTCGTCCCACGAAAATCGCTTTTTCTCTCCGAAACAGATGGTACCCCAAATGTAGAGTTTTTCTATTCGCCGTCTCTACTCAAGTTTCGGGTCGGACACTGCTATACAAGTTTTCCCGATGGAAAACTTGAGGCGGCGGAAAAGAAGTTAAAGTCTGTAAAACCCGTTTTTCCGCCGCCGGTTCGCTGCAATTTTACCGTGCAACAAAATTGCATAAAGGATTCTTTATTGTGCCCAAAAAGATGGAGAGTAAGAAAACGGCGGGCTACGACCAGTTTGAACAAGTTTCGAGAACTCGAAACTTGAGGCGGACGGCGAACCTGTTACGTCTTTCACGTCCCGTTTTTACCGTCCGCCCTACCACAATCCCATAACACGCTGCATCAAAAGGCTTACGCACGTTATCGCAATCCAGCAAGCGGCACCCAAAAACAAGGGCTTTCCGCCCGTTCTAACCAATTTTACAATATCGCTGTTCAGTCCGACCGCCGCCATTGCAGCGACAATCAAAAACTTACTCATCGTTTTAAGAGGACTAAATACGCTTGCGTCCACCCCGAATTTCAGTGCAATCGTCGTAATAAGAGATGCCGCAATAAAATAAAGAATAAAAAACGGAAATATCTTCTTAAAATCCACCGATTTACTCTCTCCGCCGTTTTTCTTGACAGCTCGAGTCCGTATCAATGCAAGTACAAAAGTAATGGGAATTATTGCAAGCGTTCGCGTAAGTTTTACCGTAACGGCTTTATCCAATGTTTCGGTCCCGAGATTCCACATACTATCCCACGTAGAAGCGGCGGCAGTAACCGACGACGTATCGTTTACGGCAGTTCCCGCAAATATCCCGAACGCCTCCCCCGCCGTTGTGTCAAATCCCACAAGTTTCCCGAATACCGGAAAGATAAGGGCTGCAAGAACATTAAAAAAGAATATGACGGATATTGCCTGTGCAACCTCTTCATCACCGGCATCAATAACCGGCGCAGTTGCAGCCACCGCCGAACCGCCGCATATCGACGAACCTACCCCCACAAGAGTCGAAATATTGGCGGGAATCTTCACCGCCTTTTGCAAAATAAATGCGGTTATAAGCGAAGCCGAAATCGTACACACGATAATAGGAAGAGATTGCTTGCCGGTTTTTACGATTACCGTATAATCCAGCCCGAAACCCAACAGAATAACAGCCCATTGCAGAACTTTTTTTGAAACGAATTTAATTCCCGGCTCGGCAGCCCCCTTATTCTTCCAAAATACCGTAATCAGCATTCCGCTTAAAATGGCAATAACGGGTGCACCTATTACGGGAACAAGCTTTCCCAAAAACCACGCAGGCACGGCAATAGCCGCACAAATCACAATACCAAGCAGATTTTTTTTGATAAAATCCATGTTTTCCTCGAAAGTAAATAATTTTATGCAAAAACAGTATAACGATTTATAAATATTTCGGTAAAGGCAAAAAGTCCGTCTAAAAGTCCGCATTTTACAAATCCGAATTTCAATTTCAGCCCGGAACTTTCACCTACTCGCCTTCCGCAGCCCGCTAACGCTCGGTCTCACGGCTTTGCCGTTCGCCTTGCCTTACGGCAACCGCTCCACGCTCGGGGCAAAATTATTCTTTTAATGCGGGGAAAAATCCTCACCTTAAAAATCGGGCATCTCCCGAATCTTTGTATATTTCCAATCGCTTGCATGAGTATTCGGACGAAGCCCCGCAATACGCTCATTCTCCGCTTGAATCTGATTTTTTATCATTTGCTTAAAAACGCTCATAAGAGGCTCAACATCCGCGTCCGTATTACACAGATTTTCGCTTTGCAGCTCTTTGGTAAGATAATAACAAGTCTCAATGGTAGAAATGCACTCGGGGCGCGGCTCGCGCTTAAACGTAAAAATCGAACGGTATTCGCCGTAAAACGAAAGTTTCGGAAGATTAAGAAGATTAGGACTATGCTCTATTACTTTGCGCGAGCAAAACCAAGTAGCGTCGATAATGATTGCAAGAAGCGTTTTACCGCTCAAAGAATGTTTAAGAGCCTCAGAACGCGCCGTGTACGCATCTTGGGCAGGATACAGCAAAACCGGAAAATACCGCGTATCCGAAAGCAATTCATTGAGACGCCGGTTCCGGGTAAAATCCACGCCCACAAGAGTTTCCGCATCTTTAAGCGAAATATGCGAAAGCCGCCCCGTACCCGTTCTTTGCCGCCTCTGCTCTTTAGGGTGCATTAAAAAAACAAACTTTATCCCCGTATCTATTTCTCTCGTATATTTACAAAGACAATACGGCAGAGGCCTAAAACATTTTTGACACCTTTCACTCATATTCGGATTATAACAAAACAAGCCGGGCGGCGGCTATCAGTTTTCGGCGCATGGCACATATTTCGCCCCTTGCGCTCCGTAATCACTTACTGAAGCACCGGAGATGCCTTGGAATACGTTTACATATTCTCCCGAACATTGACTTTTCTTACTATATATTATATACCACTGCGCATTACGAGGGGCGGATGTGTTTTTAAAATTGCATAAAAAAATCGTCGGAACGGCAGCGGCTGCGCTGTTTATCGCTTCGATGTTTTTTTCGATAATTTATTTAGCACATGAATTAAATCATGAATGCTGTCACGGACATTGCCGCGACCATCATGATGAGTGTCCCGTATGCGCGCTGCTGCAGGCATCGGCTGCAATAATTCTCGGATTTGCGTTTTCTTTTGCCGTTGCTGTTGTTTCGCAAACCGTAAAGCCTTTAAAATCCGTCTTTTATGTGCGCGCTTTTTTTGCGCATGACACGCTTATTTCACGTAAAATAAAACTTACCACTTGAATAAAATCCGAAACTTTAGGCGCACGGCTTTTTGCGCACTGCGGGATTGCAGTTTAAAGTCCCGCAGAAAAAAATCAATCCGAATAAATTGAATGAAAACGAAGATTTTCGGAAACTATTACGAGGTATAAAATGAAAAAATATTTTGCCGCGCTTTTTGCGGCGTTGATGATTGCGGGACTTTCGGTTTCCTGCAAAAAAGCTCCGGCAACGGCAAACGCTGACGGAAAAAAACTTGACGTTGTTTGTACGATTTTCCCCGAATACGATTGGGTAAAAGAAGTCGCCGGCCGCGATAACAAAAACGTAAACGTTCACTTACTTTTGGATAACGGTGTAGACTTGCACAGCTACAGTCCGTCCGTAGGCGACATTGCAAAAATATCTTCCTGCGATATGTTCGTATATGTCGGCGGAGAATCCGACGGCTGGGTAAAAGACGCGCTTGCACAAGCGACAAACAAAAACATGATTGCAGTCAACCTGCTGGAAGAACTCGGTGAAGCCGTAAAAGACGAAGCCGAAGTTGAAGGAATGGAGCATCACCACCACGAGCACGGCGGACACCATCACCATGATGAAGATCACGATGATGTGATGATTTCAAACTTGACGCTTTCGCAGGAAGTAAAAGCGCAGGTCAAAAATCAATTAGGCTCGGAATTTGTAAAATCGCTTTTAGCTGCAAAAGATTTTCAGGCGTTCTTAAAAGATAGTTTGACGGAGTTTGAAGGCAACGTTGCGGCGGGCACGGAACTTTTCCTTGATACGGCAAGCCACGCCCACGACGACGAGGGCGAAGTGCATTTGACGCTTATCGAGCGCACGGGAAGCGACTACAAGCTGCACAACCTTTCGCTCGGCGGCTTTAAGACTGTCGAAGATGACGGACACGACCACAAAACGCCCGCCGAAGAAAAAATCGAAGGACTTACGATAAGCACGAAATCTTCCAACGCGAATAAAACCGTCGATGCCCTTGTAGATGAAATCAACGACAGCGCGGATAAATTGGCGACAATCTTTAAGTACGCAACAAAAAAGGGAACGCTGAAATCCGGCGTTACGCTTGAATTGGTTGACGGCGCGCTGTATCCGGTCGATGAAGAGGGCAAACTCTGGTACCGCGTGCTGGTAAAGGCGGAAAAACCGTATTCCAAGTGGATTATGCTCTCCGGCTTGAAGCCTGAAAAACACGAGCACCACGCGCACAGCCACAAAAAGACTTTCGACGACAGCGAAGTAAAAGACCGTGCACTTTCCGACTGGGACGGCGAGTGGCAGTCCGTCTATCCGTACCTGCTTGACGGTTCGCTTGACGAAGTCATGGAACACAAGGCGGAATCCGGCGAAAAAACGGCGGAAGAATACAAAGCGTACTATACGAAAGGCTACGAAACCGACGTTGAAAAAATCACGATTAAAAACGGCGTTGTAACGTTTGTGAAAAACGGCAAAGTCTCTTCTTCAAAGTACAATTACAAGGGCTACCAGATTTACGTTTACAAGTCCGGCAACAAGGGCGTGCGCTATTTCTTTGAAGCAGCGGACACAAGCACCGGTGCGCCGAAATACATTCAGTTCAGCGACCACGAAATTGCGCCCGTTCATCCGGAGCATTTCCACTTGTATTTCGGAAACGAAAGTTTTGCCGCCCTTTCCGAAGAAATGGAGCATTGGCCGACGTATTATCCGGAAGGACTTGACGGAGATGAAATTGCAGACGAAATGATTGGACATGACGGCGGCGGTCATCACCACCACCATCACGGAGAAGCGGAAAAGGACGAACACGTTTGGCTTTCTCTCCGCCATGCAAAAACGCTTTCCGCCGTTCTTGCAGACAAACTTGCAAAGCTCGACCCGCAAAATGCGTCCGTTTATAAAAACAACGCAAAAGCCTACGGCGCAAAACTTAGCAAACTTGATAACGAATATGCAAAGGCGGTAAAAGACGCATCGGTAAAGACGCTTTTATTCTGCGACCGCTTTCCGTTCCGCTATTTGGTGGACGATTACGGGCTTTCATACTATGCGGCGTTTTCCGGCTGCTCGGCAGAATCCGAAGCGAGTTTTGAAACGGTTGCGTTCCTTTCAAAGAAGATTGACGAGTTGAATCTCAATACCGTTTTGACGATTGAAAACTCGAACGGCAAGCTGCCGGACACCGTTATAAAGAATTCGGCAAGCAAACGCGACCGCGCCGTTCTTGCTATGGATTCCATGCAGGCGACGACCGCAAAAGATATTGCCGGCGGCGCAACCTATCTTGGAATTATGGAAAAAAATCTTGAAGTCTTAAAAGCGGCTTTAAAATAGTTTGAAATGCAGCCGGTGTGCCGATTAAAAATTTCGGTGCGCCGGCTGTGTGTTTTTTGTAACCGCTGCCTGCCGCTTCGCTTTGAAAATCTGCTTAAAAATCGGCAATTTGCGTCTTTACGGAGAAATGAAATGAAAAAATTATCTTTTGAGTTTATTAAAAAAGCTGACTTTCTACTTGTTTTTTTACTTTCGATTTTGGGAATTGTATTTTTAATCGGTCTTGCGCTTAATGAATTCATGGCATACCGCCGGAGCCGTAAAACTCCGCAGATTACCGTCGTTGAAGATGACGATGCAGGTAAAATAAAAGAATATGTTGAATTTTCTGCCAAAAACGATGACTTTTATATTTTTGCGGTAAAAAGTTCTGCAATCAAAGCGGAAGACATATATATTCCGGAAAGCAAAAGTTTTTCGGGACTGGGATTTTCAAATGCTGTAGGGAAAAGCGGCGACAGCGACGGAATAACAAATTTCATTTTTGTAAAATCCGACGGGCAGGAAGAACTCAAACTTTTCCCGTCGAGTGTTTTTATTTATAAGTATGAGTTTTCCCGCGATAGCGAAGAACTTTATGCGTATTCCCATGAATGTAACATTTATGCCGTCATCAAAGGCGATACGAACAACGACAAAGTTTTGAGCAGCGAAGATGATATTTCGCTTTATGTTTCTGATTACAACGGCAAAAATCTAAAAGAAATCTCGCCTTCGATTATGTCGGTTTTGTTGATTGATAAAAACGAGCTGCTTTTTACGGAATACGCCGAAGAAAAATTATCGTATTTTGTGTATGATTGCGCAAAACACACAAAAACGCT
>ERZ772940.934-NODE-934-length-11019-cov-3.70139_pt1 | contig 11019 bp, 9 predicted proteins | sample MGYA00511682_ERZ772940 | MGnify/ENA primary metagenome ERZ772940 (study PRJEB29015, sample SAMEA2737922) | human oral metagenome | biome: human oral; feature: human-associated habitat; material: dental | place: China | collected 2031 ... | reverse complement strand
TTCCACATCGAGGTCTACGGTGTTCAGCGCACCGGCTCGTTTGAGGTCTACACCGTAGATACGCATGAAGGCATCAGCTACGATCTGTCCGCCGTTGGTGGTCAGGGGATTGTAGAAGTATTTGCTTAGCACTTCGACGCTCATACCGGCTTCGAGCAGTATGCCATTGGAGTTTTTTCTCCGTCTGACTGTGATTCTATAGAGTGGCATATCTATACTGTGTGAATTTTGTTCGGATCACTCCCCCGAAGTCCAAGGCCGGGCTTCGGGGGAGTGGTGGTGAGGAGATCAGAGGCCGCCGCTTCCGCCGGTTTGTTCGCCACCGCCTTCGCTCGGAGTGGAGGGAGAGGTGGTGTCATCTACTTTCTGACCGTTGCGGTAGACAGCCAAACGGATGTTGTCGGCTACGGCTGAGAGCGTGTTATTGATATAGAAGCGGATTCTGGGCTTTTTGAGGATGGAGGCATTCACCTCTTTCTCCGTTTCCACATACTTGGAAGGAACGGACACGCGGAAGGTGCCGATCTGTCCGAGCTTGACGGTATTGCCCTCGGTGAGTTCGCGCTGGAGGTAGTAGGCGAGTCGGTCGATGGCATTGCGCACATCGCCTGTGGTCAGGGAGGACATCTCTGCAATGTCTTTGATGACGTCCTCGTACTCGATTACTCGGGGTTTGTCCACTTGGGCATAGTATATGGTCTTGTCCTTGTGCTTGCCGATCTTCATGAGACGGCTCTTGACTGATAGGTTCAGCATTTCGTTTTTTTTGTTTGGTTAAGTGAATTATGGTGATTATTCTCGCGTTGTTCTTTTTCTTGAGCCATGACGATGTGCAACCACGGGGAAAATCTCCCGGGAGGTACCACGAAGGCCGAAAGGATTGAGATTTGAAGGGCGAAATGCCTCCCGATACGAAGCGTGGGGAGGTAATACTATAAAGCCCTGAGGGGTTATACTATAAAGGGTGGAGACTTTTAAGTATAAAGTATGGAGACTTGATACTATAAAGTCATGGGGGGTTATACTATAAAGGGTAGAGGCTTTTAAGTATAAAGTGCGGAGACTTGATATTTGCAGGCCTTCGGCGGTTTTGTTCAGGTGCGGACAAACGTCTGCCCGATGATGCTCCGAAAAGAGATATGAGTGGGCAAAACCAATACGCTGCGAGACTTCCCGATGGAGGCCTTGCAAAGGTTGCAACAGGCTGCTTGTCAGCCTGTTACAAATGCAAATAGGGGGGGGGTAAAATGCCTTTATTCGGCATTTCGACAGCCGCTACGGGACTATCGTCAGTAGTAAGGATTTGAGGGGATTTCAAACGGAAAAAGCGCAAAGAACGACTTGGTATGCAGTCGTCCGCGAAGGTGGTTTTCTTTGCTTCTATGTCCCAATACATGGTTCCCGATGATAAATGTAATTGAGAGAGTGCCAAAGTTAGAAAATATATTCATACGATTGAGCTCTTTTTCCAACCTGTATAAGATTAACGACTTTATATTAAGGAAATGCTTGTAACACCCGATGGATAAAGAGAGGCATGAAGTTTCCCATGGCAAGTTTTCTACAAGAGCTTCAGGGCGATGGCGGCACAGGCTTCCGCATCTGCCAGGGCTTGGTGGTGTTGTGCCAATATATATCCGCAGCATTGGGCTACGGTGGGCAGACGATGATCGCTGAGGTGTCGCAGTTGGCGGCGTGCTGCTTGGAGCGTGCAGAAGAACGGGTAGTCGGGGTAGTCCATTCGGTACATCCTGAATACCGCCTTGAGGCAACCTTCGTCGAACGGCTTGTTGTGTGCCACGAGCGGAAGCCCTGCGATCAGAGGCTCCACCTCGGCCCACACATCCGGAAAGATCCGTGCCGACTCGGTGTCGGCAGCGGTCAGTCCGTGTACGCGTGTATTGTGGTAATTGTAATAGTCCGGTTCGGGGCGAATCAGGCTGTAATAACGGTGTACGATCTCGCCACCTCGTACAACGATGATGCCCACGCTGCAGACGCTCGTCCGCTCGGCATTGGCCGTCTCGAAATCTATGGCAGCAAAGTCCAGCATCGCTTACTTCTGCAAGGCTTCGTTCATCGTCTCGATGATCTTGACGATATTGCCGGTGAAGAACTTCACCGAGATGGCAAGCAGAATGACACCGAAGAACTTGCGCAGGATGTATATACCGCCCTTACCGAAGAAACGCTCCAGCTGGTTTACGAAACGAAGCATGAGGTAGATCATAGCCACGTTGATAAGGATGGCAATGGCAATGTTGGTCATCGCTATACCGTCGGCACGCAGCGTGAGGATGGTGGTAAAGGTTGCTGCCCCTGCAAAGAGAGGAAATACCAGCGGCACGATGGTGGCACTGCCGGCAGGCCCGTCGTCCTTGAATATCTGCACGCCGAATATCATCTCCACGGCCATCACGAAGAGGACGATAGCCCCTGCCACGCCGAAGGAAGAGACGTCCACACCGAAGAAGTTCAGCATAGGCTCTCCGATGAAGAGGAAAGCGAGCATCATGACGCAGGAGAAAGTGGTGGCCTTGCCGCTATGGAAGGACTGGCCTCTGTCCTTGAGGCTGAGTACTACCGGAATAGCACCGATAATATCGATTGCCACGAATAGAATCACGAAGGAGCCTATGATCTCTTTCAGGTCGATAAGGCTCAAATCTTGTAATACTTTGTCTAAAAAATCCATCGTTTCTGATTTGTTTAGTAGTTAAGGTTGGAAGGTCCGGTTGGTTGTCACGATCTTGACAGTCGCAAAATTAACGTTTTTCGCCCTATCGAAAGATAACCATCGGCGAAAAAAGGTACTGCCGGCACAGTATCGAGGGACGACTGTGCCGGCAGCAAACACCGAGTAACGGCGTGGAGGATCAGAGGCGGCGGATTACTTGCATCATCTGCTCGCCCAGACCGATCGTATAGCCTTGACGGACGAATACGACACGACCGAATGAGTCGGCGATGATGACGATCGGCAGATTGGTCGCATCAGGCAGGTTCGCAGCCTCCCGTATCATGGCGGCATTGCGGCCTTGAATATCCAGTCCGAATACGGCTGTCTCGGGCAGGGAGGGGAAGTCTGCCGGTTTGTAACGCTTGTGTCCGTCGGCATCGGGGAAGAGGAGGATCAGCTTGCGCCCCCACTGCTCGAAGTCGGCTTTCACCTTCTCCAAATCTTTCAGAGCATGGTTGGTAGGCTCCTGACCGGCTCCGAGTATGGCCATCGCGAAGTAGCCGCGTCCTGTGGTAGAGAGGAGCGAGCGGTCTTCTGCATGAGAGAGATCGTGGTAGAGCTGTTCGGCATTGATGGAGCCGATCACCTGAATGTCGGTCGAATCGTGTAGCAGTTCGAGCGGTTGGCGAGCAGTCTTACCGGCTTCTACCGTGAACTTCCTCATCCGGCACAATACGCTGCCACTGGCCATACGCGTACCGGTAACGAGGAAATAATGACCTGCATTCATTTCCTTGGGGCGGTCGAAGAGCGTCTTCAGGTCAGTCGGTTCATTTTCATCATAATAGAGCGTGCGGATGATGCCCGAAGGTTGCAGCTCGGCCACTGTGAAGCGGCTGTAGTAGTTGGGATTGGGGGCCAATGCTGTCGGCGTATAATCCAATGCGAGCGAACCCTGCTCCTTGAGGGCGGTCTTGCTCTCGCGCAGATTCACGTCGCTCCAACGCAGCGGCATCAGTTCCTTGCTGTATTGGATCTTGCCCGTCACCTCGTCGTACCGGGCCGGTATGCCGAGTGTGCGCGCCATGGCTACGAAGAAGATCCCCATCGAGCGGAGGTCTGCTCGTTTGGCTCGCCATACACCGACCGGAGTGATGGTGGTGTACTGCGTGTTGTAGAGGGTATCCAGACGGATGTTCGAGCTTACCCAGCGAACCAGTTCGGCCGGATCTTGGCGCATGGCTTCCTGCTCTTTGGCGGTGAGGATGCTGCGGAGTGTAGGGACGAATGAGCTGAGCATCTCCGTATAGATACGAGGCGATGCCACATAGCGCAGGTGGTGCCGGTACGCTTCACCGCTTGCCGCTTCGGGAGCCGGCTCGGCCATGTCGCGGAAGATTACTTTGAGGAGCGACTCCGGCGTGTCGGTCAGATCCTTGGGCGAAACGGTCTGTAGTAGATCCATTGCTCTTTGGCGTGCTTTTCCGGCTTCTACGGAGCGTAGGAAACCTTCGATGTCGGCATGGTTGCCGCGGCTCGTTTGCAAGATGCCTGTCAGCGCAGGCGCATCCACACCCAATTCGGCAGCCAGTGCTGCAGACTGCTCGGCTGTGGCGAATGTGGCTTCATAGGCTGCCCGAATGGAATCCTCACGCAGGAGACGGGCGTCGTTCGTGCTGATCTGCTGTGGAGAGCAGGTAGTGGGGATGGGATCTCCTGCAGGTGGTACGATTTTGAAATCGGCCCATTCGGGCTGTGCTTCGAAGCTGTCCAGTGCGATGGTCAGCGGTTTGCGATCGTCGGCCTTGGACAGGGCATAACCGAAGAGTCCGTCCTTGGCTGCCCAGATGAGCATGTCGCCTTTGCCTACACGCAGGGAAGCCTGTCCTTGAGCATCGGATTGCTTCGTCACCACGGGATAGAACTCCGAATAGTTGTAGATGCAGAAACGAATATCGGCCCCTTCCACCACAGCACCGGAGCGGTCGGTGACTTTGACTTCGATCATTTCCGTCGGGGCATAGTTGTCGATACAGTTGATCTCCGTGTAGTTGGCCGTGCGGAACAACTTCTCTTCCGGACCTTCGTAGCGGCCGAAGACCCGCGTATGCGTCAGCATGGCGCGGACAACGGAGCTGTTGAACCATGCATCGTTCAGCTCGGCTGCCGGTTCGCAGGCTCCGATGAAGTACCATTTGCCATCTACCCATACCTCCACCCATGCGTGGTTGTCGTCCGTATGTGCCCAGCGCGGCGTATAGACCTGTCTGGCAGGAATACCTACCGAGCGCAGGGCAGCCACCGTGAAGGTGGACTCCTCACCGCAACGTCCGAGAGCATTCTTCACCGTTGCAAGCGGAGAGCGAGTGCGTGGGTCGCTGGGGCTGTATGTAGCTTTCTCGTGGCACCAGTGGTTCACCTCCAGAGCGGCTTCTTTCATGCTCATACCTCTTACTCGCTCTTTCAGCTCGGCATAGAACACCATGCGGCTGCTGTCGAGGTTCTCATTGTTCACGCGTATGGGCAGCACGAAATGGCGGAAGAGCAGTTCGGGTACGTCCTTTCCCCACGACATTTCTTCTCTTGCGCGGAAGCTCTCGCGTACATTCTGCAAGTAGAAGTCGCCGGAGTAATCCACGATGTCCGGCAGAGTCATGTAGGCATACAGGAACTCCAGTGCTTCGCGCTCTTCGGTACGGAGCGAATCGCGCTCCAGCACTTCGAAGAGATTGCCTTCGGATAGAGCTTCGCGTTTTACTCTCAGATCTTCTTGCACCTGTTTGCAGAAGTCTGCATCGGTGATAAAATGCGTATCGCTCCCCTTGCATCCTGTGAGCAAGAAGGCAACGATGGCAAGTATCCCGATGCGGAATAGTTTGTTCTCTTTCATTATTACTTGTATGTTTTTGGAAATTGTAGCTCTCTCCTGATAGGTGTTTTCTCCGTTCTTTCTATTCTCTTCCTTTCGAGAACAGATGGCGGAAGGCTTCCTCCACCTTTCTGACCGGCACGAGCCGAATACCGAAGCGGCCGGCATCCTCCTGCCGGAAATTATCGGCCGGTACCAATATCTCTTTGAACCCTATGCGGCGCGCTTCCGTTATGCGCTGCTCGATGCGGCTCACGGGACGTATCTCTCCGGAGAGTCCGACCTCGCCCGTCATGCATACGGCCGGCGGGATAACGATGTCCAGACTCGACGCCAGCACTGCCGAGATAACGGCCAGATCCGTAGCCGGATCGGCTATTTTGATACCTCCGGCAATGTTCAGAAACACATCCTTCTGTATGAGCTTGAAGCCGGCACGTTTCTCCAGTACGGCTAAGAGCATGTTCATCCGCCGAATATCGAAGCCCGTGGCCGAACGCTGCGGATTGGCATAAATGGCCGAGCTGACCAAAGCCTGCGCTTCGATGAGTATCGGGCGAATGCCCTCCATCGCTACGGCTATGGCTATGCCACTGAGGTCTTCCCTATTGCGTGTGATGAGATGTTCGCTCGGATTCTCCACACCACGCAGACCGTCCTGCCGCATCTCGTATATCCCCAGCTCGGAAGTACTGCCATAGCGGTTCTTCTGTCCTCGGAGTATCCGGTAGAGATGATGCTTATCCCCGTCGAAGAGAAGCACCGTATCTACTATATGCTCCAGCACCTTCGGTCCGGCTATGCTACCTTCTTTGGTGATGTGTCCGATGACGATGACGGGGATACCCGTAGTCTTGCAGTATTTGAGCAGTAAGGCGGCACATTCGCGGATCTGCCCCACGCTGCCGGCCGAGCTTTCCATTTCCTCGGTATAGACCGTCTGTATAGAGTCTATCACGAGGAGATCGGGTGTGAGTTCTTCTGCACGGGAGAGTATCCTCTCTATATTCGTTTCGCAGTATACGTAGCACTCATTCATGGCTTGCCCCAGTCGTTCGGCGCGCATCTTCAGCTGTCGGGCACTTTCTTCACCCGACACATAGAGCGTGCGCAACTGCGGCAGACGCAGCACCGTCTGGAGGATAAGCGTGGACTTACCGATTCCCGGCTCGCCGCCAAGCAGGACAAATGCTCCTTTGACAATTCCTCCACCCAATACGCGGTCGAACTCTTCATCGCCGAGGCGAATACGCTCTTCATCGCCGGACTCCACATCCTGTAAGAGTCTTGGCCGGTTGTCCTGCTCCCGAGGCATAAAACTCTTGGCTGCATGCTTACCCGATGCCGGTGCCGGCACCTTCTCCTCATCAATGCAGTTCCACTCTCCACAGGCATTGCAGTTGCCTTGCCATTTGGCGTATTTGGTTCCGCACGAACGGCAGACGTAGATCGTTTTCTCCTTAGCCATGCTTCAGTTGTTGTCGTAGGGTGCTGTATGGGAGTAGGGGAGGATTTATTCGCGAACCAACGGCATCGTGGAGCAGCGGAGCAGTCCACCCTGCTTGGAGATCTCGGCGTAGGGTACTTCCTCTACGGTCATCCCCCATGCCTCACGCAGGTGGTTGTTCAGACGGACAAAGTTCCGTTCGCTTATCACCGTGTCGGGACTGATGGAGAATATATTGGTATTCATCATATAGGCTTCTTCGGGTGTAATCTCGAACAGGTTGTCCCGGCCACCGAATATCTCTGTGATCAGACCAAAGCTCTCAGAGTGCAGGAATCCTTGGCGGTAGACTATGGCGCGGCCGCGGCCTACGGGTTGGAAAGCGCAGTCGAGGTGGAGCACCGAGCGCATAGGATCGGTGTCGTGCTTGATCAGCTCTATCGGTATGATGGTCTTGTGTGGGAAAAATTCGCGGAAGAAGTCTACAGCCCGTGCATTGGTTCGGGCCGTCTTGAAGGAAGGATAATTCTTCTGAAGGTAGGTGCCTATGAAAAGAATATCGTCATATAACAGGATGTCTCCGCCTTCGGCATGAATATCTTCGCTAAGGCGTACCAGATGGCTCTCTCCGACACAATCCCAAATGGGCGAAAAGGCTTCGGACTCGCGGGCACGATCGGCTATCAGGTTCGATACGAAGAGTTTGTCATCGATGGCAAAAGCCACATCGCGGGCAAATATCTGGTTGTAGTTTGCTATCGGCTCGGGACGGAGCACCTCTATGCCATGACGCACCAATACATCGAGTACGGCATCCATCTCTATCTTGATATCCTCGTCCGAAGGATAAGTGCCCCGTAACACGGATTCATAGCTCTTGGCATCGTAGGTGTCGGCGAGAGCAGGTGCTCCGCCGGTCGAATCCGGCAACCCCAGTACGACAGTGCGCAAGGGAGCCGTTTCGTTGGTAACGTGTGGTAGTATCTTCATCATTAGGATTGCCTGCAAGGATAAAAAAGGTCAGGCTTCCGGCAAAGATAATAAAGAGAAGAGAGTATTCCGCGCCGTAACCGGTAATAAATCCGAATCTTATTTCCCTTTCGGGCATATCCTTATTTTCTCACAAGGAGCTACACGAACCGATGAAAAGAGCTTCCTACTGTCGGCAGATTACGAGCCGAAAATGGTCGGATTGCGGTGCGTGTTTTGGTGAAAACACGCGCGAGAAATTTTTCGTTTTGGTTCCAAAAATTTTTACTTCTCGCTCCAAAAGAAAAGTTTTTCCGCGCCACGTCTTTCGCAACCGTATTCTTGCTTTTTCTCGAACGACAAAAGAGAAAAAGTGTCTATGTGCCATCGGTAACTTCGGACACGTGGCGGATGCCTCATCGAGTAGGCCAAAAATGCCTACCTTTGGGGCAGTTGTAAAAACTTAATATCAATATCTAACAAAGAGGATACAGCGATGAAATTCTTTATCGACACAGCTAATTTGGATCAGATTCGCGAGGCGAACGACATGGGTGTCTTGGACGGCGTTACTACCAATCCGTCTCTGATGGCGAAAGAGGGTATTAGTGGGAAAGACAATTGCATGAGGCACTACTTGGCCATCTGTGAGATTGTCGATGGAGATGTGAGTGCCGAAGTGATAGCTACGGACTACGAAGGTATGATTCGCGAGGGCGAGGAGTTGGCCGCTCTGCATCCGCAGATCGTGGTTAAGGTGCCTTGCACGGCCGAAGGTATCAAGGCTATCAAATACTTCAGCGATAAGGGCATTCGTACCAACTGTACGCTCATCTTTACCGTAGGCCAGGCCCTGCTCGCCGCCAAAGCCGGAGCTTCGTATGTGTCGCCGTTCGTCGGCCGATTGGATGACATCGCCAGCGATGGCATCAAGCTGGTGGAGAATATCGTAGCTATGTTCGGATTCTATCGCTACGAGACGGAGGTGCTTGCTGCCAGCATCCGCCATACGCAGCACATTATTCAGTGCCTCGAAGCCGGTGCCGATGTGGCTACTTGCCCGCTCAACGCCATCAAGGGTCTGCTCAAGCACCCTCTTACGGATAGTGGATTGAAGGCTTTCTTGGAAGATCATCGACGAGTAAACGAAGGCAAATGATCCCTCGCTTTTTCCGAAAATATTCTATCGCATTAGCCTGCATCAGCGGGCTAATGTCGTTTTCGGCCTATACCGGTTGCCAAGTTGCAGGGACAGCGCATTCGTCGAGGAGTGAAGAGGTCGGGAGTCAGACTGCTCATTCGGAGCAGGAGATTTCGGTTGCAACCCCAAGAGAGGAGGTACGAGTAGTTGTCGGTGCAGAGAGGACAGAGCTGCTCCTGCCTCTTCTCAGAGACAAGCGTGTGGCACTGGTGGCTAATGCTACGAGTGTGGTGGGGACGGAGCGGGAACATCTTCTTGACCATCTGCTTCGGCAGGGAGTCAATGTCGTCAAGATCTTAGGGCCTGAACACGGCTTCCGTGGAGATGCCGATGCCGGGGCAACGGTCAAGGATGAACGGGATGTCAGGACGGGAATCCCTATCGTTTCGCTCTACGGCAAAAACAAGAAACCTACTCCTCGAATGTTGGCCGACGTCGATGTGCTGCTATTCGATATGCAGGATGTCGGGACTCGCTTCTTTACTTATATCAGTACGCTGCACTATGTGATGGAGGCTTGTGCCGAGGAGCAGAAAAAGCTGATCGTTACTGATCGGCCGAACCCGAACGACTACGTGGATGGTCCCATCTTACAAGATGATTGCCGTTCGTTTGTCGGAGTGGATCCGCTGCCTATTCTTCATGGACTGACGATAGGAGAGCTGGCCAATATGATCAACGGCGAGGACTGGCTGGGTAAGAAGAAGATGAAGTGCGATCTGACTGTAGTTCCGATGTCGGGTTGGAAGCATGGACAGGAGTACGCCTTGCCGGTGAAGCCGAGCCCCAATCTCCCTACAGCGAATGCCATAGCCTGGTATCCTTCGCTCTGTTTGTTCGAGGCTACGATCATGAGTGTCGGGCGAGGGACCGATTTCCCGTTTGAGGTCTTGGGTTATCCCAAGAAAGTATTCGGCTCTTTCGTTTTCGTTCCACGACCTATTCGCGGTATGGATAGCAATCCACTCTATAAAGGAAGACACTGTTACGGTGTTGATCTCCGAGGCGAAAAAGCTCCACGGGGTCTGTCTCTTCAGTTGCTGATCCGTTATTACCGGACTGCTCGACGGGAGGGCATCAAGTTTGTGAACAGGAAACAGATGTTCAATCTTTTGGCAGGAACGAAAGAATTGGCACAGCAGATCGAAAAAGGCCGGACAGAAGAGCAGATCCGAGCCTCTTGGCAATCGGATCTCGGCAAGTACCACAAATTGCGGAAGAAATATCTGCTTTATCCCACACCGACCGAATAATGCTCCACGAGCTTGCTATGACAAAAAGAAAAGGGATGCCCCACCGGACATCCCTTTTCTTGTATAGCAGATCTCGGATTACCCGATATGGATCTTTTCCGTGCGAGCGGATTTTTCCGTTTTGATATTGATGGTGTAGATTCCTTCGGGCAGGATGGAAAGATCTACGGTCGAGCGGAGCTGATTCGGAGTAGTTTTGAGTACGACCCATCCATTGATGTCATAGAGAACGATCGCTTTGATAGGAGCGTTGGCTTCTATGAGGATCTGCTTCGTTCCGTTTTGCGGACGAATGACGATACCCGTCTGTGCCACTATGTCCTCGACACTGTCATCGAGGATAACCTCAATGTAGTCTTCTGCTTTCTTCACATTGCTTCCGCCCTCGTTGGTGGCAGTCAGCTGGACATCGTACTTGCCTGTTTCATTGTAGGTGACTACCGGGTTTTGCTCCGTGCTGGTGGCAGGAGAGCCGCCTTCGAACACCCAAAGCCATGAAGTCGGATTGTTCGTAGACAAGTCTTTGAAAGTAACTGTCTCGCCTTTCTTTACTTTTCGAGGTGTTCCTTCGAAGTCGGCTACCGGAGCAGGGACCGGAGC
>ERZ772940.931-NODE-931-length-11029-cov-27.6407_pt1 | contig 11029 bp, 11 predicted proteins | sample MGYA00511682_ERZ772940 | MGnify/ENA primary metagenome ERZ772940 (study PRJEB29015, sample SAMEA2737922) | human oral metagenome | biome: human oral; feature: human-associated habitat; material: dental | place: China | collected 2031 ... | reverse complement strand
GGCGGCGCGGGGTGGGCACGATGACGAAGACCGGCAGCCCCTCCTCGATGAGCGCAATCGGGCCGTGCTTGAGCTCACCGGCGGCGAAGCCCTCCGCGTGCACGTAGGCGAGCTCCTTGAGCTTGAGCGCCCCCTCCAGCGCCACCGGGAAGCCGACGTGGCGGCCCAGGAACAGGAAGGACGACTTGTCCGCCAGCGCGGTGCCCAGCTCACGCACCCTGGCCTCCTGGTGGTCCAGGACGTGCTGGATGCGGTCCGGCATGGCGGCGAGGTTGTCCAGGTACTCGGCGACCTCGTCGGGCCACTTGTTGCCGCGCAGCTGGGCCAGGTAGAGGCCCAGCAGGTAGCAGGCGGTGATCTGGGCGAGGAAGGCCTTGGTGGAGGCCACGGCGACCTCCGGGCCGGCGTGGGTGTAGAGGACGGCGTCTGCCTCGCGGGCGATGGTCGAGCCGTAGGTGTTGACGATGGCCAGGACCTTGCTGCCCTGCTCGCGGGCGTGGCGCACGGCCTGGATGGTGTCCATGGTCTCGCCGGACTGGGAGATGGCGACGATGAGGGTCTTCTCGCCCACGATGGGGTCGCGGTAGCGGAACTCGTGGGCGAGCTCGATCTCGACGGGGATGCGGCACCAGTGCTCGATGGCGTACTTGGCGACGTGCCCGGCGTAGGCGGCGGTGCCGCAGGCGATGACGATGATCTTGTCGACGCTGCGCAGGACGGCGGGGTCGATGCGCATCTCGTCGAGCTGGAGCTCACCGCGCTCGTCGACGCGGCCGCGCAGGGTGTCGGCCACGGCGGTGGGCTGCTCGTGGATCTCCTTGTCCATGAAGGTGTCGTAGCCGCCCTTGACGGCGGCGGAGGCATCCCAGGAGACCTCCCAGGTCTTGGGCTCGACGGCCTTGCCGTCCTGGTCCCAGACGTGGACGGCGTCGGCGGTCAGCAGGAGGACCTGGTCGTCGTCGACCTCGGCGGCCTTCTTGGTGAAGGCGACGAAGGCGGCCACGTCGCTGCCCAGGAAGTTCTCCCCCTCACCCAGGCCGATGACCAGGGGGCTGGAGCGGCGGGCGGCGACGATCGCCGCGGGGGCCAGGGCGGTGACGGCCAGCAGCGCGAAGGTGCCCTCGAGGCGGGCGGTGACGGCCTGCATCGAGGCGACCAGGAGGTCGGCGACCCGGGCCGGGTCGGAGGCGGCAGCCGGGTCCTGGCGCAGACGAGAGGTGAAGTCGATGTCCAGGACGTGCGCGACGACCTCGGTGTCGGTGTCGGAGAGGAGCTCGCGCCCGGCGGCCTCGACCTCCTCGCGCAGCGGGCGGAAGTTCTCGATGATGCCGTTGTGGACCACGGCGAGGTGGCCGGCGCGGTGGGGGTGGGCGTTGACCGTCGTCGGGCCGCCGTGGGTGGCCCAGCGGGTGTGGCCGATGCCCGCGGTGGCGGGAGCCGGCGGGGTGGCCTCCAGGATGGCGCGCAGGCCCGAGAGCTTGCCCGCCTCCTTGACGACATCCAGGCCGGAGGGACCCACCAGCGCGACGCCCGCAGAGTCGTAGCCGCGGTACTCCAGACGGCCGAGGCCATCCATCAGAACAGTCAGGGAACGGGAGGAACCAGTTTCACTCGGAGGGCCGACGTGGCCGACAATTCCACACATGCTCCGATCGAATCACGCCGGCGCGGCGTTGACAACGAGCGCAGGGACACGTCGATGTGATCTCGGCGTGATCTCAGTGCGACCTCGATTCCCCGCCAGCACCTCGACGAGCCCCATTCGTTCCCCGGGGATCGTCCGCCGCGCCTTGTCATTTGCGACACTGTGTCAGTGACATCCGAGCTGAGCGACCCGAGTGACCTGGGCTTCCCGTGCGCCTCGCCCTACATCGAGCTGGACCGGGACCAGTGGTCCGCCCTGGCGTCCTCGGCGCCGCTGCCGCTGACCCAGGCCGATGTCGAGAAGCTGCGGGGACTGGGCGATCCCATCGACCTGGCTGAGGTCGACGCCGTCTACCGGCCCCTGACCGCGCTGCTGGAGGACTACATCACCACCTCGCGGGAGCGGGCGCACCGCACCGGCGCCTTCCTGGGGGTGAGGGAGCCGCCCACGCCTTTCATCGTCGCGGTGGCCGGCTCGGTCGCCGTGGGCAAGTCGACGACGGCGCGACTCATCGCCCACCTGCTCGCCCGCTTCCCGGACACGCCCCGGGTGGACCTGGTGACCACCGACGGCTTCCTGCTGCCCAACCGGGTCCTTGAGGAGCGCGGACTCATGGCCCGCAAGGGCTTTCCCGAGTCCTACGACCGTCGCGCCCTGCTGGAGTTCGTCGCGGCAGTGAAGTCCGGCAGCGAGCACGTCCAGGCGCCCGTCTACTCCCACACGGTCTACGACATCGTCCCGGACCGGCACGTGACGGTGGAGCGTCCCGACATCCTCGTGCTGGAGGGACTCAACGTGCTCCAGCCCGCCCCGCGGGGGTCGCGGCCGGGGGCCTCGGCGCTGGCGGTGAGCGACTTCATCGACTTCTCGATCTACGTCGACGCCGACCCCGATGACATCCGCCGCTGGTACCTGGACCGGTTCCTCACCCTCAAGCACACGGCCTTCACCCAGCCGGGCTCGTACTTCCGGCGCTTCGCCGAGATCCCCGACGACGTGGCCCTAGCTGGAGCAAACGAGATCTGGGAGAGCGTCAACCTGGTCAACCTGCGCGAGAACATCGCCCCCACCCGGGGGCGGGCCACCCTGGTCCTGACCAAGGACGCCGAGCACCGCATGAGCCGGGTCCTGCTGCGCAAGTCCTGATTCCTCGTCCTCCTCGTCCTCGCGTTGAGACTCCAGTGGGGTGAGCCGCCTGGGGTGAAGTCATCAGCCGGTTCACCGGACATAGTGGGCGCGGTCGCCCGCAGCCGCCTTGCCGGCCTTGGGCGTGCACTGCACGAGGGTCGGGTGCTACTGCGGGAGGGTTGGGTGTACTCCAGGTAGGTAGGACCTTCGTGCAGTGCGCACAACCCCTGGCCAGTAGATCCCCACCCTCGTGGAGTAGACCGCACCAGAAGAGGGGCATGCCCGAACCGGCATCAAGCATGCGCCGTCAGCAACCCGAAGAGGGGCCAAGGACGTCCACTTCGGCGACAAAGCCCCAGACCGTTCTCGTGGTAACGAAGCAAAACCGCATGATCCAAGTCTCGTTCACGCGATCTGGGGTTCGAACATCCCTTTGTCACCGATGTGGACACCAACAGGCCGATTCCCCGAAGAGTCCAGTGCAGCACCCAGCGTTAACACCGTGGCGTCGGCACCGATTTTGATTTTCAGAAAACACTCCCACCCCACTCCTGCAACAAGGTTAACGAAGATCATCGACAGCCTTGATAAAAACCTCAGGTTGTTCAGAATGAATATCATGACCGCTTTTAACGTTGTCAACTAGAGTGCCACGAGAGAGAAGCGAGTGGACACGCGACGCATCACGATCATCCATAGCACCGAGCAGCACCCCACGACCATCGTAGTAGCCCTGCATATTTGATGGATGTGCAGCATGTAAAATAATTGACGGACAGCGAACAGCCTTCAGTGTTTCCGCCTGATTAAAACCAGCAAACCACGAGAAATCATAGAAGGTCTCACCAAATCGTAAGTCATAGGCGCCCGTACCATCCTGCAAGTTAGCCGTCAAGTCGAAGAACTCATTGACATGCAGCTCAGGAGGATAATACCAAAGGCGCGGTATTTCGCCAGGGTGGCGCCTCATGTAATCGAGGGCAGGACGCTTAACAAACACATCAAAGTTCTTTTGCCCAAGAACTTGCGCAAGATAGGTGTGCTCAAGCGAGTAGCGGGTGAAATTTCGTTCACCGCTTCGCAAAAAACGATGCATATCGCGAAACCCGAGCCAAGCAAATGTCTTCTCAGCCCTTCCAGGTTCAGTCGCAAAGAATGGCGCATCCTCAATCAACAAACCAGCGACAAGCTGCGGAGCTCTGGCGGCAACGATAGTCGCCAACAGACCTCCCGAAGAGTGACCGGAGATCAAGACTGGAGACTTGACAACATGCTGGATAAACCACACGAAATCAATCGCATTCTTGATCGCCGTATAATCTGCCGGATTTTTACTCGATCCACCATGGCCATAACAGTCGACCGCAAACACGTGATAGCGTTGAGATAGTTCTCCGAGCACCGCACTATAGTCCCTCCACGTTGTTTGCTGGCCGTGGACCAACATGAGCGGCGAACCATTGGCAGGCCCTTCACCATAGTGAATGACTGAACCGCTCGGCAGCGTTACCTGCCTTTCGACAAAACCAGCACGACGAACAACCGTTTCAGCAGCCCGATCATAGGTCATATTTCGATGAGCATAATAAGTCACGCCTCCCCCGAGCAAGCCAATCACGGCGCAAATGATTATCAACACGCGCACCCTCTTTCGCTTAGTATTCAGTATTGTCATGTGCCGCACGATGACCTCCCTCCACGTGACGAGCAGCCTGCACAAAGAACCGCGCATCCATCAAAGCGAGCCCCTGATCGATGTCGCCGATAAGTAGGAGTTCGTCGCCAGGCTTAATGTTGAATACTTTTCTGGCACGCACTGGAAGCGTGAGTCTCCCATCCTGATCGATCACAACGGTACCAAATATGTATTTGCCGGGGCGATCAAGCATGGCAACAAATGAAGTGTCGCCGTTGACAAGATCGTCGATCGCAACATCGAACGCCTGCGCTAGCCGAATACATGAGGAAATGTCGGGATTACCACCCGGAGCCTCCCACTTGGCAATGGTCTGCCGAGAGACGCCAACCTTGTTTGCCAATGCTTCCTGAGTCCAGCGATGCTTTTTACGCAAGGTGGCGATGTTACTACTAATCATAAATGAATGATAAAACGACACACCATGGTCGTCAATCAAACAAAACAGACACGACGAGGTTTACATGTTAAAAATAGTGGCATCCACACCTGTTTGAATCACACCAGAACCCTCCCTCCACCGGTCCTGATCTGATGACCTTCCCGGGGCGGGCAGCCCTGGTCCTGGCCAAGGGCGCCGAGCACCGCATGAGCCGGGTCCTGCTGCGCAAGTCCTGCGCGGACCTTGAGCACCAGACACTGAAACCGGTCTGAAACCGGAGGGCCACAGGCTCACGGTCATGACAACGCAGGCAACACCTACAGCTCCCATGAACGTCCTCGTCGTCGGCCTGGGGGTGATCGGAACGACGTACGGATACCTCTTTCAGAAGGCCGGTCACCACGTCGAGCATCTGGTGCGACAAAGCAGCACGAGGGCCTCAGTCAGCTCACTCGAGGTCGAGATCCTCGATGGCAGGACTGACCCGAAAGGCTCGCTGACCCGTGACCAGTACACCGTTCACCACCAGAGACGCACCAGCTACGACCTCATCGTGGTCTCAGTGCCGCAGGGCAGGATCGCCGAGGTGATGGCCGACCTCCGCACAAGCGGGATCGAGGGGCCCGTGCTTCTGTTCTGCGGGTTCTGGGGAGAGCGCGAGGAGCTCGACCGTTTGATGGCCGGCCGCGACGTCCTCCTGGGGTACCCGGTGGCGGGCGGGAGCATCACGGGGGAACAGCTCACCTGCTGCGTCTTCGACCACATCATGCTGGAGCGGCAAGACAGAGCCCGTTTCCCGGGCTACGAGAGGGTGGAGGCGCTGTTCGGCTCCTGCGGTGTCGGCCTCGAGCGCCCCCATGACATGCTCGAGTGGATCTGGCTGCATATGGCGATCAACGCCGGCGTCGGTGCCGTGGCAGCAATGTACGGCGACGTCGAGGACACGACGCACGCCGCCGAGCAGCTCATGGGCTCTACCAGGATGCTCGCCCGGGTGGTCAAGGCGATCCGGGAAACATCGAGGATCGTGGCCTCGCGCGGCGTTGATCTGAGGCGCTACCGCGGCGAGATGCTCGCCTACCGGCTGCCGACCGCCGTGTCCGCGCCCCTCATGAAGCGGATGTTCGCCAAGAATCTTCTCACCCGACGGATTATGACGCTGCATGGCAACACCGCTGACCTGCTGTTCGTGTGCCGGACCGTCTACGAGCAGGGCCGGGCCAACGGGATTTCTGCGCCCATCTTCTACAAGAGCTACGAAGCGGCCCGTGACAAGGCTGCCCGCCGCAGCTCCGGCACCACCGACATCGCCCGACTTTGAAACGCCGTCGCTCGAAACAGGTGCCTCGCCGGACGGGGCAGCCATCTCATGACGCAATCGCTCACTCATCACATCACTACTCATCGTTCGCGGTGCGACCGGTCTGCCCGGCGGGAGACGGGTAGGTGACATCCGGCATGTCCCCAGGGATATCGATGCACCCCACGCTCCCAGGACAAAGTGCCGACACTGTACGTGCAGCCGCTGAGACGTGATCCCACAGCACACGTGCAGCCCAGGGGCCGTAGCGCTGCGCGACAGCAGCGAGATCTTCTTGCATCGCGGTCTCGTCAGCTTCGTCATCAGAAGCAGCGAACACCATACTGGCGGTCGCGCCGACGAACCATTCACCGGCACCGATGGCAAGATCACCGACAAGAGCGTGGATCGGAGCCGTCTCCTCTTGCGCCATCTGCACTTCAATGGGGCTGATGCGCCACTGAACGAAGTCCTTCTCTATGTCCTGCGGCTGACAGATGACACGGAAGGTCTGAAGCTGTAGGACAGCGGCCGATCGAAGCGAGAAGTGCTGATTGCTCGTCTCACCTGAACTCGGCGCGGACATCATGCCCCCACCAGCTTGCCCGTAGATACCCGTCGCGCCGCTTCCGTAGAGGATGACTCCCACCTGTAGTCAGGCATACCAGCGTTGCGAGCGGCACGACGAACGTTCTGCTCTCCGACAGCAATCACCTCGTGGCGGACAAGCGCACCCACTGCCTTGGCATAGCGGCGCACCGTCGACAGGTGAGCATCCGAGTGGCCCGACTCGAATCGGGAGACGGATGCCTGACTAGTGCCCATGATGCGCGCAACGTCAGCCTGAGTCATCCCGCTGCGATCGCGCACGGCGACGAGGTCACGGACCAGCGCATGGTCGGCAGCGACCAGGCTGCGCGCATGCTTGTGACCAGGGGCGTCCGGGTCCTCACCAAGAAGCTCGTAGATGTCCATGTTCACTCACCACCTTGTGGGATATATCGGTGGCGATATACTAGCCTCTGCTTCGATCCTGCGGGGAGTGCATCGTCGCATCTCACATCACTTCGCTCTCCGCGTCTGCACCCAGGACTCGAAACGCCTCTGAGCCGAGGCGATGTGCTCGTCCTGCTCCTCCAGCCCGATCATTCCGCCTCGCTTGTGGCGGAGGCTGAGCGAGAGCAGCAGACGGTCCTCATCATCCGGTTCGCTGAAGTACAGCCGCAGATGGCGCTGCTCTCCGTCGAGGTTGACTGTCAGCTCCAGGCGGGCCTCGAGCACGTCATGCGCACTCTGTGCCCTGCAGACGACGCCCTTGGTGTAACTGTTGTCGTAGTTGAGACGCCCGGCTTCTGCATCCCGGAGCAGCTGCTGGACCTCGGCCAGGAGCATCTGCCACTCGTCTTCACTGATGTTGCGTGCCCGCAGTTCGCTCATCTCTTTGGTCAGGTAGGGGCGCCCGCGGTTGTCGACAGCGTTCTTCCAGTACCCGCCACAACGACACGAACGAGCCCCGTAGCCGAAGACCTTGTGATGGAGAAGGGCGGTCATCATGACCACACTCGCGACGAGAGCGTTGCCATAGGGACTCCTCGGGGTGCTGTGGAGTGACTCATGAGGATAGTAGCCCTACCGCCCGCCGTGATCAGCACCTCCCTGACATGGTCCGTGAGCGGAACGAAACGGCGTGAAACCGGACGGTGTCGCGCTGAAGCCGCTGTGAAACCGCCGGGGTTCAGCCTTGGCGGCATGGCAACACGAACAGTAAGCGAATCACCCTCACCGGGCGAGGCACCGGCCATCAGGACCGATGGCCTGACCCGCACCTTCGGCTCCTTCACCGCCGTCGACCGCCTGGACCTGGAGATCCCCACCGGCATCGTCTACGGCCTGCTCGGCCCCAACGGTGCCGGCAAGTCGACGGCGCTGCGCATGATCACCACCCTGCTGGCGCCCACTCGCGGTCAGGCAATGGTCCTGGGGCACGACGTCGTCCGCGAGCGCCATGCGGTGCGCAGCCTCATCGGGGTGACGGGCCAGTACGCCAGCGTCGACGAGACGCTCACCGGGGTGGAGAACCTGCGACTCTTCGGGCGCCTTCTGGGTCTTGGCCGGCGCCGGGCGCGTGAGCGGGCCGACGAGCTGCTGGCCGCCTTCAGCCTCACTGAGGCCGGTGGCAAGCGGGTGAGCGGCTACTCCGGTGGGATGCGGCGCCGACTGGACCTGGCGGTCTCGCTCATCTCCCGTCCCCCGCTCGTCTTCCTCGACGAGCCCACCACAGGCCTGGACCCGCGCACGCGCGAGCAGATGTGGGACGTCATCCGCTCCCTGGTGGAGGGCGGCTCCACGATCCTGCTGACCACCCAGTACCTGGAGGAGGCCGACCGCCTGGCTCACCGGGTCGGCATCATCGATGCCGGACGGCTCATCGCCGAGGGCACCCCCGATGAGCTCAAGGACCGAGTGGGCAGCAGCTCCCTCGTGCTGACACCGGCGACTCCCGAGGACCGGGAGGCCACTGCGGCGATCATCGAGCGGGTGACCGGTCACGCCCCGGCGACCGTCGACCAGGGCACCCACCTGCAGGCGCCGCTGAGCGAGGCGTCGGTGGCCACCGAGGTGCTCGTGGCCCTGCGCGACGCCGGTCTGTCGCCCAGAACCGTCTCGGTGGACCGCCCCAGCATGGACTCGGTCTTCATGGCCCTAACCGGGCAACCCACGAAGCACGACGAGGCGACCTCACCCGATGCCGCCGCGCCGTCGGCGCCATCACCCGCTTCCTCGTCCTCCCGTCCCGCAGACTCTCAGGAGCAGTCATGACCGTCCCCGCCACCGCGACCGCACCAACCAGTACCTCCCTCTCCCCCGGCGTCTGGCGTTTCAGCGAGGCCCGGCTCGTCCCGGACACCCTGGCCATGGCCTGGCGCTCACTCATCACCATGGTGCGCAACCCCGGGGAGTTCTACGACATCCTCATCCAGCCGGTCATGTTCACTGTCCTGTTCGGCGAGCTCTTCGGCGGCGCCATCGCCGGCGACGTCAAGGCCTACCTGCCCACGATCGTCCCGGGTCTCATCATCATGAATGCCTTGACCACGAGCCAGAGCGTGGGCGTGGACCTGCGCGAGGACATGGACAAGGGCGTCTTCGACCGTTTCCGCACCATGCCGATGTCCCGTATCGCGCCGGTCCTGGGGCCGATGGTCTCCGACGTGCTGCGCTACCTCATCTGTACCTCGTTGACCGTACTCACCGGCTACGTCCTGGGCTACCGGCCTGCCAACGGCTGGTCGGGGACGATTGGCGCCATCACCCTGGCGGCGGGCTGCGCCTGGGCCATCGCCTGGATCTTCCTCTTCCTGGGAACGGTCTTCTCCTCGGCCCAGGCGGTGACCTCCTTCACGGTGATCGTCCTGTTCCCGCTGACCTTCCTGTCCAACGCCATGGTGCCCACCTCGACGCTACCGGGCTGGCTCAAGGCCTTCGTGCGCCACAACCCGGTCTCGCACATCGTCGACGGCGGCCGGTACCTGTTGGATGGGACGACGGGCTCGGCCGGGGACGTGCGTGCCGCGATCATCGGCTCGCTCCTGGTCCTGGCCGTCATGGCTCCCCTGACGGTCGTGCGCTACCAGCGGCGCAACGCCTGAGCCGCACCTCAGGGACTCAGCCGACCTCGCCCGTCAGACGGCCGGCGAGGTCGGCGGCGTGAGCCACAAGCTCATCGCGGTCCAGGGACCGGATCCTCTCCTCGGCCTGAGCCAGTGCTCCGGCGTCAAGCCGCTCGGTGCGGCTGTGCAGGTAGTCGTGGGAGAGCAGACGGCAGGTCTGGTTGGTGCCCACGGCCAGGGCGGTGGCGACCAGCTCGGCCCCTACTGCCCGCCGGTCGGAACCCGCATCCTCGGCGGCCACGGCGGACAGGCCGACGGCCGCGGCGAAGGCCATGATCGTGGGAATGTCGCGCTGCCGCGGGGCGGGGTCGGAGAGGATCTCACGCAGCAGGGGCACGGCTCGGGCGCGAACGGCTCGCGTATCGAGCTCGACGGCGTCGTCGGGGCTGAGCTCAACGTCGGTGACCAGGCACATGCTCAGGATGTAGAGCTCCCACTGGGAGCCGGATCCCAGGATGGAACGCCAGTTCCCGGCGTAGCGCAGGCTCACGCGCTGGATAAGGGCGGCGGTGCGCACGTTCCCGCGGGTGAGCTCCAGCTCGCCGCGCACGGAACGGGCGATGAAGCGCATGGTTCCCGGCAGATCGACCGGCTCCAGGCTCTCCAGCAGCCGGCCCGCCGTCTCCGGCCGCGGATCGAGGTAGACCGCGCAGTAGGCCCCCTCCAGGTGCAGTGTCGTGCGGAAGAACTCGCCCCAGCTGGGCAGGACCCGCTCCAGGAGCACCTGGGCGCGCGAGCAGGCGTCGACGACCTGGCTGTAGCGCCCCAGGGACATGAGCACCTGCAGCCGGTGGAGGTGCAGCTCGAGCAGGTGAATGCCGGCCAGGTCGTGACCGCGGAGCCGCCCCAGGAGGGACTCGATGGTCTCCAGGGAGGCCTGAGGGTCGCCGTCGTCCTCCTGCTGGGCGGCCAGGCATCGGGTCGCCGCCCAGGCGACCCAGGGGTCGGCGTCGCCTGTCAGCTCGGGCCACTGCTCGTCGCCCGCATGCAGGAAGCGCCTGACCCGGGAGAACGGGCCCTCGCCGTCGAAGGAGGCCGGCAGCAGGGAGCGGACCTGTGCGGGCACGTGGCTGAGGAGCCCGAAGAGGGTGACGCACATGGCCAGGACGCTCAGGCCCGCCTCGTTGCCACGCAGGTCCTGGGCCGGTTGCGCGGCGGGACCGATGAGGCGCGCACCGTAGTCGGCGATGCGCTCATAGCTCCAGGT
>ERZ772940.928-NODE-928-length-11085-cov-2.87561_pt1 | contig 11085 bp, 7 predicted proteins | sample MGYA00511682_ERZ772940 | MGnify/ENA primary metagenome ERZ772940 (study PRJEB29015, sample SAMEA2737922) | human oral metagenome | biome: human oral; feature: human-associated habitat; material: dental | place: China | collected 2031 ... | reverse complement strand
ATTGTAACATTTCTATAGTAAACAATAAAGTACGGCCCCCTTATATGTGATATAATAATATAATGTAAATCAGAGACTTTCACGGGCTTCATGGTGAAAGTCTTGTCATTAATAGGAGCGCTTATGAGATTAACGAAAATGCACGGCCTCGGCAACGATTTCATTCTATTTGCCGATCAAAAAGGGGCCTCAAGAGATTATACGGACCTAGCCATTCGCCTCTGTGATCGCCGCACCGGCATCGGCGCTGACGGTCTTGCCATCCTCGTGCCATCCGACACATGCGATATACGTATGCGCATCATCAACTCGGACGGTAGCGAAGCGGAAATGTGCGGCAATGCGATCCGTTGCTTCGCTAAATACGCCTATGAGCACGGAGAAATCACAAAGGATACTTTCACCATCGAAACATTGGCGGGTGTAATGAAACCATCCCTGACGATTGAAAACGGCGTGGTAACACAAGTCACCGTCGATATGGGCAAACCGTTTTTTAAAGCCCGGGAAATTCCGATGAATGTAGATATGAACAAGGTTATCGACGTCGACCTTGACGTAAACGGCGAAACCGTAACGGTCAGCTCCGTATTGCTCGGCGTGCCTCACACGGAGGTATTCATTGACGACATCACGAAGGCGCCTGTTAAAACGCAAGGCCCTATCCTTGAAAAGCATGACGCCTTTCCGGCGAATACAAATGTAAACTACGTGGAGGTCGTAAATGACCACCACATCAAGGTTCGCACCTGGGAACGCGGAGCCGGCGCTACGCTCGCATGCGGTACCGGTTCCTGTGCCTCCGCCGTCATGGCCTGCGAAAAGGGCCTGACCGGTCGTGAAGTGGACGTGGAATTATACCTGGGCATATTACATATTTCATACTTGGAGGACGGCACGGTGCTCATGACAGGGCCTGCCGAGGAAGTGTTCGAAACCGAACTTCCCATAGAATAAGATGAAATGGTTACAACTGATACTGAACGCATTCGTGAACTATCGCCAAGGTCGGTCATTAATGCCTCAAAACATAGAACCTCTCATCGGCTTATTGCTGTCCATCATCGTCATTATCACCGCCGTAGCTAACGGTATCGCTATCGGCTACGCCTTGCTCGCGGTATGGTGTATCATGGCGTACGTATTCTACCGTAAAGGTTATGAGCCGAAAGAACTGCTCAAGTTATCCTGGACAGGTGCGAAGTCATCGATTGGCGTAATACAGATTTTTCTTCTCATCGGATGGCTCATCGCCATGTGGCAGGCATCGGGAACTATACCGATGATCATCGCCACCTGTATCGACTGGATTAACCCATATATCTTTATCACCTGTGCCTTTCTCATGACTGTCTTCGTGAGCATGCTGCTCGGCACCTCGCTCGGCACGGTAGGCACCATAGGCATCGTGCTCATCACCGTCGCACGGGCCGGAAATGTACCGGAAAATATCGTAACCGGGGCTATCATTGCCGGCGCGTATGTGGGCGACCGCAACAGTCCCCTCTCATCCAGTGCATCCCTCGTAGCTGCCTTAACGCACACCGAGGTACGGACGAATATCAAAAAAATGTTTACGGACAGCATACCGGCGCTCATCATTTCAACGCTTCTCTACATTTTGCTATCCCAATGGTTTCCGTTGGATACTACAAACAATTATCTGTCGGATACGATTCCTTTTATCTTCAATATCAATTGGATATTATGGATTCCCGTCATTATCGTCGTAGCAGTATTGCCTCTGAAAGTATCCATCAGGTGGCCCATCGGCCTCAGCGCATTGGCAGCCGCGGTTATAGCGTATACCAATCAGGGCCAAAGCCTGTCTGACCTCGCCTGGTTCAGCCTGGCAGGCTTCGAGCTTCCCGGTTATAATCCGCTGGCAGATGTCATTCACGGCGGCGGCCTCAAAACCATGTTCATTCCGTCTCTATCAATATTTATGGCCTGCGCCATTTCCGGTATGCTGGAGGGCGTCGGTTTCTGGAATGATATGAGACAGCTCTTAGACCATGCTAAATCGCGCAGCAGCTTATTTGCAGCCAATGCGGGACTCGCCTTTTTAACGGGTGCTATCGGCTGCAGTCAGGCCATCGCGGTCATCATGACACATTCCATTATGCGTACCACCTATGCGAAACAAAGCATCCAGGCGGACGACGTAATGCTGGACTTTGAAAACAGCGGCATCCTCATCGCCGCCTTACAGCCGTGGAATATCGCCGTCCTCGTACCTGTTATCATGTTGAATACCGGTCCAACCGGATATATACCATTCGCCTTCTTTTTATACCTGGCGCCTCTCATCTACTGGTTGCGCCTGCACCGACATGATGAGGCGAAATCACTCTGATATAAATATTGTTCTGACACGAAAATATCTGTTCAATTCGGCAGGATTCCGTATAAAATATAATTCAGCATAAAGCATAACAGTCGTTCAATATAATTATAGTTCGATATAATAATTATTTATGTAGTATCAAAATTTGCGTAGTATCAAAGAGGAATATATATGATCTACACCATCACCTTTAACCCGGCCCTCGATTATATCGTACGCCTGAACCATCTCGAAACGGGCACAATCAATCGCACTACTCAGGAATACATCCTCGGTGGCGGTAAAGGTATCAATGTTTCCATCGTGCTCAACAATCTCGGCATGGATACAACGGCTCTCGGCTTCATCGCGGGCTTCACCGGTCAGGAAATCGTAACCCAGCTGAATCAATTCGGCGTAACGGAAAACTTCATCCGTCTGCGCGAAGGTTTAACACGCATCAATGTGAAAGTAAAAGCATCCGATGAGGAAACGGAAATCAACGGTCGCGGTCCGACTATCGCCGACGATGAATTACAGGCACTGTACACACAGTTGGATGCCTTATCGGACGAGGATATTCTGATCCTTGCGGGCAGCATTCCTTCAAGCCTGCCGAGCGATATGTATGAACGCATCATGGAGCGTTTACAGCACAAACACATCCGCATCATCGTCGATGCCACAAAGGATCTTCTGACGCGTGTATTACCGTATAAACCGTTCTTAATCAAGCCCAATAATCACGAACTGAGCGAAATCTTCGGTCGTACCCTATTCTCAAAAGATGACCTGGTATCGGCCGCAAAGGAATTACAGACAAAGGGAGCTCAACACGTCCTGATCTCCATGGCCGGCGACGGCGCTATCTTAGTATCTGCAGACGACACGGTCTACACGAGCAAAGCCCCTCAGGGAACCCTTGTCAATTCCGTAGGAGCCGGAGACTCCATGGTGGCCGGATTTATTACGGGCTACGAAAAAACAGGTAGCCTTCAAGAAGCCCTCTACTGGGGCATCGCCAGCGGATCCGCTTCGGCCTATTCGGAAAACCTCGCCACATTGGACGAGGTGGAGGCACTACTTTCACAGGTACGATCCTAAATCACATTTCAATAATTTTCTATTTTATTTGCATCAAGGAGTACATATATGCAAATCACCGATTTATTAAAACCGGAATCCGTCCTCTTAAACGCGGAACCGGTAACAAAGGCTGATGCCATTTACATGTTAGGGGAATTGATGGATAAAGGCGGCCATCTCATCGACAAAGCCGAATATCTGGCGGCCGTTTTCGCCCGTGAAGAATCCGGTTCCACCGGCCTCGGCGACGGTATCGCCACACCGCACGCCAAATCCGCAGGTGTTCGCGAAGCAGGCCTTGCGGCTATGGTCGTACCGAACGGCGTCGATTTCGAGGCCTTAGACGGTCAACCATCCCGCTTATTTTTCATGATTGCCGCTCCGGAAGGCGCTGCAGATACGCATGTAGAGGTTTTAAGTCAACTCGCGACGATGGTTATCGACCCGGACTTCAAGGAAGCCCTCATCGCCGCTCCTACGGTAGAGCGGTTCCTGGAACTCATCACGGCTAAGGAGCAAGGAAAGTTTGATCCGTCCGTAGCGGGATGTATCAAATCCGCTACGACCGCTGAAAACACGGTAAGTGCTGCGCAATCCGACAATTCTGCAACAGAAACAGTTTCTGAATCTAATCCGTATTATGACGTATTAGCGGTAACGGGGTGCCCTACGGGCATCGCCCACACCTACATGGCGGCAGAATCATTAGACCGCAAGGCCAAGGAAATGGGCATCTCCTTAAAGGTTGAAAAGAACGGTGCATCCGGCGTAAAAGATCCGCTCACAGCGGAGGAAATCGCACATGCAAAATGCATCATCATCGCATCTGACCGCCAAATCGAAATGGCTCGCTTCAACGGTAAGCCGATGATTCAGACAAAGGTTGCCAACGGCATCAACAAGGCCGAGGAATTATTAACGGAAGCCATGTCCGGTACGGCACCTGTATACCACGCCTCCAAAGCGGACCAACAGGACTCGGAAATGGCCGGAGATGCTTCTGACAGCATCGGTCGTCAAATTTACAAGCATCTGATGAACGGCGTATCCCATATGTTGCCATTCGTTATCGGCGGCGGTATCTTAATCGCATTGGCATTCCTCTTTGATACATTCGATCCCGCAAACCCTAAGAACTTCGGTTCCGGTACGCCTCTTGCAGCATTTCTGATGCAAATCGGCGGTGCCTCCTTCGGATTCATGTTGCCGGTTCTCGCCGGCTATATCGCCATGAGTATCGCAGACCGTCCCGGTCTCGTAGCGGGCTTTGTGGGCGGTCTATTAGCAAACCAGGGCGGCTCCGGCTTCCTCGGCGCCTTAATCGCAGGCTTTGCAGCGGGTTATTTAGTCTTGTTGGTTAAAAAACTTGTATCCGGCCTGCCGGAAGCATTGGAAGGCACGAAACCTGTTCTCTTCTATCCGGTACTAGGCGTATTATTCATAGGCCTTGCTATTACCTTTATCATCAATCCGCCGGTATCCGCACTTAACCATTGGTTGATGGACTCCTTACAATCCATGGGCACCACAAGCCGTGTATTGTTGGGTCTTATCTTCGGCGCTATGATGTCCGTTGATATGGGCGGTCCTGTAAACAAAGCCGCTTACGTTATCGGTACCGGCGCTTTAGCAACCGGTGAATACGGCATCATGGCGGCGGTTATGGCAGGCGGCATGGTGCCTCCATTGGCGATTGCCCTTTGCACGACCTTCTTCCCTAGCCGTTTCACCGAAGCGGAACGCAAGTCCGGTTTGACCAACTACATCATGGGCCTCTCCTTCATCACCGAAGGTGCCATCCCGTTTGCAGCGGCCGATCCGATTCGCGTGTTGCCGGCCTGCATCATCGGTGCCGGTACAGCCGGCGCATTATCCATGTTGTTTGACTGCACTCTACGCGCTCCTCACGGCGGTATTTTCGTGGTGCCGACCATCGGCAATCCGCTACTTTATCTCGCGTCCATCGCCATCGGTTCCGTTATCGCATGTATCATCTTAGGCCTGGTAAAACCGAGCTTGAAAAAATAATATATCCTTTAGTGAAAGCCCTATACCGCAGCGGTACAGGGCTTTTACTTTCATCATAAACATATCGAATCATCGAGCATAATAGATCATAATATAGGACTAAACATAATATGTAGAGCTAATCATAATACATGGAACTAATCATCATACGTAATACGTAGAACCAATATCCGGCATTCATTTCTTCACATCTCAATCGATTAATCTTAATTTAAAATTTATCATGTCTATAAAATCAGATAAATTCACGGTCCGTATGTATAGAAAGTGTACAATTACACGGATTTATGCTAAACTATAAATTAACTTTAAATTTTTTAACTATCAATTCATATCTAGTAGGAGAGCATTAATTCATGAAGTCAACCAAGAATCAGAAGGTCACTGCCGCCCTTTTAGCGGCAACGGCCTTAGGTGGTGTAGCACATGCGGCACCGTCCCTCAATATGAGCGATTTAGTCGGCACTAAGTCCACCGCTGAATCTAAGACTACAACCCCTGCCGCGGCGACTACGTCTGCTGCGGCTGTACAACAAACTACAGCGCAACCTACCGCGCCATCCACCACACAACCGATGGCTGCATCGGTACAATCGGAGATGCAACAAGGACAATCGTCCACACCTACCGTATCACAAGCAAATACGCCTCGTAATACCATTGATGTTACGGCAATAGCACAACCTGTTGCGACAGTACAAAAACCGCAATATACGGTAGACAAAAATACGCACACCGTAATGGAACCGACATTGGCGATGCATAGCTTAATGAATGTACAACGTCAAACGGAGCAGTCGGTGGTGGAAAAACAAGTTGATGGAAAACCGGAATTACAAAAAACTCAAATTCAACGTGCCCCTGTGGTTCAACAGGAACCCTCTACAGCCCCTCTGCCAATTGCAAGGACAACAACGACAAAATCCGTCGTAGCGAAACAAAAGCTGACTATACGCGACATCCAACGCGCAGAGCGTGAGCGTTTAGAAAAAGAAGCACTGGAACAAGCGGCGTTGGAAGCTCAGCAGCAACAATTAAAAGAACAGAACCGCGCAGCAAAAGTAGCTGAGGCACAACGACAAGCAGCTCTTAAAGCTCAACAGGAACAGTTAGCGGCCCAACAGGCGGAAGCTCGTCGACAAGCTTCCATGAAAGCCGAACAGGAGCGTATCGCGTCTCAACAAATTGAGGCACAACGACAAGAGGCCCTCAAAGCTGAGCAAGAGCGTATCGCCGCCCAACAGGCTGAACACTCCCGCATTGCGGAAGAGCAACGAATAGCCGCCGAACAGGAACGGCTACGTATTCAAGAAGAACAACGCCGTATGGCGGAACAAAAATACATATCTGCTCAACAAGCCGAGGCTCAACGGCAGGCCGCTCTTAAAGCCGAACAGGAACAGTTGGCAGCCCAACAGGCTGAGGCTCAACGACAGGCCGCTCTCAAGGCTCAGCAGGAACAGCTGGCAGCCCAACAGGCTGAGGCCCAACGACAAACGGCCCTCAAAGCCGAACAGGAACGTATCGCCGCTCAACAGGCTGAACAAGAACGTTTAGCCGCTCAACAACGCGCAGCGGCAGCCGAAAAAGCTAAGGCTGAACGCGAGGCCGCTCTCAAAGTTCAGCAGGAACGTATGGCCGCTCAACAAGCCGAAGCACAACGACAGGCCGCTCTCAAAGCTCAGCAAGAACAGCTGGCGGCTCAACAGGCTGAAGCACAGCAGCAAGCGGCCCTCAAAGCCGAGCAGGAACGTATCGCCGCTCAACAAGCCGAGGCTCAACGACAAGCGGCCCTCAAAGCCGAACAGGAACGTATCGCCGCTCAACAGGCTGAACAGGAGCGTTTAGCCGCTCAACAACGTGCAGCGGCAGCCGAAAAAGCTAAGGCTGAACGCGAAGCCGCTATCAAGGCTGAGCAGGAACGTATTGCGGCTTATCAAGCCGAAGCTCAACGGCAGGCGGCTCTCAAAGCCGAGCAGGAACGTATGGCCGCTCAACAAGCCGAGGCTCAACGACAAGCGGCTCTTAAAGCCGAACAGGAACGCATAGCGGCAGAAAAGGCTAAGGCCGAGCAGGAACGTCTTGCAGCAGAAAAAGCTAAAGCAGAAGAAGCAGAAAAAGCTAAAGCGGAAGAAATCGAAAAAGCAAAAGTTGCAGCCGCAGAGAAAGCTAAAAGCGAAGAAGATCAAAAAATAAAAAACGCCGAAACCACGAAGGCCGAAGATACTCAAAAGGCAAAGGTTGAAGAAACTAAAGCAGCTAAAAACAATACATTGCCTCAATCATATGTAGAAAGCCGCAGCAAAGCTTCTACAAAAGGATCTGCAGTAATGGACGAAAAGAATATACTTTCACAACCTATGGATCCGCCGTTGCAGGCAGATACATCCGCGAAGATCAACTTGACATTCGATGCCAAGAATTACGAAACCATGACGGGTACGGTGGATAATAAAACCATCACCTATCGTGCATTTGAATATATTCCGTATGTATCAAATCCGATTGACATCGATCAGCAATACCTCAATATCTATGTGCCGGAAGAATACTTTAACAACGGCACGATAAACGGATATACGACACAAACGGCACCTATCTTTATGCCGAACTCGGTAGGCGGTTATATGCCAAGCCAACCTATGGTACCGAAAGCTGAAAATGGCAAGCCGAACAGTGCCCTTTACGCATTGTCCCGCGGTTATGTTGTGGCATCACCTGCTACGCGTGGCCGTACGAATAAAGCATCCGACGGCAACTACATCGGCAAAGCGCCGGCCGTTATCGTCGACTTACAGGCCGCTACGGCTTATTTACATGCAAATGATGCCGCTATGCCGGGTAATGCGAATCGAATCATCACAAACGGTACCAGCGCGGGCGGTGCAGTATCCTTATTGCAAGGTGCTGCGGGCAACAACGTTGACTTCCAGCCATACTTGCAGGCCCTCGGGGCTGCTACGGCACCGACCGATGTATACGCATCCTCTGCATACGCGCCGATTACAAACCTCGATGCGGCAGACATGGCTTACGAATGGAGCTATAACGGTATTACATCATTCGATAAAGTATCAATGGGCCAGGGCGAATTGCCGCAAGCCAATGTTTCCGGTAACGCAGCTCCACCGAAACGTACAACACAGCGTGTAACCTTAAATACGGATGACGTGGCGTACTCGAACTTGCTCAAGGAACACTTCCCTGATTACGTAAACAACTTGCAATTACGTGACTCCATAGGACGTGTCTTGAGACTCGATAAAAACGGTGACGGCAGCTTCAAGGCTTATGTGAAAGCTTTCATCATCGACGCGACTAATAAAGCGCAAGCTAATGGTACGGACGTATCGAAGCATACATATGTGATTCGAGATGCTAAAACTGGTGCTATTAAAGATATCAACTGGGAGGCTTACAATCGTTTTGTAAGTCGCTCGAAAGCACCGGGTGCATTCGACTCACGTAGTAACGACTCCGGTGAAAATAACCTCTTCGGTACAAGTACAAGCGATAATAATCACTTTACGATTACCGCCGCTCTGCACGATACGACATCCAACCAGGATGTATATGTAGAAAACGCAAAAATTGTTACCATGATGAACCCGATGAATTATCTCGGTTCACCGGCGGCAACAAATGCGCGTTACTATCGTATCCGATACGGTACAGCGGATAGTAACACATCCATGGCGATTCCGTTAATCGTCGGCACACGTGCACAAAACCTCGGATACAGGGTAGACATGGCGACGCCGTTCAACGTGGATCACTCCGGTGACTATGACCTGGAGGAACTGTTCAATTGGATGGATTCGATTGTGAAAAACGGTCGTTAACGGATCGCTAATCAAGCAATTATATAGTACATGAAAGTACATAAAGAAAGGACCTCCCTACGGAGGTCCTTTTCTTTCACTCACCAGTTTTTACAAGCACTCAACGCATTATAAAAATATATAAGTCTCGGGATATTATATTTTTCAGAAATTATACGTTTATACTTTCAAAATATTCCGTTACCGGAAATATTATACATCCGAGAATATTATACGTCCGAGACCATTATGCTTCCGGGAACAAAGGTGTCGACAAATAGCGTTCCCCTGTATCAGGAAGGATCACCACGATGTTTTTACCTTTATTTTCCGGACGTTTAGCCAACTCTTGAGCCGCCCATAATGCAGCACCGGAGGAAATGCCAACCAATACGCCTTCGGTATGGCCGAACGCTTGAGCCGTTTTAAATGCATCATCATTCGCAACCTGAATAACTTCATCGTATATATGAGTATCCAATATGTCCGGAATGAAACCGGCGCCTAAGCCCTGAATTTTATGAGGGCCCGGTTTACCATTCGATAACACCGCGGAATCAGCCGGCTCTACGGCGACCACCTTGACGCCCGGGTTCTGTTCTTTCAAATAACGCCCCGCACCGGTCAATGTACCGCCTGTACCGACACCGGCTACATAGATATCGACAGCACCGTCTGTGTCCTGCCAAATTTCAGGACCCGTAGTTTTATAATGAACTGCAGGGTTCGCCTGATTTACGAATTGACCCGCTTCAATCGCCCCCGCCGTAGCAGTTACGATTTCTTTAGCCTTAGCAATGGCGCCCTTCATGCCGAGTGCTCCATCGGTCAATACCAGTTGAGCCCCATAGCCGAGCATCAATTTACGACGTTCAATGGACATTGTTTCCGGCATTACAATGACTACCTTATAGCCTAATGCGGCACCTACGGCGGATAAGCCTATACCGGTATTGCCGGATGTAGCCTCTACGATTGTACCGCCCGGCTGTAATTCACCGGACTCTACAGCCGCCTGAATAATAGCCGCCGCGATACGGTCTTTCACGGAGCCGCCGGGATTAAAATATTCCAGCTTGGCAAAAATGTTAGACTCCGCCCCGACTGTTTTACCAAAGCGCGTAGCCGCTAGCAACGGCGTTTTACCGATTAATTCTACAAAAGATTTTGCGATATTAGACATAGTAATCACTCCTTATCTGATGCTATGAACTATGTAACCATACTGATCATGTTACGAAATATTATGAATTTAAATTAGAACTTTCTAAGCTAAATAGAGCCATCCCAGTTATCGTATTTAGTATCGAGTTTAGCGTAAGTTCCATCAATTACATCTTGAAGCGTTACGCTGCCCAAATAATCGTGAATATAGTTTTGCAACCCGGCCCAGAATCCAACAGTCCGCTCATTGATAACCGCATCGGTAGAAACCCCTTCATCAAGAGTGGAGATAATCGCCATGGATTCCTCCGTGGCGAGTAGAATCTCGATTATGGTGTACTCCTCCGGGGCTTTGGATAGTCGATAACCGCCGTATTTCCCACGAATACTATCCACTAAATCAGCCGCCACTAATCGGGCTACAATGCCTTCCAGATATTTCTCGGATATGCCTTGACGCTCTGCAACGGATCGTAAGGACACGGGCTTCTCCTGCCCCTGCTCCGCCAAATCGATGAGTACCATCAACGCATATCGGCCTTTTGTGGAAATTCTCATATATTTTGCCTTTCTTTGTAAAAGCCAAGACGCTCTAATATATCTAAAATGTAATTCCTATCTACACTTTTAAAAACCCTGTATATTAATAGGAATTAATTT
>ERZ772940.926-NODE-926-length-11109-cov-4.2125_pt1 | contig 11109 bp, 9 predicted proteins | sample MGYA00511682_ERZ772940 | MGnify/ENA primary metagenome ERZ772940 (study PRJEB29015, sample SAMEA2737922) | human oral metagenome | biome: human oral; feature: human-associated habitat; material: dental | place: China | collected 2031 ... | reverse complement strand
CACAGGCCTTCGACCTATGCGATGTCAGGCTTCGCCACGCTTGTCGCACTGTTGGCCGTTTTGTCGCCCCCTGAGGAGGAGCGTGCCCTGCTGTTCATGGTCGCGGGGGATGACCCAAAACGCATAGGCGGTGCCGTCGGCTTCATCGGGAACCTCGTCGCACTCGATGACCTCGTGGGATCGGCGATCCGCACGTCCCTCGTGTTCACGATCCTATGGATCCCCGTCGTCATTATCTATGCCGTCTTTGTCACGGCACAGGACTACTCTACCTTGGCGGGCTATGACGTATCGAAGGCGCGGGGAATACCCGAGACGGCGATGGTTGCCTCGAAACTCATCGTCTACGGAGGATTTCTGGCCCTACTGTACCTGCTAACCTGCTTCATGCCCTTTGTCTGCAAGGTGATGCAGTATGGCTCCGCACTTTCATCGGGTGGCGTAGGGCGCTTTCTGGGTGTTGCCTCGCTCGGCGCGATCATGCTGGCGGTTCTTTTCGCAGAAGCCTTCGCCCTGTATCAGCTCGTACGCAGCACCGTTGTGGCGACTGTGGCGATGGTCATGTCATCTCTGTTTGCGCTCGTGTGGTTTCCGAGCTCGTATGCACATGCAGGAGGCATGAGTGGCCTGAATCCGACGCTGTACCTGTTCCCGGTGCTTTACCTCATGAATACCTGTGCTCTGTGTTTTCAGAATGTGGGTGCGTGGGCTGTGGCTCTGTACGCCTCAGTCGCAGAGGTGGCGTCTTTTGCCGTCTCATGCGCGGTGCTCAAGCTGGGGGAGATGCGCTGATATGGGATTTTCGGCCTCATTTCGTTCCGAGCTATTTCGCGCTCGCCGCATGCATGTCGGGCTCGTCCTGATCGGACTTTATCTTGGCGTTGCGCTCTTGTACGTATACTCAGTCCTTGTCGGCTGTGGTGCATGGGTATCGGTGGGTGCGGAGGCAGAGAGCCAGTTCGTTGGGTTCTCGGCTGAACTGACGTATCTCGAGCGGCTTGGTATCGGATGTTCCGAAGCGGAGCGCATCGTCACCGCCTCACTGGCACATACCCTACTCTTTCCGGTTGCTGCGGTGCTTACGGCAGGCATGTTCTTCGACGCACCTGCCCGAGGCGCTGCCGATGTATCGTGGGCCCGCGGTGCCTGGGAATTCGGTCGCTTCTTTGCACGGATCGCGGTATGTTGCCTCTATCTTGTTGCGGCGTATACGGTGTTCAGCATACTTTTGTTCTCGTGTCACTGCGCGGTCAGCTTCCGCCGATTCGATACGGTCGCCTCCCTGCTTCTGGCGCAGAGGCTAGCGCCGAACATCCTGGTCGATATGAGCTTCGTCGTGCTGTGCGTCTCCACATTCACGCTGGCCCGCGTCCGGGCCTTGGCGTCGGGCGGCTTGCTCGTGTTGGTATTCGCTGGGCTTATAGTGGCAATGTCCCTGTTCCCCTCCGTCGCGCCGGTGCACATGACGTATTGGATGCGCCTGTGCGGCACCTCCATGGCAGACATGGAGCCGGCCGCCATCGTGTTTTCTGCGGTAAGCAGTGTCCTGTGCGTTGTGGCCGTTGGAATCTCGTTGAGGTTCAGGGATGCAAATGCTCCTATCAAAGCTTCAGGCTTGTCGGGTCGAGGAGGAGGTCGTAAAGCCCCAGCATGAGCACGACCGTCTTCCCGTAGTGGCGCTCGACGGGTCTGCCGACAACGATGACCTTCTTGAACGGGTCGTCGATCTTGTCGAGTGGGCGCTGCTTTTGGGCGAGCTTCTCGGCATCGGGGATGTCGTAGGCGGACTGCAGGTAGACGTGTTTGCTGCCTCTGTTGCACACGAAGTCGACCTCCAGCTGCCTGCGCTTGGCCTTCCCATTACATCTAGCAGCTCCTCGAGGATCCGAGAATTGCGTACCTTCTCGCGTTCGACGACATCACTGACGTACGCCTCAGAGAGAAGGTGCGTGAGGTGATCTGCCTTGCCCCTTGGGTCATTCAGAAAGGTGACCCTCCCACAGCCACCTCGTGGCCAACGGGCCGTCGACCCGTGCCGAGATCATCGAGATCCTGTCGCCCCACCTGCCCGCCTCGAGAAGATGAGGTCGCAGGGCGGGATCAGGAGCCGGCTGATCGGGGGCAGGCGCGTCTGGGAGGTCACGTGACCGCCGGGCGATTTACGTGTGCTTACGGGTGGCTTACGTGTGCCCGGGGGCGGGCGGCATGAAGTCTTCGCAGCTAGAGGGCAAATCCAAGCTTGGCGGCCGCCCGCTCGAACTCGCGTGTCCGTACCGCAACCTGCAGCTACTTGAACCGCATGGTTTAAACCTCATGCCTCTCGTTCCTGATGCTCCCCTGCGCGAGGTCCTCGGCACGATAGGCCGCATAGCCCTCATAGGAGTAGGATGCATCGACCCCACCCACCAACAACGTGAAGTTATCCAGTTGATCAGAGAGAGAACCGCGAAGCAACTCCTTGAGCTCCAGGTCACGTACGGGGCTGCGCTCCATGGCAAGGAGGTAATCCTCGCGCCCTATCTGGCTCCAATCAACCGTGCGGCTCAGTTCGCAACGGAATATGTGATCGAGCCAGATGCGCCCCACCCGGCCGTTGCCCTCGCGAAACGGATGGGCAACGTTCATCTCCACGTACTTCTCGACAATCTCCTTGAAGTCACCCTGCCGCATACCCTCTATGCTCTTGAGGGCTGATTGCAGGTACAACGCTGATGCAAACCGGAAACTGCCCTTGGACAGGTTGACGTCACGCACCCTGCCAGCGAAGTCGTAGATGTCACCAAAGAGCGTGACATGGATCTTTTGGAGCGTGGCAAACGTGCCTGGCTCCAGCTTGTCGAGCGCGCCGTCCCTATAGAGGGAGAGGGCAGCCAGCTTGGAGATGCGCTCCTCCTCATGGGCAAGCTCAACGCTGCTGGCGATGCCAAACTTGTTTTGAGGTATCATCGCTCAATTACCTGCCTTGCAAGAGTCTTCCGGCTCAGCTCTTCGATCATGAGCCCTTTGACGAAGGACGTGAAGTTCATGCCCCTGAGGGAGGCTGCCTCCTTAGCAGAGTCGCGAAGCGTGCGCGGTATGTGGATGATGACTGGCGCGAGTTCGGAATCCCGCAGGTAGGACTTGATCTCTGTGGGGGTGACACCAGAATCGAGCAGCCCTGTATATCTCACGCGCACGTCCTATCCACTGCATGGCTCAAGCAATACGCAAGAGGATTCTATCAGAAGGTGCGGATCTCATTTGTAGAGGGCTTGCAGGTGACCAAGAGGTATGGCAAGAGGCGCGGGGGTGACAGGGGCAGACGCCATGCCCGTCCTTGTTGGGGTCATGAGGTGAGCAAGGTGGATGTCGTCAGCGCAAGCCCCACAGCAGCCCGACGGCGCCCATGAACGCGAGCTGAGAGAGCAACTCGCACCATCCGACAACCCCGATCCCTCCGCCCGTGCCGACGTCTCCGTCCCTGCCAGAGCGACGCCTCTCGTCGATTTCCGCCACGGTTTCACGCCCAAACCGCAGGAGGAAATCGTCCAGCGTAGGGTACGTGTCGCTTGCCTGGTGCTGCGCGATGCGAACGTAGCAGAGCACGGCCGCACGAGCTGCGGGAATGCGGGAGAGCTCCAAGAGCGACATGCTCCCGACCCTGCCATCGCAAAGCGAGAAGACCATGTCGTTCCCGCATCCGGAGAGCTTCTCGACATCCACGCCGGCGTGTGCGGCGAGTCCGAGGTCCGATCGCACGCGCATGCATACCCTCCCGAGTAGGTTGGAGCCGCGCCAGCGCGAGATGTCTCGAAAGCGCTTGTCGTGTTCTGCCAGGCCGATGCCCCAGCTGCGATCGTACGGAGACGCCTCCGCAAGGACTGCGACGCCCGTCGCGAGCAGACGTTCGGCGAGCTTTGGGTTCTGCATGAACTTCTCGCGCACCCCTACGTAGACGAGCTGTTCGCGCACATCGTGCCACAGGGCATCGTCGTAGGGCTTGACTCGGGCACCAAGCTCCTTCGCCCTGCGCGGGGTGGGCGCCTCAAGTATGGCGTCCGCCGAGCCCGTGTCCCCCATCACGCGAGCCTTCTGCCACATCATCCAGTGCTCGGCCGTGCAAAACTCTCGTCCGCAGAACACAAGGCCGCTCGGGTGCCAGTTGCTGCAGAACCCCAGGGCGTCCTTCTCTCTCCAGAAGCCGATCAGCGTCGGCCCGTCTTCGCTGGAGGCCGCCGGACGAGACGCGCCTTCGTCTGGGCCGACGGAGAAGTACTCCTCCCAGAGGCCCGAAACGTCCCTCCCAAGTGCCTCTCCGATCAGTATCGAGACCATGATGAGGTCGCGCTCGTCGCTTGTCTGCGAGTACTGGCTCGCGTCACGGTTGACGGTCACGCTGGTCAGCACATAGCCCTCGGCCCTTCGCGCCACATGTACACGATAGACGCAGACCCCGGTCCAGCTGCGGTGGAGGTTCAGCGACTCTCCGTCGAAGTACGAGAACCAGTGGTCCTCCATGGTCTGTGGGATGTGGCCGAGTGCCAGCAGCTCGAACTCCTCGGTCGTGAGAGGGATGTCCAGATCGATCTTGGCATGCGCCCTGGGCATCCGACGAGTCTTCCAGTCGGACCTCAACGCTCTCTGCCGTGGGCGGGCGGGCTTTACCGAATCCCCAGACAGGGCCTCGTTCCTGTCGCCAAAGCCCATCGACCACATCGCGACCGCCTTCTTCGCGTCGTCCATTGTTCCTCCTTCTTCAAGCAACACCGCATACGATGCTAGCAATCGCGTCGGATGCAAGCTCAAGGGGATCGCCCAATGGGCTGTTGCCTCGACTGGTAGGCAGACCGTAGGGTCGATCACGGCTCCTCGTCTGCCTGGTGTTATGCAAAAGCGGTGAGAAACGGCCGGGAACTCACGATACCTCGCCTTGATCGATGCGCCGATAGGCCGTCGCCCGCGCCGCGCCGACCTTCTTTACGGCACCCTCAGCCTGCAGCCTTTGCAGAACCCGCTCGACCGTGCGGCGGCTGAGTGTTGGATTGTCGTCCATGATCTGGCGTTTGGTCACTGTCCCCGTAAGACCGGCGAAGTACGCGCGCAGGACATCCTTGCCCTTGGCGCTGGAAGACAGCAGGGAAACGCGCTCGTCGAGGTCGCGGTAGCATGCGGTCATAACTCCCAGCAGGTAGGTGACGAATGGCGCGTAGTCGCTTTCTCCCTGAGCCCATCTGGGCGAGCTCGCGGCGAGGGCCTCGTAGTAGGTCGTCTTCGTACGTTCGATTTCGGCCTCAATGGAGACGTACTTGCCCACACCGTACCCGCTGCGGTAGGACAGGAGCAGCATGAGCAGGCGGCTCATGCGTCCGTTGCCGTCGGCGAAGGGATGGATGCTCACGAAGTCGAAGACGAAGATGAGCGACACGAGCAGCGGGTCATAGGTGGCGCCCTTGCTCCAGCGTGCATACTCATCACAGATGCGCTCGACGGCAGAAGGCGTCGCCGCCGCGCTCGTTGGGACGAACCTCGCCACCATGCTGCCATCCTCCGTGCGCTCGGCGATAGTGTTGTCCGAGTCCTTCCAACGTCCCGCAAACGAGACATCTTGGAAGCGGTAGAGGTCGCGGTGGAGCTGTAGGATGACGCCCGGCGTGACGGGAATGCTATCATGGCTCTCGTAAATCGTATCCAGCACGTAACGGTATCCGGCAATCTCGCGCTCATCGCGGTTCGCGGGCTTGACCCTTCGCTCCATCAACTCGCGCAGGCGAACCTCGGAGGTCGATATGTTCTCGATGCGATTGGATGCGCCCGTGCTCTGGATCTTCGCAACCTCGCAGAGCCTGTCGAGCACGGCGGGCTGCAGCGACTCATAGAGTTCCTGCCTGCCCCGATGCTCCCTCACATCACCAATTGCGGACACGACCCCTGGCATCATGAGCCTCTGGAGAACCTTCCCGTATTCGAACTGCAACACCGTGGCATCCTCGTCAACTGCTGAAGTATCTTAGCCATATAAGAGCATATTGACTACTATACACGTAATGTGGCTAAGATAATAGAGGCTTCGTGAGTTCGCGTAGGCGGGCGGTTGCGTCACCGCCCCGACGGCGTGGGCGTCACCGCACTGGCGACGTGGGCCTCACCGCCAGGGCGATGACGCAGGAGTGTACACAGATCGGCGTGAATGGCCTCTCGAAGCCGTTTCGGAGCATTTGTGTACACTGTTGCGACGCGAGCTGCGCCAGTTGCCACGAGCGCCTCAACCACCATGGCGTGCCGGCGGCGCCTCCTCGCTGGCCCCTCCCGCTTGGTCGGGAAGACAGGCTCTGAGCGAGTGGCGCCGCTGCCAGGTTGGCGTCTTCGCCGAGGCGTCAACCCACACGAACCCCTGAAGAGCCCGATGTTGCTCCGCATTCGGAAAAGCGCAGTTCCAGGATGATGCCACGGCAGGTAGAATGTACGGTGACAAGGAGGAAATCCCGTGGACCTGAGCAATCTTGACAGATATAAGGAAAGCAATCGCCTTGAAGCCAAGGCGGCACAAGGAGGACTTCCAAGGAGCATCTGGGAGACAATCTCGGCGTTCGCCAATACGAACGGTGGCATGATCGTGCTCGGAGCCAAGGAGCGCAGGGAAGGTACGCTCGAGGTCTCCGGGCTATCGAATGCGGACAAGATGCTCGACGACTTCTGGAACGCGGCCCACAGCTCCGATAAGCTGTATCCCTGCGTTCTCGCAGACAGGGATGTGCGCATTGAGGGCGTCGAGGGCGCGCAGCTCATAGTTATCGATGTCCCGCGCGCGGACAGGCACCTGCGGCCGGTCTACGTCAACGGAAACCCCATGACCGGGACGTACCGGCGGGACCATAAGGGCGATTATCGATGTGCTGCGAGCGAGATTCATGCCATGTACCGCGATGCTTCTGAAGAATCAATCGACTCGCAGATTCGCGAGAATCTGTCTGTGGATGACCTGTCCGCAGAGTCTATCGCCTCGTACCGGACAAGTTATGGCATTCACCATGATTCGCACGCTTGGACGGAGCTGCCCACGGACGAGTTCTTGTGCCGCATTGGGGCGGCGAAGATTGGCGCCGGCGGCGCGATCCATCCCACGAGCGCCGGGCTGCTCATGTTCGGCGAGGAGTGGCGCATCATGGCGGAGTTCCCCCATTTCTTTCTCGACTACAGGCAGGAGCTTGATCCCGACGAACGCTGGCAGATGCGCATAACATCGCAGGACGACAGCTGGTCGGGGAACGTCTTCGACTTCTACCGGCGCGTGTACAACAACATGAAGCAGGCGCTTCAGGTGCCCTTCCGGCTCGACGAGAACAGCCTGCGCGTCGATGAGACGGACGCGCACGACGCCCTGCGCGAGGCGCTGGCGAACTGCCTCACCAATGCCGACTACCACGAACGGCGCGGAGTCGTCATCCTCTGGAAAGAGGACGAGCTTCGCCTCTCCAATCCCGGAGGCTTCCGCATCGACATCGAAGCGGCCTACATCGGCGGCAACTCTGACCCTCGCAATGAGACCATGATGAAGATGTTCTCGCTCATCAACGTAGGTGAACGCGCTGGTGGAGGTATCCCGGACATGGTGAGGAAGTGGACGAAGGTCGGCTACGAGCGGCCGATACTCTCCGAGGAGGTAAACCCAGAGCGTTCCACAATCGTCCTTCCGCTAAGGAAAACGAAGGCTGCGGAAGACGGTCGGACCGAAAAGGCGCAACTTCAAGGGCATAGACAAGTACATCTGACCAAGAATCAACAAATGGCGCTCGATCTTGCCCAATCGCAAGGTCGTGTCACAACGGCGATATTAGCGCAAGAAGCTGGAATATCAAAACAAACCGCTTCAAGGACACTTAAGTATCTCTCAGACTCGGAGCTGCTTTCTTGGCACGGAACAAGTAAGCGAGATCCGTCTCAGTACTACGATACTCCCAAACTTGTTTGGGAGTAATTTGGGAGTAGCTTGGGAGTACGGGTGACCTCGAAGAGCCAGGAACCATTGACGAGACCAGACAAGCCTGTCGTTATAAACTCAGATGTAAAAGTCTTCGAGGCTTTGCATGGGCCGGTCCTGCGGGACTGGCCCTTGTACCATATCCACGACCTAATCGCATGGTATGCGTAGCATGCTCCCGTCGATGGGGTGCGAGGACGGGAGGCACGGGTTGGCTGTGTCGAAGACGGCGGTGGCGTTGGGCGCAAAGGACAGGGAGAGGCCCAGGCGGCTGGCCCGCATACACACAGCCCAGGCTGTCACCAGGTGTTTTGGTCCAAGATTCCCACCGCAGTTCCTTCTGTTCAAACAACTTGACAGAACATACCCCGCAGAGAGGTGCGGCCTGCGGTTCCTACGTCGCGCAGACTGCGCTTTTCCGTGACATCGCCGCCCGAGAGGCGCGGGACCAAACCGCCCGCCAGCCTGCGGGGCACTATGGAAAATGGCTCAACTGGGCAAACGCGCTCGAGCAACCCCCCGCCAGGCTGCGGGGGGGTTGCGCCGGGGACCCGCAGGCCCCGGCCTGGGGCCTGGCCGCACGGAAAGACGCAGTCTGGGCAGAGGGCCTCGTTGACGGAGCGCCTTGGGCCAGGCCGGGGCACCATGAGGCTGCCAGTTGTGGGCTAAGGAGGTGCCGAGAACTCAGGATTATGGCTAAAACCGACCGACCCTAGCATGCTCACGCTTGTTGTGCGCGACGGTGCCGAGCGTCCGATGACAAGCTATGCCCAAGTGGGCGTCAGCGTGCGCTCATGGCATACAGGAGATCCTGTGGACGAGGCCGTCGCCTTGGATCCGTTCATCTGCCAAGGTCGCTACCTAGGTCGTGTCGCCACAAGATGTGGGGTAAGGGTGAGGCGCAGCGAATCTGGATGGCCGCGATGAAAGACGAGCGTCGCTCGCAATACGCGTGGCGAGGCGCTCCACGTCGCGTCCCGTGGTCCCTGTTGACCTCCGGACCACCATCGCCTGGGGACGTAACGTTTCTCGCCCCCGTGCTCGTTTGCCCAGTGCCTGAGGGTCGAGTTGAGTGTCTCTCCCAGGCATGCACAGCCAAACCCATGGACGCCGCAGAGGGCCGTGGCGCTCTATACGCCCTGCGGCGTGGCCCGCGACGCCCCCGGTGCCGGCGGCTCCCACGAGCCAAGCTCCACCTCGGGCTCGCCCGTCGCAAGGACGTCGATGCACTCGACCTCGGTGTAGACGCTGTAGGTGACGATCGAGGCGCCGTCCGCGTCCGGGGCCGCCTCCTCGAGGTACCAGCGCCTGAGGTAGGCGTCGCCCACGACGCAGACGCTGCCGATCGGGCTCTCGGGTGGTCCGTCGGGCGTCCTCGCCTCACTGAATTCCCTGAAGCGGTGGCCCTCGTTGGTGCTGAGCAGCGCAAGGAGGTGCCCGGCCGCAAAGCGGACGCGTGCCATCGGGCCGCGCGCATCGCGGCTCCCCTTCGCGCCATGCGCGCCTCCTGGCAGCCGGTAGTAGAGGGAGAGGCCGCCCTCGTCGAGCCTCCAGCCCTCGCAGCACCCGAACGCATGCCTCGGCAGCTCAACGCCGGGCGGTTGCCAGACGAGGCGCTCCGGGCTGCCGTAGCGCTCCTCGAAGTCGTGCTGGCTCATCGCGCCGCGCGGTGGCCCCAAGGGCATGGGGGCGCCCCTGACGAAGCCGACGGTCCGCCCCTCGCCGTCGAGGAGCTCGGCGTCGGGGACGCTGCTGCAGACCCCGCTGACGAGCCAGCCTGGGGTGGCGAGCGTCACCTCGCCAAGGTCCGGCTGGTCCTGGGTGTGGGCGTGCATGTCGTTCTCCACGAGCCACTCGCTCAGGGATGACCTCGCGACCGCCCAGGTGGCGATGCCCTGCCTCGGGAGAGAGGCGCCGCGGGAGGCGGCGTGGCGCAGGCCGTCCGCCCTGGCCACGCGCAGGGCCTCGAACCCCCTCAGGCCGAACGTGGCCCGCAGGTCCCCGAGGCCGAAGGTCGCCGTGGCCCCCAGGCCCGCGTCGTGCGTGACGTCGACGAGGCCCCAGTCTTCTGCCTGCCCGGGAAGCCCGGCTCCCCTGGGGACCCACTCCTCGACGGGGACGGCGCGCCTCCCGTAACCGCAGCTTTTCGCATCGACGTTCGTGCGCCCGACGTCGGGGGCGCGCGAGGCGAGGGCCTCGATGACGACGCTGTCGGTGGGGACGTAGCAGACGGCCTCGTCGCCGGGCGCCTCGCCCCCAGTCGCCTCCCAGTACCACCGCTCGAGGTCGAGCCCCCTCGTGACGTAGGGGTCACCCAGGACGCGCCCGTACAGAGTCCGTATGGCCCTGTAGGTGAACAGGCGCCTCTTGCCCCATCCCGCCCCGCTCACCCTGAGCGCGCGCAGGGCCTCGGCGGGAAAGCGCAGGGTCATGCGCGTCGAGCGGTCCTCGAAGACCAGGCGCAGCTCCAGCCCGCGCGCGTCGACGCGCCAGCCCTCCATGTAGTAGCACTCCTCGCTCCTGAGGGCCCTCCCGCCCGCCTCGAGCGGGGACCACTCGCCCCACCCGTACCGGTCGAGGTACTCCCACCACCCCATCGGCCCCCTCGGTGCCCCCGAGGGGGGAAGGGGCGCGCTGGCGAGCGAGGCGGTCGGCCGGGGGAGGCCGTCCCAGCCGCTGAGCCTGGCCCTCGGCGGGCAGTCGCTGTCCACGACGAGGCTCACGAGCCAGCCCCTGGTGGCGATGGCGAGCTCCGAGGTCTCCTCGGCCCGGTGGCCGCTGCTGTCCGCCACCCACCTCCCGAGGGGCGAGCCTACGACCGCCCAGGCCGCTATGCCCGAGCCCGGGCTTGGGGCGCCGTGTGAGGCGGCGTGGCGCAGGCCGTCCACCCTAGCCACGCGCAGGCAGTCGCAGCCGAAGAGGTCGAGGATCAGGCGGGCGTCGCCGTAGCCGAGGATCACCAGACCCTGGTCCCGCCTGCCGGCGGACACCTCGACGAGCTCCCAGTCTGCGGCCGTGCCGGGGACCGTGATGCCGGGCGGGTCCCACGGGACCCATGTCTCTGTGGCGCCCTGCTCCCTAGGCGACTCGCTCACGCACCGTCCCCCTTGCTGACGTACCGGATCTTCTGATAGGTGGTCTTTGGCTTACCG
>ERZ772940.924-NODE-924-length-11129-cov-4.15207_pt1 | contig 11129 bp, 10 predicted proteins | sample MGYA00511682_ERZ772940 | MGnify/ENA primary metagenome ERZ772940 (study PRJEB29015, sample SAMEA2737922) | human oral metagenome | biome: human oral; feature: human-associated habitat; material: dental | place: China | collected 2031 ... | reverse complement strand
AACGCCATAATTTCCACATGTAACTTGACAAATATTGAATTTTAATTTATTATTAAATATAAATTCAGTATTGGAATAGAAAGAGGTGTGCTATGGCACAAGTATTAAAAGAAGAAGTTAGAAATAGAATACTCGAAGCAGCAGAAAAAGTATTTTATAAAAAGGATTATAGAGGTGCCAAATTAACAGAAATTGCAAAAGAAGCAGATATTCCTGTGGCACTAATTTATACCTATTTCAAAAATAAGGAAGTTTTGTTTGATGCAGTAGTAAGTTCAGTTTATATAAATTTCGAGTCAGCCTTTGATGAGGAAGAGTCTTTGGAAAAAGGTTCTGCTTCTGAAAGGTTTGATGAAGTTGGAGAAAATTATATTCATGAACTTTTAAAAGAGCGTAAGAAGTTAATTATTTTAATGGATAAGAGCTCAGGTACAAAGCATACAGAAGCAAAACAAAAACTCATATCTCAAATGCAGGCTCATATTGAAGTAAGTTTAAAAAGACAATCGAAAGAGGAATATGATCCAATGCTTGCCCATATTTTAGCCAGTAACTTTACAGAGGGGCTTCTTGAAATAGCAAGGCACTATCAAAGTGAAAAGTGGGCAAAAGATATGCTAAAACTCATTGCAAGGTGTTATTACAAGGGAGTGGAATCCTTATAATTAGCACTAAAAAATAGACTTTGTGTAATCAGCAAAGTCTTACTTTAAACCTTAATATTGAATTATAATTCAATATTATTCAATTTTGAAAGGAGCGTTGTTCATGCCAGAAAAAGAATTAAGGAAAAAAGTGATTGGGAAAAATAGTTTATCCAATTCACTTCTTGCTTTAAAAATAGTATTTGATTTGATACCACAAATCTTACTTGTATATTTGATTAGTTCTTTAATCACAAACAATATTAACGAAGGTAATTTAAAGTATATATTCTTGGGAATCTTTATATCGTTTGTATTAAAAGGCGTGTTTTACTATTTTGCAACAAAGGTTGCCCATGAGAAAGCATACGAAAAATTGACAGAACTTAGGATAGATATTATCGGACATCTAAAAAAACTAAGTTTGGGATTTTTCAAAGAACATAATACAGGGGAGCTTACGAACATTGTTCAGCATGATGTGGAGCAAGTGGAAGTATACCTTGCTCATGGTCTTCCTGAAATAATGGCAGTTACGCTTCTGCCTACCATTATTTTCATAGCTATGATTTTTGTAGACTGGCGTCTTGCTCTTGGAATGATTGCCGGAGTTCCACTCATGTATTTGGTAAAAGTTCTTTCACAGAAAACAATGGATAAGAACTTTGCTATTTACTTTAACCATGAAAACAAGATGAGAGAAGAGCTAATGGAATATGTAAAAAATATCTCTGTGATTAAGGCTTTTGCTAAAGAAGAGGAGATTAGCGAAAGAACATTAAAAACGGCAAGAGAGTATATTTACTGGGTTAAAAAGAGCATGGGAGCAATTACAATTCCAATGGGACTCATTGACATATTTATGGAAATTGGAGTAGTTATTGTCATGATTTTGGGAAGTATCTTTCTTTATCAGGGGAATATTACAACGCCTAATTTTATCCTTGCAATTATTTTATCATCTGCGTTTACAGCATCGATAAGCAAGACAGCCACTCTACAACATTTTTCTATTGTATTTAAGGAGGCATTAAAGGCGATTGGAAAAGTTTTAACAGTTCCACTTCCAAACAAAAAGATAGAACAAGGTTTAGAATTTGGAAACATAGAATTTAAAGATGTGAATTTTGCATACGGAAAAGATGGATTTGAGCTTAAAAATATCAATTTGACTTTTAAGAAAAATAGTTTGAATGCCTTTGTAGGAGCAAGTGGTTGTGGGAAAAGTACTGTATCTAATTTGCTTATGGGATTTTGGGATGCTGACAGCGGACGAATAGAAATAAATGGGAAAGATATAAAGGATTACAGTCAGGAAAATATTTCAAATCTTATTGGAAGTGTGCAACAGGAGGTCATCCTTTTCGATTTAAGTATTTTTGACAATATTGCAATCGGGAAACTTAATGCGACAAAAGAAGAAGTCATAGAAGCTGCCAAAAAAGCGAGATGTCATGACTTTATTTCAGCATTGCCAAATGGATATGAAACACGAGTAGGTGAAATGGGAGTTAAGTTATCCGGTGGAGAAAAACAAAGAATCTCTATTGCAAGAATGATACTGAAAAATGCACCGATTTTAATATTAGATGAGGCAATGGCAGCTGTTGATAGTGAAAATGAAAGACTAATCGGTGAAGCGATTGATGATTTAAGTAAGGATAAAACCATCATTACAATTGCTCATCATCTAAATACGATTAGAGATTCAGACCAAATTATAGTTATGGATAAGGGTGTTGTTCTTGATGCAGGAAGCCATGAAGAGTTGATGAAAAGATGTGATTTTTATAAGGATATGGTTGATGCACAGAACAAAGTAGATAGATGGAATTTGAAAGATAATAGTCTTTCACGAGCAAGGAACGGAGTGGATTGCGAGTGTACGGAGGTGGTAACAGAAAATGTTTAGAGAAATGTTAAAACTACTTACAAAAACCGGCAAGAGAGATTTGATTATATCAAGTGTATTCTTTGCCCTTTATGGACTAAGCTCCATAGCTATGATTGTTATCGTATTTTCTATACTGTTTCAGATATTTGATGAGACGAGTTTAGATATGCTTTATAAATATTTTATTGCGATTGGATTACTTGTAGTCTTCAAAGGTATTTGTAATATGGTCGCAGATATGAAAAAGCATAGTGCAGGTTTTGATATTGTTCAGCAAATCAGAGAACGCATGATTATCAAATTAAAGAAATTTAGTTTAGGTTTTTATACAAATGAAAGATTGGGAGAAATCAATACAATTTTACACAAAGATGTTGATAATATGTCCCTTGTTGTAGGACACATGTGGTCAAGAATGTTTGGCGATTTTTTGATAGGTGCAGTCGTATTTGTTGGTCTTGCAAGTATTGATTTTAAACTTGCCATTATGATGGCTGTATCTGTTCCGATTGCACTTATCTTTCTATATCTGACAATTAAGCAATCCGAAAAAATAGAAAATCAGAACAACTCAGCACTTCTTGATATGGTTAGCTTATTTGTTGAATATGTTAGAGGAATACCTGTACTAAAGAGTTTTTCAAACAATAAGAGCTTGGATAATGAGCTTATGAATAAGACAAAAAAGTTTGGAGAAACAAGTAAAGCAGCTTCAAGATTCAAGGCAAAACAGTTATCTATATTTGGTTTTTTACTGGATATTGGATATTTAGTTCTTTTAATTGCAGGAGCAATACTTGTTATAAAGGGAAGTCTTGATGTACTTCATTTTATTATCTTTGCAGTAATTTCAAAAGAGTTTTATAAGCCGTTCGCTTCTATGGAACAACACTATATGTACTATGTTTCGGCGATAGATAGTTACGAAAGACTTTCAAGAATTTTATATGCAGATGTAATCCCGGATAAAGTGAATGGAATTGTTCCGAAAGATAATGATATAGCTTTTGAAAACATAGATTTTTCTTATGAAAAAGATGAATTTAAAATGGAAAAATTGAGCTTTTCTATTGCTGAAAAAACAATGACAGCCTTAGTTGGAGAATCAGGTAGTGGAAAGACTACTATAACCAACTTGCTTCTAAGATTTTATGATGTGCATAAAGGGAAAATTACACTTGGAGGAACTGATATAAGGGATATTCCTTATGATGAGCTTTTAGATCGTATCAGCATTGTTATGCAGAATGTTCAACTGTTTGATAACACGATTGAAGAAAATATCAGAGTAGGTAAAAAAGGAGCTACAAAAGAGGAAATCATTAAAGCTGCAAAGAAGGCAAGGATACATGATTTCATTATGAGTTTACCAAAAGGTTATAAAACTGATATTGGAGAAAATGGTGGGATTCTTTCAGGTGGACAGAGACAAAGAATATCTATTGCAAGAGCCTTTCTAAAGGATGCACCTATTTTAATTCTTGATGAAATGACAAGTAATGTTGATCCTGTAAATGAATCTTTGATACAAGATGCTATTACAGAACTTGCAAAGAATAGAACTGTACTTGTAGTGGCTCATCATTTAAAAACAATTCAAAAAGCTGACAAAATTCTCGTATTTCAAAAAGGAAATTTACTTGAAAAAGGAAAGCATGGGGAACTTCTTGAGAAAGATGGTTACTACACAAAATTATGGAAAGCTCAATATGAGGTGTAACCATGATTTTGTTAAAAGATGTTTCTTATGAATGGGAAGATGGGCGAACTGCTTTAAAAAATATCAATCTTGAAATTAAAAAAGGTGAATTTGTTTTAATTTCAGGGAAAAGTGGAAGTGGTAAAAGCACTCTTGGAAGTGTAATGAATGGTCTTATTCCACATTATTACAAAGGCAAAATGAAAGGAGAAGCCTTTGCGTCCGGAAAAGATATAAGCAAATTATTACTTCATGAAGTAGGGCATATTGTAGGGACTGTATTTCAAGATCCAAGAAGTCAGTTTTTCACGACAACGACAGATGAAGAAATAGCTTTTGGGCTTCAAACTATCTGCAAATCAAGAGATGAAATCAAACAGAGAGTAGAAGAAGTATATGCAGAGTTGGATATTGAGGAACTTAAAGGAAAATCTGTTTTTGAATTATCAAGCGGACAGAAACAAAAGATAGCTATTGCAAGCATCTATGCGATGAATCCGAAAGTTTTAATTTTAGATGAACCTTCAGCAAATTTGGATATGAAAGCAACATTTGACCTGTTTTTAATTTTGGAGAAATTAAAGAAAAAAGGAACAACGGTTGTTCTAATTGAACATCGTTTGTACTATGTAAAGTCTTTATTTGACCGTTTTCTTTTGATGAAAGACGGAGAAATTACGAAAGACTTGAGTCGGGAAGAAGTTATCTATCTTGAAAGGGCGTTTTGGGATGAAAATGGACTAAGAACTCTTGAATTAGAAGAATACAGGATAAGTGAGAAGAAAGATCCATATCAATTAAATGATGAAAGTATCATCGGAAAAGGCTTGAAATTTTGCTATCCGAATGTAGCTAAGGATGGAAAGAAGAAAAAACAGTACATTTTAAATCATCTTGATTTCAACATGGAGTACGGAAAAGCCATTGGTCTTATTGGCTTAAATGGTACTGGGAAAACCACCTTTGCAAGAGTGCTTTCAGGACTTGAGAAGATAGAAGAGGGAAAAATATGGGCGAGGAAAGATAAGTCGCTTAATCATAAAGATTTAATGGATATGTTATATTTTGTCTTTCAAGATTCAGACTATCAGTTGTTTTCGGAAAGTGTACTTGATGAAATGCTACTTGGTATTTCAAGTAAAGATAAAAAAGAAAATACTCAAAAGGCAAAGTCTATTTTGAGTGTACTTGGCTTAGACAAATACATTGATAAGCATCCGTTTGCTTTATCAAGAGGAGAAAAACAAAGACTGACAATAGCTTGTGGAATGATGAAACAGGCAAAGATTTTCATCTATGATGAACCAACATCAGGTTGTGATAAAGACTCAATGCTTTCCGTCGCAAAACTGATTGAAGAACAATTGAAAATTGGGACAACAGTTTTGGTAATAAGTCATGATTTTGAGTTTTTAGCAAACACAGTGAGCAAGCTATGGGTAATGGGAGATGGAAAAATAGAAACTGTTTTAGATATGAGTGAAAGTAATAAATTTCTCATATTAGACAAGATGAGAGGAGGTAGAGAGCTTGATAGATAGAAAAACTATAGATCCGAGAATAAAACTTACTCTACTTCCAATTGTTGGATTTACGAGCTTTTTTATAAGCGATACAATTCTACTTTTTGTATTAATTGTTTTTGCCTTTTTTCTATATTTATATAGCGGGATGTGGAAAAGAGCGTTACGCTTTATCTTGTTTTTTGTGCTTTTATACTGCATAGAGTTAGGGCTTGGAAAATTTTGTGAAGCAAGCATCGTATTTGCAATATATATGTTTATTTACTTTGCATCAAGAATGACCTTAATCGCTATGTTTGGTGGATATATAACAAAGACTACAAGTGTAAGTGAAATGCTGGAAGCGTTAAATAGAATGAAAGTACCAAGAAGCATTGGTATACCTTTTAGTGTTTTGCTTAGGTTTGTACCAACTATAAAAATAGAACTCAAGGCATTAAAAGAGAATATGAAGATTCGAGGAATTGTAACAAGCAGATTTTTCCCATTGCTACATCCAATTAAATATATTGAATATACGCTTGTTCCGCTTTTAATGAGAATGATTAAGATTTCAGATGAACTGTCAGCTTCAGCACTTATTAGAGGACTTGATAGTGATGAGAAGAGGGTAACATTAACAGAATTGCGGTTTAGAAAAACAGACTTAATGATTGGACTATTAGGAGCTTTGATGATTGCTCTTGTGATAGTAATACAGAAAATTTATTAGGAGGACTTTTATGAAAAACAAATTGAATGGTCGTGATTTTATTACAATCGGAATCTTTAATGCAATTGGAATTGTCATATACATGGCGGTTGCATTTGCTATGGCAACAACAGTTATTGGAGGATTTATTGCTTCAGGAGTTAGCTTTATGGTAGCTGCTACCGTTTATATTCTTATGGCTGTAAAAGTTAAAAAGAAGGGTGTATTTACAATATCAGGAACGCTTCTTGGTTTAATTGCGTTGTCAGGAGGACATTTACCTCATGCAGTCTTTGCTGTAATCGGTGGAATTATATGTGATTTGATTATAGGAAATTATGAGAGCAAGGGACGAATGATTATTGGATATGGGACATTTGCATTAGCAGATTTTTTAGGAACAGTAATTCCTGTAATTTTATTCGGAACAGCTTCTTTTGTGGAAAGAGCATCAAAATGGAAAATGAGCGAAGCACAAATAAATGAAGCATTATCTTATTTCAAAGTTTCGTGGGCAGTAGGATTTGGCTTGATAACTTTTGTTCTTGCTTGCATAGGAGCATTTGTTGCAACAAGGATACTTAAAAAGCATTTTGAAAAAGCAGGAGTGATTTAATAATAGATTTACTTAGGAGGAAAAGTAATGGAGGGATAATCATGTCAAAACTTATAGTTTCAGTTTTCACAGAACGATATAATTATCCTTTTTTATGCTTGGACTTACTTTTGTATAGCAATATATCGCCATTACAAACATAAAAATAGTCAATATAACAAATCAGTAGTTTTCAAGTTAAGAGGACTTTTTACGCCAAAGTGTAGAAGTCCTCCTTTTTTATTCTCAAAAAGCAAACCACAGAAAAGGAAAAGGAGGATAACTAAGTGGCTAAAGAATATTACCTTTATTTGAAAGGAAAAGCCGTACCTGTAAGCGAAGAAGTCTACAAAGCCTACTGGAAGATAACAGAGCATGAAAAATATCTCCAAAGAAAAGATTGGAAGCATAATGTTATATCATTTTCAGCACTGGATCATGATGGACATTTTGTAGATAGCATCATAGATGAAAAAATAGACTTAGAAAAAATTGTAGAAGTAAGAATGCAAATTGAAGAACTTCATAGAGCATTAAATACTCTCATAAAAGAAGAATGAGAGTTAATGGAAGCCATCTTCTACAAAGAAGAAAGTCTAAGGTCAATAGGTAAAAAAGAAAAAGTAAGTTATCAAGCAATCAGCAAAAGGAGGGATAAGATTTTAGAAAAACTAAGAAAGATATTAAAAGATAAAATCTAAAAACTAGGAAAGGTTAAGTGTCAAAAAAGGCGCTTAACCTTTTAAATATATACATGAGTTCGAAAAAAGAGAATATCTTATTTGAAAAAGAGTATTTAGTATTGTATAATAAAATAAAATGTTTGGAGGTGATTATAATCAGTTATTTTAGCGATTTATATGAAAATTTAAGATTTCCAATTGCAGAAGGGAAAGAGGCGGGACTTCGAAATGCTCAAATAGGAGCAATACATGCGGTTGCTTCTTATGCAACACTTAATTCAAAAGATTCCGCTGTTATTGTTATGCCCACAGGCTCTGGGAAAACGACAGTTGTTATGATGGCACCATATATTTTAAAAAAAGCAAAGGTCTTAATTGTTACTCCTAGTGCTATGGTTAGGGGGCAAATTGCAAACGACTATGCAAGTTTAAGAACGTTAAAATATGTGGGAGTATTTTCAAAAGATACTAATGCTCCAAACATATATGAAGCTAAGCATCTATATCATATAGAAGTAGATGATGAAATTTTAAATGCTGATGTAGTGGTAGCTACCCATCAGGTGGCTGCATCAATTTCTGATGCACAGATAAAAAATGTTTTTGACTATATTATTATTGATGAAGCACACCATGTTCCCGCTCCAACATGGCAACGAATATTAAAAAATATGATAAATGTTCCATCTTTACTTGTTACAGCCACTCCCTTTAGATTGGATAAAAAAGAAATAAAAGGGAAGACAGTTTATAATTATCCACTATCTAGAGCATATAAAGACGGAGTATTTGGCGAAATAATGTTTAATCCAATAGAGGAAGGGACTGAAAAGGATAAAAGAATTGCTTTAGAGGCAGAAAGAATTCTACTGAATGATAGAGAAAGTGGATATGATCATTTTTTGATGGTAAGAACTGACACTAAAGATAAAGCAAAAGAATTAGAAAATTTATATGAAAATATTACGAAATTAAAACTGAAACGAATTGATAGTGCAATGTCTACAAGAACTGTTGAAAAAACCATAATGCTACTTAAGAAAAAAGAACTTGATGGTGTGATTTGTGTAGATATGTTGGGCGAAGGGTTTGATTTTCCTAATTTAAAAATTGCAGCAATACATGAACCGCATAAATCTCTTGCTAGTACTCTCCAATTCATTGGTCGTTTTGCAAGAACTAATGCTGAAAAAATAGGTACTGCAAAGTTTATTGCTATGAATGATGATAATCTTAAAATTGAAAATCACAAATTATATTCAAGTGATGTTGCATGGCAAGATATGATAATAAGCATGTCAGAGGAAAAAATAGAGGGTGATCTAGAAGCTAATGAAATTTTGAACAATTTCACAAAACCTGAAGATCAGGATGAGTCGATATCTTTGAATAATATTCGACCTAATTGCCATGCAAAAGTATATAAAGTTTCAAACTTTGATATATATGGAAAATTCCCAGAAGAATTAAAAGTTGGGGAAAATATATATAGAAGTGAAGAAACTAATTCTATCGTAGGAATCTCCAAGATAAGTAGTACACCATTATGGTTAGCTGGAGATAGTGTATTAAATAATGAATTTGGATTATATATTGTACATTACCAATCAAGCACCAAGTTGCTGTTTATATATTCACAAAATAAAACTGAAGCGGTGTATGAATCAATAGTAGAATCTTTTGTAGAAAATTACGATAAGATTCCAAGAGATGAAATGAATAGAGTGCTGGCAGAGTTTTCTGAGTATGAATTTTTCAACACTGGAATGCAGAATAGGTATTCAGAAAGTGGAGAATCTTATAGGATTTATGCTGGATCAAATACAGCTGCATCAATTGATGAAACAACAGGAAAAATGGTTTCTGCAGGGCATGCATTTTGTAAGGTTAAAAAAGATGGTTACGAAAGTACAATTGGTTATAGTAGTGGATCAAAATTTTGGAGTAGCTCTTACTTTACTATTCCTGAATATATTAAGTGGTGTGATTTATTCGGAGAAAAAATTTCTAACGATAAATTAAAAGTAAAAACAAATACAAATTATGATAAGTTACCAATCCCCGTTAGGATTGTAGAATATGAAAGTGATATATTGTTTTGCTTCTTGGATAAGAAATCGTATATATCTCCTTGTACTATAGCATATAGAGGCAATCTGGATGAAAAAGCATTGATTACAGATGTTATATTTAAAATTATAGAGGTAAATAATAATATCATCAAATTTAAAGTTGAGCTATTTGATAAATGTGAAGTTATAAACTGTGATCTAATGGGAAACTATAGCTCAGAAAAGAAAGAGTTTATTTGTAAAAATGGAAAAGAAGAATATTCTTTGGCAGAATATTTTTCTAATAATCCTCTTTCTTTTAAGACGGCGAATGATACTGTTTATTGTGGACAAGAAGTCTTAAAAGGGAATTTAGAATTGGAAAAATATGATTCAAAACGAATTTGTGCGTTGAAATGGGATGATATGAAGGTCGATACAAGTTTAGAATGTGGAACTGGAACTGGTGGAATGATTTCTATTCAAGATGGACTTAGAAATTACTTAGAAAAAGAATCCAAGTTTTCACATATCATATTTGATCATGGAACAGGTGAAATTGCGGACTTTATTACTATTGAAGAAAATGGAGATTTCATTTATGTGAAGATGTACCATTGTAAAGCAAAGAAAGGAAGAGAATATAATTCGTCAGTAGGGGATGTGTATGAAGTAACTCAGCAGGCGATAAAAAGTACTATTTGGGTTTCCTCTAAGGCGATGCTTCTTAAGAAAATTAATGATAGGGTATCAAGAGCAAGTAGTGAGAAATTTATTAGGGGAGAATTTAAAACCTTAAAAAAAATATTGCAAGGACCGAAAGTATTGCAAGTAAAAGTATATGTTGTACAACCTGCAATCAGTAAGTCTCTTCAAATTCCGGATAAAATTGGAACTATACTTTCTGCTGCAACAGCATTTATAAAAAATACGGGTAAAGTCCAAGAATTATTGGTAATTGGAAGCGAGTAAAGGAGATGAAAATGAGAAAGTTTTCATATAAAAATTTGTTTAAAAAACTAATAGATTTAGATATGACAAACAATGAACTTATGGAAAAGGCAAATGTGAGTAAAAGTACATTCTACAAAATAAAGAATGGGCAAAATGTAACTACAGATGTTTTGCTTAGGATTTGTAACACATTAGACTGTGATATTTCAGAGATTGTAGAATGTGAAAAAGTTATATGATATACAGAGTATATGTATTATAAATAAATTATTAGTTTTGCTGTAGAATAACAGTATCACTGTTGATACTATTTTGATACTAAAAAACTCAAAAACTATAAAAAATAGGTATAAAACACTCAAGAACAGAAACTAAATAGATACTGTTTTATGAAA
>ERZ772940.922-NODE-922-length-11136-cov-3.95686_pt1 | contig 11136 bp, 14 predicted proteins | sample MGYA00511682_ERZ772940 | MGnify/ENA primary metagenome ERZ772940 (study PRJEB29015, sample SAMEA2737922) | human oral metagenome | biome: human oral; feature: human-associated habitat; material: dental | place: China | collected 2031 ... | reverse complement strand
ACGTCTCAAACTAAAAACGAAAACAGAAAATGGCAACGATTGAGGAAAGAAAGCAGCAACTGGAAAAGAAGCTGAAGAAAATGGCAGAGGACAATGTAGTGGTGAAACCTGTCACGATCCCCAACCCCTTCGATCCATCCGAGGAGACCGAGCCTTTCCTCGCAACATCACGAGAGGAAGACAAAGGTTCGGAAGATATGAAGACGGCAAAAGAAGAACGAACAGACGAAACAGGAGGAGAGGAAATCGGGAACACGGAACCGAAAAGAGAAAGAAAACCGAGAATAGAAAAACCTGGCAGGTCGTCCCTTTCCATAGAGGAATACCGTTCCCTATACTTTCATCCCGTACGTTCGCAAATGCGGACAGCTTTCTCCATCAATTTGGAGACATTACAGAACCTACGCAATGTGCTACAAGACTTAGGAGAAAGGGTATCTATTGCTTCCTATATTGATAATATCCTCCGGGAGCATCTGCGGGAACATCAGGAACTTCTCAATAATGCAGCAGCAAAGCAAAGACGTAAGACAACAATAACACTATGATGGAAACAATACTTTTCAGTTTTATACTGGTACTCGTCATCATTTGGATGATGCTTGGCATCCTGTATTTCTATATGCGGTATGTATCTCCGTATAACTTCATTATCAAGAAAAACGAAAAGAGCGATGAAGATAGCAAGAAGAAAGAAGCAACGAAGAAAAAAGACGGACAGAAAGGAAAAGGAACAATAGAGCAAGCCGAGTTTGTACTGATTGGAAAAAGCCGTTCCACTTCCCCGATTATCCCACAAATTCCCTCTGTTTCATCATCTGAAAATTCGGAGCAGAATAATAATAATTTTGCACCGCAGAACTCCGAAAAGGAGGAAGAAATGAAAGAGGACAACGAAATGGACATTGATTTCGAGATGGAGAGAGTGGACGAAGATGAGATTGTCCGTGAGGAATTAAACCTATCCATCGAGTCCTCATCGGGCGAAGCCGAAATTTCGGAGCAGTCCGTCCTCGCACGTGACTTAGTCCGCCTGCAAAAGTGGGCAAAGAACAGTGAGGAGGCTGATGAGGGAGAAGTCAAAGAGACCGTTCTGCAGCTTCAAGACTCAGACCTGTTGGATAAGTACAAAGAAAACATCGCCAAGATGCTGGGTGAACAAGCCTCGCTATTGGAGAAAATCCGTAAGGCGGAAGAAAAGGAAGAACAGAGTGCTCAACCAGCAATGCCTTCATCACAAAACCCAACACCTTCTGTTTCTGGCATATCTGACACAGCAGTGGGCGATGCTGACGACAGACCGCTGTCCTATTATCTGTAAAAATGGTTTCTTGATTTTCATATTTCGGAGGAACGCAGGGGTGGCTCAAAAGTAAAATAATCAGCCAATATCTATCATACGATAAAACCGAGCCACCCCTGACACCTCCACAAGAAGACAATTCGTTTAACAACTTAAAATAAACAGCAAAATGAACAACAAAAAAATCACAATGATGCTGCTCCTGACGGCACTGACCACCGCAGCAGCGTACGCACAGGGAAACGGTATGGCAGGTATCAACGAAGCCACAAAAATGGTAACGTCCTACTTCGACCCGGGTACGAAACTCATCTATGCCATCGGTGCCGTAGTGGGCTTGATTGGCGGAATCAAGGTGTATAACAAGTTTTCAAGTGGCGACCCCGACACGAGTAAAACCGCTGCCTCTTGGTTCGGCGCGTGTATCTTCCTGATTGTGGCTGCCACCATCTTACGTTCCTTCTTCCTGTAAACGATGGCACAGTGGGAAATCAATAAAGGTGTAGGTCGGACGGTGGAGTTCAAGGGCTTGAAGGCGCAATATCTCTTCCTCTTTGCAGGAGGACTGTTGGCGGTCTTCTTTCTCGTGGTGGTGCTCTATCTCTGTGGCATCGACCAGATAGTCTGCCTCGGTCTTGGCTTAGTGGGTGCAACACTCGTCGTGTGGCAAACGTTTGCCATGAACCGCAAATATGGCAGATACGGACTGATGAAGCAGGGAGCCATTAAGATGCACCCGCGCTACCTCTTGAACCGCCGTACCGTCTTTCACCTGATCCGTAACCTCAAACCCAAACGCAAGACATAATGAGAAACAACAGTAAAATCACGACCTTGGAAGCGAAGTTCCCGCTGCTCTCCATCGAGCAGGGTTGTATGGTGAGCAAGGATGCCGACATCACGGTGGCTTTCCGTGTGGAGCTGCCCGAACTCTTCACCGTCACCTCTGCCGAATACGAGGCTATGCACTCCGCATGGCACAAGGCAATCAAGGTGCTGCCCAACTATACCATCGTGCATAAGCAGGACTGGTTTATCAAGGAACGTTACCAACCAAAGATAGCAGAAAGCGGATTTAGTTTCCTCTCACGTGCATCTAACCGACATTTTAACGAGCGTCCTTTCCTGCACCACTCGGTCTATCTCTTTCTAACCAAGACCAACAAACAGCGTATGCAGCGACAGAGCAACTTCTCGTCGCTCTGCCGTGGACACTTGCTCCCCAAGGAGATTACCGACAAGGAGGAAGTCGTCAAGTTTATGGAAGCCGTGGACCAGTTCGAGCGCATTATTAACGACACGGAGCAAATTCGACTCAGCCGTATGACGGAGGAGGATTTGGTGGGTACAGCCGAGAAAGGCGGACTCTTAGACCGTTACTTCTCCCTTTCTGAAGAAGGACACGCTTCTTTGGAGGACATCCGCTTGGGTGCCGACCTTGTGCGTATAGGGGATAATCGCCTTTGCCTGCATACGCTGTCAGACACGGACGACCTGCCTACAAGTGTTTCCACAGACACACGCTATGAGCGACTATCGACCGACCGCAGCGACTGCCGACTATCCTTTGCCGCTCCCGTAGGTTTGATGCTGCCCTGCAACCATATCTATAATCAGTACATCTTCATCGAGGACAGCGACGACAACCTGCAAAGGTTTGAGAAGCAGGCACGCAACATGCACTCGCTTGCAAGATACAGCAGAAGCAATCAGATTAACGAAGAATGGATTCAGGAGTATCTCAACGTAGCCCACTCACAGGGATTGACCTCCATTCGTGCCCACTTCAATGTGCTGGCATGGAGCGATGACAAGGAAGAACTCCGCAACATCAAGAACGATGTGGGCAGCGCGTTGGCACTGATGGAGTGCAAGCCACGCCACAACACCATTGATACGGCAACCCTCTATTGGGCTGGTATTCCTGGCAATGCCGCCGACTTTCCAAGTGAGGAGAGTTTCTATACCTTTATCGAGCCGGCTCTCTGTTTCTTCACGGCTGAGACCAACTACAAGGACTCGCTCTCTCCCTTCGGTATCAAGATGGCTGACCGACTTTCGGGCAAGCCCATCCACTTGGACATTTCCGACCTGCCGATGAAGAAAGGTATCATTACCAATCGCAACAAGTTCATTCTCGGTCCTTCAGGTAGTGGCAAGTCTTTCTTCACCAACCACATGGTACGCCAGTACTATGAGCAAGGGGCGCACGTGCTCTTGGTCGATACGGGTAATAGCTATCAAGGCTTGTGCGAGCTTATCCACCGCAAGACCAAGGGCGAGGACGGGGTCTATTTCACCTATACCGATGAGCATCCTATCTCTTTTAATCCTTTCTTCACCGATGATTACTTCTTTGATGTGGAGAAAAGGGAAAGTATCTGCACCTTATTGCTTACGCTTTGGAAGAGTGCCGATGAACATATTACCAAGACAGAAGCAGGCGAACTTGGTTCTGCCGTCAACGCCTACATCGAACTTATCAGGACGGATCACACCATCGTTCCCTGCTTCAACACCTTCTATGAGTATCTGCGTGATGTGTATCGGGAGGACATGGAGCACCGGGACATCAAAGTAACGCTCTCGGACTTCAACATCAATAACCTCCTAACGACACTCAAGCAGTATTATAAAGGTGGCAGGTATGACTTCCTGCTGAACTCGGACAAGAACATCGACCTGCTCTCTAAACGCTTCATCGTCTTTGAAATCGACCAAGTAAAGGACAACAAGGATTTGTTTCCTGTCGTAACGATTATCATCATGGAAGCCTTCATCAACAAGATGCGCCGATTAAAAGGCATCCGCAAGATGATTCTCATCGAGGAAGCATGGAAAGCCATTGCCTCGGCTAATATGGCGGACTATATCAAGTATCTCTACAAGACGGTCAGAAAGTATTTCGGGGAGGCTATTGTCGTAACGCAGGAGGTAGACGACATCATCCAGTCGCCCATTGTCAAGGAGAGTATCATCAACAACTCAGACTGTAAGATTCTGCTCGACCAGCGCAAGTATATGACCAAGTTCGACGGTATACAGGCGATGCTCGGTCTTTCGGAAAAGGAAAAGAGCCAGATACTCTCCATCAACCAGAACAACGACCCGAACCGACTCTACAAGGAAGTGTGGATAGGCTTGGGCGGTATGCAGAGTGCCGTCTATGCCACGGAGGTAAGCATGGAGGAATACCTGACCTACACCACGGAGGAAACCGAGAAGGTGGAGGTGATGAACAGGGCAGCACAGCTTGGTGGAGATATCGAAACGGCTATCCGTCAGCTTGCCATAGAGAAAAGAAACAATAAAAAGAAATAAGTAATAAACCATCAAAACTATAGCAACAATGAAAAAGTACATTTTCATGGCTCTCTTAGGGTTGAGCCTTTCAGTTCCTAAAGCACACGCACAGTGGACGGTCTATGATCCCGGTAACTTTGCGGGTAACATCGCCAATTCCGTCAAGGAAATCGCCACCGCCTCGAAGACGGTGAAGAACACCTTGGACGGATTCAAGGAGGTGGAGAAACTCTACAATGACACGAAGAAGTATTACGACGATTTGCGTAAGATCAAGAACTTAATCGGTGATGCCTATAAAGTAAAAGAATGTATCCTGATGGTGGGCGACATCTCGGAGATTTACGTTACCTCGTACAAGAAGATGCTCTCAGACAAGAACTTCCGTCCTTCGGAACTTGCTGCAATGGCTTCCGGCTATACCAAGTTATTGGAATTGAGCGGCGAGAGCCTGAAAGAACTCAAATCGGTTGCCAAAAGCAATGTGTTCTCGATGAACGACCACGAACGTATGCAGCAGATAGACCATATCTATACCACGCTGCGTGAATATCGTCCGCTGGTATCTTACTACACCCGTAAGAACATATCGGTGAGCTTTGTGCGTGCCAGAGAGAAGGGAGAACTCAGCGAGGTAAAATCTCTCTACGGTAATATGGCAAGCCGCTATTGGTAATCAAGTAAGGAAAGGACAAACTTATGGATTTTGCCAGTTTACACGATTTGCTCCGCTCGACCTATGACGAGATGATGCCGCTTTGTTCGGATATGACAGGTGTGGCAAAGGGGATTGCGGGCTTGGGTGCGCTCTTCTATATCGCACTGAGGGTATGGGCTTCGCTTGCCCGTGCCGAGGCAATCGACGTGTTTCCGCTCCTACGTCCCTTTGTGATTGGTTTTTGCATTATGTTTTTCCCAACGATAGTACTTGGCACAATGAATGGCGTACTCTCCCCAATCGTCAAGGGTACGGAAATGATGGTGGACAAGCAGGAGGGGACACTTGCCAAACTTATAGCACAAAGGGATAAGTTGCAGGAGGAAGCCTATCTGCGCAACCCCGAAACGGCATTTTTGGTATCGAATGAAGCCTTTGACCAAAAGATTGAAGAGATGGGCATCGTCGGTCCGGAAGATGCCATAACCATTGCGGGAATGTATGCGGAACGCTCTGCTTACCAAATGAAACAATGGATTTTGAAGTGTGTCCACGATATTATGGAAATACTCTTCCACGCTGCGGGATTGATTATTGACACGCTGCGCACTTTCATTCTGATTGTGCTCTCCATCCTTGGTCCCGTCGTTTTCGGCATTGCCGTATGGGACGGACTGTCGGGGTCGATGACGGCTTGGTTTTCTCGCTATATATCGGTGTATCTATGGCTACCGGTGAGCAGCATCTTGACCGCCCTTCTGACAAAGATACAAGTGCTGATGGTGCAGAAAGATATTGAAACCCTTAGCGACCCGAATTTCCTCCCCGATGCGGGCAGTTGGTATCACATCGTCTTCTTCCTCATCGGTATCGTGGGCTACTTCTGTGTGCCTACGGTGGCAGGCTGGATTATCGAAGCAGGTGGCGGCATCGGCTCATACGGTCGTAACGTCAATCAGACGGCTCAGCGTGGAGCGCAGGGCGCATACACCGGAGGCAAGTATTTGGCAGGTGGAGCCGGAGCCGTTGCATGCAATGCCATCGGACGTATCAAGGGTGCATTACTCAAAGGTAAATAACAAAAAACGTAAAAAACAATGGAATTCAAATCACTCACCAATATCGAAACCTCATTCCGTCAGATAAGGCTTTATGCCTTTGTCTTTGCCATCGTCTGTGTGGCGGTCAGCGGATACGCAGTCTATGCCTCTTACAGCTTTGCCAAAGAGCAGCGAGAGAAAATCTATGTGCTTGACCAAGGAAAATCATTGATGCTCACACTGAGTCAGGATGCAAGCAAGAACCGCCCTGTGGAAGCGAGGGAACACGTCCGCCGTTTCCACGAACTGTTCTTCACCATCGCGCCCGATAAGGATGCCATCGAGAAGAATATGGAGCGTGCCTTCCTGCTCTGCGACAAGTCGGCTTTCAATTATTACAAGGACTTGGCGGAAAAGGGTTATTACAACCGTGCCATTTCAGGCAATGTCAATCAGCGTATCGAGGTGGACTCCATCCGCTGCAACTTCGAGGTGTATCCCTACGAGGTAACGACCTACGCCCGTCAGTTCATCGTGCGACCGAGCAACATCACGGAGCGTAACCTGATTACGACCTGCACCTTGCAAAACTCCGTCCGCTCGGACAACAATCCGCAGGGTTTCCTGATGGAACAGTTTATGGTGCGACAGAATCAAGACCTCCAAACCTATAAACGATAGCACGATGGAAAGGACAAGGGGATTTTCATTCGCACGGCACTATCTGAGGGCGCACTTGTGGCTCCGCCATCGGTGCGATAGGCTCACGGCAAGGCAGCGCAAGCTGATTGTATTCGGATTGAGTTTTGTCTATCTCGTCTGTTCCTTAGTGATGATAGCGCAGTTTTTCCTGCCGCACGATAAGGAGGAAAGACTGTCTATCCCCAAAGGAAAAATAATAGACAGCGACATCCATACAGATAGCGTATTTATACGACTTTATCAACAATATTCAACTAACAGTAATGAAAATGGATAATAAACAGAAAGAACAACTGAAAAAAGGACTGGTCTTCGGTGGGCTGGGACTGCTTTTCGCCCTCTCTATGTGGTTCATCTTTGCCCCGTCGGGCAAGGACAAGAGTGCGGCACAGCAGGGACTGAACGACAGCATACCGCAGGCGACCACCGAACAGCTGACGGGAAACAAGCTCAAAGCCTACGAATTGGGCGACAAGAACCGTCAGGACGAACAGACACGCGAGGAGATGGGCAGGCTTTCGGATTACTTTGATAGTAATAGCGCCCCCTCGGAAAGCGAGCGTGCGGAAGCAGCCGCTTCGACGGCAAAGATTGAAAGCTCGATGCACCGCTATGAGGAGAACAACCGCCTGCTTAATTCCTTCTACGCACCCGATCCGCACGAGCAGGAGCGTGAGGCACTGCGCTCGGAGTTGGACAACCTCAAAAAGGAATTGGCATCAAAGAATGAGAATGAGGATGCGGAGGAGAAGCGACAGCTCGCCCTGATGGAAAAGAGTTACCAAATGGCGGCGAAGTATCTGCCACAATCTTCTTCAACTACCAATGCTGCCCACGCTTTTACACCCGAAAAGGAAAAGGGAGTTTTGGAAACATCGGCAACAAAACAAGTATCGGTAGCCGGTTCTCTCCCTGCAATGGAGGTGTTGGCAGAACGTAAGCAGGTGGTGTCTTCGCTCAACCAACCGATGACAGATGCCGACTTTGTTCAGCAATACGGCACGAAGCCACGCAATATGGGCTTTCATTCGCTCACGAGTGCGGTTGCTGCTGTGTCCCGCAACACGCTCAGCGTGGTGGTGGACAGGACGGTAACACTCAAAGAGGGCGACAATGTGGCGTTGCGCCTTCTCGAAACTGCCCAAGTGCAGGGCTTGCGTATTCCCCGACAAAGCCGACTCATTGCGAGGGCTAAGATTGAGGGCAACCGCCTGCACCTGCTCGTTAAGAGCATTGAAGTGAAGGGACAGATTATTGCCGTGAAGCTCTCGGCATACGACACAGACGGACAGGATGGTGTGTTCATTCCCGGTTCGGAGGACATCAACGCCCTCAAAGAGGTGGGTGCGAACATCGGTGGTTCGATGGGGACTTCCTTCACTTTTGCTTCCTCTGCCAAAGACCAGATTATCTCGGAGGCGGCACGTGGGGTGATGCAGGGCGCAAGTCAGCTGCTCCAAAAGAAGCTCCGCACCGTCAAGGTAACACTTAAAGGCGGCTACCGCCTGTTCTTGGTTCAGTCAAAATAAGCATATCAATCAATAAAAATAGCAATAACAAAATAATAAAAACAATGAAAAAATGGATTTTTTCGGCTGTTATGCTCGCTATGATGGGAGCGTCAGCCACTGCACAGACAACGACTTCAACGCTCACGCCCGACCGTCCGCTCTCATCGGGAGAACTCTTTCAAGGTATGAGCAAGGCGATACCTAACGGACGCATCGTCCTGCCTTACGGCTTGGAGGTTACTTTTGAAAAAACGGTGCATCTGATTTTCCCTGCCCCTGTCCGCTATGTCGATTTGGGTTCACAGAACATCATCGCCGGCAAGGCGGAGGATGCGGAGAACGTACTGCGTGTGAAAGCTGCCGTCAAGGACTTTGAGACGGAGACCAATATGAGCGTGATTTGCGAGGACGGCTCATTTTATGCTTTCAACGTGAAGTATGCCGATGAGCCAGAGAAACTCAGCGTGGAGATGAAGGACTTTCTGTCGCCCGTCGAGGGACGTTTGCCGAGCAACCGTGCGGACATCTACTTCAAGGAACTGGGTAACGAGTCGCCCGTACTCGTCAAGCTGATGATGAAGACCATTTATCAAAATGATAAACGTGTATTCAAGCATATCGGTGCCCAAATATTCGGTATGAAATTCCTGCTTAGGGGATTGTATGCGCACAATGGCTTGCTATATTTTCATACCCGAATAGACAATATGACCAATATGCCGTATTCGGTGGACTTTATCACCTTCAAGGTCGTGGATAAGAAAGTAGCTAAACGCACTGCCATTCAGGAGAGAGTGCTACAACCACTCCGTGCCTATCATCAGGTGAACTATATCAAGGGAAGGCACACAGAAAGTTCGGTGTTCGCCTTGGAGCAGTTCTCACTATCAGAAGATAAACAGCTTGAAGTAACGCTTTATGAGCGTAACGGAGGACGGACGCTGACGTTCTATGTTGAGCCGGAAGACCTCTTGTTGGCACAGAAGATTGATAACCTCAAACTTAAATGGTAATGAAAAAGTATCTTTTCCTTCTTATGTGTGCGGTAGCCATTGCGCTGCCCACACAGGCACAACGACTGATTCCAAAGCAAAAAGGCTTGGAAATAGTAGGTAACGTGCCAATTATCAAAGGCGAGAATTTGTTTGCCAAAGACAATTTTGGCATAGGTATTTCGCTCACTCGCTATCTGAAGCGTGAGAATTATTCATTTCTTACGGTAGAATATGAGCAACAAAATATGCCGTATCGCAGCTATGATGTGAAACTCAAAGATGCCTTCGTGCATTTGGGCTATATGCAGCCTATTGTTTCTGACAATGGTAAAAATGTATTTGCCTATGCTGGAATATCCGCTTTGGGTGGCTATGAGGAAATTAACAAGGATAGGCAGTTGCTGCCCGATGGGGCAAAACTGCTCGACCGCTCACGCTTCGTCTATGGTGGAGCGGTGCATCTATCCATAGAATGTTTCTTATCGGACAATGTGCTGTTGCTACTCAAAGGACAGGGACGCATACTCCTTGGTACGGATGTTCATCATTTTCGCCCTGCTGTATCGGCAGGAATCAGGTTTAATCTATAAATGTAGGGAACAATGAAAAAGAAAATTTTTAATAGTATATGGGTAATGGGAGTGCTAACCCTTGCCGTGTTTTGTTTATCTGCTTGTGATAGGGAGTTGGATGTTCAGCAGTGTTATCCGTTCACTGTCGAGACGATGCCTGTCCAGAAGGACATCGTCAAGGGACAGACGGCAGAAATCAGGTGTACACTCAAACGTGAAGGCGACTTTGCCGACACTCGCTACACCATCAGATATTTCCAGCTGGACGGGAAAGGAACGCTAAGAATGGACAACGGGACGGTATTCAAGCCCAACGACCGCTATCCACTCACAAAAGATGTGTTCCGACTCTACTACACTTCTGCTTCAACAGATAGGCAAACCATTGATGTGTATGTGGAGGATAGCTTTGGGCAGACCCTTAAACTGTCATTCAATTTCAACAACGAAAAGAATGAGGAAAAGGGAAAGACCAACGCAACAGTAACCAAAGCCTTGAACGATGCGAACAGCTAAACGCTTTGCTTTATTCTGTATAATGTGCTTGCTCTGCCAGCCGTTCTTTGCCCAGCGCAGGGTACGGCTGGCGAACTTGCCGCCTTTTGAGCGTGCGGTGGTTGTCGTGAAATACTTCGAGGGGCTACACAGAAAAGGTTGCTATCCGTATGTCGGATATGGTCATCGGTTGCAACCAGGCGAGCATTTCTTTTCCAATATGACGAAACGGCAGGCAGACTCTCTCCTGCGTGCCGACCTTTGGAAATTCTTTGAACACTTCAAAGGATATGGTAAGGATGCACTACTACTTACTTTGCTTGCCTACAATGTAGGCGTAGGTCGTTTGATCGGTTATGGTAATCATCCCAAAAGCCGACTAATACGAAAGATAGAGTCGGGCGACAGGAACTATTATCGTGAATTTGTCTCTTTCTGCCGATACAAAGGAAAGGTGCTACGAGGACTTGTCAAACGACGAAAGGTGGAGTTTGCCCTGTTTTATATACCCTGATTATCAAATACACCCCTTGCGACATTTTTATGCTCCGCAAGGG
>ERZ772940.916-NODE-916-length-11188-cov-31.2895_pt1 | contig 11188 bp, 9 predicted proteins | sample MGYA00511682_ERZ772940 | MGnify/ENA primary metagenome ERZ772940 (study PRJEB29015, sample SAMEA2737922) | human oral metagenome | biome: human oral; feature: human-associated habitat; material: dental | place: China | collected 2031 ... | reverse complement strand
ACCCTTGACCTTCTCCTTACCATGGAGACGCTCTGCCGACTGAGCTATCGGGGCAACGAGCCGAATCCTAGGCAGATCCGAATCGCTCTGGCAATTCGTTCCGCCGTGGCTTCGCTCACTGCGGTCCTCGCCGGGCGGCGAGGTGCGATCCAAGTGATCGCCGTGGCGGGTGAGGGATTCGAACCCCCGTAGCATTACGCGGCTGATTTACAGTCAGCTCCCATTGGCCGCTCGGGCAACCCGCCTTGGCTCCGCGCTCCGACCCCTCGGTCATCGCTTGGCGCCGTGGAAGAATAGCAAGGCAGCGGCGCGAAACGCCAATCGCCCCCGTAGGACCCTCCTCACAGAACAACCCACCTAGACTCGGGTCGACTGAGGTCCCCACCCCGGAAAGGACTGCGCCATGGCCAACGACTCCTCCTTCGACGTCGTCTCCCGCATCGACCGCCAGGAGGTGGACAACGCCGTCAACCAGTGCGCCAAGGAGATCTCCCAGCGCTACGACTTCCGTGGCGTTGACGCCTCCGTGAGCCTGGCGGGCGACACCATCACCCTGGAGGCCAACACGGCCGAGCGGGTCCTGGCGATCCTTGACGTCCTGGAGTCCAAGCTCTTCCGCCGCGGTGTCTCCCTCAAGGCCCTGGACCTGGGGGACAAGGAGCCGCGCCCCTCGGGCAAGATCTACCGCCTGGCCTGCCCGCTGCGTGAGGGACTCACCCAGGAGGTGGCCAAGAGGATCACCAAGGCGATCCGTGACGAGGGCCCCAAGAGCGTCAAGGCCACGATCCAGGGCGACGAGGTGCGCGTGACCTCCAAGTCCCGCGACGACCTCCAGAGCGTCATCGCCCTGCTGAAGAACCTCGACGTCGACGCCGCCCTCCAGTTCGTCAACTACCGCTGAGCGGTGCTCGCCCCCGGCGACTAGGCCGACAGTAGTGTCAGGACGGCCTTGACGCGGCGGTGGACGGCGGCGTCGGGCAGCAGGCCGAGCTTGGCGAAGATCCGCTGGGTGTGCTTCTCCACGGCGCCCTCGGTGACCACCATGATCTTGGCGATGCCGGCGTTGGTACGCCCCTCGGCCATGAGGGCCAGGACCTCCCGCTCACGGGGCGTGAGCTCGGTGAGCGGGTCGTCGCGCCGGCCTCGCTGGAGGACCTGGGAGACGACGTCGGGGTCCAGGACGAGCTCGCCGCGCGCCACCCGCTCGACCGCGCCGAGGAAGGCGTCGATGTCGCCGACCCGGTCCTTGAGGAGGTAGCCCAGGGCGCCTCCGCCGTCGGCCAGGAGGTCGGGCAGGTAGCCGGCGACGACGTACTGGCTCAGCAGCAGGATGGGTGCACCCGGCCACTGGGCGCGGATGCGGGTGGTGGCCCGCAGGCCCTCGTCGGTGTGGGAGGGCGGCATGCGGATGTCGGCGACGACGACGTCGGGCCGTAGCCGCAGGGCTTCCTTCACGAGCGCCTCGCCGTCCCCCACTCCCCCGACGACCTCGTGGCCGCCGTCGGCCAGGATGAGTGCCAGCCCCTCGCGCAGGAGGACGGAGTCATCAGCGATCAGAACGCGCACGGGATTCTCGCCTCCAGTGTGGTCGGTCCGCCGGTCGGGGACGTGATGGTGAGCCTACCGTCGACACCGTTGAGGCGCTCGACCAGGCCGGCCAGGCCGTGCCCCTTGGCGGTCGAGGCCCCACCGATGCCGTTGTCGCTGATCCTCACGAGCAGGGCGCCGTCGACGACGCGGGCATCGACGCCTGCGGCCGTGGCCCCGGAGTGCTTGTTGAGGTTGGCCAGCGCCTCACTGACCACGAAGTAGGCGGCCTGGGAGACGTGGTCGGGCAGGTCCGGCAGCTCGGTGCTGACGGTGACGGGGACGGAGGAGCGGGTGGCCGCCTCGGTGATGGCGGCCGCCAGGCCCCGGTCGATGAGGACCGGTGGGGCGATGCCGCGGGAGAGCTGGCGCAGCTCGTCAAGGGTCTGCTGGGTCTGCTCCATGGCGCCCTGGATGATGGCCGACGCGGCCGCCGGGTCCTTCTCGGCCTGCCTGTGGGCGCGGGCCAGGTCCATGCGCAGGCGCACGAGGCGCTGCTGGGGGCCGTCGTGGATGTCGCGCTCCAGGCGGCGGCGGGTGTCGGCCTCGGCGCGCTGGACGGCGGCCCGGGAGGTCTGGAGGCGGCTGACCTCGCTGCGCCAGGAGAGCATGGCGCGGCTGAGTCCCGTCTGCATGGCGGCCAGGCCCCGCAGGACGAAGGGGGCGATCAGGGAGAAGACGATGCCGCAGGTGAGGTTGAATCCGATGTCCCAGAGCAGCTCCGGCTGCAGGCCCAGAAGATGAGCCAGTCCCTGACGCTGCTGTCCCATGGTCGGGTCGAGGACCAGGTCAAGAATGATGTCGGCGATGGGGGCGAGGAGACCTGCCACGGCCAGGGCCAGCCACACAACGCTGATGGTCCAGGTGATGAGGGAGACCGGGAAGTAGATGACGGCCCACAGCAGGTCCATCCAGCGCTGGGGGTCGCGCAGGCGCCGGAAGAGCCGACGATGCACGGAGGCTCCCGGGTCGGGCTCGAGGTATCCGCCGGGCACCGGCTCGCGTCCGTCCACGCGCGCCATGGCGAGGCGGGCGATGTTGGCGAAGCCCCCGGCGATGCTCAGGTCGATGATGAGCACCAGCAGCCCCACCCAGATGATGGTGGTGACCACACCGAGGGCGGTCAGCGGCACGATGAGGCAGAAGGCGAGCAGGCTCAGTGGCCCGCTGAGGAGGAGGAAGGCGGCGTCCTTGCCGAACTGGCGGTAGCGCGCGGCCCATGCTGATCTGTTCATGCCTCATATCCTCCTCAGGGCCGGAATCGCGCCCAATCCTGCCACCTGGCGGGGCTGTGGTGGGGCTAGCCCGACACCGCCGTGGGGGCGGGCGGCTCAGTCCACGAGTCGGGAGGTCAGGCTGCGGGCGAGATCGTCGGCCCATCTGCCGTAGCGGGCCTCGCCGGGGCGGCTGAGGCAGTACAGGAGGTTGCCCAGGCGGTCGAGGAGCTCGTAGGCGTCGCGGCGCTCCAGCAGCCGTTGCGGGTCGGTGGCACTGGAGTCCTGCGTGAGCCGCGAGCGCCGCGAGTACCGCGAATATTCAGTGACGAAGGCGGTGACGTCGTCGGACGTCATGGGCAGGTACCAGGGTCCGCCGGTCACCCGGCCCCCGATGAGGGCCAGGTCCTTGGCGGTGTCGCCGGGCCCGGACCACTCGAAGTCGATGAGTCGTGGCAGGCCGTCGGGGCCGAGGATGACATTGGTGGCGACGGCGTCGCCGTGGATGAGCCGGTGGGTGGGGACTGCCTCGAAGGCCGGGGCGAGGCGGGTAAGCTCGCGGCGCCAGGCGGGCAGGAGCGCGCGGACGCGGGGGTCGGTGAGGGTCTGCGGGTGGTGCTCTCCCCACCAGGTCAGCAGCTCTTCCCCCTGCTCGTCGGCGCTCGGCACGAAGGCGGCCGACGGTGCGGGACCGGTGGCGAGGGCATCGTGCAGGCGGGCGATCTGGTGTGCGAGGGCGGTGGCGAGCCGTGGGTTCCAGTCGGTGGCGCGCAGGGCCCGGCCGGGGACGTGGGTGGTCACCATGTAGGGGGTGCCCAGCGGGTTGTCGCTGCCGGCCTCCAGGGCGACGGCGCTGGTTCCCAGCTCGGGCGGGACACGTCTGAGGGCCTCGAACTCGGTCTCCAGGGAGCGGGGCATGTCATGAGGCGGGCGTCGTGGAAGGCGCAGGACCCGGGTCTGCTCCCCGGAGCCGATTCGCCAGGCCGTGTAGCTCTCGCCGGCCCCCAGCCGCTCGACCGGTCCGGGCTTCACGCCGCGCAGCTCACCGGCGTCGACGGCGGCCCTGATGCGTGGGGCGATGCCGTCGTCGTTGGCCGGGGGCATCCCGTCAGTACCCGGCCATCTGCTCGAGGCGGGCGATGCGCTTGTCCATGGGCGGGTGGGTGGAGAACAGGTTGCGCAGGCTCCCGAAGGGGTTGGCGATCATCATGGAGGAGACCGGTTCGAGGCGCGGGTCCTGCCCCATGGGCACGCGCGAGATGCCCGACTCGAGCTTGCTGAGCGCGCTGGCCAGGGCGAGCGGATCCTGGGTGAGCTCGGCGCCGTCGTGGTCGGCGTCGTACTCGCGGGTCCGGGAGATGGCGAACTGGGTGACGGCGGCGGCCAGGGGCGCCAGGAGGGAGAGCAGCAGGACGGCGACGATGTTGCCGCCGTCCCGGTCGCGCCGGTTGCCGCCGCCGAACCACAGGGCCATGGTGGCCAGCGAGGAGATGACGCCGGCAATGCCCGCGGCCACCGAGGAGGTGAGAATGTCGCGGTTGTAGACGTGGGAGAGCTCGTGGCCCAGGACGCCGCGCAGCTCGCGCTCGTTGAGGAGCTGGAGGATGCCCTGCGTGCAGCACACGGCGGCGTGCGAGGGGCTGCGGCCGGTGGCGAAGGCGTTGGGGCTCATCGTGGGGGCCACGTAGAGGCGCGGCATGGGCTGGCCAGCAGCGGCGGAGAGCTCACGCACGATGGCGTACATCTGGGGCTGCTGGGCCTCGGTGACCTCGATGGCGCCCATGGAGCGCACCGCGATCTTGTCGGAGTTCCAGAAGCCGTAGGCGGTCTGCACCAGGCCGATGACCGGCGCGATGATCAGCCAGATGGCAGAGCCGGTCCCCCTGGCCAGCGCGTAGCCGAGCAGGAGAAGCAGGCTCCACATGCCGCCCAGGAGGACGGCGGTCTTGAGACCGTTGTAGTGGTGGGTCCTTGTCATGGGTGGAGACTATGGGATGAACCTGTGTCTGACCTATGTCTGCTGGCGCAGGACCACTCGCGCGGTGATGAGGCCGCAGTCCAGGCAGTGCAGGGCATCGCGGAAGTCGTCGGGGTCGAAGGTGGTTCCCGGCGCCTCACGCACGAGGGTCCAGTACTCCCCCGTCGAGTCCTGGACCGCGTACCCGGTGTCGCGGAAGCCGGAGCGCTCGTAGAAGGAGAACCGACGGCGTCGCTGCTCGGCGTTGTCGGCCTCGGCGACGACGGGCTCAATGTCCAGGACGATGGTGCAGCCGGGGTGACGACGCTCGAGCTTGGCCAGGAGGCGAGTGCCCAGGCCCCGGCCGCGGGCGGCGTCGTCGACGGCGAGGTAGAAGAGGTAGAGCAGGTGGGAGCCGGGGCTGCGCACGGTCCAGGTCAGGGCGACAGGATCCGGGCGGGCCGCACGGGTCGGTCCGGCGGGCTGGTCCCACCAGGCGACGAGGTCGACGCCGCGCCGTAGGCTGAGCAGGTGGATGAGCGCCCAGGGAAGGCGCTCATCCTCGGGGAAGGCACGCAGGTAGAGGTCACGCGCCCAGCGGTTGGTTCCGCTGGCGAAGCGGATGCGGCGGGTTCTCATCGCTCAGCTCAGCAGGTCGGCGACGTCGGCCGCCGGGAGGTTCAGGGCCTGGCCGACCCCGGCGGTGTAGAGCGACCCGGCATGAGTGCTCAGGCCGCGGGCGAGGTCAGGGCGCGCCGCGATGGCGCCGCACCAGCCCTCATCGGCCAGGGCCAGGGCGTAGGGCAGGGTCGCGTTGGTCAGCGCGTAGGTGGAGGTGTGCGGGACGGCTCCGGGCATGTTGGCCACGCAGTAGAAGATCTTGCCGTCCACCTCGAAGGTGGGCTCGGAGTGGGTGGTGGGGTGGGAGTCCTCGAAGCAGCCTCCCTGGTCGATGGCGATGTCGACCAGCACGCTGCCGGGCCGCATGGTCTCCACCATGGCGCGTGTGACGAGGTTCGGGGTGCGGGCCCCGGGCACGAGGACGGCACCAATGACCAGGTCCGCCCCGGCGCAGGCCTGGGCCACGTCGAGCTCGGTGGAGAAGCGGGTGCGGATGGTCCCGCCGTCAAGCTCCTCGATCCGGCGCATGCGCAGCGGGTCGACGTCGAAGACGGTGACGTCCGCGCCCATGCCGGCGGCGACCCGCGCGGCGCTCAGGCCGGCGGTGCCTCCACCCAGGACGACGACGCTTCCGCGCCGTACTCCGGCGGCGCCGCCCAGCAGGACGCCGGCCCCACCGTGGGGGCGCAGCAGGGCCTCCGCGCCGACCTGGGCGGCCAGACGGCCGGCGATCTCCGACATGGGCGCCAGGAGGGGCAGGGCCCCGGTGTCGATCTCGACGGTCTCGTAGGCGATGGAGGTGACCCGCTTGGCGAGCAGCTCCTCGGTCAGGGCCCGGTCGGCGGCCAGGTGCAGGTAGGTGAACAGCAGCAGGTCCGGGCGCAGGAAGGGGTACTCCTGGGCAATCGGCTCCTTGACCTTGAGGACGAGCTCGGAGTCGGCCCACAGGCCGGGGACGTCGTCGGTCATGACGGCGCCGGCGGCGGTGTAGTCGGCGTCGGGGATGGAGGCCCCCTCGCCGGCGCCCGCCTGGATGGTCACGGTGTGACCGCGCCGGGTGAGCGCGTGCACGCCGGCCGGCGTGATGGCGACGCGGAACTCGTTGTCCTTGATCTCGGTGGGAACGCCGATTCGCATAGTTCTGCCTTCGAGGTAGTTGTCAAGGGGTGGTGTGGCGCGTGTGGGGCGGGGCCGACGGCGGAGCCAGACAGCCCCGACCCAGTCGGCTCAGTCGGCCAGACGGTGGGCGACGCGCTCGGGGACGCGGCCCGCCTCGGGCTGGCCGATGAGGTCCTCGGGAACCTCGGTGGAGCGGGAGATCGCGGTCATGGCGTCACGGGAGACGACCTTGACGCGCTCGCGCGGCTTGGAGGCCCCTCCGGTGACGACGACCTCGCCGTAGTCCTCGCCGAGCTCACGCTCGTAGGCGTCCAGCAGCTCCCAGCCCTCCCAGTTGGTGAAGGGGATGCCGCGGGACTCCAGCAGGGCGATGATGGCGTCGTGACCGACCTGGGCCTCGTCGCTGGTCTCGGCGTGCAGCAGGCCGGCGTTGGCGTCGGCCACGAGGTTGGTGATCGTCTCCTGCGCGTCGGACTTGGTGGAGCCGATGAGGCCCACCGGGCCGCGACGGATCCAGCCGGTGGCGTACAGGCCGGTCAGGGGCTTGCCGTCCTCGCCGAGGACACGGCCACCCTCGTTGGGGACGACGTGCCGCTCGGTGTCGAAGGGCAGGCCCTCGATGGCGCTGGAGGCGTACCCGACGGCGCGGTAGACGGCCTGGACGGGCCAGTCGCGGTACTCGCCGGTGCCGGTGACGTTGCCGTCGCCGGTCAGGCGGGTGCGCTCGGTGCGCAGGCCGACGACGTGACCGTCGTCGTCGGTGAGGACCTCGTGGGGGGCGGAGAAGAGGTGGATGTGGATGCGGTGGGAGGCGGTGAGGTCCTCCGGCTCCTGCATCGCGTACCCCTCGAGGGCCTTGACGACCTGGCGCTGCTGGTTGGAGGAGGCCAGCGCCGCCTGCGAGCCCTCGTCGTACTCGAAGTCCTCCTCGTCGACGATGACGTCGACGTCGGGCTGCTTTCCGAGCTCGCGCAGCTCCAGCGGGGTGAACTTCACCTGGGCTGGGCCGCGGCGGCCGAAGACGTGCACGTCGGTGACCGGGGACTGCTGGAGGGTGGCGGCCACGTTCGCGGGGATCTCGGTGGTCATGAGGTCGTCGGCGTGCTTGGCCAGGATGCGGGCAATGTCCAAGGCGACATTGCCGACGCCGATGACGGCGACCTCCTTGGCGCTCAGGTCCCAGGTGCGCGGGTGGTCGGGGTGCCCGTCATACCAGGAGACGAAGTCGGCTCCGCCGTAGCACTCGGGGGCATCGACGCCGGGGATGTCAAGGGGGGCGTCGGTGTCAGCTCCGGTGGAGAAAATGATGGCGTCATAGTGCTCGTGGAGCTCGGCCACCGAGATGTCACGGCCGACCTCGACGTTGCCGATGAGCCGGATGTCCCCGCGCTGGAGGATCTTGTAGAGGGCCACGATGATCTGCTTGATGCGCGGGTGGTCGGGGGCGACGCCGTAGCGCACCAGCCCGTAGGGCGCAGGAAGCCGCTCGAACAGATCGATACAGACCTCCATGCCCGACTTCGAGAGGATGTCCGAGGCGTAGATGCCTGCGGGGCCTGCTCCGACGACGGCGACATTGAGAGGACGTGCGTTCACTGTTCTTCGTTCCTGTTTCAGGGGACGTGGACGTGGCACCCGCGTTCCCGCTGCCGGGAGAACCGGTTGATCCGGTCCGGGGCGACGGCGATGACGGCGGGGTACCGCGGCACAGTCTATGGAGGAAGGTGGGGGCTCCCCCAGGGCACGGGCAATATCTCCGCTTTGAGCCGCGTCACGTCGGAGAGGGGGTGGGGTCGGGTGGGTTGGCTTGGGGATGCGGGTTCGGAGAGGCTGGTTTGGGACGTCCGGTTCGGGGTGTGGGTGTGAGGCCTGGCTGCGAGGTCCGCCCTGTCTCCGTGCACCTTCGGCCAGGGAGGTCGGCGCCCTGGGTTTTCGTTGCCGTGTCGGTGATTCTGGATGGTCGCCCCGGGGTGCGGGGTGTGGAGGGTCGGGCTATACTGTACACATGTTCGAAGGCGGTGTGCCTCCTCTCGTCCCGGCCGGTGGTGCGGCCGGGACACTGAGCGCGCCTACCGAAGACCTGTCGGCGGGGGCCGTGGCCTGCGCTGAGGACGTGGCGGGCCTGCTGGGGTCCCTGGCCGCTGGCGGAGCACTGGCCGGTGTGGTGGAGGGGCTGCTGGCCCGCCTGCTGGTCACTACCCAGAACCACGACGACGGCGACAGCGACGGTGGCGGCGATGGTGACGGTGGTGGAGGTGAGGGCTCTGATGCTGACGGCGGTGGCAGTGTTGATAGCGAGGGCTTGTTCGCTGGTAACAGCGGGGACGATGCGGCCATGGTGGCCGGCGCTGAGGGACACAGGGTCGTGCCCCTGGAGGAGGCCGGTGCTACTGGGCTGCTTGGTCTGGGGGCGCGGGGTCTGGGGGAGCTGATTGCGGCCTGTCACCGCCTGGCGGCGTGGGCTACGTGGGGTCAGTCCCTGGCCGCGGCGTGCCTGACCGCCTGTGGTGAGCTGTCGAGTCACCCGGGCCAGTGGGGCCCGCATGGTGAGGTCTCGCCGGTGGTGGGTTATGAGGAGCGCAGGTTCAATGCCACCTGCCTGCTCTCGGCCCGCCTGGGCGTCTCGCGGAGCCGGGCCGGTCAGATCGTGGATCACGGCAGCGCCCTGATGGATACCCGGTTTGGTCCCACGGAGGCCATGGAGCGGTGCGGGGTGCTGGATGCGGCCAAGGCGTCTTTGGTGACTCGCCGCCTGGAGGGCGTGCCGGCTCCGGTGGCGCTGGCTGTTCAGGAGCGAGTGCTGCCTCAGGCGCCCAGGCGCAGCGTGTCCCAGGTGGGGCGGGACATTGAGCGGGCCCTGATGGAGACAGACCCCACCGGACACGCTGAGCGGGTCCGGGCCAACCAGGAGCGTCGGTGTGTGTCGCGTCCCAGGCCCGCCGGTGAAGGCGTCTCCCAGGTCCGCCTGCTGCTGCCGACCATGGACGCGCTGCTGCTGGACGCCACCTTGGACGCGATCGCCGCATCAGCCCGAGCCGCCGGCGAGAGGCGCACCCTGGGCCAGCTGCGGGCCGACGCGCTCACCGCGATGACCCTGTCCACACTGCGCACCAGCCAGCAGGACGCCTACACCCAGCCGGCCCTGAGGGAGGCCGAGCATCACGGCAAGGCCCAGGCCGAGGCCAATGGCTCCGGGCCGGCTGCTCCAGCACGGTTACTGCCTGACGGGGTGCCCCTGGAAGGGCTCCTGGGGACCTTGAGCTCCCTGGTGGGATCCACTAGCCCGTGGTGGACCCCCTCAGGCACCGGACACCTTCCCCTCCCCGAGAACGTCCATGTCGATGTCCAGGTCACCGTCCCCCTGAACAGCCTGACCGACCCAGGTGGCCTGGCCCAGATAGAAGACCCCACCGATCCCGCCCTGGCTGAACACGATCCCGGCGGCCGCGACCCCGCCACCAGCGGGAGGACTCTGCCCACCACCAGTGGGAGGACTCTGCCCAGTTCTAGTGGGGTAAGTCTACCCGAACCCGGCCCGACCACTCCCGCCTTCTCGTGCTCGGCTGCTCACGACTCCTCGCCTGCCGCGTCGTTGTCCACCGCTCCCATCGCCCAGCCGGCCGCCTCGACCTCCGCTTCGACCTCCGCCTCGTTGTCCGCCTCGCCGGCTGAGGTCACGGAGGTGCGCATCGGGGCGCGCAGCGCGGCGGTGCCGGCTATGACCGCCTGGGCCCTGGCCGCCGGTGGGACCTGGAAGCGCCTGATCACCGACCCGGCAAGCGGAGTCGTGATCGACGTGGGCCACACCCGCTACCGTCCCCCTGCGGGCCTGGCCGACCTGGTGCGCGCCCGCGACCAGGCCTGCGTCTTCCCCACCTGCCAGACCCCCGCCGAACGGTGCGACATCGACCACCTCACCGCCTGGAGCCAGGGCGGGACCACCAGCCTGGACAACCTCGTGGTCCTGTGCGAGGCCCACCACCGCCTCAAGCACACCCCCGGCTGGGCCCTCACCCGCGACCAGGCCAGCGGGGTCCTGTCCTGGCACACTCCCGATAAGACCGTCTACCAGCGCCACCCAGACGGCACCATCACCCGCCACCCCAAGAGGGTCGGCCCCCACCAGCACCTTGTTCCCAGCACCGTCATACCCAAGGACCTGAGCCAGCAGATCAGCCCCGACATCCTCAACCGCCTCAACCGGGCCCTTGACAGAACACTCGACAATCAGGCCCACAACCACACCAGTCTCAGCACCAACACCAACACCAGCCGCAGCCGCAGCGGCAGGGCCCGGTTCGAGACTCGCGGCCCCCGCCCCGGCCAGAGAGCTGGAGACTACGAGCCCACCCCCTACCCCCAGGCCGCCCACACCCTCGGACTGGCGCCCCTCATTGACGAGGCCCCGCCCTTCTAAGCGACCGGGCCGCTACGCGTTGACGACCGGAATGTCGGTGAGGCGGGCGACAATCCTATGCGGCGCAATCGGATTGTTCCCATCCGGCAAGTCAACAACGACTCTGTCCCCACCTGGGTCAGGCCATACAGCAGGCATACTCAGCACACCACCCGCAACGAGATCATAAACGAACTGGTTGGTCAACAAGCTGCCACGACCGTCCGAGAAGCTAAACCGGCTCTTCGTGTTTGAGGGTGTAGTAGGCGGGGCTTATCGCGTGGTTTAGGTAGT
>ERZ772940.914-NODE-914-length-11198-cov-4.26815_pt1 | contig 11198 bp, 15 predicted proteins | sample MGYA00511682_ERZ772940 | MGnify/ENA primary metagenome ERZ772940 (study PRJEB29015, sample SAMEA2737922) | human oral metagenome | biome: human oral; feature: human-associated habitat; material: dental | place: China | collected 2031 ... | reverse complement strand
AGCCCCGAGAGGCCATTTCCACCGATCTGTGTACACTCCTGCGTTCTCACGGCCTCACGCGTGACCGGGCGGGGCCATGGGTCCCATGACGTCGACGGCTCCATGGCCCCCGTGACACCAGGGTGCCCTGGCCTGAGACCCACCCCACCGGGGCGGTAACGCAACCACCAACCTACGCGAGCTCGCGAAACATCCTATAAAATGTACGTTTTCGTTGCCCTGAAGAAAAAGCTCAACCTACCGGGCTTTTACCGATCGGCATGACGAAAGCGTGCACTTTGACATGACTTCCGAGCATAAAGAACTCTGCATGATCCCAAAAAAGAGGCCGAAGGGGCCCTGATGGCCTTCAAGGCCTTGGAGAGAGCATGACTCCCGTATCCTGCTATCTACCGAGCACAGGCCGATCCGCCCTCTGGTCGCCTCCACGCCAGATGTATAATTACTCCGGCCTCTCTGGCACCCGCTCTCCCGATATGTCCTGATCCCAACAGAGACGCGATCCCGACAGGAAGGACTCGACCGATGCCCTCAAGACCAAAGCTCCTGGCGCTTGACATGGACGGTACACTCCTTAACAGCCAGAAGCGCATCTCGCCCCGGACAATCGCTGCATTGTACGGGCTTGCGCACAGGGGCGTCGTCATCACCTTGTCAACTGGGCGCGGTCTTGCCGAGATTGCGGACTATAGGGACGAGCTTTCTTGGCTCAGATACGCATCGCTCGACGGTGGTGCGCTCGTGTACGATCTGGAGGCGAAAAGACCGATTGACGCCCTCCCCATTCCCGACACTTTGGTCCTCTCCTGTATCGGGATTGGCAGGAGGGAGGGAGTCATGATCCATATGAGCACCACGACGGGATCGGTCGTCGAGCATGGCTACGTCGAGCGGTCGGACGAGTTCGGTGTGGGCATCTACCAGCCTATGTTTGACCGCAGGTGCGAGCGTGTGGGTGACATTGCCTGCTACGTGCAGGGCCATCCCCGCACGGTCGTGAAGATCGACCTCTTCCACCTCGACTCCGCGTCGCGTGAGCGTACGTTCGGCAGGCTTTCGGTAGGCTCCTCGCTCTCGCTCAAGCGTGCCGAGGCCACCTCGGTTGAGTGCACGCCCGTAGGCGTCAACAAGGCCACGGGCCTCCAGAAGATATGCGAGCTACTCGATATCGGGATGGGGGAGGTCGTCGCCATTGGCGACGCCGACAACGACATGGACGTCCTGGGGGTGGTAGGCACCTCCGTTGCCATGGGCAACGCCAGCGAGCGCATCCGCATGGCCTGCGACGTCGTGGTCGCTGACTGTGATCACGACGGTATCGTCGAAGCCATAGAGCGGCTGTTCTGAGCCAGAGGGACTTGTGCCTTCCAAGCACACCGAGCGTGGCCAACTGAGAACACCTCGACCACAAGTCTGTCGTCCCGGATGACGCAGAGGACGCGGTAGTTTCCGATGCGGTAGCGCCATTCCCCTGAACGATTGGCGGTCAGCCCCTTGCCACGGACACGCGGGTCTCTGCAGCCCTCCAAGTTCTTGCCAATCCAGGACACAATGAGTCGGGCGTCGAAGCGATCCATCCTCTTCAGCTGTTTGAGCGCGACATCCGTGTACTCGACGTGGTAGGCCACCTACAGCTCCAGCTCTGAGAGCACCTGCTCGTGGGTATGGCGTACGCCGTCATCCTCAGCGATGGCAATGCGCAGGGCTGTCAGATCCTCTTGGTCCTCGATTCTCTCGAAGACGGCATCGCGGATGAAGTCGGATATAGTCTTTCCCTCGAACTTGGCGTACTTACGCACTACGGCAGCGTCTTCATCACTGACACGCATCGTCATGGTGGACATAGGCGACCCCTTCTTGTGAATACAGTGTTCTATCTTATAAGAGGCAAGCGAATCAATGGGGGCGAGCGGGTACGGGGAAGCTCGGAGCAAGTCAGCACGCCTGCCCGACTCCATCTATACAGATGCGCGCGGGAGACGCTCGACTGCGGATTACAGAAACCTGCCGATGGTGGCGTTGGCAAAAACGAGGGCACGCCGCGCTGGAGTTGCGCCACGTGTTCTCAACTCAGGTGACGGGCGCCTCAGCCCCCTCGACCACGCCTCACCGTAAGGCCTTGCGGATTCGTCGTGCCCCTGGTCCTGCACACGAACATGGGTGGGCAGTCGAAGTGGTGCGTGCGGTCTTGCGCTGCGACGTCCGCCAGCGTCCGAAAGCTGTCCCCGAGCGTGGCCGACCCACAACCTCATCCTTGGGCACAGGCGCGGACGCCCTGCTCCAGCCTCTGATAGAATGCGACGAGGGTCACAAGACGTGAGGAGCGCTCATGTACTTGAACAGTTTAGAGCTACGGAACTTCCGGAAATTCGAGGAGCTGCATGTCGGGTTTGACAGGCAGCTTACGGTGCTCGTCGGCGACAACGGCTATGGAAAGTCCGCTGTGGTTGACGCTGCGGCGATTGCCCTGGGGACGTTCTTTATGCACATACCCCAAGCCAGCCAGCGCAGTATTCGCAACACTGACGCGCGGGTGGTGTCTCGTGCGGTCGGTAGCACCATTGAGCGTCGGCCGCAGTTTCCGGTCATCGTCCGTGCGGACGGCTGCGCCTATGGCCGGAGTCTTTCCTGGCAAAGGGAGCTGAGACGAGACACGGGACGAACCACCTGGGGGAATGCCCGGGAGATGGTCGAGCTGTCCGAGCGGGTCCATGAGTGTCTCTCATCTGGGGATATCCCGAGCGATCTGGGCGAGTGTGGTGAGGGCGGGGTGCTGCCCCTTCCGATCATCTCCTATTACGGAACGGGCCGTCTGTGGGCCCAGTCAAAAAATGAAGAGCCGCGTACGTCGCTCAGAGAGGCCGCATACGCCTCATCCCTTTCACCGCGAGCGGATGACGGTAGTCTCATGCGATGGTTGCGAAAGATGACCTACCAGCAGCTTCAAAAGGGCGAGCCCGTTCCCGAGCTGCAGGCAGTGCGCCGTGCCACTGAGGAATGTCTGAGACGCATCATCCAGGCAGATAACGTGCACGTCTTCTTTGATGTCCAAAGCAATGACCTCTGCGTCGAAATATATGGCGATACAGCGATCTCGCTCCCTCTCCACCAGCTGAGTGACGGGTATCGGACTACGCTCGGCATGGTGGCTGACATAGCGTACAGGATGGCCCAGCTGAATCCCCATTACGGCAGCGACGCCATCGAGAGGACACACGGCGTGGTGCTCATAGATGAGGTCGACCTGCACCTCTACCCAAAGTGGCAAGCGAGGATACTAGGTGACCTGACGGGCATCTTCCCAGGGGTGCAGTTCATCGTGACAACGCACTCACCTGCGGTGATAGCGTCTGTCAAAAGAGAGAAGCTGCGGAGTTTCACAGAGGGGGGAGTCGTAGTGATTCCCGGAAACCAGACCTATGGCCGCGATGTGTCCTCGATGTCCCACTCAAGGTCGATCCCCTGAACCCCGGGTCGATCGCGCAGGTCAGATATAGGAATGACGGGACAGTCTGGTCCGAGGATTCTGGCATCAACCGGGATCTCGACAAGCTTCTGAACCTAAACAGCGGGGCGTTCAGTCTCAAGGAGAATCGAAGACGTGCCCTTGTGAGTCTCCAGAAGAAGATCGAAGGCCACTGCCGTGCCCATGGCCCTCAATCGAAGCGCAACTGGTGTGCCAAGATGTACGGACGCATCAGCAACGCCACAACAAAGTCCGAATATGTGGCTCTTCGGGGGTTAGTGTGGGTTGACGCCTCGGCGAATCGCGTCGCAGCGGCGTACACAAGTGCCCCACTCTGCAACCGGCGACTCACGTAAAGACGCACTCTGGGGGTCTCACGCTCACGCAAAGACGCACTCTGCATGTGGGCGGTCGCGCAGAATGCGCCTTTCCGTGAGGGCCCGCGCGCAGAATGCGCTTTTACGTGAGTCGCCGGTTGCAGAATGCGCTTTTCCGTAGAGTGCGCTTTTCCTCACCTGGGCAAACGTCGACCCACCTCACGCAAAAGCGCATTCTGGGCCCGACCCCTCACGCAAAAGCGCATTCTGCCCGACGGCCTCTCACGGAAAAGCGCATTCTGGACTCGACCCCTCACGCAAAAGCGCACTCTGCAGACCATGATGCCGTCGAATTCTCGTTGAAGGCGGCGGAATTAATGGATTCTCAATGGAGATTAATCTATGAGAAAGCTGAATCAAGCGCACAATACAGTCCTCCCAGCGCACGTCTGCACGCCAGACTTGCGCTTGTCTGTATCGACGGCGGGCAACGTGGCAGGCAGAGGCAAACAGCTGTCATAGGCAGCGCACAAGGTGGTTCAGATCTCCTCGTTTTTCGTCATGAGAACACTCATCTTTCATTCAGGTGTATGCCTTTGGAAACTCCGAATCAGCTCGTGCATGAGGTATAGTCGCTCCACGCGTCATGGCGCAAGGATACGAGATGGGGGACGGCATGTCGACAGCTCGGTTGGATGACAGCATTAAAGCCCAGCTTGATGAGGCGGAGCGGACGATGCGTTGTCTTGCGCCCGCAGGCGATGGGTTTCAGGCTCGCCTTGCGCGCCTTGCGCGACAGGGTGCGTTGGCGCGTCCGTATCCGGGGGTCTACGCGCGCCCATCCTATTGGAATGCGCTTGAGCCCAAGGCGCAATGCCTTCATGTAGCTCGAACTTTGTCAGGTGCTCACCCTAGCTGGGTCTTTTGTGCTACGACCGCAGCTGTGGTTCACGGTATGGCTATGTCATATAGGTATATTAAGGTACCGCATATCTCCGTACCTGGCAAAAGGCGCGGTCAGACGCGTTGGGCCGTATGGCATCACCTGCGTGATGACGATGATGCCACAATTCGTTTGAATGGGGTCCGCGTCACGTCGTTCGAGAGAACGGCGTTCGATTGCCTGCGTTTTCTTTCTTTTGATCAAGCCTTGGCCGTGGCCGATTCGGCTTTGCGTATCAGGAACGCTGATATTCCGTGGCTGATGCATTCAGTTTGTGGGTACTGGCCGGGGTATCTAAACGCCCAGCATGCTCGTCGAGTAGTGCATCACGCAAATGGCTTGGCAGAGAATGGCGGAGAGTCCATGGCGCGCGCGGCAATGATTGAGCTCGGATACATGTTGCCAGAGCTACAGGCAGTCGTCCCCAATCCCCTTGATGGGGGAACATATCGGCTCGACTTTCTGTGGAGACTGGCAGATGGACGTGTAGTGGCTGGTGAGTACGATGGGAGAGGCAAGTATCTGAACGGACATGATGGCGTGCTGTGCGAAGGAGACGAAGCGTTGCGAGGCGCTGTTGACAAGATGGCCAAAGAACGTCTACGCGAATCAAGGCTCACGCTCGCGATGGGAGTGATGCGCTTTTCTCCCAAGCAGTTGCGCAGTCGACCGTACTTCTGCCAACTCATGGATTCATTTGGCATCCCAAGGGTGAGGGAGCCTCAGGAGATCGAGGCACGCGCGCGGATTCCTCGCTGGACGCTGTAGAGCCTCGTGCGACGCGCGTTTCTCTCCATGAGGCGGCTTGCGATCAAAATGCACTTTTCCGTACGGCACGGGATGCAGAATGCGCCTTTCCGTAGAGTGCGTCTTTCCTTACCTGGGCAAACGTCGGTTCGCCTCACGGAAAAGCGCATTCTGGCTCCGACCCCTCACGCAAAAGCGCACTCTGACCCACATGTGCTACCAGCGACTCGATCGGCATACCTGCCAACGCCCCACGTATGCCGCCAACGCTCCGGCAAGCACCGTATCGCCCAGATGCGCAGCTCTCATTTCATGTGACGCGAATCCTTCGAACTAATCCCCCGAAACCAAACCCGACGTAAAAGGGCTACACTAGCCAAGCTATGGCTCTGACTCTTGACGCTGGCGTGGACTGCGGCCAGTGAAGGACCGGTGATACCCGTGAGTTCGTCTGCCCCATCGTCCGTCCCCACTACAGGGACTTCCGCCCCGGAGACCCGTGTGATCCTTGCGCTCGACACTTCCACTGACATGCTGGCCTGCGCCGTCGCCCGTGTTACCACAGCCAGTGCGCAAGATAACGCTGCGACTACAGCCATAGACGTCCTGGCCACAGGCGATCACCTCTGCCGTCGCCGGGCTAACGTTGAGCTGACAGCGACCGCGCTGGAGACGCTCGCGAAAGCAAAGCTTGCGATGGCGGATGTCGATCAGGTGCTGGTGGGTCGCGGCCCGGGGTCCTTCACAGGCGTGCGCATAGGTATCGCGACGGCAAAGGGCCTTGCGTGCGGGCTCGCCACGACGCTTCTTGGGGCGTCGACTCTCGACGCCGTCGCTTGGACCGCCTGGCAGGCAGGGCGGCGTGGCAGGCTTGCCGTAGTGGGAGATGCGATGCGCAAAGAGGTCTATCCAGGCGTTTACCTGCTGGATGAGAGGGGCGCTCATAGGACTTTCGAGGTCGAGTGCGTGCGTACGGTGAACGCCGCAATAGACGAGCTCAAGGCTTGCTCGGACGCGGAGCAGCTTGTCCTCTCGGGAGACGGTCTCAAGAAATACCGCACTGCGTTTGAGGGAGCGGGCCTCACGCGAATGCTGGACGAGAGCCTCTGGCATCCCACGGGAGAGGGGCTGATACGTGCGTCCCAAGCGCCCGACTTCAGGCCCGCCCTCGGCGACGGGGACCCCGCGCTCGTGCTACCTGTGTATACGCGGCTTTCGGATGCGGAGGAGGGCGAGCGCGCTCGCCTCGGACTCAAGGCAAGCCCGTCTGTCAGGGTTACGGGCGTGGACGAGGCGCTTGCTGGTCGCCATCTGCAGCTGCGTCCCATGTTGCCCGCAGACCTCGACGCTGTTGTCGCCCTCGATGCCGCGACATACGAGGGAAGCGCCCACACCCCCTGGACCCGTACGATGTTCGCATCCGAACTCACCCAGCCGCGGCGCAGCTGGTGGGTGGCGCACGACCAGGGAAGGGTCATCGGCTTCGCGGGTGGCCGGCTCGCGGGGGCGGACTTCGAGGTTCTGGATGTCGTCGTGTCCGCCGATCATCGGCGCCGGCACGTTGCGTCTCGTCTTGTCGCCCGCATCGCCTACGATGGCCAGGCCTTTGGTGCCTCCACCATCTCGCTTGAGGTCGACGAGCATAACGCCGCAGGTCAGGCCCTATACGGCTCACTCGGTTTTGTCAAGGTGGGAGAAAGGCCCGGTTACTTTGGCCCAGATGCCAAAGGCAAGTCCCACACCGCGCTCATCCTGCAGGCAAAGCTGCCACTTCAGGCTGACGCCAAACTCATGGCGCAGTTGTCCGAGCTCTCAGCCTCGATTCGCCCATGGCCTATAGTGCCGGCCCCTCGTAACGCCGCCTCGCGGCAGAAGATCGAGGCTGCCGGTGACCTGGTGCTCGCCATAGAGTCATCCTGCGACGAGACCGCGATGGCCGTCATCGACTCGCGGGGTACCATCTGTGCGAACATAGTCGCTACCTCGGTTGACTTCCATGCGCGCTTTGGTGGCGTCGTACCCGAGATTGCGTCCCGCAAGCACGTCGAGGCCATCGTCGGCGTCTTCGAGGAGGTTATGGCCCAGGCAGGACGACACTTTGGCTGCGACACGCTGGCGGCCTCTGACCTCTCGTGCGTGGGCGTCACCGCAGGTCCGGGTCTCGTTGGTGCGCTTGTCGTGGGCGTCGCCTTTGCCAAGGGACTCTGTGCGGCCACAGGCTTGCCGTTTACAGCGGTCAACCACCTTGAAGGCCACCTGCTCGCCAATCTCTTCGAGACACCCGACCTCAGGCCGCCCTTCGTGGCGAGCCTGGTCTCTGGTGGCAACACGATGCTTGTGCATGTGCGCGCCTGGGGCGACTACCAGATCCTTGGCGCCACCATCGACGACGCGGTGGGCGAGGCCTTTGACAAGGTTGCCAAGGCGCTGGGCCTCGGCTACCCCGGAGGTCCCGTGATCAGCAGGCTCGCGGCGCGGGGCAACAGGAAGGCTATTCACTTCCCCCGTGCGATGATGCACAGTAACGACTACCGCTTTTCCCTGAGTGGACTCAAGACAGCGGTCATCACCTACATAGAGGGTGAGGGCAGGGCTGGCCGCGCCATCAACCTGCCTGATCTTGCGGCTTCCTTCGAGGCGGCGGTCATTGACGTGCAGGTTGCGAAGGCTGTCGCCGCTGTAGAGGAGACGGGCGTCTCTGACTTTTGCATCGGCGGGGGAGTTGCCGCAAACCCAGAGCTCAGAGCCGAATACAAGAGGGAGTTCGGGCGGCGAGGCGTACGCGTGACCGTGCCTCCCATGGTTGTCTGCGGGGACAACGCCGCCATGATGGCCTTGGCGACCCTACGCAACTGGAGGGCGGGCGTGCTCTCTTCGCTCACCCAGGACGCAGAGCCTAACGCCAAGCTTGGCTGCTGGTCGTCAAGCGAACCACCCGTTATCGGTCCCGGTTGGCCCGAGAAGCCCTCGTGACAGGGGAGGGCGTGTCGGTATTTAGATGGTATTGCACGCTACGCTTCAGGTGCCGGTCCGTGGTATCCCGCATCGATGGCAGCAGCTGCCTGCCGCCATCGATGCTCCCTCGCTTCTCCTGTTTGTCTGACCCTACTGTTGCCTAGCCATAACATCGAGGCCCTTCTTAACCTCTGTGCGCCATTCCTTGAAGGATGTGCAGGTCTTCAGCGGCTGTGTATTCTCATTATCGGAATCCTTTGAGTTATACGTAGTAACTATGTACTTCTGAGCACCATTTACGTTGATACCGCACCAATACACTAAATCCGCGCTGCCGTCTGTAAGTCTGAGTGCGATGGAATCGGTGCCGTTGCAACGAGGTCCAGATGCCTCGATCTGATCGAGGACCTTATTCACTGAGTCAGTCATTTCTTTTATGGAGCCTGCATCTCTTGTTGACTTGTCAGACTGATGCTGAGGATCTTGATTTTCGTACTTTATGCTATTGTAGATTTGGTACTTTGGTCCTGTACCCGGAACATTTTGTATCAGGAATACAGTGTTCGCTTCTGCACGAGGCTCTGATTGGCGAATTATCGTTGGACCTCCATTCCAATGTGCGTGAGTAGCCGACCCGATGTAGAGGTATCCAAAAACAGCTATAAGAATGACTATCAAGAAGATAATTAGTTTTCTTCCGTCGATGGTGATCATGCCTGCTTTCCTTTCCTCCCGAGATTCACCACGTTCTTAAACCGAAAATCTAGAGCGCGGAAAGCATCTTCTTGGAGCAACGTCCATACAGGTCAATCCAATATTGGGCCGTATCGGTATTCCAAGACCCTTTGCTGTTGTTCATGTCGTTTACTCGTTCGGTCATCTCGAGTTCCTGCTGCATGAGGTCGCTGTAATCCGAGATCATTTCAGCCTGATCTGATGCACTAGCTGACTTGTATTTCTTCATGAATTCGACGTACCGATCAACGAAGGCCTCATATTCCTCCCCAAATGCCTTAACGTCTGGATCGACCTTGTCGATATCGTATAGCTTCCCGTCCTTGTTAGGTTTTGTGTTGTTTTGCTTGGGGCTCTGCGGCGTACTATTTTGCGTGTTGGTTTGGGTGCTCGTAGGTGGATTGGCAGGTTTACTTGTGGGTGCACTTGTGGTATTAGAAGACAGCGTGTTTTGTGAGGTTGTTTGAGATGGGGTGTTAGTGGAGCTTCCCCCATAAAGATCGCTCAGCTTAGATGGGCGATTGCCACAGCCGGTGAGCGAACATAGCAGGGTGACTGTTGCAAGTGTTGCGATGAGTCTCTTCTCCACGTTATTCTCCTTATAAGATTTGAGCCATCTTTTAAACGCATATCTATTATCTGAAAAATAAAATGAGAGAGAGAGAGAGAGCTATTTCTATGAGCGGTTTGAATTCCTAGGTAAATGGAAAGACTACGTAGAATATCTACTATATTAACACCTTATATTCATTTCTGACAAAGGTGTTTGATAGATGAGTCTAGATCTGCGATACAAATTGCAGCTGAAAACTGCGAGGAGCTAAAGGATCTTGTCGTGCGAACCGGTTCGAACGAGAACCAATACAAGCTCATCGTAGTCGACGCGGTACGTTAGCAGCCAGTTCCGCTCTATGTGAAGCTCTCTGTAGCCTAACCAGTTTCCCTTGAGCTCGTGATCGCGTAGTCTCCGCAGCTCGTCTCTGCTATCTTTGAAGATGGCGCTGACGGCAGACCTCAACTTGTCTAAGGGAAAGTGCTTCTTCTTGAGGCGCTTCACATCACGTTCGAACTGCGGAAGAACCCTGATGCTCTTAAGCATCGAGGTAGTCCATCATGTCGTCAACCGTGGCGAATGTGTGCCCCTCTCCCATACGATCCTCGCGCCTGGCATTAATGTCCTCTGGGCTTTCTGCGGTCGGTTTAAAGGGCATGCCATGGTCCACGACAGACTGACGCAGAAACATGTTGACAGCGGTGGTGAGGTCAAGCCCCATGCTCTCATACAGTCTGCGTGCCTGCTCCTTGAGCGCGCTGTCAGTGCGGATGCTCAGGCGTGCCTCTGACATATCGACCCCCTCGTTTTGCGGTCTATCTGCCCTCACGGAGGGACAGATCAAGATCAAAGTACTCTTGGTATACCCAGCGGGAATATATAATACACCCATTGGGTGTACACATCTATGCCGTGATGTCGCATGACGTTAGGCCCATGATCGGGCATACATGTCTGTTACTATGGCCGGGCACTCTGGGCACGGATACCATTTCTATATCAGATCGCGCTTTAATCTCGACGCATGGCATGAAAAGCAGAGCTTCTTGGTGCATGCTTGTCTTGCTTGGGGAATTGGGTTTCTACTGCGGATGGTTCTGAAGGGATGTCACGACTTCCTGCCTTCGTCCTGCGTGGTGAGCGGCGCTGTGAGAACCGCTGCTTTGGGGCAGGGTCCCAACGGCCAGAGTGCGTCTCTCCGTCATATCAAGCTCCAAAATGCGTCTTTTCGTAAAATGCGCTTTTCCTCACCTGGGCAAACGTCGAGCTACCTCACGGAAAAGCGCATTCTGCATAGACACCCTCACGGAAAAGCGCATTCTGCCCTGCCGTCTCACGGAAAGGCGCAGTCTGCAGCCCGCAGGTTGGCCAGAGTGCGTCTTTCCGTGAGGTCAGACTCCAAGCCGAGATCTGCGGGCCCTAGCGCAACCCGCCCCGCAGCTTGGCGGGGGGTTGCTCGAGCGCATTTGCCCAGTTGAGCCA
>ERZ772940.913-NODE-913-length-11209-cov-12.5086_pt1 | contig 11209 bp, 12 predicted proteins | sample MGYA00511682_ERZ772940 | MGnify/ENA primary metagenome ERZ772940 (study PRJEB29015, sample SAMEA2737922) | human oral metagenome | biome: human oral; feature: human-associated habitat; material: dental | place: China | collected 2031 ... | reverse complement strand
AGCAACGGCATCAAAACCGTTGCTTTTTCGTTGGCTGAGGGATAGTTTTGTCCCAGGCTCGTCGTTCTATAATCTATAGTTGTATTCATCATCTGACATGGCTTTTACAGTACCCAAGAGATAACCATTACCGATTTGCGAGAGTAAAAAGTGTCAAGTGGATCTTTTTAGCTTTTTTACTCTTTTCATAGTTTTAGTAAGTTAGACCATCCAAATTTTTCTTTAAAGCGTGAAAGCTTGATTTAGCTGAGTTTATGTGTAACTTTGTAGCTGACTGTCATACCGAGTTTGAAACTGGAGGTTATGAACTAGATGTTACTATTCCGGATGAACAAATCTTCTATACATTTGATAGGGTCTAGTTTGAGAGAGTGTTCGACAATCTCTTTGCTACCTTTTTCAAGCATAATCCACCGAAGTCCATTCTTTACCTCAAGCTTAAGTGTCAGCCTGATGCTATCTTGGTTACAGTCGCTGACAATGGGTCTGGTATTACTAGTGAGGATGCAGAGTGACTTTTCCATCTATCAAGGTGTTAATGCTAGCCATCTCAGCCTATATTGATTATTACAACAACAAATGTATTAAATTAAAACTAAAAGGACTGAGTCCTGTGCAATACAGAACGCAATCCTTCACTTAAATATTATGTCCAACTTTGGGTCACTACACTTTTAGGTGCTTTTCCTTTGCGCTTTTCTCCGCTTACCTGTTCATTTTGACCGCTTGGCTGAATTTGGCCCAAGGGTCTCTTTCTATTTGCTAAGATTAGGTCAGTAAAAGGAAAGGAATTTTACCTATGCTAATTGAGACAAAAAATTTAACAAAGTTATACGGTAAAAAGATGGTGCTGGAGAATCTGAATATTCAGGTAAAGAAAGGCCAACTTTTAGCCTATATCGGAACCAACGGGGCTGGAAAATCGACAACCATCAAGATTTTGACAGGTCTCTTATCAGCCAGTTCTGGTCAGGTCAATTTAGCGCCGGGCCTCAAGATTGGAATGGTTTTTCAAGATAGTGTATTGGATGAGGAATTAACAGTTCAAGCCAATCTGGAGAGCCGAGCAGGTCTCTATCATCATCAGGATTCAGCTTGGCTGAAAGATTTGATTAAGATGTTGGCTATTGAGGATATTCTTAAACAGGAGTACGGCACCCTATCGGGAGGTCAACGGCGTCGGGTGGACATTGCCAGAGCTCTACTAACCAAACCGGACTTGCTTTTCCTCGATGAACCGACAACGGGGTTGGATATTCAAAGTCGCCGGTCTATCTGGGCTCTCTTACGCCGATTGCAAAAGGAAGAAGGCCTGACCATCTTTTTGACCACCCACTATCTGGAGGAGGCCGAAAATGCTGATATGGCCTATATTATTGACCACGGTCGAGTTCTGGCTCAGGGTTCCGCAGAGAAATTGAAGACTGACTATGCTAAAAATCGCCTTCTGATTAAGACTGATAACAAGCAAGCGTGGTCAGACCAAACCTATCAAGAGCGAGAAGCTGGCTGGCTGGCTATTGAGGACTTGAGCCCGCAGCAAGCCCTGTCAGTTTTGGCAAGTCATCAAGATTATATTCTTGACTTTGATTTCCAAAAGGGTGACATCAATGCTGTCTTTATGGCAGTAGCAGGTACTGTATTTAAAGACTAAGAAGGAGTTTAGTGATGTTTACGATGGCAAAAAGAAATTTACGACTTTATTTTCATAACAAGGCAACAGTCTTCTTCTCTTTAATGGGAGCCTGGATTGCCTTTGGCCTCTATCTGATTTTCTTGCAAAAAAATATGCAGGATGCCTGGTCAGGTACCAGCCATCCAGAGAAAATGCTGGATCAATGGATTATGGGAGGAACTCTAGCGGTGGCTTCAATTACCACAGTTTGGACCGGCATTGTTCGTCTGGTCAGAGATCGTGAGAGTCATAAATTGGATGACTTTCTTTTGACGGATACCTCGCTTTTCCAGTTGAATCTTGGTTATGTCATCTCCAGCGCAGTCATTGGAGTGATTATGCAGGTGCTGGTCTATCTGATTATGGCCCTCTATTTTAGCTGGCAGGACAGCCTGGCTTTTATCTCTTTGGAACAAGGTCTGAAATTACTTGGCCTCATGATTGCAAGTAGTCTCATGAGTACTATTATTGGCTTGGTGGTCGTGCAGTTTATTAAGGCATTAGAAGTAGCTGAGCGTCTTAGTGTAATTATTGGGACGGCTTCTGGCTTCTTGGTAGGTGTCTATGTCCCGATTGGAACCATGCCAGACTTTGCTCAAAAACTTATGAAGGCTACTCCTTGGGCCTATGTAGCCTCTGCCTATCGCCAGATCTTGATTGGTGATCAGGTTGTTGATTGGCATCGACCAGGGATTAGTGTTCAAGAATACTTAGGCATTGGTCTTAAATGGAAAGAATTAACCAGCCTCAAGCAAGAATTTTTGGTAGTAGGTCTTAGCCTGTTGGCTGGTCTCTTGCTTCTTGGGTTGAGTGTACTTGCCAGAAAGTCCAAGCGGGTTTAAGGGATATATTCCGTGCCAAAGAAGGAAAGGAGTTAAGAAAGGTTGAGGTAATGTTGGTAATTAGTTTTGCGTTGACAGGAATTATTTGTAACCTAGCTTATTATTTATTGGCTGTCTTATCTATTAAAAACGATAACTTGCAAGAATAAGTGCAACTTGTGTTACAACTCATTTCTAAGTACTGCAAATGCTGTTTTGTCACCTAAACATTTACGTGGTCGATGATTGATGACCCTAAAGCCTCTGCTCAGGTTCGATCGTTAATGGCCACTAGATCTGTCTTCTTAGGAAATTATTTCTTCAGTAAGCCATTGGCATTTTCCTTGCTTTCTCTTTGCCAAGAAGAATAAGCATCTGCAAAGTAAAAATCACTACCCAATGGCCGACGGTTTTCCTTGTTCTGACTCCTTTTGGATGCTTAGAAATTAGGGCCCCAATAATGAATTTTCCTCGTTTTTCCTGAAATTGACGACTTTTATCCTTGCGTCTGAGGAAAGCTAATTCATAGTCAATCAAACCTTTATAAAGCCAGTTGTAGATGGTCTAAAAGCAAAACATAGGCTTGTTCTCAAGCTGATAGCGACCGTAGATTTGTTCTGGGGACCAGGAAGACTTCAAACAGTCTTCAATTTCAGTTCTGGATGACAAGTTGAATTTCTCCTTTTAGACTGAGCTAGTTGGTCATAGTGTGTCTGTGCGGCTTCGGCTGAATAGTCCCCTTCACAGCACTTTATTTCTCTCGAAAGCGTTGATTTGTGAATCCCAAGCTTTTCAGAAATCTGATTCAAGTTCAGACCTAATTCTAGGTAAGCCTCTATCTTTATTCGCTCAGTTAAGGTAAGATGACGGTAGCTCATAGATTTTCCTCGTGTACTGACTAGTGTGGTTACTTACAGTTTACACGAGAATAACTTCTATGAGTTTTTGTTGTATTTTATTTTGCAATTTATAATCCAATTTTCTTGTCCCAAAAATTGACTTTTTGTCCCAAAATTGATATACTATAGAAAAAAGGAGGAGAAGGGTCATGAAAAAATCGGATGTATTAGATTTGATAAAATATCATTTTGAAAATAAAGAAACAGAGTTTAGGAATCAGGCAATCTCTATTGCACGTGATTTTGATCAAAGCGGAGATAGCCAACTTTCTCAATATATAATGGGGTTAATGTCGCAATCAGATCGCTTTGTTCCTCAAGATTTTCAAATTGGAAGTTATTTGGTTCCTCAGAAAGTAGATACAACTACTTTACCATTTCCTATGCATATAATGAGTGATCTTAAAGGAATTATAAATGCAGTAAATCATAATTTAGGGATTCATAAATTTTTATTTGTGGGCTCACCAGGAACTGGGAAAACAGAAAGTGTAAAGCAAATCTCTAGATTATTAAATCGTGAGTTATTATTGGTTGATTTTAGTGAATTAGTGGATAGTAAATTGGGGCAAACTGCTAAAAATTTAGTTAGTGTCTTTAAAGAGATTAACCAATTACCTTTTAAGCAAAACTATGTCATTTTGTTTGATGAAATTGATGCTATTGCTCTAGATCGAATTAACCAAAATGATCTTCGAGAGATGGGAAGAGTCACTTCGACATTTTTAAAAGCTTTAGACAATTTAGATCCAGAAGTGGTGATTATCGCAACGACTAATCTTTATAGCGAATTAGATAAAGCGTTGGTACGTAGATTTGATGCAACAATTGATTTTGATAGATATTCAGATGAAGACAAAGTAGAAATTTCAGAATTTATATTAAATGATTATTTAAAACAATTTAAGAATGTTACAAAAGATATACGCCTATTTAGAAAAATTATTCGTTATTCAAAAAATCTTCCAAATCCTGGAGATCTAAAAAATTATATTCGGACATCCTTAGCTTTTAGTGATCCGAAAGATCCTGATGATTATTTAAAACGTCTTTTTAAAAATTTAAATAATGGAAAAATTCCAAGCATTAAAAAATTATCCGATATGGGATTCACTGTTAGAGAAATCGAAATTCTAACAGGGACATCAAAAAGTAGTGTATCAAGAGAGTTAAAGGAGGAAGCGAATGAATAACATTCTAACACTAAGAGGAAATCGCTTTGCACCAAGAAAACGTAAGGTAGGTATGGGTCCTATTACTATTCCTAAGAATTCAGTTGTTTCTCTAGCAAAATTAAAACAAATCCATCAATCTTTATTAACTGTTCAGGAATTTTGGCAGGATAAAAAAATAATTGATGGAGTTTTAATCACGGTCTACTATAATCGTATCGTAGCAAAAAGCAATAGAATCGGAGGATATTTATTGGGCGATAGAGGGTTAGTACCAAATGAAACGATCGTCGGAGCAAAATTTAATGATGAAAAATCCAAGCATATTGTTACACACTATATTACTAGGAAGAACCTAAGTAAAACTATTCGTCTTTCAGAACAGGTAACCAATTTATTTGAACGCTCATTTCAGAATAGCACACTAGACTCTGCTGCATTTAAGAATCCTAATACATTTGATAAATTGGATGTTAGCCATTATGATTTTTCGAAGACAACTTTTAAACAATATCTAAGAGATAGCTGTTTTATAGATCATTTCGGAGTTGAAGAAATAGCACAGCAGGACTTGAAAAGTTCGATTGTGACTTTCTTTGATACGAATAAAGATATCCAAGATGTTTTAAAAGGTGTTGGTATTGATCTGTCTAAAGCAAATATGTTAGACGAAACAACTGTATTGTTAGATGAACGTCATGTCGAGCTAGTATTAGCAAATATCCCTTACCTAGTTTCTATGGCTGTTGAGGATTTTGCAAGTTTATCGCCAGATGATTTTCATACTGTTTCAAATCAAGTAGACACAGTGATTCCGCAACCGATTAATGAGCCTGTTGTCGGAGTAATTGATACATTATTTGAAAAAGAAGTCTACTTTGGTGAATGGGTAGAATATCACGATTTAATATCAAGTGATATTAGAAAAGAAACAGCAGATTATCAGCACGGGACAGCCGTTAGCTCTCTTATTGTAGACGCTCCAAACCTCAATCCTCATTTGGCTGATGGCTGTGGCAGATTTCAGGTTAGACATTTTGGTGTTGCCTTGCATAGTGGGTTCAACTCTTTTGCAATTATCAAACAGATAAAATCAATTGTCTCTCAAAATCCAGATATTAAAGTTTGGAATTTATCTCTTGGTTCCAATGAAGAAGTAAGAGAAAATTTTATATCTGCAGAAGCAGCTACTTTAGACGAGATTCAATTTGAATACGATATTATTTTTGTAATTGCAGGTACCAATGCAAGAGTGGATAATGATAGGCGAAAAAAGATTGGTGCACCTGCAGATTCTTTAAACTCTCTGATTGTCAACTCGGTTGATTTTGATAATCAACCAGCATCCTATTCCCGTGAAGGAGTGGTGTTATCTTTTTTTGTTAAACCAGATATTGCTTATTATGGTGGCGGTAAGGGTCGTTATCTCAATGTTTGTGAACCCTTTGGCTTAGGACAAGTATCGGGAACGAGTTTTGCTGCGCCACTGGTTACTAGAAAGTTAGCCTATCTAATTTATATCATGGGACTCAGTCGTGAAGAAGCCAAAGCTTTGCTAGTTGATTCAGCCATTGGGTGGAATGATATTAAAACGTTTGAGGAAATGTCTTTGATAGGAAATGGTATTGTACCTATAAGAATTGAAGATATACTTAACACACCTGACGATGAAATTAAATTCATCGTGTCAGATATTTCTGAAGAATATGAGTCTTATAACTATCAATTTCCTGTTCCCATTGCCAAAGGAAAGTATCCCTATGTTGCTAAGGCAACGCTTTGCTATTTCCCAAACTGTAGCCGTAATCAGGGAGTAGATTATACAAATACAGAATTAAATTTAGTATTCGGGCGGTTAAAAAAAGATGGGATAGAGCCAATTAATAAGGATAGGCAGCACTTTGAGGATGCTCCGGGGTATGTAAAAGAACAAGACGCTCGGAGACTATTTCGTAAATGGGATAATATCAAGCATATTGGAGAAAGCTTTACCTCTCGAAAGAAGCCTAAAAATATTTTTAATGAGGACAATCCTGTGTGGGGAATGAGCGTAAAAACGATTGAGCGTTTACAAAAGCGTGATGGAAAAGGAGTGCGTTTCGGAATCGTTGTTACGCTCAAAGAACTAAATGGAGTCAATCGTATTGATGAGTTTGTCAATCAAGCATCCCTCAGAGGCTGGTTAGTCAATCAACTACAAGTTGAAAATCAAGTGGAACTCTATAATAAATTAACAGAGGAGATTGAGTTTGATTGATATAGGGGAAGTGTTGGTACAATAGTAGGGAGGTGGAACAATAAAAACTAATAATTTTAACCATAGGTTACTGTAAAGGAGATTATTATAAGATGACGGAAACTAAGATTGATTTAATAAAAATTATTTTTTCTGGTTCTTCAACACCATTATTCAAAAGTTCAGAATTAGAATTAAAAAGTAAAAATTTTATATTCGCTAGAAATGGTTCAGGGAAGTCCACACTAAGTAGTGCTATTGAAGCACAGAAATCTGTGGAGTTCGATATTCACGTTTTTAAGGGATTCGAAGATTTAATTGGAGAAAATGAAAAATTTAGATGCTTTTTCACTGGCTGTGAATGCTGGAGAAAATGAGAAAGAGATAAAAAGATTAGAAAACGAGCGTGAATTAAAGGAACAAGAATATCAGCTGATTGTAAAAGAGTTGATTGAACCTACTGATATTACTCAAGAGAATATTTTTTCTAAGAAGGAAAAAGCTAAAAAAGATTTTAATGAGCAAGAGACTAAAATTGATAACTTTTATAGAAAGTCCGCTAAGCAACTATCTGAATTTAATAATCCACAGCTCGTTTTGAATGCACGTAAGTATAATAAAAATAATTTTAAAAGCGAAATTAAAGAAGCAAAGGAATTACAGAAAATTGAAATTAAAGAGCTTACGGATGTTCTTGGTGAAAAAACAAGGACTATACAAGAAATCCCTTCAAGTAAAATTAATTTTGAAAAATATGTAGAAGCTGTTAATGAAATTTTGACAAGCAAAGTAAAAGAACGAGTCAAAATCAACAGATTGGATTCTGAGGTCAAACGAAACTTTGCCCAAGAAGGACTTAAGATCCATTCGGTTGGCGAGGTATGCGCTTTTTGTGGCAATATAGTTACCAAAGAAACATTTGAGGAGTTGGAATCATACTTTTCAGCAGATGAGGTAAAAGAATTAAAATCTAGAATATCTAAAGGGAAGGAGAATATCTCTAGCTTAATAGAGTCGCAAGTGGGTTTAAATATAAAGCCGGAAGACTTTTATCCACACTTAAAAGATGAAGCATCTAATAAAATTGAAAATATCAATCTTCAAAAGAAAGAATACAAGGAGTTTCTTGAGAGATTATTTAAAGAGTTAGATAATAAGGAAAAAAATCTTTTTGATGTAAGTCCACAGATAACTATGGACGTTCCTGATGAAATTTCTTATGAAACTTTAAATGAGTTAATTCAACAAAATAATGAGTTCTCTAATGATTTGAAAAATCAAAAGACAGAGGCTAGAAATAAACTAAGGTTTCATGAAATTAAAATTCTCTGTGATAAATTCCAATTTGATATTGAAAAGACGAAATTGGAAACTTACGAGAAATATTTTAATGGCAGACAGAGAGAATTTGAAGAAGAAAGAGAAAGACAAAAATTGTGTAGAAAGGAAATTGGGGAATTAAGTCTAAAAATAGAGAGTTTAAAACCTAAAGCTGAGAAACAAGCGGTCGAACGTATCAATAGAAAATTACGCTTGAGAGTACAGTGGGAATTGGATTTTTGTGAAGGAGAGAATTCGGGATATTATAGAATCAAACAAGGTAACACTATAAGGAGTGTAAAAAAATTATCAACGGGTGAGAAAAACATCATTGCTTTCTTCTACTTTATAGAAAAGTTAGAAGAAGTAACTGAAAATCAATCTAGGAAACCAAAGTTGATAGTTTTTGATGACCCAATGAGTTCTAATGATGATACGATGCAGTATTTAATTATTACTCAACTTCAAAACCTTTATCAAAGCAAAGATAGAAATAAATTTGATATCAATGAAGATATCATGGTTATACTTACCCACAATGTCCATTTTTATTTGAATGTGCAACCACGTGGCAATTTTAAAGATGAAAGAGGTAGAACAAAATATGACAAAAATCACTTTTATAGAATTGAAAATGGTGAGTTTATTCATATTACTTCTGAAAAAGAAGACTTTAAAACTAGTTATGAAGCACTTTGGTTTGAACTAAAAGGTTTATATGAGAGTGATTTAAAAAATTCTATGCTTAATACAATGAGGCGTATCATAGAGACTTATATAAAATTTAACTCTCTGAACCAAGATAAGTTTTATCATGATAATAGTCAGTATTTGAAACTCTTTAATGTAAACTCTCATTCGATTGATGATTTATCAGCTGAAACATATAAAGAAACAAAGGAAGAAATGAGGGAGCTATTCTTCCAAATATTTGATGAAAATGGCTGTTCAGAACATTTTAGACATTATTGGGATTTTAAGAAAGATAGAATATAGGTAGAAGAGATGACAAAACAAAAAATTCCGAAAATTCGTTTTAAAGAATTTGATAATGAATGGGGAAAAAAGAAATTAAGCGATATTGCTAAAATGTACCAACCAGTGACTATCTCACAATCTGATTTGGTGCTAGTGGAATACCTGTATTTGGCGCGAATGGCTATATTGGGTATTATCATCAATCAAATCACGAAGTAGACCAAGTGACGATTTCGGCGAGAGGTGAAAATACGGGAACGCCAAGTTATGTGAAAGCTCCTGTTTAGATAACAGGAAATTCTATGGTAGTTGTAGTTAATGTAGATGAACATTCTAGTATAAATAAATTATTTTTATATTCTTCTTTAAAAAGTTATAGTTTAAAAAATATGTGACTGGAGGAGCGCAGCCACAATTAACAAGGGAAGTTTTAAATACGATTTCAAAAAAAATCCCTTTCCTCCCCGAAAATCCGCCATTGGTGCACTTTTTTCGACGCTGGATGACTTGCTTGCTACCTATAGGGCTTGCCAACTATCAGTCTTTCAAGTTAGCCGTGTTGTCCAAGATGTTTCCTAAGAATAGGCAAAACCTCCCTGAAATCCGCTTAGTTGGATTTCAGGGAGGTTGGAAAGAAAGAAGATTAAAAGACTTAGTTGAACAAGTAACTAGAAAAAACTCTGCTTTTGATTTGGATAATGTTTTAATTATATCTGCACAATATGAACTTATTAACCAAGAGGATTTTTTAATGATAACTTGCAAGAATAAGTACAACTTGTGTTACAACTCATTTCTAAGTACTTCAAACGCTGTTTTGTCACCTAAACATTTACGTGGTCGGTGATTAATAGCATCTAAAGCCTTTACTCAGGTTCGATCGTTAATGGCCACTAGATTTGTCTTCTTAGGAAATTATTTCTTCAGTAAGCCATTGGCATTTTCCTTGCTTTCTCTTTGCCAAGAAGAATAAGCATCCATAAAGTAAAAATCACTACCAAGTTTTTTCCGCTAGTGGATAACAGGCAAACTCTTTTTCTCTATTCTGACGTAAAGGTCTTTAGAAACTCTTTTAGGGAAAGTTTGCATAGCTCTTGCTATCCTTTGGTCCAATTGACAATTGCATAAGCTGGTCAAAAAGGTTAAGATAGAGAAAAACGAGGAGTTAGTCTATGCAGTACTACTTTGAAGAAAAGGAGAACCTGAAGTTAGACGAGGTGCAGGTTCTGGTTCAAAGTCAAAAAAAGACCAAGGAAGTTCAGGAAATACTAGATTATCTAGGAGCTTACGACCAGAGCGAGGTGACAGTCCTTCCCATCAAAACCAGTGATCGCATTGAAATGCTCAAGGTGGATGACTTGATTTATGCTGATGTTGAAGGCGATAGCCTAATTTTGGAGACTAGCAAGGGGCGCATTTTGACCAATGACCGCCTCTACAAATTTTCACAGCGGCTGAACAATCCCGATTTTGTCCAGGTATCCAAGCACGCCCTGCTCAATATCAACCATCTTGAAGCCCTTGAAGCCAGCTTTTCGGGCAATATGCTGGCTATCCTGACAGGCAAACGCAAACTGGATGTTAGTCGCCGCTATTTGGTGAATTTAGAAAAACGCCTGGGCTTGTAAGAGAAAGTGTGATTACTGTGAAAATAAATTTCAGAAAATTAGTTTGGTATTTCTTGATTGGCATTGGTTTTGGCAGTCTGAGTTTTGTGGCTACCTTGTGGTTGGAAGGAACACAAAGTCAGACGGTCCCGCAAATTACTAATGTTATCTGGGTTAGCGGTCTTATCGGTATTATTTCCATGATTTTTGAGTTAGAAAGGCCCCCTTTTTTCTTTCGACTGATTCTGCATTTTTTCCTAGTATATGCTCTTGTCTGCCTGATGAATAATTTGAACCATTATTACTGGCCGATTCTTTCTTTTGAGTTACTGGGAAATTTTATGGTTTCCTATCTCATTATTTGGACAATCGTTTACTTCTTTTTAACTCGACGCCTAGGAAGGATTAATCAAAGGTTGGCTGAAAAAAGAGAGAAACAGTAGACCTGTCAATCGAAAATGACTTTGTCCCGTCAAAATCAAGTTGATAGGAGAAAAAATC
>ERZ772940.909-NODE-909-length-11242-cov-2.82748_pt1 | contig 11242 bp, 9 predicted proteins | sample MGYA00511682_ERZ772940 | MGnify/ENA primary metagenome ERZ772940 (study PRJEB29015, sample SAMEA2737922) | human oral metagenome | biome: human oral; feature: human-associated habitat; material: dental | place: China | collected 2031 ... | reverse complement strand
ATAGGCCTGCCGCCTGTCCCCGCCGGACGGCACCGCGGAGATCCGGTACACATACTGCCCGTCTTTCGCATGTTTTACAGCGCCGTCGCTCTGGTCGTAATACGTACCGTCCCAGGTAGGCGGATAGTAATAGGAATACCTGCCTGCAGAAGGCCTGTAAATAGTCTTGATCTGGTTGGCAGACGAACTCAGTGTTGTAACAATATTGCCGCTGCTGTCAAGTATCTCGACTTTAACATCCCTGGTATTCCTCAGCATGTAGTACTGCATGCCAATACCGTTATACAGGGCGGAGGAGGAAGTGGAGAATGCAACAGCATCCGTATTTACCTTCCGGCTGCCCTGCGCATCAATATACAGCCCGCCGTAATACTGGTCCCCTGAATCCTGGTTGAGCATCAGCGGCACAGTGCCGTAATTGCCGGTTGCCGGGCTCGCTGTAATGCCGTTGATGACATCAACGATTTTCCCGTTGTTCCAGTCCCCGAAGAACCCCATATAGGGTATGTTCAGGCGCGTGCCGTCGTTCCCCCTGAAGTTCAGGAACCCTTCCACGAACTGCTGGGTGCTGAATGATTCCGGCAGAACCAGCTGGAATTCTACCTGAGCCGTCCCTCCGGCAGGGACATTGATAGTGCTCCCTGCCTTGATGGAAGCCCCGTCGATCTTTGTGTCATACAGCACGCCGGTAGCGGGGTCAGTTGCAGATGTATAGACAGCATTGGTGCTGTCGTTAGAATCTATGGTATATGCCATATCCTGGCCTGTCGGGTTCGTGAAAGTGAGCCTGAACGTTGTGGTCCTCCCATTGAAGCTTTTAAGCTCAACGGCAGGGTATCCGTTTTCCGAAACGACCGTTGATGGATTGTTCTCCAAAGCATCGATAGCTGCCTTGACGTCGATCATTCCGGCACCCTGGCGCCTTGGCGACACTATGGCGTTGCCATGGCCTGTGTCTTTGACCGGCTGCGCAGTATTCATTTCCACAGTTTTGAGCAGGTCTGTGATCTGGGTTCCTTTAAGCTTCTGATAGTAGGCATAGAACTCGTTATCCTTATTGTTCATCGCCTGTTTGAGGAGCGCCGGGGAACCTGCAACGAACGGGGAAGCCATTGATGTACCCGACATATTCGTGTACCCGTTATTATTCTGCGTAGACCAGATATTCCCGCCCGGAGCTGTGATATCAGGTTTGAAGGACAGGTCGGAAGCCGGGCCGTATGACGTGAATGTGGACATCCGGTCAGTAAGGTAGCTCTGGTTCGGCAGAGGCATCAGGGCGATCTTTACAGTAAGCGCCGTATCCTTATGCTGGTCCACCCAGTCAATAAGCTTGTGCCCGGTAACATTAGACAGGCCGAAAGCGGGGAAATCAGAGGACAGGGCAATACCTGTGAAGGGGGATGTGCTGCCTGTCTGGTTATTGACAATAACCACACCTGCTGCGCCCGCCTGCTGCGCATATTTCTGCTTGTCTGTAAAAGTCATGCTCCCGCGGTTGACAATAGCGATCTTGCCTTTTGCCTCAGCTGTGTAATCGCCCGGGTCGCCTGTACTGAGTTCGCCGTTGGCTTTCCGCACTACATAAAACTGTTTCTTGTTGAAACTGCCTGCAAAGCTGTCCGCTGAAAGCCTGACAGACTCGGGGCCGAGCTCGAAACCGTCAGCGTCTGAGAACGTTACCGCCTGGCTGATGACCTGCGAATTTTCGCCTGAAGCAACGGTGGTGGCGCCTCGTGATGCCCCCGGCGTACCTACTGTTTCAAGGTCGCTGAGTCCGTAGAAATCTTTGTTGACGCCTTCAGAGGCAGAAGCCGAGGTCCCTGAATTCCCCGCAGAAATTACTGCAGCAGTACCGGCTTCGTTGGCATTCTGCACTGCAGCCTGCTCAGGGTCCTGCAGCGTCTGGTCGCCTGAAGCGGCCCCCAGCGACATATTCAGCACATCAGCGCCGAGCTTCGAGGAATCTTCCACTGCAGCCACTATAGTGACCGTTCCCGTTGTGGACGACGTACTTGAATTGGAAAATACTTTCATTGCCAGGAGCTGCGCCTCAGGGGCAACGCCGGTCACAGAGCGCGCAGGGTCTGTGCCTGTGCCGTTCGCTCCGATGATGCCGGCCACGTGCATCCCATGCTGGCTGTCTTCGCTGTTGTCAGTGATTATGGTGTTATTATCAGCGTAATTGTAGCCGTAAGGGACTTTAGGAGTGAAGTATTTCCCGTGCTTTGCCTTGCTGATGAAATTGCTGACATCCGACCGGGTCAGTTTAACGTCCCGCTCATTGCTGAGCCTCATATCTTTATGGTTTGGGTCGATCCCGGTATCGATAACGGCAACAACGGTATGCTCGCCTTTATATTTGTAGCTTGACCACACTGCCTGCACATTTGCCATGGAATTGGCGTTAGCCTCGGAAGGATAATAGACTTTCGCAGGCGTAACGCTTTTCACGCCGGCGATCTGCCTGAGCCTGCCGATATCACTGGCTTTGGCTTTAGTTGTGAAACCGTTGAAAACATAGCCGTAGCTTCTGCCTGGGGCCTGCCCGGTCACCTGCTCGGCTGCTTTTTTAACGCTTGCCTGGGCGGCTATTACGGTATCGGTTTCCCGCTGGATCTCAGCGGTACTGGAATAGTCAGCACGCAGAGTGCCGTTTTTAGATGCCGGCGCTGCAGACATCTGGACTATTACATCAACGTAAACGTTATCCTGCTGCGTATGGCTGAGTTTGCTGTAACTGATGTTTTTTACGGCCAGCTGATCAGCGATCGCCTGTTCGGCAGTTACTGTATCCGTACCCGTACCGGTATCTGCCCTGTTTTCTGCGGTATAGGCCTGTGCCTTGCCGGCAGATGCCGGATCGGCTGCAGTGCCTGCACTGTTATGCGACTGCTGGTCTTTTGCTGCAGCGGCTGTCGGAGGCTTGCCCGGCTGGGCCGTTGGCGCAGATGCGGTATCCGCCAGGACTGTGCCGGACGGAAGCGCTGCGAAAACCCCGAAAGTAACAGCAGCAGCTAAAAGAAAAGTTACCCCTTTCTTTTTTGCTTGCATGATGCCCTCCAATTCTCGTATATTTAGATGGGTCACGGTTAAAAATACCGTGATATGGTTAGAGGTTATTGTACTCAGATCTGAGATTTTCCAAGGGAAAAGTATTCATTATCTGCCTAGTCTGTTTATAATGCAGGAATATTTTATAAATTTATACATAACATCCTTGGAAAATAAGGGATTAAGAAAGTTCTTACATCTGTCCACTATGTGGAACCCTGCATACGGGCGTGTGCCTACTAAAATAAGCCAGTACGAAGCAAAACAGCCTAGCTGTGGCTGATCCGCAACAGCACATATTATTTAATTTATCCATTGCTAATGCGCGAAGGAGAATAACGATGAAGAGGAAAACAGGAGTTCGGGCCCTGCTGGCAGGGATAGCAGCGGCAGCACTGCTGGCCGCCGGCCTTGGGGGATGCGGGCGTTATCCTGCTGTCGCCACATATGACGGCGGCGAAGTATCCCAGCAGGAACTTTATAATGAGCTTAAGCGCTCCCCCTCCGGGAAAACAGTCCTCGCGAACCTCCTGATCTATAAGGCGCTGGACAGGGAATACGGCAGCTCAGTGAGCGCAAAAAGCGTTGACGATGCTTATGCAGACTATAAAAAACAGTATGGGGATAATTTCAGCTCCTATCTGAGCCAGAATGGTTTTACCAGGGAATCTTTCAGGCAGAGCCTGCGCACCAACCTCCTGAGCGAAGTGGCACTGAAACGGCTTAAGAAGGTGTCTGAAGACCAGCTCAGGGAAGCCTGGAAAACCTACCGGCCGCGGGTCACCGTACAGCATATCCTGGTAGGGGATGAAAGCACTGCCAGGCGCGTTATAGCAGAGCTGAACGCCGGCGGCGATTTCAGTACACTTGCCGGCACATACTCGATCGATACCTCAAGCAAGGACCAGGGCGGCACGGTGACCTTTGAGGCGGCTGACAGGAATTTTGACTCGACTTTCAAAGATGCCGCGTACGCGCTGAAAGACGGGGAATACACCCGGGATCCGGTGCAGGTCACTAACGGGTATGAAATTATCAAAATGGTAAAGAATCCGGGTAAAGGCGAATTCAAAGATAAAAAGAAGGAGCTTACAGAAACCGTATACTCAAAGTGGCTGCGCGATACGAACATAATGCGGCAGGTCATCAGCCAGGTCCTGAAAAACGAACATGTCATCATCAACGATAAAGACCTGGCTGACGCGCTTGACACCTACAAGGTAACTGCGCCGTCACTCCAGAAGAAGTGAGCGGAGGAGAGGGGCCCAGTCAGCCCCTTTTAACGATGCTCCTGCGCAGCTTCCGGAATATTATGCCGATGCCGGCGCCTATGGCGTATGCTGCTGAGCATAGTACAACTGCACCTTCATAGGGGAGCGCTAATGCCCCTAAAAGCTGAGAAGTGCTGTCCTCAGAGTACTCAACTAAATGCCAACGGATCACGTCATAAAGGAAAAACGCGAGTGCGCTTATTATCTCAAGCCCGGCAACAATCAGTATCTGCGAGACCGCTACTTCCCACTTGGGGAATGCAATACCCGTGATAAGCATAATAATCGCCATAGGAACGGCAGAAAGCATAACACCTATGATCACCAACCAGTCGAAGTACCCTTCAACAATACCGTAGCCCCAGAATACCGCAGGGCTGAAAAGTATGATCACTGCACTCAGAACAGTGACAACTGCAAACTGGACGCGGGTTATATGCTTGAACATCCGTGAGAACATCGTTATCCTCCGTTTTTATTGTATCAAGATCGCCAGTAACATCTGTGTTATCCAGCTAAAGGGCTTCTTGATGCAGCCTTATGATCCTAACAGTTTTATTCTAGCAAACCCGGAAAAGTACTTGCAGGAAACCGATAAAACGCCTGCCTACGCATCATTTCCATAAGGCTATAATAGAATCACATTCTGTATCAGATTGAAATAAGCCATATCGACAAGGTGGCCATATGAAGGGTAAAACGGGTGTATGCCCATTGCGCATGGCAGCCAGCATCACGGCCCTCTGCAGCATTATGTTTTCCGGCTGCGGACCTAACGCTACAAAAGTTACTGATTTCTCCCGGATAAAGCTGAACCAGTATGACTACGCTTTATATGCGGGCCCTCAACGTTCAGACAGGCATATGGGGAATACCGCTTACACCATTTTTATTGATAAATACTTTCTTTAAATCCATAACAAATTGTGATTGTTGTTTTCTTAAATATGATTTTACAAAGGGTTTCATAATTATTCTTTTTACTATTACACATTCTGTAAAATCTATTTGAGTTTTATTTCCTTTAGAAGTAAAAATGCCAGTCCAATGTCCTTTTATATTACTGTTTTCCATATCAAACTCCCAACGCTCATACGGTTTTACAACAGTAATAGTAAAGGTGGTAGGAAAGCCATCTTTGGCATATTCAACAAATTGTTTTTTATTTATTACTTCCGTTTTACTTAAATCACTCCGCCATTGACTGTATTTTTCAACCGCTAAAACAGTTTCCCAAACCTTATGAATATCACTATCAATACTTTCTTTTATATTTGAAGTTGTTTTTTTCATATCCATATTACAACGGTTCCATATATCCACTACAACGATAATCTAATTATACAGACTATTTTTGCTGTCCCTGTGGGTTGTGGCTCCGCTGATTGCCCTTATTCTCCAACACAATGTCGTCCGCCTTGATATATCAGTCCACATCAGCCCCTCGATATCTGCCTCCGCTCAGTTCCCTGCACTTTCAGGCGGTACGGGCATCGGTTTCCAGTGCGGATCATGGAGGATGCGGTGCTCTGCGGCCCACCCTTTGCATATCTGGGTGAACCCCGAGCGCAGGCTTTTCCTGTCTACAGTAAACAGGCGGATGAGTTCCTTGCAGAAAGTGATGACGTTACCCAATGCAAACGCGGCTGGATAGTAATCGCCATGCGCCATATAGTAGCGAGCCAGGAAACCGCGGTTGCGCATAAGATAGAAACGTTTGACGTCTGACATGGAATTGATCTGCGGAAGCCCTGCAATATCAATATTTGCAAGCGTGCGCGTGCGGCGCAGCACCTTATCTCTGATAATGATGGGCTCGGTAACCTTGCTGGCAAGATATCCGAAATTGGCATCATCCCAGGCAATGAAGAAACGGGGATCAGGGAAACCGGCCTTATCGACTACCGACCTCTTGAACAGCCCGCCTTCAAAACACATAGAATTCATGGGGCGGAAACCGGAAGCGCCGAACTCCGGCGGGGAGAACGGGTTGGGGATGCCCAGCGGGACTATAGTCTGATACTGCCAGTAAAAATCTCCGCCGTCAAAATCGTAGCGGCCGCCCTGTATGGCTTCAAAATTTTTCATCCATGGGGACAGCTTTTCCAGCGCATCGGGGAGGGCGGCTACGTCATCATCCATCACCCAGAACCATTCACTGCCGCGGTCGTAAGCCTCTTTCACGCCACGGTAGAAACCTCCTGCGCCGCCGGTGTTTTCCTTCATAGGGATATACACCACACGGTCAGTCCCGCCTTTCGCATCTGCTGAAGGGGCGCTCCCCAAAGAAGGCCGCCGCTGACTGGCATGCCTGCCTCCGAGCACAGACAGCGCCTTCTCAAGCGCTTCAGCGATCCTCTGTGTGTCAGCGGACGCCTCATTATCCACTATGATGACGCGCCACGGCTTAATGGTGAGGCCTTTAATGGAATCGCACAGTTCCTGGAGCAGCTCCTGGCGTTTATATGTCACAATGACCATTGAAAGCCGGTCAGTTACTGCGCGCGCCTGATGGGAATTCTGAACCGTCATGCTTTCCATAATAACAGCCTCACTGTTCTATACGTATATTGGCAATGTTGCACAGCGCAATACTGCGTCCGAACAGCGCGCCATCCCGCAGCCTGTATGCGTGTTGTATAAGCCAGTAAATACCTACAGCTGGTATACGAAAGCCTCCCATGGGGAAAGCCTGCCGATAAGCAGCGACGCCACAGTTTCCTCAGGCCTGTATGTTGAGACCAGTACCTGGCCTGCCCCGGCCCGCCCATTGACCAGAGCCGCTGTCTGGGGCGGCACTTTTGCGGGCTGTGACGATACATTAACGGCTACAAGCAGCTGATGCCCGTCCGCTTCCGGGATACCGCGGGCTTCATCAGCAGGCAGGCTGCGCGTAAAAGCATAGACCTGTTCGTCATCGGCATCCAGCAGATCCCACTTCCCCGCAGAAACGAGCACATTGTCATGCCGCAGGCGGATCAGCTCTTTATAAAAGGAATATACAGAATCCGGATCCCGTATTTCGTCATGCGCATTGACCGTATCTTTATTGGGGTTCACAGATATCCACGGTTCCGTCGGCGCGTATTCTGCCGTAAAGCCGGCATACCCGGTGCTGTCCCACTGCATTGGGGTGCGCGAGTTGTCGCGGCTCATGGCCGCCAGCCCTGCAAGCATCTCTCCGTCTGTTGACACTTCGGCTTCATCTACACGCTGATGGTACATATTGATCGATTCCAGGTCGCGGTACTGGCCAAGCCGCGTAAAACCGGCATTCGTCATGCCCAGTTCTTCGCCCTGGTACACATACGGCGTACCGCGGTGCATATGCATAAGCAGGGCAAGCGCCTTAGCCGAGCGTATGCGGAGCCCGTCTGTACTCGTGTCACCCCAGCGCGATACCGAACGCGGCTGGTCATGGTTGTTGAAGAATAGCGTTGCCCACCCGGCTTTTTCGACTGCCTTCTGCTGGGCGCTCATAGCCCTTTTCAGCTCAGTGAGCCTCCATGGGGTTACCGTCCACTTGCCGTCAGCACCATGGTCAACATCGGTATGTTCAAACAGGAACAGCATATCAAGCTCACGATGCGCCGGATCGGTAATATATTCGTCACGTTCAGGCGTGATCCCCGGGGATTCACCGACGGTAAGGTACCCCTCCCTGCCGTCGAACACTTCCTTATGCATCTCAGCAAGGAATTCATCGAGCCGCGGGCCGTCCTGGCAGAACGGGGCGGGGCTGGAATACCCTTCCGGGCCGGCAGCACCCGCAGACACGGCAGAACCCCCTACTCCAGGAAGCTCCCCGGCCTCATCTACTTTCTTGGAGATCAGGGTGATCACATCCATACGGAATCCATCGACGCCGCGGTCCATCCACCAGTTCATCATGGCATATACCGCCTGGCGCATACTGGAGTTTTCCCAGTTCAGATCCGGCTGTTTCTTTGAGAACTGGTGGAAATAGTACTCTCCGCGGAGCGGATCGAATTCCCATGCCGACCCGCCGAAATACGATCCCCACCCGTTGGGCTCTGCGCCCTCTTGGTACCGGGTTCGTGCCCTTCTTTAGCCGGGCGCCACCAGTACCAGTCAGCATGCGGATCGTTTTTATCACGCGACGCCTGGAACCATGCATGCTCGTCCGATGTATGGTTGACGACCAGATCCATCACGATTTTCAGCCCGCGCCTGTGCGCCTGCGCGATAAGCTCGTCCATATCGTCAAGCGTCCCGAACATCGGATCTATATCCTGGTAATCCGCAATATCGTAGCCGTTATCATCCTGAGGCGACCTGTATACCGGGGACAGCCAGATAACATCTACGCCCAGATCAGCCAGGTAATCCAGGCGCGACGTGATCCCACGCAAATCCCCTATGCCATCGCCATCAGTATCCTGGAAAGACCGGGGATATATCTGATATACGACAGCATTAGACCACCACGGGTTGGGCGTATCGCCGTTAGTATGCACCTGCTGCGGGACTGCTTTGCGCCCGGAATCAGTCATAACTGCTCCTCAATATTTATTTATCGATATTGCCGATATTAGCACGCCAGTTTCAGTTTACCGGTTTCAGTTTACTGCCGGATCGCCGGGTTTCGCCTCTGCCTACTTTACAGCACCCCGCATCACACCGGATACTACCCATCTCTGGGCAAAAATGTATACGATGAGGACGGGGGCCATAGCCATCAGATAGCTGGCGAATGCTACGGGATAGTTAGTATTGAACTGTGACGAGAACACATACTGCGACAGCTGGATAGTTGAATCCTGCTGATTGGTAAGGATGATCAGCGGAAGCATGAAATCGTTCCATACCCACAGCACTGTCATAATGCCGATAGTCGCGTTGATAGGCCCCATCAGAGGAAAGACGATAGTCCAGAATACGCGCCACGTGCTCGCTCCGTCGATCCGCGCAGCTTCTTCCAGGGACACGGGGATCGAACGGATAAACCCGACCCCGATAAAAAGGTTCGTCCCCAGGCCAAGCACCGTGTACAGGATGATCAGGCCGAACTGGTTGTCCAGATGCATCCACCCCATCTGGCGGGCCAGAGGCAGCATGATCACTGTAAACGGCACGAACATGGCTGCAATAAAGAAGTAATAGAGGAATTTGAAGAACGGCCTGTCCATATTGCGGGCGATGGCATATGCTACGAACGTATTGCTCACCAGGGTGAGTGCCGTTGCGCACACAGTGATCAGAAGGGTCGTCCATGCCGCATGGGGGTAATTCACCATATTCCATGCCTGGGCATAATTGCTCCAGTTCCATGTTTTCGGCAGCTCAAATCCGCCGATAGTAGCATTATCTTTCAGCGACGACACTACAGCAAAGTACAGCGGCACAAGGATAACCAGGGAAAGCACTGCAGCCAGTATGGTCAGCGGCCAGTTCACACGGTTCTGTTTGGACAGGCGCAGCTTGCCCCTGTTGGAGCCATAGCGTTTCGCTGCACCGACATTACGCCCCTGGCGGCCCATGGAGCCGAGGCCCGGCTTTTTCTGCTGCGTCCCTGCAGCACCTGCAGTATTTGGATGTGCACTGCTCATCAGATCTGCTCCCTGTTTGAGAAGAACCGTAACTGTACGAAGGCGATAACAGCCAGCAGGATGAAGTACACGACTGCATCTGCTGTCTGATAGGCATATTCGCCGCCCGTCAGGCCGTTATTGTAGATCAGGTAGGAAACGGTTTCCGTTGCGGAATCAGGCCCGCCTCCGGTCAATGCTACGACCTGGTCGAACGCCCCGAGGGCATTTTTCAGCGACAGCACCATATTTATGGTCACGAATGGGCCGAGAAGCGGGAAAGTGATCCGCCAGAAGCCCTGCCATGCATTTGCACCGTCTATTTCCGCCGCCTCATACACTTCCTGATCAATAGTCTGCAGGCCGGCCAGGTACAGCAATGTGTTGTACGCCACTGACTGCCACACCGTAAGGAATACTATAGGGATCCAGGCCAGCTGCGCACTGGTGATCATGGATGTGCTCAGCCACTCGATATGGAGCGCCTGGCCAAGCGCCGGCAACGGCACCATGAAAATATATTTGAAGACATAGCCGATAACAAGGACTGCCAAAGTGTACGGGATGAAATATATTGCACGGAACCCGTTCTTAAAAGCAATGCGTGAGTTCAGCAGCACAGCCAGGAACATTGCTATAAGGTTAATAAGGACCGTGCACACGACAGCGATAAAAATCGAAAAACCGTACGCGTGCCATACACGGTCGTCCTGGAACAAGGCAATGTAATTTTTCAGCCCGATCCATTTATAGGTACCGAAACCCTGCGAATTCGTAAATGAATACAGGATACCCTGGATGAACGGTACGTACAGGAAGAAAGCAAAGATCAGCGCTGCAGGGACCGTCATCCAGTAATAGGTACGGTCCAGCCGCCTGCCTGCCCTTCCCTCTTTTTTGGAGGATACGGGGCCCGCACCTGAACGTGCAGATCCCGGCCCTGGATGCAGAGAAGTTGGCACTGTTGTCATAATGGTCTCCTGTTGCCCTACTCAAAAGTCCTGGACTGGACTTTATCCCATTCTTTCTGCATGGCATCGGTAAACTGCTTCGTATTGCCTGTTGTTACCAGTGCCTGCAGGAAGCCTGCGAGATTGATGGATGAAGGTATCTGATGGTCGCAGAAATCTACGATGCGGCCTGAACGGAAGAAAGGAAGCACGGGAGCGATTTCCCTGCCGCCTGCCTGTGTTTCCTTCAGCGGCGTAAAGGCGTACTGGGCTTTAGCATATTCAGCTACATTCTTCTCACTGAGAAGGAATTCTATAAACATGCGTGCTTCCTTTTCATGCTTGGTGTTTGCGCCCATAGTGAGGAGCACATCGTCACCGGCAACAAGTTTCTGCTCATTGGCATTATTGGTTGCAG
>ERZ772940.906-NODE-906-length-11311-cov-24.4429_pt1 | contig 11311 bp, 9 predicted proteins | sample MGYA00511682_ERZ772940 | MGnify/ENA primary metagenome ERZ772940 (study PRJEB29015, sample SAMEA2737922) | human oral metagenome | biome: human oral; feature: human-associated habitat; material: dental | place: China | collected 2031 ... | reverse complement strand
CTCACTCACGCACCCCAACTCCCTCCCAGCCATAGCACGACGCGGTCCGCCCGCTTCGGCAGCTCACCACCATGCCTAGCACACACACCCGGCCAGTCTCTGCACAAGCCCTCCACACTACCGGGGATCACTGGTGTTGTCGCCGGGATGCGGGAGCCGGGCCCGCACCGGCAGAGAGTCACCGAACCTCAACGAGTCCTCACCACCCCATACCGGGCCACCACCCCATACCGGGCCACCACCCCATACCGGGCCACCGGCCCAGCCAGCAGCAGAGACCACTAGTGCCGTCGCCGCTCGGGCAACGCGGAAGGACTGCTCTAATCAGCCAGCCTCATCGTCAGAGCCGTACTTCGCCTCCCACTCGGCCTGCTCCCGACGACGCCAACGCCGCTCCTCATGCCACTCCGGATACATCCACCCCGGCAACCGCACCGGAATCAAACCCAACACCGCAATCACCAGCGAAGAGAAGAAAACTATGCCGATGAGAGACGTGACAAGGCCACCATTTTCAAACCCGAACTCCTGAGCCAGCAACAGCAGCCCTCCAAACATCAGAAGGCTCCCCACTGCAGGCTCGATCACCGCAATGGTGTTACGACCTAGATTGAAAGCACCGTCCAGCATCTCACGAGCAGCCTCCCCCCAATCACTGTCGGAGAACATCGCAAACCACCAAGCAGCAATCGCAAATCCACCTAAAGCAAGAGCCACAACAGCAGCTAATACCTGTTCAACCACGACAGTTTACTCCCTGACAGAAAGCTCTTAATGCCACCACTTGTGAATGAGACTATTTGCTCCGTCGGCAACCTTTTTCCCAACGCCTGACCCGATGGCAGCACCAACCGCGCCGCCGACCACGGCACCCACCGGACCACCGACACAGGCCCCAACAGCCGCCCCGGCCTGAGCCCCAGCCCAGCCACCGGCAGCCGAGACCGCCCCCGCCGTCGTGGCTCGGGCAACGCGGAAGGACTGCTCTTATCAGCCAGCCTCGTCGTTGGTGCCGTACTTCGCCTCCCACTCAGCCTGCTCCCTACGACGCCAACGCCGCTCCTCATGCCACTCCGGATACATCCACCCCGGCAACCGCACCGGAATCAAACCCAACACCGCAACCACCAACGACGCCAGCGCAGGCACACCAAAATAAATCCTGACGGGACTGTCGCCAACAACCCCAAAAGGATCAGCCAATCCTAACAGTCCAACAAACAGGAAAAACAATCCCACCGCAGGCTCAATGACCGCAATCGTGTTGCGACCTAGATTGAAGGCACCATCTAGCATCTCACGAGCAGCCTCTCCCCAGTCACTGCCGGAGAACATCGCAAACCACCAGGCAACAAGCGAAAACACTCCCAATAGAACACAACCAATGCCCGCCAGAATATCTTCAGCCACGGAGGTTCACCCCATAAATTACAGGATCAATGCCATAAACCATGAGTAAGACCGTTCAGTTTATCGGCACCCCACTTCCCAAGACCAGACCCAATGGCAGCGCCAACCGCGCCGCCGACCACGGCGCCCACCGGACCACCCACACAGGCTCCAACAGCCGCCCCGGCCTGAGCCCCAGCCCAGCCACCGGCAGCCGAGACCGTTCATACCGTTCATGCCATCACTGGCCGGGCAACACGGTAGGGCTGCGGTCACCAGTCAGTCTCACCGTCGCCCTCGTCGTTGGTGCCGTACTTCGCCTCCCACTCAGCCTGCTCCCTACGACGCCAACGCCGCTCCTCATGCCACTCCGGATACATCCACCCCGGCAACCGCACCGGAACCAAACCCAACACCGCCACCACCAATGATGCCAAGCATCCGATAAAAAACAAGTCCGAAAGGAAGCTATCTCCCCCACCAGTAGCATCAGTCAACAGGCCGCACCCCCCGAATAGCATGAAGCCTCCTACAGCAGGCTCGACCACCGCAATGGTATTACGCCCCAAACTGAAGACACCATCTAGCATCTCACGAGCAGCCTCCCCCCAGTCACTGTCGGAGAACATCGTAAACCACCAGGCAGCAATTGCAAACAATCCTATAAAGATACCCATAAAACTGTATACAACACTCATTCAAGCGCCCAAGAAGTCGCGACACAAACATCAATGGAAAAGACCATGGGTTTTTGTATTAACCCAGTCAGCAATTCCTTTTCCAACACCAGACCCAATGGCAGCGCCAACCGCGCCGCCGACCACGGCACCCACCGGGCCACCCACACAGGCTCCAACAGCCGCCCCGGCCTGAGCCCCAGCCCAGCCACCAGCAGCCGAACCGGCCCCCGCCGTCGCGGCGCGGGCAACCTTCTCTCCCGTGCCAATGGACGGATTGTGGGAGTCCTTCTCCCACTGCTGGTAGGCGTCCACTCCGAAGCTCACCGCAGTACCTGCTCTGCCGGCATACTTCAAGGCCTTGCTGGAGCCCACCTTGCGCGCCATATCGACGGCCTTCGCCGCCTTCGTACCCTCCGCGCCCTTCGGCACCGACCAGTTCGAGAGCTTGCGGTCTTTAAAGGCATACCGCCACTGCTTTGTCCCCTTACCTCCGGCTTCAGTGGTGAATTCACGCTTCATTTTCACCTTGCGCGAGAGGTCTCCCTTATCGATGTCATGTGTGAGCACATTGTCTTTGTGCCCCACAACCACTTTGCGGGTCACGGTTGCGCCGCTCGCACGCAGACCTCTTGCCTCAACCAGACTGACTGCATCCCTAGTCCTGCTGATGGCCCACGTACCGACTCTCGCTGCTGCCTGCCAGCCACCTTTCTTGGTGTCGGGGGCGAAGATACCACCAACCGTGCTCGCCACCGTCTGAGTGACAGGATGCCCGTCAGTGATCCTGGTGCATGCGTCGGCGAAGGTCTGACGAGCCTCGGTCTCACGATCACGAATATGACTCGTATCGGTGTCCAGGGTCTTGTAGAGGGTGAGCTTCTCCTGCTCCTCACCGAAAGCTCGTACTTCCGCGGAATTATTCGGGTCGGCCCCCATGGGGAAGGAATCGGTTGGCTGTTCGATGCGCTCCCCATTGACCGTCAGCCCACCATTGGTCGCCCTGCTGCGAATTCCCTCGAGATCCGTCTTCACCTTCCCCATTGCGGTTGCGAAGTTGGTCAGTGCGTTCTTGTAACTCTTCAGATCCGAGACCAGGTCCTCGCAGTTATTGACTTCCGTGCTGATCGTGTTCGAGGCGTTAAGTGCCGTGTCGCCGTCCAACTCGGCAACATTCTTGCGGGCGCTGATCAGGTCATCCTCAGCGCTGTCGACATGCGTTTCAATATTCCCGATCGCGGTCGCCGAACTCGTGATCTCCGACGGTGTCGCATCCAGATGAGTGTCAATCGCCATATTTACTCTCCTTTAAACGCAATATTGCTGGTTACCTAGTCAGTTTCGGAGCGGATCTGAACCCGTTGTCGGGTAGTTCGGACGTGTTGCGGTAGCATGGCCCGACCCCCCTGAGCCTGACGATCCCGACTGCGGAACCGAGAACTGAGGCTTCACCCCTCCGGCACCAGGCCCTGGAGCCGAACCGGAAGATGGGCTCTTGGGCACCAGAGGTCCAGAGCTCGTCATGTGAGAGGGAGGCACCGTCGACGATGACGGCACAGTGCTGGCGCTCTGCGCATCAACCTCCCCCATATTCTTGTCGGCTGTCGACAGGTTCGTGGATATCGTCGGAATGTTTGATTGAATGCTGGACAATCGGGACTGGAGGTTCGACACCACTTTTGAGGCCGAAGACGCCGACCAGCCACACCCCGTCGGCGACTTCACCGAGTCACCACTGATGTCGCTCTTGGCCGCACCCAGACTCGACACAGCAGACGCAGCCTGGCTGTGATCCCACTTCAATTGGCCCGACATCTAAGAACCTTCCAGTAATCGTCACTGTTGAGATGCACGAGCACACTACGCTTGGTCAAGATTCGATGACAAGCACCGTCACCACATTTCTTTCGGGCGGCGTCGTAGGACGTCATACGACCAGCACACGTCGACGGGTGCCGCACAAACACCCTTCACCTGCCATCGGCAGCACAGGCATCGTCAGTGCGAGCAGCACAGATCTCTCCACGAACACGCGCCGCCTGAGGTGAACCGACTTGCTCACACCCTTACTCGGCGGGGACGATGGCCCCGATGAAGAACCAGCAGCCCCCACTCCCCCGTCCTTGGCACCAGATGGCCCTCTCCGGCGTCGCGACGGCGGCCGCCCTGGGGCTCCTGGGGCTCTCGACCGGCGCCACAGCGGCTCCGACGACGGCCGGCTCCGCACCCCTTGCCCTCACTTCCTCCGCGCAGGCCTCGGCCGGCTCGGCGGGCGCGCCCCGGGCCCTTCCGGCGGCGTCGACCACCCTGACCAAGCACGTCACCGATGAGCTCGGGATCCTGGATGCCTCCAAGGCCCAGCAGGCCGTGGACACCATGTCCTCCAAGTACGGCGTGGGCCTGTGGGTGCTGACCGTCTCCGACTCCAGCCAGAAGGCCTCCGCCATCGCCGCGCAGGCCTTCAAGGACACGAAGCTGGGACGCGACGACATGCTCCTGGTCATCAACATCCCCTCCGACGGCTCGGCCTCCAACAGCTACAAGCTGCAGGCGCACGACAACTCCTCGAAGTTCTCCAAGTCCGACTACAAGCGCATCGACTCAGCCGTCAAGAAGCAGCTCAGCGCAGGCAGCTACGACGACGCCGTGGCCGCCATCCCGGGCAACATGTCCGGCTCATCGGGCTCCGGCAGCTCCAGCGGCTCGGGTTCCTCGGCACTTCCGCTCCTGCTGGGCGGGGGCGCGGTCGCGGCCGGCGGGGCCGCCGCCTGGACGGTGTACAAGCGCAGGAAGAACAAGGAGAACAACGACATGCTGTTCGGCAAGCGCAGGAATCAGGGCGGCGCACCCGGGAACCAGCCCGCGGGCTTCGCGGCGATGACGGTGGAGCAGCTGCGCACGCAGGCCGGCAGCGCCCTGGTCCAGGCCGACGACACGGTGCGCGCCGCCGCCGAGGAGCTGTCCTACGCGCAGGCGCAGTTCGGCCTGTCCGCCACGGACTCCTTCACCGCCGCCCTGGACAGCGCCCGCAAGCACCTGTCAAGGTGCTTCGAGTTGCGCAAGATCCTCGACGACGACATCCCCGAGACCGAGCCGCAGCAGCGCCAGATGTACACCGAGATCCTCCAGCGCTGCTCGGAGGCGGTCGGCGAGATCCGCGCCCAGGAGGAGGCCTTCAACAAGCGGCGCGGCATCGAGGCGAACCTGCCGACGTCGATCGCCGAGACCGCCCAGCGGGCCGACGAGACCGAGCAGGCCATCGTCATGGCTGAGACGATCCTGGTGACGCTCAGTGCCGCCTACCCCGCCTCCTCCCTGACCAGCGTGGCCCAGGCCCCAGAGCAGGCCCGCCGCCTGCTGGCCGCCGGGCGCACCGCCCTGGACCAGGCCCGCGCCAGCGTCGAGGCCTCCCAGGAGGCGACGGCCGTCGAGCAGGTGCGCATCGCCCAGGGCTCCATCGCCCAGGCCGGCCAGCTGGCCGCCCAGGTCACCGGGGCCCGCGAGCGCCTCCAGAGCGCGGCGAAGGACCTGGAGGCGGCCATCGCCTCGATCTCCTCGGACCTGGTGGACGCCCAGCGCCTGGAGGGTGCGGTGCCGGCGGCGACCCTGGCCCCGCTCGTGGCCGACGCCGAGGCCGCCGTCGCCGAGGGCCGTCAGGCCAGTGGCGCCAACCCGAGCGGCGACCCCCTGGCCGCCCTGGACCACCTGGCCCGGGCCGAGGCCGCCATCGACGCCGCCCTGGCCCCGGCCCGCGAGCGCGAGGAGAACGACTCGCGCGCCCGGGCCTCCCTGGGCTCGCGCCTGGCCCGCCTCAACTCCCAGGTGGAGTCCGTGACCTCCTACATCACCACCTATCGCGGGGCGGTGGGTCCCTCGGCGCGCACGGCGCTCAGTGAGGCCGCCCGTCACGCCACGGCCGCCACCACCGTCCAGACCACTGACCCGGTGGCGGCCCTGGCCGAAGTCGCGGCGGCCGAGCCCCTCGTGGCCCAGGCCCAGGCCCTGGCCGAGGCCGATGTGCGCGGGTCGTCGAGCTCGTGGAGCCCGCACTCCGGTGAGAGCTACTCCTACTCCCGCGGTTACGGCCGCTCGGGCGGCGGGCTCGACCTGGGCTCGCTCTTGCTGGGTGGCCTGCTGCTGGGCGGCGGCCACAACTACGGTGGCTGGGGCTCCCACCACCACGACAGCGACTGGGGCGGAGGCGGCGGCTTCTTCGACGGGGGCGGCGACTTCTCGGGTGGAGGCGGCGGCTTCTTCGACGGGGGCGGCGACTTCTCGGGTGGAGGCGGCGGTTTCTTCGACGGGGGCGGCGACTTCTGAGCCGCATCCTCCCGGCGGCCGGCCCTCCTCGCCCTCCAGTCATGCCCTGAGCGATGCGGCCCCCGCCCGCGTGACTCCGGGCGCCGCGACCTGCGATCATGACCCCTGATCCGCCAGGCAACCGCCCGACGGGCGCCAGGTCCATACCTGCCCACTATCTGCTCACACCGACGTCGCAGCTCGACGGAAGGACGAACAACCATGGCTGAGAAGCAGTCGATCCTGGGGCGCATCGCCCAGCTCACCCGCGCCAACATCAACGCGCTCCTGGACCGCGCCGAGGACCCGGAGAAGATGCTCAACCAGCTGGTACGGGACTACACGGCGTCCATCGCCGAGGCCCGTGACGCCGTCGCCCAGACGATCGGCAACCTGCGCCTGGCGGAGAAGGACCACGATGCCGACGTCGCCGAGGCCAAGGACTGGGGCAACAAGGCCCTGGCCGCCTCCCGCAAGGCCGACCAGCTGCGCTCCGGCGGCGACACGGCCGGCGCGGACAAGTGGGACTCGCTGGCCAAGATCGCGCTGACCAAGCAGATCACGGCGGAGAACGAGGCCAAGGCCGCCGAGCCGATGATCGCCTCCCAGCGCCAGGTCGTCGAGCAGCTCAAGACCGGCCTGCAGCAGATGGAGGTCAAGCTCGGCGAGCTGCGCTCCAAGCGCGACCAGCTCATCGCCCGCCAGAAGACCGCCGAGGCCCAGGTCAAGGTGCAGGGCGCCATCCGCTCCATCAACGTCCTGGACCCCACCAGCGAGCTGTCCCGCTACGAGGACCAGGTGCGTCGGGTCGAGGCCCAGGCCGCCGGGCAGATGGAGCTGGCCGGCTCCTCCCTGGAGTCCCAGTTCGCCGAGCTCGAGGCCTCCGGGGCCAGCCTGGAGGCCGAGGCCCGCCTGGCGGCCCTGAAGTCCGGGCAGAACCCGGCCCTTCCGGGCGCCCAGCAGCAGGCCCCCGCCCAGATCACCGACGGCGACGACGACGCGATCAACGCCGCCTTCGCGGCCCTGAAGAACCAGAGTCAGCCGGCCGGCGAGGAGAAGTCCTCCTACTGACCTGACCTCACCGCGTCGCGCAGGCGCCTCAGCCCCGCAAGCCGCCCGGTGCTCATCATCCCGATGAGTGCCGGGCGGCCTCGTGATCCTCGACACCCACCCACGCGGACCCAGCCGGGGACATTCCACGCGCCCGGGGGCACTCCACTCCAGCCGGGGACGTCTCACGCCTCCGGGGACAGGAATTCCGCGCCCGACGGCGTCGAATGTCCCCACCGGGTGGGCATTGCCCCCGACCGCGCAGACCGCACCCAGCGACGTCGTCAGCAAGAGAAGGCCGGTATCAGTGCGGTGTCTTCGAGCGTCGCCGGCAGCTGCTGGACGCCGTGACCGGTAACATGAGCCTCATGAGCGTACCGACTTATCTTCTCGTCGATGGCGAGAACATTGACGCCACTCTCGGCATGAGCGTGCTGGGGCGGCGTCCCGAACCTGAGGAGCGGCCCCGTTGGGACCGGGTCCTCGCATACTGCGATGAACTGTCCTCCGCCGACGCCGCCGAGGATGAGGGGAACGAGGCCCGTGCCCTGTTCTTCCTCAACGCCACCAGCGGCCATATGCCCATGAGCTTCATCCAGGCCCTGCTGGCCATGGACTACCGCCCCGTGCCGCTGGCCGGGTCCGGAAGCAATGATGAGAAGGTCGTCGACATCGGTATTCAGCGCACCCTGGAGGCGCTGGCCGAACGGGCCGAGTCCGGCCAGGAGGCCCACGTCCTGCTGGGCAGCCACGACGGCGACTACATCCCCTACATCGAGCGGCTCCTGCAGGCCGGCGCCAAGGTGGGGATCCTGTGCTTCCGTGAGTTCCTCAACGCCCAGCTGGCCGCTCTGGAGGGCGAGGGCCTGACGGTCTACGACCTGGAGAGTGACGTCAAGGCCTTCACCATCCCGCTGCCGCGCGTGTGCATCATCCCGCTGGAGGACTTCGACCCTCTCGCCTTCCTCTGATTCCTCTGACCCGACTTCCTCTGACCCGACGGCGGGGCGGCGACAGACGTCGTCGCCCCGCCTCATGTCACAGCCCGACTCACCGAGGAGTCGTCGGCGCCGCCTCTGTTCAAGCAGCAACTACACAGCTCCCCCGTTTTGTGGGATTTCCAAGACTCCCTGAGGCTAGGATTGGCTTGAGGTCACACCAATCACTTGACCTATCAACAGCGACCATTCGGAACTCGCTCAGGAAACAACCAGAAACTGAAGGAATGGTGAGACTCATGGAGCGTTCCCAGCAGTCCCGCACCGAAGCTCACCTCCTTGTCGTCGACGATGAACCTAACATCCGCGACCTGCTGGCCTCGTCCCTGCGCTTCGCAGGTTTCGAGGTCTCGATCGCGGGCGACGGCAACGGCGCACTGAAGACGGTGGAGAAGACATCCCCCGACCTGGTGGTCCTCGATGTCATGCTGCCCGACATGGACGGCTTCACCGTGGCACGGCGTCTACGCGAGCGCGACGTGACCACCCCGATCCTCTTCCTGACCGCCCGCGATGACATGGCGGACAAGGTCCAGGGCCTGACTGTCGGCGGCGACGACTACGTCACCAAGCCCTTCGGGCTGGAGGAGGTCATCGCCCGTATCCGCGCGATCCTGCGCCGCACCCACGCCGTCGAGAGCCAGGACGACGGCGTCGTGCGCGTGGCCGACCTGGTCCTGGACGAGGACGCCCACGAGGTGTACCGCGCCGAGGTCGAGGTGGACCTATCACCCACCGAGTTCAAGCTCCTGCGCTACCTCATGCTCAACGCCGGGCGCGTCGTGTCCAAGGCCCAGATCCTCGACCACGTCTGGGAGTACGACTGGAACGGCGACGCCGCGATCGTGGAGTCCTACATCTCCTACCTGCGCCGCAAGGTGGACCAGATCCAGGGCGCTGATGGCCAGCCCGTCACCCCGCTCATCCAGACTCGTCGCGGAGTCGGCTACATGCTCCGCGAGCCCAAGGCCGAGTGATGGCGGCGGCGCGTGGGGGGAGCACGCGCCCGGCCAAGTCGTCCGGTAAGCAGCACCGCCCGATCAAACGGGGCCGATGGCACCCGATCACCGCGATTCAGCGGCCCTGGCAGGCGATGCCGCTGCGCACGCGACTGACCCTCATGACCACCGGCCTGCTCGCCATCGGGCTCATCGTCGTCTCCTTCGTGGTGACCTCGCTGCTCTACAGCCACATGATGGGCCAGATCGACAGCCAGCTGCGCACCACCTCGGTGGCCATCGGAAGCCAGGGACTGGCCCAGATCCGCGAGGGAGGGACCAGCAGCAGCACCACCTTCCCCTCGAACTACTACGTCAAGGCCGAGTACCTCGACCCCAGCCGCAACGGGGAGTGGATCTCCCCAGACACCGCCGCCACGTACGGGCGGCCCCAGATCAAGGGCCTGGACTACCGGCGCGCCCTGGCCCACGCGGACAAGAGCGACTTCCCGATCACGACAGTCAACTCCGATCAGCCCGGCCACCAGTGGCGGATGATCACCCTGCTCATCCGAGACCAGAACACCGGCGAGTACACCGGCGCCGTGGCCCTGGCCCTCCCACTGAGCGACGTCATGGAGACCGTCGAGCGCACCCGCCTCGTGGTGGCCCTGGCCGACGTCTCGATCATCTCGGTGGGCGCCGTCTTCGCCACCTACCTGGTTCACCGCTCGTTCCGTTCCCTGCGCCAGATCGAAGGCGTGGCCGCCCGGATCGCCCACGGCGACCTGTCCGCCCGCATCCTGGTCACCGAGCCGCGCACCACGGAGGTGGGCTCGCTGCAGCGGGCGATCAACACGATGCTCACCCAGAACGAGAGCTCCTTCGCCGCCCAGGTCGTGGCCCAGGAGCGGATGACGCGCTTCGTCTCCGACGCCTCCCACGAGCTGCGCACCCCCCTGGCCGCCATCCGCGGCTACGGCGAGCTCTACCGGATGGGCGGGGTGCCCGCGAACAAGACCGGCGAGGTCATGGGGCGTATCGAGACCGAGGCCAACCGGATGGGACGCCTCGTTGATGATCTCCTCCAGCTGGCCCGGATCGACGAGGGCCGGGAGATGTCGATGGAGCCGGTCAACCTCACCGACCTGGCCGCCGGCGCCCTGAGCGACATGATGGTGCTGGCCCCCGAGCGCGACTGCGGCCTCATCCCCCTCGACCCCCGCGACGAGGCCGCCGGCAAGGAGGCCCCCTCGCTCCAGGTCATCGGTGACCGCGACCGCCTCTCCCAGATCCTCACCAATCTGCTGGGCAACGTGGTGCGCCACACCCCCTCCGGGACGCCGGTGGAGATCGCCATCGGCATGGCGCCCCCGCGTGCCAACCCGACGGCGCAGCCGGTCGTCGTCGTCGAGGTCCGCGACCACGGCCACGGCGTGCCACCGGAGGCGGCCGAGAAGGTCTTCCAGCGCTTCTACCGCTCGGACACCTCCCGCAACCGGGAGACCGGAGGTTCCGGCCTGGGACTGGCGATCGTGCTGGGAATCGTGGCCGCCCACAAGGGCACGGTCCAGATGCTCCAGACCCCCGGCGGCGGCGCCACCGTCCACATCGAGCTGCCGCCCGCACCGGCCTGGTAGGCCCGCCGTCGCGCCTCTGTCGTGTCTGCTCACGTCTGAGGCGCGCTCCTGGGCGGGACCGGGGGCGGGGCGGCTGCCCTGAAGGTGACGGCAGGATGATGGGCGAGGTCTGGCCGGGGCCCCCCACCAGCGTCCTGAGACGTCGGACATCCGAGCCTCCCAGAAGCCAGGAAGCAGCGCCCCGCCGCACCTCTGGAGGGGGCCGTCGACCTGCGATAACGACAAGAGTGGCACGCGAGACACTGTGTCACGTCGACGTCACGGTGAGGACAGTCCTACGATGGCACGCGTTCCATTTCCAACACGGAGACTGACCCATG
>ERZ772940.904-NODE-904-length-11339-cov-3.92813_pt1 | contig 11339 bp, 10 predicted proteins | sample MGYA00511682_ERZ772940 | MGnify/ENA primary metagenome ERZ772940 (study PRJEB29015, sample SAMEA2737922) | human oral metagenome | biome: human oral; feature: human-associated habitat; material: dental | place: China | collected 2031 ... | reverse complement strand
TCGTATGCTGTTTAAGCAGGAAGAGGTAGAGAAGAAAGTCAATGTGTTGTCTGGAGGCGAGAAAATGCGTTGTATGATAGCACGCATGCAGTTGCAAAATGCCAACTGCTTGATACTCGATACTCCTACAAACCACCTCGATTTGGAGAGTATTCAGGCATTCAACAATAACCTTGTTGGCTTTAAGGGTAATATTCTCTTCAGTTCTCACGACCACGAATTCATTGGAACTGTTGCCAACCGTATCATCGAATTAACACCGAACGGTACGATTGATAAGCTTATGAGCTATGATGAGTATATTCACGATGAGCAGATAAAGGAACAAAAAGCCAAGATGTACCAAGTTTAAATTAGCAAGATAATGGTTCAAGGGCTGCTGACGAATTGTATTTGTCGTGCAGTCCTTGCTATGTTGGCACACTATTTGTATAGTTTTGTTGAAAAAAGAATACATTATTATGAGCAAAAAGAATAAGAAGATAGAAATAGAAGACGAAGAAACAAAGTTGCAGGACGAAGAAACCGTGCAGGAAGAAATGTCGTCAGAAGCTGATAATGAAGAAACTTCGGAAGCTGAAACCAATGAAGAAGGCGAAGCAGAGCAGAAAGACGACAGCGCAGAAGCTGAAGAATGGAAAGACAAGTATATTCGTCTTTATGCTGAATTTGAGAACTATAAGAAGCGAACGCTGAAGGAAAAAGCAGAGCTTATACTTAATGGTGGCGAGAAAACCATTACAGCAATTCTTCCTATTCTCGACGATTTTGAACGTGCCATTGCAGATAAGACAGAAGATGCAACAGCCATAAAAGAAGGTTTCGACCTTATTTTCAAGAAGTTCTTAAAAACTTTGGAAGGTATTGGCGTAAATAAGATAAAAACAGAAGATAAAGATTTCAATGTAGATTATCACGAAGCAATTGCAATGGTGCCAGGAATGGGCGATGACAAGAAAGGCAAAATCATTGATTGCGTACAAACTGGCTATATGCTGAATGATAAAGTAATTCGCCACGCCAAGGTTGCAGTAGGACAATAATATATAAAGAAGTAAATAACCTTAGAGTTTTTAGAACTTCAGGAGTTTACAAAACTCACAACAATTAAGGAATGGCAAAAAGAGATTACTACGAAGTCTTGGGCGTTGAAAAGAACGCTTCGGACGACGAAATAAAGAAGGCGTATAGAAAGCTCGCTATCAAATATCACCCTGACAGAAACCCTGACGATGCAAAAGCGGAGGAAAAGTTCAAGGAAGCTGCAGAAGCATACAGCATTTTGAGCGACCCACAGAAGCGACAGCAATACGACCAATTCGGATTTGATGGACCAAGCTTTGGCGGTGGCAATCCATTTGGAGGCGGTGGCTTCTCAATGGACGATATCTTCTCTATGTTTGGCGATGTCTTCGGCGGCCACGGCGGTGGTGGCTTTGGAGGTTTCGGCGGTGGAAGTCGTCAGGCTCCTAAATATAAAGGTGCCGATTTGCGCCTGAAAGTCAGACTTTCATTGCAGGAAGTCGCTACGGGGGTTACCAAGAAGTTCAAGGTACGCAAAGATGTAGCCTGCGAACATTGCCACGGAACGGGTGCCGAAGGCGGCAGCGGTACAGAAACGTGTCCTAATTGCCATGGTAGTGGTATGGAAATACGTACCCAACAGAGCATCTTCGGTATGATGCAGACACAAACAACCTGCCACGTATGTGGTGGAGAAGGTACTGTTATAAAGAACAAATGCACACACTGCCACGGCGACGGTGTAGTGAAAGGCGAGGAAGTTGTTGAAATCAACATTCCCGCAGGTGTTGCCGAAGGAATGGTCGTGAATGTTCCAAACAAAGGAAATGCGGGCAAACACAATGGCATAACAGGCAATATACAAGTTTATATCGAAGAAGAAGACAACGATACATTCATTCGTGATGGACAGAATGTTATCTACAACTTGTTGCTCGACTTCCCCACGGCTGTCTTGGGTGGTCAGGTTGAAATTCCAACAATAGATGGAAGTTCAGTGAAAATAAAGATAGAAGAAGGCACACAACCTGGCAAAACACTTCGTTTAAGAGGCAAAGGACTTCCTGCCGTGCAGGGCTATGGCAGAGGAATGGGCGACCTTATCGTACAAATAAGTGTTTATGTGCCAAAGACACTGTCAAAATCAGAACGTAATGCTATTGAAGAATTTAAGGAAAGCGACAACTTCAAAGGAGATAGCTATACAAAACGTTCTATTTTTGATAACTTCAAGAAACTATTCAGCTAAGTTGTGAAGACTGAAAAGTAATAAAAATGACTTACAAGGAAACAACAGAATACTTATACAACAGCACCCCCGTCTTTGAACACGTGGGTGCTTCTGCTTATAAGGAAGGTTTATCTACAACCCTCGCATTGGACGAACACTTCGGGCGACCGCATCAAAAGTTCCGCTCTATCCATATTGCAGGAAGCAACGGAAAAGGTTCTTGCTCGCATACATTGGCTGCAATACTCCAAGCTGATGGCTATAAAGTAGGGCTTTACACAAGTCCACACCTCGTAGACTTCAGGGAACGCATCAAGGTGAACGGCAAGATGATTTCCGAACAATACGTAATTGATTTTGTTGAAAACCATCGTAACTTCTTCGAACCATTGCACCCATCGTTCTTTGAACTGACTACTGCAATGGCTTTCAAGTATTTTGCCGAACAACAGGTAGACTTTGCCATTATAGAAGTGGGCTTGGGCGGTCGGTTGGATTGCACCAACATTATCAATCCCTTGCTCTCCATCATTACCAACATTTCGCTCGACCACACCCAATTCTTGGGCGATACATTGTCAAAGATAGCATACGAAAAGGCAGGAATCATAAAGCAAGATACTCCTGTTGTAGTTGGCGAAGCCCTACCCGAAACCCGTGTTGTGTTTGAAGCAAAGGCACAGGAGATGGACGCTATGATTGTATTTGCCGAAGATATTCCTATGATACAATCGGCAAGTGCCAATCCGAAGGGGGGACGCACATACCAGACTCGCTTGTTCGGTACGATAGAGGGCGAATTGGGCGGAATCTACCAAGACAAGAATACCAACACGCTGCTAACGGCAGTGATGCAGCTTTACAATAAGCAGATAATCAGGAACATAGACAGCGTTGCAAAAGGTTTCTCAAATGTGTGTGAAGCGACGGGATTAATGGGTAGATGGCAGCAAATACAGCAAAACCCGACTGTTGTCTGCGATACTGGGCACAATGAGGCAGGCTGGAAAGACTTGTCATTGCAAATTAAAAGCCAAAAGTATCGCACGTTGCGCATCGTCTTTGGTATGGTAGACGACAAGGACATAGAGGCTGTTATGGCTCTTCTGCCTGACAATGCCATTTACTATTGGACACAACCCAGCACAAAGCGTGCATTCTCGGCTGACAAGGTGGCAAGAATAGGCAAACAATACAACCTTGAGGGCAGGACGTTTGCAGATGTTGCAGAAGCATACGAGCAAGCACTAAGCGAGGCAGAAAGCGACGACTTCATATTTGTAGGCGGTTCGAGCTACATTGTTGCCGACTTTTTAAGCCAATTCTAATCGCAATATAATTCCCATTAAAGGCAGGATTTTTTAATCTTGCCTTTAATTGTTTTTAACACACAACAAATCTCCTTTTGCTTTAAAATAGTTTGTCGTTATCATTTATTTTTGTTTTCTTTGCAGAAAATAAATTGCTAAACAATGAATAATACTAAACAAAATGGAAGCATTATTGCGATTATTACAATGATGTTTCTTTATGCAATGATTTCGTTTGTAACAAATCTTGCTGCTCCAATCGGAGTTATTTGGAAGAATATCTTTGGTGGCGAAAGTGCCAATACGGTGGGTATGCTTGGCAATGCTATGAACTTTCTTGCCTATTTCTTTATGGGAATCCCCGCAGGAAAGATGCTTGTACGTGTAGGATACAAGAAAACGGCTCTCATTGGTATTGCCATTGGTTTCTTCGGCGTACTGACTCAGTTCTGCTCGGGCTTCTTTACCGATGCGAAGATTACAGGATTTGTTATTTATCTTTTAGGAGCGTTCATCTCAGGTTTCTGTGTTTGTATGCTGAACACAGTGGTTAATCCGATGTTGAACCTTATCGGAGGCGGTGGAAATCGTGGAAATCAGCTTAATATGATAGGTGGAACGCTCAATTCGCTGTCTGGAACCCTTACGCCACTTTTTGTTGGCTCGTTGATAGGAGAAGTAACAAAGAACACGTCTATCATTGACGTAAATCCAGTTCTTTACATTGCAATGGGTGTTTTCGTGGTAGCATTCGTTATTCTTACATATATTCCTATTCAAGACCCAAAGAACAGCAAGACAGGAATCAATGTTACATTTGAATATTCTCCTTGGAACTTCCGCCATTTCGTATTAGGCGCAATCGCTATTTTCGTGTATGTAGGCGTAGAAGTAGGTATTCCTGGAACGCTTATTTACTACCTTTCTGATACAACTGCCATTGGCGGAGGACTTCCTAAGGCTACAGCCACAGCCATTGCAGGTTCTGTTGCTGCAACCTATTGGTTCTTAATGCTCATAGGACGTTTCATTGCAGGTTTCATTGCCAACAAAATTTCGAGCAAGACATTAATGTCGTGCACCACCGTTCTTGCTATGATACTCATCACCACAGCTATTGTATTAGGTAAGAGCGCAGTCGTTTCGATGCCTGTATTCACAGGTTCGGCTTTCAATATGGTAGTTGTACCTGTTTCTGCATTGTTACTTGTACTTTGCGGACTGTGCACCAGCGTTATGTGGCCGTGTATCTTCAACCTTGCAACCGAAGATCTTGGAAAATACACAGAGCCTGCTTCGGGTATATTTATGATGATGGTAGTAGGCGGTGGCTTGCTTCCATTGCTCCAAAACTTCATAGCCGACCAGTCTGGCTATCTTGTTTCATACTTTGTTCCACTCGCTGGTGTGGCTTATATGTGCTTCTACACTCTGATAGGCAGCAAGAATGTAAACAAGGATATTCCTGTTGATTAAAAAAGAAATACATTGTAATATTACTTATAAAAGGCGTTATACCATTGGTGTAACGCCTTTTTCTAATTGCGAAGATAGAGCTGAAGCAAAACGTTTTTGGAGAAATCGTTTTCCTTTTTGTTGCTTGTGTCAGATACTAAAGACGCCTTGATTTTGTAAAGATAATTCTGAAGAAAAACGATAATTTCGATTTGGCATTGCGAAAGCGGCTGTTTTGTGATGCAAAACCTACGCTTTTACCGTGCAAAACAGCCGCTTTTGGAATGCGAAACAATAGGTTTTGCAAATCCCTGATAATTAAACAGTTATACGATAGATATGTTTGCGAAAAACATTTACACTTTTATGCCTTGTTTTTTATTTAGAAAACGAATAATGGAGGCGAAATAAAGTTGCACCTAAAAGGTTTGTCTGTTCGGAAAAATAAAGCAATGTACTTTGCTATAGTAAATATTGCTTACTCTGAAAATAGCTTTGTACATATACTTTTAACGATGAAAGAAAACGAAAAATATGACAGTTTTTCTCCTCTTTTAATAGGTACTGAATACTATCAACTTTATTTTTGTCTTATAGATTTGTCGGTTTCCTTTTTTTTTTCTACTTTTGTATTTCTCTATTGGTTATAAGAAAATGATACAACAAGAAGATATTAGAAAGGCGGTTGAAGTGTTGCAAAAGGGTGGGGTGATACTCTATCCAACCGATACTGTATGGGGAATTGGCTGCGATGCCACCAATCCCGAAGCAGTGGCTAAGGTTTATGAGATAAAACGTCGCGATGATTCCAAGGCATTGGTTTGCCTTGTCGATTCCGATGCACGCTTGCAACGATATGTACGCAATGTTCCCGATGTGGCATGGCAACTTATTGATGCCGTGGTGAAGCCGACGACATTGATACTTGACGAAGCTGTAAACCTTGCACTCAACCTTATAGGCGAAGATGGTTCTATCGGTATAAGAATAACCAACGAACCTTTCTCGAAAGAGTTGTGTTACCGTTTTCAGAAAGCAATAGTCAGCACATCGGCAAATATCAGTGGCGAACCTGCCGCACAGAACTATCGCGACATTTCAGAAGAAATATTGTCGGCTGTAGACTACGTTTGTACTTCTCGCCGACAAGAACATAAGCCACACCAACCATCTACGATAATAAAGGTTGGTGCGACAGGCGAAATAAACATAATAAGAAAATAAACCATCGTAGCAGCCTTGTATATACATATCTATATAGAGGAGCAGGCTTGAAAAATGGCAAACGAGAATAATAGCAATATAATCAGTCGAATAGACGAATGGCGTAAGACAAATATTTCCGACCGCCAGTTTGTATTGGTGCTTGCGTTTATTGTTGGCTTCTTGGCTGCTGTGGCAGCATACGTACTTCATATTATTATTGGCGAAATAGAAAAACTCATTACATCAGGATTTCGTATGACCACCATCAACTGGCTGTATCTTCTTTACCCAGTTATTGGTATTTGGCTAACCAGTTTGTTCGTAAAGTATGTTGTCCGCGACCAGATTTCGCATGGAATTACGCGTGTGCTGTATGCAATTTCCACAAAACGCTCTAAACTGAAGGCGCACAATACGTGGACTTCCATTGTAGCATCGGCAATTACAATTGGTTTTGGTGGGTCGGTAGGAGCAGAGGCACCTATTGTGCTGACGGGTTCTGCCATTGGCAGTAACCTCGGTAGGCTTTTCAACATGGACCGTCGAACGCTGATGCTATTGGTTGGTTGTGGTGCAACAGCTGCTGTTTCGGGTATTTTCAAAGCACCGATAGCAGGACTGGTGTTTACTTTGGAAATATTGATGGTAGACCTTACTATGGCATCTCTGTTGCCCATCTTGATAGCTTCGGTTACAGCCACTTGTTTTTCATACTTCTTTACAGGTGGCGAGCCAATGTATAACTTTAAGATGGACTATCTTTGGAGTCTTAGCAAAGTGCCGCCAACCATACTCTTAGGCATAGGCTGCGGTTTCCTTTCGCTTTACTTTATGCGTGTTATGTCGTGGTGCGAAGACAGATATGCAAGTCTTTCCAATCGTCCTTACCTTAAACTGTTGGCAGGTGGTTTGGTTTTGTCGTCGCTTATCTTTTTGTTTCCTTCCCTTTATGGTGAAGGTTATAGCAGCTTGCGCCTTTTTATAGAAGGTAATGGCGAAGCCGATTGGAATCAGGTGCTGCGAGGTTCGATGTTTGCAGGGCAAGCAAAGTTCTTGTTGTTGTATGTTGGATTGGTAGCATTGACAAAGGTTTTTGCCACCAGTGCAACCAATGGGGCAGGTGGTTGTGGTGGTACGTTTGCACCATCGCTGTTTATTGGCGGATTCGGAGGTTTCTTTTTTGCACGACTTTGGAATGTCCAACAGATAGGCGAGTATATTCCTGAAAAGAATTTTACGCTTTATGGTATGGCAGCAGTTATGGCAGCAGTTATGCATGCGCCATTGACTGGGGTATTCTTAATAGCCGAGCTTACAGGTGGTTATCATCTTTTCATTCCACTAATCATTGTAACCATCAGTTCGTATCTTACCATAAACATTTTTGAACAGCACAGTATTTATGCCGTTCGCTTGGCTCGACAAGGAAAACTCTTAACGCATCACACCGATAAGGCTGTAATGACAATGATGAACATGCAGAACATTATCGACCGCGACTATACTTCGGTAGAGCCAAGTATGGAAATGGGAAAACTTGTACACGCCATTAGCTCAAGTCGCAACAATTATATTCCGGTTCTCAACGATGGTGGAATACTATTAGGAGAAATAGACATTACAAAACTTCGACATATAATTTTCCGCACCGAACTGTACCATCGGTTTTTGGTAGAGCAGCTTATGACACCTCCACCAGCAACAATAGGCGTGAACGACCCAATGGCAAGCGTTATGAAAGTGTTTGAAAAGACAGGAGCACAGGTGTTGCCTGTAACCGAACTTGACGGCAGACTTGTTGGTTATATTTCGCGTGCACGACTGTATAACCTGTATCGACAGTTGGTAGCCGACTTCAGTGAGGAATAGTTTGCAAGTTTATTTCTATAATTTTAAATGAGCAGTATGGACAAGAAAGATATGAGAATCGTTTTTATGGGTACACCGGAATTTGCCGTAGAGTCGTTGAAGGCTTTGGTAGAAGGTGGTTATAATGTTGTGGGAGTAGTAACACAGCCCGATAAACCCGTAGGACGACATCAGGAAACACTCCAACCACCTGCTGTAAAGGTATATGCCGAATCGGTAGGATTGCCAGTATTGCAACCTGTCAAGATGAAAGACGCTGAGTTTTTAGAGCAGTTGCGTGCTTTGAAGGCTGATTTGCAAGTGGTTGTAGCTTTTCGTATGCTTCCCGAAGTGGTATGGTCAATGCCACGTTTTGGAACATTTAATGTTCATGCAGCCTTATTGCCTCAATATCGTGGTGCAGCACCTATAAACTGGGCAGTGATAAATGGTGAAACCGAAACAGGGGTAACAACTTTCTTCCTCGATAAAGATATTGACACAGGGCGAATTATAAAGCGAAAGTATTTCCCTATTCCAGACAGCGCAAATGTAGAATATGTTTACGATGGACTGATGCGGTTAGGTGCAGAGTTAGCCATTGAAACGATAGACCTTCTGTGTGAAAAGGTTGCAGATGATTTTGATGCAGATAAAATCCTATCAGTGATGAACGAAATAACCGAAGCACAAAAAGAATCATCAGACTTGCGCCATGCGCCGAAAATATTTAAAGAAACTTGCGAAATAGGTTGGAAACAGAAAGCAAGTACAATTTATAACTTCGTTCGTGGACTTTCGCCTTATCCTGGGGCGTGGTCAAAGATGGTTTCGTTAGATAACACCGCTGCTCCAGCCACTAAAATGGTCTTGAAAATATTTGAAGTTGCAAAAACAGAGAAAGCTGTAGTAGCTGAACCAGGCACGTTTATAGTAGAAAATAAAAAGGTATATGTAAATACAAACGATTTTCTATTGGAATTAAAAGAATTGCAGCTTTCAGGCAAGAAACGTATGGATAGCCGTTCTTTCTTGAATGGCTTTAAACAGGTTGAAGAGTATAGATTAGAGAAAGAATAATTAAGGTTGTATTAATTATAATTTTATAAAAGTGTGTATTAGTAAGAAAAAAAAATGTACTTTTGCATTTATATAAGCTATAATGAAATAATTATTTGACAGATTAGTAAAATATGAAAATTATAGATAAAATCTTCCAATGGTATTTTACAAAAAATGCCCTGCCATATTGGGTAGTATTGGCTATCGATATTTTTATTTGTTATTTATCTGGAATACTTGTGTTCTGGTTCTATTATCATGGAGCCGTTGACTTTTCTAATCTGTCTATACTTACGAGAACTATATTTGTTTATATGGTTTTCGCACTTGTGGGTTTCCGCGTCTTTAAGACTTATTCTGGTATAATACGTTATTCTTCTTTTGTAGACTTACAGCGTGTCGGTCTTGCTATGCTTTTATCGTTAGTCATAGCAGAGGTTATGCACTATGTAATGTATTCTTGGGATATTAAATTTGTGCGTTTTCAAGGTCGCCAAATTGCTGTTATGTATCTTGTTGCTACCATTGGATTGGTTGTTTTCCGTATTTTAGTAAAGGCAATCTATGATGCATATTTAAACCCCAATAGGCGAATTAGAACGCTGATATACGGTGTTAAGGAAGGTGGAATAGGGATAGCAAACAATATTTGCAACGATAGAAATACCAACTTTATGTTGAAAGGGTTTATATCTCATGATGATTTATATTCTGGAAACACGCTGATGGGCGAGAAAATATACACGATAAATGATAAGCTGGAAGAAGTTATAGAATCAAATGATATAAGGGCTGTGCTTGTTTCGCCCATGCAAGTAGATAGATTTCGAGCTAATACAACATTGCAGGACATACTCATTAATGCCAATGTCAAGATATATCTGACAGAACATACAAAAGAATGGACAGGCGAAAATGATTTAGAGCATGTGCAGTTCAAGGAAATAAACATCGAAGACCTGCTGCCACGCGATGAAATAATTGTAGATATGGACGCTATTGGCAACTTGTTGAATGGTAAGTGTATAATGATTACAGGCTCAGCAGGTTCTATTGGTTCGGAGATTGTACGACAGATTTCTATTTATAAGCCTGGAAAACTGATTCTTATCGACCAGGCAGAAACCCCACAGCACGATATCAGGTTGATGATGGGCTTTGATTATCCTGATATTAAGGTTGAAACCATTGTTGCAAACATAACCAATCTTGACAGAATGGAAACCATTTTCAAGCAGTATAAGCCCGAATACGTCTTCCATGCAGCTGCTTATAAACACGTTCCAATGATGGAAAACAATCCTTCGGAAAGTATTCAGAACAATGTTTGGGGAACAAAAGTTATTGCAGATTTAAGTGTAAAGTATGGTGTAAGAAAGTTTGTCATGGTTTCTACCGACAAAGCCGTAAACCCTACAAATGTTATGGGTTGCTCAAAGCGTATTTGCGAAATATATTGTCAGAGCCTAAACAAGAAAATAGATAAAGAAAGTAATAAAGAAGTATCAACACAGTTTGTTACCACCCGCTTTGGTAATGTCTTAGGTTCAAATGGCTCGGTTATTCCGTTATTTGAAAAGCAAATAAAGAATGGTGGCCCTGTAACCGTAACCGACCCTAATATTATTCGCTTCTTTATGTTAATTCCAGAAGCTTGCAAGTTAGTACTTGAGGCTGGAACACACGGAAAGGGTGGGGAAATATTTGTGTTTGATATGGGTAAACCTGTCAGGATAGCTGATTTGGCAAAGAGAATGATAAAGCTTTCAGGAGCGGAAAATATAGAAATAGAATATACTGGGCTACGTGCAGGAGAAAAACTTTACGAGGAAGTGTTGAGTACAACAGAGAACACACTACCAAGCTTCCACGAGAAAGTAAGGATAGCGAAAGTGCAAGAATATGATTATGATGTTGTAAACCAGCAAATAGAACAACTCCTGCAAATAAGCCGTACATACGATAGTATGCAAATTGTAAAGATGATGAAAAGCATAGTTCCTGAATATGTCAGCAACAACAGCGTTTATTCGGTATTAGATAAGTAATAAAACACAAAAAGGATAGTCCGTTTTGGACTATCCTTTTTGTTTATCAGTTGAATAATATTACGTATCACCTTTTTATTGCTTGGAAAATCTTTTTAGGAATCTCTTTCGTAATAAGTGCAATGTTTTCTTTTCTGCTAAGATTAAACAGATGAT
>ERZ772940.902-NODE-902-length-11354-cov-5.70166_pt1 | contig 11354 bp, 16 predicted proteins | sample MGYA00511682_ERZ772940 | MGnify/ENA primary metagenome ERZ772940 (study PRJEB29015, sample SAMEA2737922) | human oral metagenome | biome: human oral; feature: human-associated habitat; material: dental | place: China | collected 2031 ... | reverse complement strand
CTGGGTCGACGATCAGGTCATTGTCCGCGGGCAGCACCGCCCCCAGCACTTCGGCCCCCACGCCGACCAGCATCACCACTTCGCCAAGCGCGCCTGAGGAAGCGCGTCAACGGCGATCCGCGGATAACGCCGAGCCGGGCCTACCCGTGCTTATCCACCATCATCTCTGCTGCTTTGGTGGCCCGACGACGACGGGTCTCGGCGCGCTTCGCCTCACCGATCCATCGCAGGTACTCGTTGCGGTGCGATGCAGGCAGAGCCTCGAATATCCTCCCCGCCGCCTCGTTCTCCGACAGCGCCTCGGACAGCTCCGCCGGGATACCTGTCTGCTCGTCACTCATTGCCTCTCCTCTGACCGATTGACAGAACTATCGCACGGATAAGGAAGTCAAGGTAGGGAGATTGTGGTGGCCCTCATCAACGCCGACACGGAGGGTGTCAGATTGTTTGTGTGAGGGGTGTGATCTGAGCCTTGAGGAGATGAGACTGTGAGCATGGATGTGAGTAGTAGGGATGAGCGCGAGGAGGAGCGTGCTCGTCAGCGGCGGGTCGCTGAGGAGCTGAAGGCTTCAGTGGGCCCTGGAGGGGATCTTCGCTCAGGTTGATGCCGGAGCGCCGTTGACCGGGTCTGATGGTGTGCTGGCCGGTGTGGTCAAGGCGGCTCTGGAGCGGGGGTTGGCTGCTGAGCTCACTGAGCACCTGGGTTATGACCGGGGGGATCCGGACGCGGCGGCGTTTCCCAACTCGCGTAACGGGACCAGTTCTAAGACGGTCTCCACCGAGGTTGGGGATGTGGATCTGGACGTTCCACGAGACCGGGCCGGGACGTTTACGCCGATGCTGGTGCCCAAGGGGCAGCGCCGGCTCGATGGGCTCGATGCGATGATCATCAGCCTGTACGCCGGGGGGATGACGGTGCGGGACATCCAGCACCATCTGGCCTCTACGTTGGGCACTGATCTGAGTCATGAGACGATCAGCAAGATCACCGACCAGATCAGCCAGGAGGTACTGGCCTGGCAGCACCGGCCACTGGATGGCCTCTACCCGGTGATCTACCTCGACGCCATCATGATCAAGGTCCGCGACGGGGCTCACGTGACCAACAAGGCCGCGCATATCGCGGTCGGCGTGGACATGGACGGGATCAAGCACGTCCTGGGCATCTGGGTCCAGGCCAGCGAGGGGGCCAGGTTCTGGGCCCAGGTGTGCGCCGAGCTGGCCAACCGCGGCATCAAGGACGTGCTGATCGTAGAGGGGGCACCTCCCGCACGGGAGCGAAGCGCGCGGGGGAATGTGACGGGCTGACGGGGCTGCCCGAGGCGATTGAGGCGACCTGGCCCCAGGCGACGGTCCAGACATGCGTAGTCCACCTGATCCGGGCCGCCACGAGGTTCGTGTCCTACAGCGACCGCAAGGCCGTGGCAGCGGCTCTCAGGCCGATCTACCAGGCCCCCAGCGAGGAGGCCGCGTGGGAGGCCCTGGAGACCTTCGAGGCCAGTGAGCTCGGACAGCGCTACCCGGCCGCGGTCAGGACCTTCACCGACTCCTGGGAGCGATTCGCGGGCCTGATGCTCCTACCTGCCGGGACTGTCGATGCGCCGCATCGCAGACTTGAGCCCAGGAAACGCCAAAACCGACGCCCGTGACGCAGCCGTGATCGCTCAAGCTGCCGCCACGATGCCTCACACCCTGCGCGATGTCACCGCGGCCGACGAAGAGGCCGTAGCACTGACCATGCTCACTGGTTTTGACCTGGATCTGGCACGTCAGGTCAACCAGACGGCTAACCGCATTCGAGGCTTGTACACCCAGACCCCGCCCCGCCTTCGAGGCCGTCCTGGGATCCCTCTTGGCCCGCGACGCCATCTTGGAGGCCATAGCGGCCCGACACCGCCCCCACCGCGCTGAAGAAGGCAGGCAAAGCACGCATCGATGCCAGGCTGAAGAAGCACGGAGCCCGCCGCCATGCCGCCTGGGCCCAGCAGATCTGCGATGCCCTGGACAAGCAGACCGTGACGGTGGCAGGCACCGAGGCCGCCGGGGCGGTCCTGCCCCACCTGGCCCACCCGGCTCATCGCCTTGCACTCCCAAAGGGCTGATATCGCCGGCCGTGTCGAGGCTCTGGCGAGTGTCCCACCCTCTCTTGCCCGGCCCCTGACCACCCGTGCCCGGCATCAGGGGTCCCGGCCGCCGCCGTCTTCCTGGCCGAGACCCTGGGCAAGACCTTCACCACCGGGGCCCAACCTGGCCTCCCACATTCGGCCTGGCACCGGTGACCAGGAGGTCGGGATCCTCGATCAGGGGCGAGAGGCGTCTCCCACGCCGGCAACAAGAGACTCAAACGCGCCATGTTCGGCTCCGCCTTCGCCTCCCTCAGATCCGACCCCATCAGCCGCGCCTACTTCCAGCGCAAACGAGACCAAGGCAAACGCCCGGGCCGATGCCGTCCTCGCCCTGGCCCACCGCCGCATCCTGACCCTGACTGAACGCCATGATCCCAGACGCAGCCCTCTACGACCCCCAACCAGCAGCACAGCTACCCACCGCCGCTTGACACACCACATAGGGGCACCCAATCGCCACTCACGCCGTTCCAACGAAAACCCCGCACCGATCACCGAGAACCCGAAAAGTGGCACGAGTCACGACATAGGGATCGCGGGAGTTACTGGCTGGCCCCAGCGGGCTGCTATTGTCGCGAGTGTTCGGGACGCCTCAGCAGGGGGACAGACCATGGCATCTACACCAAATGGGTTGCGCAAGGCCAGCTCGGCAATCACCTCGTATCGAGCGCAGAGCCCAGGGACGGAAGGTGTGGGTTTCCGGACCCATCAGTTCCGATGCGACAACACCGATGGACCGGGCCTGTCCAGCGTGGCAGCCGACTTCCTTCTGGCTTCCCGGATCGGTCGGGGCGACATGGAGTTCAACGTCTCGGTCAGTGACTACTTCGTTGATCCCATGATCGTCACGTACGGCGAAATGGATCGCGACTCACTGATCGATGATGGGATCGACCTTCCCAAGTCCAGCAGGCTGCGTGTCCCGCTGGAGCAAGTGATTGCTCGCCGCCGCAGTGGCCGTGACTACACCGGGGAACCTCTAGATCTGCGTGATGTGGCCACTTTCTTGCGGGGGGCTGCCGGTGTGACCGGTCATCTGAATGTCCCGCGGTCCAATGGTGACACCGTGCGGTACAATCTGCGCGCTGTTCCCTCGGGGGGTGGCCTGTACCCCGTGTCGGTGTTCATGTCCGCCCAGCATGTCTCCGGCCTGGACCGCGGCGTCTACCGGTACTCGCCGATCGTCGACAAGCTGGTTCCCGTGGTCGGCCCGGAAGGCTGTCTGGGGGTTCGCAACGCGTTGGCCGGTGAGCCTGCTATCGAACAGTCCGATGCGGCCGGGGTGCAGTTGATCTTCGTCATCTCCCCATGGCGGTCGATGCGCAAGTACGGGCCCAGAGGGCTCAGGTTCGCCTTTCAGGAAGCCGGGGCGATCGCCCAGCAGATCAACCTGATCTGCACCGCTCTCGGGCTAGCGTCGGTGGAATCGTCCAGTTTTTACGAGAACGAGCTCAACGAGGCGTTGAAGCTCGATGGGATCTTTGAAACCGCTACCCACACGATGACCGTGGGCGTCCAAGCCTAGGTTGGTACAGGAGCCAAAGTGAGCAACCAATTCTCTCCGGGCCTGATGATGGTTCCCTACTCGATGGACCGGGTGGAGCTACGTCGGGGAGTCTGGAACACAGAGAGCACCATTCTGGAAGACGACGAAGCCACGGGAACCCTGTGGCCCACTCTGGACCTGCTGAGTCAAGGAGCGGAGCACTCCGAGATCCTCTCCCGGGTTCCGGGGCTGACGCGGACGGCGCTGGAGGACGTGGTCACGCAGCTGACGGCGCTCGGCGCGCTGATCTCCCCCGACCAGGACACGAGCGATGGCTGGCAGCCACGGCCGGTGTGGGTCGTCAGTGACGACACCGACCTCGCGGACCTGACGCGACAGTTCCTGGTGGACGAGGGTCTCGACGTCACCGTGGTGAGCGACGATACCAAGCCGCCGGCATCCTTCTTCACCGGCCTGCGCCTTGACCAGTCGGCCGATGAGCTGCTGATGGAAGAACAGGCACTCGAGATTGTGTCAACGATGCACCCCGCCGCGCAGCCGCAGCCCGTGCTGGTCGTAGTGCTGGCGCAGAACAACCCTGCAATGCTTCGGGCGCTGGATCTCCTCGCGCGCCGCGCGGGTCTGGCCTGGCTCCACGCGGTCATCGATGGGCCCGCGTTGTACGTCGGGCCCTTCATCATTCCCGGACTGACGGCGTCCTACCGGACCTTCGAGCAGCGGGTCTCGATGAACCTGCGTGAACGGCAGGGTTACCTATCCTGGATGCGGTCCGCGGCTGACCAGGTGCAGGCCGGACGTCCCGAGGTGGCGGTGTCTACCAGAGCGCTGCTCGCCGCACACGTCGCCCATGAGACCACCAGCATCGCCCGGCGAGGCCTCAGCACCACGCGGAACAAGGTCCTGTCGATCTACCTCCCGACAATGGAGATCGCCTTCAACGATGTTCTGCCGATGGCCAAGTTCGATGGCACATCGCAGTTCGCTGCCGCGTCTGACCTCTACTACGACATTCGTGAGTGGATTTCGGAGGGCGGCCGATGAAGCTAAGCCAAGACAGTGATCCCGTCGAGAGCGCAGCACGTCTAAAGCGGCAGACCTACAGCCCACTGTGCGGTCTCGTGACTTCGGTGGGCTACTCCCTCCACCCTGCGCGGGGGCCTCACGTGCGGGTCAACGGAGGAGAACTCACGGGAATGCACGCGCTCCTCGACCGTCCAGACCCGAAGCCTGGCAGCTACCACATTGGCGGGGTTGGCCTAAACGAGTTCGAGGCCGAGATCAAGGTCTACGCCGAGGCGGCCGAGCGGTACTGCGCCGGAACCGGGATCCTCAACAGTTCCTTCGAGCGGCGCTGGGCCACCCGGCAGGACCTGGCTGCCCAAACAGGTGACGAGGTCCTCGACCTGAGCGCCTTTGGGTTCGCGGAACCAACCCTCGGCGGCCCGTTCGACTCCTACAGCGACACGGCGCCCCTGACCTGGGTCAAGGTGCCGCGCGTGGGAACGGCTGGACCGGAGTGGGTTCCGGCGCAGTTCTTCTACTTGGGCTACAACCCTCGCAGACACGACGGCGAACCGTGGCTGGGTACGGCCGTGACCACCGGCACAGCCGTCCACACCACCCGCATGGCCGCCACCCTGGCAGCATCCTTCGAACTCATCCAGGTCGATGCCGCCATGGGCCTTTGGCACGGCTCGTCGGCCCCGGTGCGCATTGCCTTGGACGGCCACCGGCTCGACCGCATCCGACGACTCCTCGAGCGGTCAGCTGGCAGTAGCCATGAGTTGCGCTTCTACTGGCTCCCCTCACCAAGCCTGCAGAACTTCACCATCGCATGCCTGATGGTGGGCAGGGGCAGCCAAGTCCCCCTCGTCGCGGTGGGCCTCGGCGCCGACGCCACCCTCGAGGGAGCCATGTACAAGGCCTTCCTGGAGTGCAGCGGAGTCCGGATGCTCGCTGTCTGGGCATCCTTCGACTCTGAGGATTCCTCCACCATGTCCACCGACGCCATGCTCGATCTCGACTCGAACGTCTCCTACTACGCACGCAACAGCCGGGCCGCCCAGTCCGTCGTGACCAGGTTTGAGACGGGGGCCTCCGCACACGCCGACGACCTCCCGCCCGACAACACCCATACCGGTGCTGATCTGATTCGTGATGTCGTCACGAGCATCACCTCCGTCTCCCCCCTATACGTCGAAGACTTCACCACACCGGAGATTCGGGGCTTGGGATTGTACTGTGTCAGACTCTGGGCGCCGGGCCTGCTCGCGCTGTCGCTGCCGAGCGCACCCATGCGGCAACACCCTCGCTACCGTGCCTACGGTGACTTCGGCAATCCCGCGCCCCATCCTTACCCCTAGCAGAAGCTAGACCGGGATGCCCTTTTTGTCCTGCTTCGCCCTCGTCGCGGTTGGTTTGGTTAGCTGGTCGCCAGCGACCCTGACGAAGATGGTCGGCAACCTCAACAGTAAGGCTCGCTACGCGACCATTTACGTCATCGTTCTGGGCCTTCTCGCGATCACATGCCTGGCGCTGAGCCCCATCCGGAACCTCCAAACGGCGCACGGATGGGGCATGGTCCTGTGCGGAATCGCCGTCTCCCTCCTCGCTCCCCCGGCAGCCGCGTGGCTTGACGCAAGAATTCTCCGGGACGTCACGGGACGCCTGGTAGCAGGCCGGGAACGGCCCCAGAACACCGCCCCCACCTATCGCAGCGGTGATGCGAGTGCTCAGCAACCGGTGTGGGTGACCCGGGCACAGGTGGCCCGATCAATCCAGAACATGCCCCTGTGGCAGCTACTGGTGATCGGGGCCGGGGAAGAGGTCGGATTCCGTCTTGGGGTGCCGATCGTGGCTCTGCGAGCGACCCCGCAGTGGCTGACGCTAACCCTTCTCGGAGCTGCCCTGTTCGCCTACGGCCATTCAGTCTTCGGCCGGGGACAGATCTTGGCCAAGGTGCCGCTGGCAGTGCTGGGAACGGTCCTGTTCATCTACTGGGGGATCTGGGCTTGTGTCGTTGCCCACCTTGTCTACAACGCCCAGTACTGGTGGAACAGGAACGCGACTCATCGGCGCAGGATACCGAACACATGATCATCACCGCCATAGCCTTGACTCTTTACGTCGGCTACTACTTCGTTTCCAAGCCGTTCCTCCGCAAGCTGTCGAATGCTGCAGCCCGGTCCGGTCTCCCAATCCTCGCAAACGCGACCATCGCCGAACGACAAGCAACAATCCAGATGTCCTTGGTGGTGGCTGCCCACCTCATCATGGTGTGTTTTCTGTCCCTCTTGGTCCTGCCCCGGCAATGGTGGCTCTATCAAGCCAGCCATCTGGGAATTCAGAGCATCGCCGTCCTGCTCGCCGTGCTCCTAGGGGTCGGGGAATCCGTTGCTTCGGGAGTCCTCGCGGAGATGCTCTACACCGTGCTCGGATGGATAGACCAGCGTCGTGAGCAACTAGGCCACCCGTCACATCTGGCAGTCGAGATGGTCGAAGCCAGTGCCGGTGGCTGGATGAAGACGATCCGGGTGTCCGTGGAGGCCAACCTGATCGTGGGGGCAGCGTTGCTGACGCTTCAGCTGGCTTGCGAAGAGATTATCTTCCGGTTCATCTTTCCGCGTTGTCTGCCGGGGCACATGTGGACTGCCGGGGCGCTATTCATCATCATGCAGTTCAGCGGTTTGAAACGGCGTATCGGAGGAGTTTTCGCAGCGGTCGGGGCCACAGTGATGGCAGTCAGCCAGGGATATCTCGCCACACGGGCGGACTTCCTAGCCCCACTGGTTGTGGCCCATCTCGTTATGTTCCTCAGCTCACGCGCCCTGTCCAACAAGTGAGGGAGCGGCGCAAGCGCCACCCCCTCAGCGGGCCGATCGAAGAATCAGTCTTGTCAGCCGTGCGGTTGTGCCACCACGGCACAGGTCGAGCAGGAGCAGCACGACCCAGCGCTCGAACTGGTGGATCCGCCAGGAGCGAGCATGTCCACCTGGGCACCGAACCCCAGGGCGTTGCTCATGGCGGTCTGGACGGTGCGAACCCGATGGTCGCTGACGGTCTTGACAGTGACCTGCATGATCGCCATCCCTTCTTCGTTGGAAATCCGACGATGCCAGCGTAACAGTTGACAGTTGACTGCGTCTAGTCCCAGAGGCTGATCCGGCTCTTCCGGTTTGAGGGTGTAGGAGGGGGTGGTGGGCGCGCGGGAGTAGACAGGGGGCGTCGAGGTCCTGGCGGGCTTGATGGGTGTCGCTGAACTATCCATCGTCTGCCGGAGGACCCCGACGCTATGTTGAAGGCTACCGCGCGCACCCTTGCCAGGGCGCGCTTCGAGCCGATCGATCCCGACGCCCTGCTGGGCCTGGAGCCCCTGGGCCTTCGCGCCACAGGCCAGCGTGTCATCGAGCCTGCCGATGGCCGATGTGAGCTGGTTGTCGAGGCCCGCCCCGTCTTGGACATCGTTGACGAGCGCTTGTTCTGCGCCTCCTGCGGGGCGCAGGGCCGGCGGGCCGGCACGGTGGCGCGCCTACATTGGCCCACGCCCCGACCTGCGGGAGGATCACCCGCCTGCTGGTGCGAGTCCCCAGGATCGCCTGCCAGCACTGCCAGCGCGTGTGGCGCCTCGACATGGCCCAGGCGGCGCGGCCTCGGGGCGCGCTGAGCCGGGCCGCCGCCTGGTGGGCCCTTCAGGCGGTCGCGATCGACAATATGGCCGTCTCCAGGGTCCGGCCGCACCTGGGGGTCTCGTGGGACGCCGCCAACGACGCCGTACTGAAGGAGGGCAAGGAGGCCCTGGGCCTCTGAAGGACCGCCTCAAGGGGGCGCGCGTGATCGGGATCGATGAGCATGTGTGGCGCCATACCCGGCGCGGCGACAAGTACGTCACCGTCATCATCGACCTGACCCCCGTCAGGGAGGGCGCTGGTTCGGCCAGGTTGCTGGACATGATTCCCGGCAGGTCGAAGAAGGCCCTGGCGTCCTGGCTGACCGACCAAGACCCCACCTGGCGGGCGGGTGTGGAGATTGTGGCGATGGACGGGTTCACCGGCTACAAGACCGCCACCGCCGAGCAGCTGCCGGGTGCGACCACGGTGATGGACCCCTTCCACGTCGTGAGCCTGACCGGGTGACGCCCTGGACGCCACCCGGCGTCGGGTCCAGCAGGAGATCGCTGGGCGGCGCGGCACCGCCAAGGACCTGCTCTACAAGGCGCGCCGCACCCTACTGACCGGGCTCGGCCTGATCATCGTGCATCAGGGATAGCGCCTCGACGCGCTGTTCGCTGACGAGCGCCATGCGCCCGTGGAGGTGGCCTGGTCGGTCTACCAGAAAATGATCAGCGCCTACCGCCACACCGACCTCGCCAAGGGCAAACGCCTGATGAGCCGCCTGATCGGCAAGATCGCCACCGGCGTGCCAGCCGGGATCGAGGAGATCGCCCGCCTGGGCAGGACCCTGAAGCGCAGGCGCGAGGACATTCTGGCCTACTTCGACCACCCGGGCTCGTCCAACGGGCCCACCGAAGCCCTCAACGGTCGCTTGGAGCACCTACTCGGCATCGCCCAAGGATCCCGCAACCTCACCCACTACACAGCCCGCAGCCTCATCCACACAGGAGGCCTCAGACACCAACTGACCACCTGACTACACCCTCAAACCGGAAGAGGCGCGATGAGGTCGAGCGGGCGACCGCCGACTGGGTGTCCTGGTACAACACCGAGCGCCCCCACCGCTCCAACGCCAACGACATGCCCCCGGCCACCGCCGAGGCCCTCTACTATGACAACCACCGCGCCGACCAACCAGCCGCCGCATGACAACAACCCCTCCACAAAACCCGGGACGATCCAACCCCACCCAATGACCCACAAACCCATGGCCATGACATGGACAGCCCTCCCAACTCGCCTCCCAACTCGACCCACGCGGGTGCTAGCATTACAACTGGATGTATCCCTTCTACCACTTCCAAGGAGTCAGTCATGAAGCTCACCACCACCTCCTCGCTCGAGCACCGCGTCCGCACAACGCAGTTCGCCGTCACGTCCGCCTTCGGCGGCGCCAGCGTCAACGTCGATCTGCTCGCCCCGGGCGGCTCGACCTGCAGCAGCGCCGGCAGTTCGAGCTCGTGCTCGACCTGCGCCGTCACCGCTCCGGTGCGCTGACCAGACCAACCACTCAATCGAATAAACACGCCTGTGCCGGGAACCTTCGGGTTCCCGGCACAGTTGCGTCAACGCCTCCGGTCGAACTCGCGGGTTGCCCATCCGAACGCGATACCTGACATCAACAATGTGATGACCCAGCTCCGCGCGCCTGCCGCCACCAGACCATTGCTGCTGAACTGTTCCCGGGCGCCCTGGACCAGGTGCCACAGCGGGTTGAAGTGGGCAGTGGCGACGATCCAGTGCGGGGCGAATGACATGGGCAGCATGATCCCGGACAGGAGGAGGATCGGCAGCAGGATGAGGTTGAAGATCGCGGACAGTGCTCCCTCGCTCTTGGTCTTGAGCGCCACGGCATAAGAGATTCCCGCAAACGTCGTCCCTGTTCCGAGAACCGTCACGAGGTAGGTCATCAGTCCCCATGCGCTGGGCCTGGCCCCAAGGACGAGGCCGACGAGAAAGACGACCAGTATGGGGGCAGACATCAACAAAACGTCACGTGTGATCCTGCCGGCCATCACGGTGCTTCCCTTGGCTGGAGTGCTCCAGATACGTTCGAGGATCCCGAGGCGGTATTCAAGGATGATGGTGAGCCCCACGAAGGCGCCGATGGTCATCGCCATCTGGATCGACAGACCTGTGACGTACATGGAATAGGCGGTAGCCCGAGTGGTTCCTTGGAGTCTCATCGTGGAGACGAACAGAGGACCAAAGAGGGCGAGGTAGACGATGGGTTGCACGAAGGTTAAGGCAAAATCGCGCCGAGCCCTCAGCGCCAACGTCATGTAGCGCGCAAGACACGCTTTCATGAGAGCTGCTCCTTCCCCGAGGTTACCGTGATGGCCAAGAACGCCTCTTCGAGGGACGCCTCACGAATGCTGATCGAGCTCATCTCGATGGCGTTGCGCGTAAGGGTCTGGCTGACCAGAGCTGCATCGGAGTTGGGATGCTTGGACGGGATGCGGATCCGGTTGCCATCTCGCGCCACGGCAGGGAATGTACCGGCCAAGACGCTGACGGCACGCTCGCTGCTGTCTCCAGCAACGGTGACGGTCGCTTCTCCCACCGCGTACTGCTCGCAAATCGTTGCGGGGGAACCGGTGGCGACTACCGAGCCGTGGTTCATCACGCTGACGTCGGAGAGGTGGTCGGCGACCTCGTCGATGTAGTGGGTGGTGACCAGGAAAGCAGCGCCTGTTTCGCGGCGGGCGGACTGGACTGTCTGCCACAAGGACAGTCGTGTCGCAGGGTCGAGACCCAGGGTCGGCTCGTCGAGAAGAACGACGGATGGATGCCCCACCAGTGCAAGGCCGACCTCAACGACCCTCTTCTGGCCGCCTGACAGCCGCCCAACGTCCCAGTCCATGAGGTAGCCACAGTTCAGCATCGCCGCGACGGCGTCGACGCTCGACCGTGCCTGACGGGCTGACTGGCCGAAACACTGGGCATGGAAGGTCATCTCCTCCCGGCAGGTCAGGCCGTACTGGAGTCCGCCCTTTTGGGACACATATCCCAAACAGGAACGCCCTTCGGGTGATCCCCATGCGACGTCAC
>ERZ772940.897-NODE-897-length-11433-cov-6.58613_pt1 | contig 11433 bp, 7 predicted proteins | sample MGYA00511682_ERZ772940 | MGnify/ENA primary metagenome ERZ772940 (study PRJEB29015, sample SAMEA2737922) | human oral metagenome | biome: human oral; feature: human-associated habitat; material: dental | place: China | collected 2031 ... | reverse complement strand
CCGCGCCCGCGCTCGCGGGCCCCGCCCCGGCGCATCCCGTGGCGCGAGACGGAGGCGGCAGCGCCATGAACCACGGCCTCATCCTCCCACGCATCGTTGTCCTGCCGTGAACGAGTGCGACAACTAGTACCCGGCATCACCTCCCCGATCATCAGCGCATGTGGCATTATCGCATTCGTCACGTGAGCACCACCGCATCAGCACTCCAGCCCCCGGCAGTCGAGGTTCATCGTGCCGCACCAACGACGTCGCATCCAGTTCAGCGAGATCGCAGCACCTCAGTCCCTCACCCCGAACACGGCGCCATCGCAGGCGCTCGCGCCCGCCGTGGTCACGCCCTTCGAACGGTCCCGCCGCTCGCCGCCCCGCTCCCATGAGGTCATGCAGGCCGTCCGCAACCTCGACATGACCCAAGACGCGGCCTACCGGGCCAACCTGATCTCCTGGATTGAGCAGGCCTATATCGACCGCATGGGAGGCCTCCTCGTCGGCCTGTTCGCGCGCTGCCACCTCGGCGAGCCCTATATCGACCACCGCATGACCGTCGCCGGACGCATCGTCGAGCACTACACGCCGTCCGACACCGTCCCGGACCTCTACCGGGAGGCGCGGGCACTCGCCCGCTCGCCGGTCTACGCCTACATCGAGGTCTACGGCGACGGCGAGCTCGTCCCCGTACTGGAAGATGGCACGAGAGCGTAGAGCTAGCGTCGCTCCTTATCTCCTTAATATCTCCCTGAAATCCTTTCTTGAAAGGATCGAACATGTCAGATAGCTCATTGATCGTAAATGAACTTCGCCGCGAACTCGTCAACCTCGAAAATGGTATTCTAAAGGAGGTCATAGGAACGCAGCAGCAGGTCGGCCGCGTCGACTCCAAGGTCCTGGAGGTCTCCAACGAGGTCCGGTCGACGCAGGAGGAGCTCGCAGAGCTCCACCGGCAGTTCATGGACTACGTCGGGGAGGCCAGACGGGTCGCCGCCGTGCAGCGGGCCGAGACCAAGCTCGGCACCCTCAAGGCCGATCTCGAACGCGACTACGGCCACTACAAGGTGGTGCGCCGCTCGAGCATCGGCCTGCTCCAGGCCTTCGACGTCGGCAACGTCTCGGACTCCACCGCCAACCAGATCAGCGAAGAACTCATGGTCCAGACTCCGCGCTACTGGCTGGCGCCGGCACTGGTGGCGCTGGCCGCGTGGTCCCGCGATGACGAGGACGTGGCCAAGCTGTCCGTCACCGAGGCCTACGGACGCAACCAGGCCAAGACCGCCCTCTTCTTCGCCCTCATTCTGCGCAGGGAGCAACGCGGCGCCGAGTCCGTGCGCTGGCTGCGGCATTACTTCTCCTCATGCGATCCCAGGAGCCTCACCCGCGAGTTCGCGGTGATCCTCGAGGCGGCCTCCCAAGGCCAGTTCGGCCCCCAGGGCACGGACCTCGTCCGCGCCCAGCTCCGCACCTGGACAACGGAGCTGCGCAACAACCAGGAGTTGGTCCAGGAGCAGATCGATAAGTGGATCCGGGAGCTCACCGTTCTGCGCGAGGTGCTGGACGCCGATGAGGCGCCGACGCTGCGTCAGCTCACACCCCCCGACTCCTTCGCCGCGGTCCGCGCCCAGGCAGAGGCCTCAACCGCTCTTAAGCGTTGCGCGGAGAAGTACACAGCGATCAAGGACTCGGACTTCACCTCAACGGGCACAATCTCATCCCTCCTGGACGACCTGCTCGTCCAGCTCGTCACCGAGTACGACGACGAGGAGCTCCCCCTACGTCGAGAAGCGGCGTACCAGGAGGCGATCATCGACACCGATGGCGACATCGATCGTGCTCGCACGAGGGCCGACCAGCTCATCACGGTGCTCGACGAGCGCACGGACGCCGTCACGCTCCAGACCAACGCAGCCATCTCACCGGGCGCCCTGGGCGTGTCCGTGCGTACCCAGCAGGTCGCCATCGGTTCGGGCCGAGAGGATTTCCGCACAGCGGTCCGCGCCTACACCAAGGATTACCGGAGAAAGCACGTGGCCAACGTGCCTCTGAACCTCGGAGGTCAGCACCACGGCCTGGCCTCCGCTCTGGGCTTCGTCGGCCTGACGACCAATACTGCGGAGGATGAGAATGTCATGGTAGCTCGTCTGCGATCGGCGTGGGATCAGACCTGCGCCGCTAGCGTGGCCCAGGCGTCATTCAAGAACCGGCAGATGGTATTCCCCATCGCCATCGCTGCGATCGTGTCGCTACTCGGTTTCGCGGTGCTGAAGGGGCTGGGTTTTCTCGTGGCGCTGGCCGCCGCCGGGATCGTCTACTACATCATCAGTCATAAGAAGAAGACGGCCGACGCCGAGGTGGCCAAGATCCATCGGACGAAAGAAACGGCTTGCACCCAGTCGCTCCAGATGCTCGTCGACGCTCGCGCGGAATTCGATGATCTCGGATTCTTCTACGAGGAGCACGACGCCGACGAGGCCGAGCTCCTCCGCGTCATTGACGTGTGGCCGGTGGGCGACGCCACCAGCGAGGGGGAATGACCATGACCGACACTGCTCAGCCGGATACCGGTGCCGACGCCGTCGAGAAGGACGCGGACATCGCCGACGACAATTCAATCGGCACCGGGGACGTGTCCGCCGCCATCGAGGACGAGCCAGCCGCCGCTAAGGGCGGGAAAACCGGCGACAAGGACTCACCAGCCTCCATCGAGAACGGATCGACCACCGAAGACACACCAACCGCCGCTGAAGACGGGGCAACCGCCGAGGAGACTCCCACGACGGCGGAGTCGTCCTCACCGGCCCCGGCTCCCGTCCCGCCGCCACCGGATGCCATGCCGCCCGTTCCGGTTCCGCCGCCACCGGGCACCGCCTCCGCATCGGTTCCGCCACCACCGGACGCCACGCCGCCCATGCCGGTTCCGCCACCACCGGGCACCGCCTCCGCACCGGCCACGCCCACTGGCGCCGTGCCGCCCACTCCGCCCACGATTATCCGTCGTCCTCGTAGGACTCCCTCCTTCTCCCCCGCTCCACCCGGCTCGGGGCCCGTCATCGATCGCAAAGACCTTCTGGCTCGTACCAGAGACACAACGGGAGCCCCGAAACTCTCGAGCGACCGCGCAATGGCCGGGGGCCTGCCCGAGTGGAGCCCGCTTCCGCCCAATGAGATGATCGTCCGCCGTCCGTCATCGGAGGCACGATGAGCAGAACCCCACCACTCGGAGCACCATCGACGGGCTCGAGCATGTACAAGACTTGGGTCACGACGCTCAGGACCTGGGCCCGCAGCCCATCCACGTCTCTGGATGGGCTGCCCCCACTGACCTCCGAGAGCTTCAGCCCGCGGACCTACACCAGGCTGGTGGACCATCTCGCCTCCGCTATCCGAACCATGATGGACACGTGGAACGATTCCTTCGCCAGGTCCTGGGAGCACGCTCTCGCCTCGGGGGACGAGCACCTCATCGAGTCATCCCTCGTCGATGCACGACGACTACTGCTGCCACGGCTGCGGTTGTCCTCCCACCCCTCGGTTCCCCCGGAACTGCGGGAGGAGCTGACGACGTCGATGAGAAAGGATGTCGAGTCCCTGCAACACCAGTTGGAGGAAGCGGTGTCGGGCGGCCGCGGGAGGCGGGGCGTATCGGATCCCGCGGGCAACGACCGCTTGATCAGGATCGTGCGCGGCAATTCGCTCATGCGGATCTTCGACGATGGCTACGTCGATGGATCGGGAATCATCGGTCTTGTCGACCGGGCGACAGTCCCCGGCCCCGTTGGAGCGCCGCCCCCGACGGCTGAGGAGCGCAGACCCCGTCCCGGCCTGCTCAAGCGTATTGGTACAAGAAGAGGGAAATGATGGACTACCGCCGGACGAGCAACGAGATTCGACGTTTTCTCAAAGCCAGAGTTCCAGTCATTATTATTAGGACTGTAGAACCCATGCGCGTCTCGGAAATCATCAGTCAGCTCGCGACCGAGTTTCGTCAGATGCCGTTCTTCTCATACACGCGCACGGAGGGTCTGCGAGAGGTTCTGACCGGATCATCGGTGTCTGACGACTACTCCCTCGTCGCTGCCCTCGACCAGGCTCGGCAGACCTTCCGCGCACGGGCTAACGTCAATTTCGTGTTCTCCGAACTCGACGACCTCGAGGGCGACACCGCGACGTCCCGGCACTTCTCCCAGCTCATCCGGCTCGCCGAGAGGAACAACGGAGCCGTCATCCTCATCGAGGACAGGCCCGTGTGGTCCGGGCTGAGCCGACTCGGCATGACCACGACGCTGGACGTGCCCACCGTTGACGAGCTCCACGAGACCATCGCCTCGACTATGAATCCGTACCGCGGGTCCAATATCTTCATCGAGTGGCAGGACGCCGAGATCCGTCGCGCTGCTGAGATTCTGTCCGGCGTCACGGAGGGCGAGGCCATCAACGTCATTGCGACCCTCATCGCCAAGGAAGAGGTTCGCAACGAGGATCTCGCGGAGCTCTCCCAGTTCAAGGACCGGATCTTCGGCGATCTGGCCGGGCTCGAACGCGTCAGGTTGCAGGACGACTACCAGGTGGGCGGACTGGAGAATCTCAAGGAGTGGTTGTCGGGGAAGCAGAATCTCATGACCGGCGATCTCACCGGGTGGGGCGTCAGACCCCCGAAGGGGGTCCTGCTGTGCGGCGTCCCCGGATGCGGCAAGTCCCTGTCCGCCAAGGCCATCGCCCAGCAGTGGGAACTGCCGCTCTACAGACTCGATATGGCCGCAGTCATGGGAATGTACGTCGGGGAGTCGGAGTCTCGTCTGCGCGATGCACTGGCGACCGCGGACAGAGCAGCGCCATGCATCCTGTGGATCGACGAGATCGAAAAAGGGCTCGCCTCCGGAACAGGAGACAACTCGGTCATCCGGCGTCTCATCGGACAGTTCCTGTTCTGGATGCAGGAATCAACGTCGAAGGTGTTCCTCGTGGCCACGTCCAACGACGTAGCGACCCTTCCCCCCGAGTTGCTGCGCAAGGGCCGATTCGATGCCGTTTTCTTCGTCGATCTGCCGACTGCTGACGAGCGAGAGGATATCATCCGACTGTGCTTCCGGAAGTACACGCGGTCCGAGCCCTCACTCGACCTGTTGCGTGATCTCGTTCCCCTGACTGAGGGTTTCGCCGGTTCCGATATCGACGCCGTGGTCAATGAGATCGCCGAGATCATGTACAACCACCAGACACACGATCTCCCCGACGACACCACGATCTACGACCGCTTCCGCGCTGTCGTCCCGTTCTCTCGCTCGAATCCCGACGACGTCGCGGACATCCGCGCCTGGGGGAACTCGCGCGCCATTCCAGCGGGCCGGACGGACGCCGTCGCATCCGGTATCGGTGGAACGCAGAGCCGTCGCATCGTGGTCCAGGGCTCCGAGTAAGTGTCGGTCAGCGGCTCTCGTTCCACTGCAGCACCATGAGCCCCACCGATCGCCGTTACGGCAGGACCACTGACGAGTCCGCCGTCGGCTCCTCCGGCCACTGAACCACTACTCCCGCTACCGCCCCGGCGCATCCCGTGGCGCGAGACGGAGGCGGCACCGGAGAGAGGTGGAATAGGGTGCGGGCCATGGACGACCACCTCTTCGCCGGTCCGCCGCCCCCCACCGCGCGCCGGATGGTGGGCCGGCGCCCCGTAGTCCTCGCCGGCCTGCTCGGAGCCGCGACCCTGGCCGGGTGCTCAACGCGGAGCTCGGAGCCCGGCTCGACGTCCACCGCGGGTCCCGCCACGACCGCCCCGGCCGCGGCCGACCCGGCGCCGACGTCGAACGGTCCGGAGCCCGAGGACACCGATTCCCCGTCCTCGGGACCGCTGGAGGGATGGACCCTGGAGCAGAAGGTCGGCCAGCTCCTCATGGTCGGCGCCGATACCTCGGGCCCCCAGATGGTCTCCATCGACGCCGTGTCCACCCATCACGTCGGCAACGTCTTCATCTCCGGGCAGACCCGCGCTGGAGCCGAGCCCGTCCGCGGGGTCATCACCACCCTGACCGACCTGGTCGGCTCCGACACCACCCACGACGCCCCGTTGCTCGTGGCCACCGATCAGGAGGGGGGCCAGGTCCAGGTCCTGAATGGGACTGGCTTCTCCGCCCTTCCCTCCGCGTCCGAGCAGGCGGCCATGTCCGCGGACGATCTTCTCACCAAGTCACGGGCGTGGGGCCAGGAGCTCGCCGACGCAGGGGTGACCATGAACCTGGCTCCCGTGGCCGATCTCGTCGACGGCCCGAACCCGTCGAGCAATGGCCCCATCGGCAAGTGGGAGCGCGAGTACGGGCACGACGCCGCCACCGCGCTGGACCGCGCCACCACCTTCGCCCGGGGGATGGAGGATGCCGGTCTCGTCGCGACCTACAAGCACTTCCCGGGCCTGGGGCGCGTGACCGACAACACCGACACCGTAGCCGGTGTCACGGATGCCGTCACGACGCGCTCCGGGGACCCGGCGGTCTCCGTCTTCGCCGACGCCATCACCGGCGGCGCCAGGGTCATCATGGTCTCCTCGGCGATCTACTCCCTCATCGACTCCTCGGCGCCGGCCGTGTTCTCATCCGTGGTCGTCACCGACATGCTGCGCGGCGATCTGGGCTTCAAGGGAGTCGTCATCACCGACGACGTCTCGGCCGCGGTCCAGGTGCAGGACCGGACGCCCGCCCAACGGGCGGTCCAGGCCGTCAGAGCCGGCTGCGACATCGTCCTGGCCTCGGCCGACGCCACCGTCGTCGCCGATATGGCGCGGGCGCTCGTCACCGAGGCGCAGAGCGACCCCGCCCTCGCCGAGCGGGTGGACGAGTCCGCCGCCCGCGTTCTCGCACTCAAGAACGGCTCCTGAGGCCGGCCCCGCCCGAGGATCGGGGCGACGGACGACCGGATGCCGGTCCCGGGCGCGTCGACGCCGGTCCCAGGAGCGGGGCGGCGGGTTCCCGGGGCCGCCCGCCCGGGCGCTTCCCCGACGTCGGCCCCGGGCGCGGAACGGCGGGCTCACCTGTTGACCGTCGTGCCCTCCGAGGACCCCTTGGTGTCGATGTACTTGGCGAAGCAGTGATCGGCGTCGAACCCCTCGGCGCTGCACCAGGCGTTGGCCTCGTCGGCGCTGCCGTACGGAGTCGCGACGATCGTCACCCAATACTGGCCACCGCTGTCGAAGACGGGCCATTCGTCGCTGTACAGAAGCTTGGCGTCGGAGTACTTCTGGCGCAGCTTGAGGAACTCCTGGAGCGTGGCGCGGTTGTCCCAGGTGATGCCATCGGCGACCATCCCCGACTTCTTCGACGACAACTGCGGCACCCACTTGCCGGAGACGCCCTTCACCGAGGACTTGTCGTGATCGGCCTGCCAGCGCAGGGAATCCTTCGCCGCGGTTTCCTCCAAGGTGTTGTCCTTGCTCGTCGTGGCCGCCGTCGCCGACGACGGGCTCGACGCGCCCGGGGTCGCCGCGGTCGGCGCGGAGCCGCGGTCCGGTGCGCACGTCACGACGATGGTCGTGAGATCCATGTCATCAGCCGTGCGATAGAAGTGGCCGCTTCCGAAGTGAAGCGTGAGCGTTGTCCCGGAGCCCGAGATCACCAGCGGAGAGCCGGAGAAGTCGAAGTCCCCCGAGGCGACGACGGCGTCGGCCGGCCCGGTCCCGTCGGAGCGCGACGGCCCCCTCAGCTCGACGTGGTCGCCGGTTCCGCCCAGGACGTCGCCGCTGGGACACGACGCGGTCACCTTGACCTCCACCTGCAGCTCCCCGTCCCCATTCCTGACGGAGGTCGGGGTGAAGACCGGGGCGCTCCCGCACGCGGTCACGTAGTTCGTCGCCCCAGTGCTCGTGGGCTCGGCGGACGCCGACGCATCCTGCTTGCCATAGCGCGGCTTGTCCCGGTCAGCCCTATCGGAGCCGTTCACGGAGGTGGAGTCGCGATCGTTGAGATAACTCGTCACGTACCACCCGCCCACTCCGCCGACGATCAGCAGCACCAGGGCGACCAGAACGGCCACCGGCGCACGGGACCTCGAACGGCGGGGCTGCTCCGGACCCGGCTCGATCATCTGCCCCTGTACCGGCACGAGCGGGACGCCGGATCCGGACACGGCCCAGGGCGCGGTCCCTGCCGAGGGCACGGTCGGCGGCACTGCGGGCGGCGTGGCTCCCATCGGGGGGACCGGCCCGACCTGCGGCGCCCCACCCACCGAGGGCCCTGCGGGTCCTGCGGGCACCGGGGCCGAGGCCGCCGACGGCGCCAAGGGCATCGAGGGCATCATCGACGTTCCCGCGGCCGGGGCCGTCGAGGCAGCCGAGGCCGTAGACGCCGCCTCCGACTGCGATTCAGTCCCGGCTCCCGGGGACGCAGCCGCCGTCGAGGTCGCCGACGGCGCTGAAGGCGCTGAAGGTATGGTCTGCGTCTGCAATCGGTCAGAGCTCGAGGACGCCGCCCCCTCGGCCTCCTCGACTCCCTCCGCCCGAGGCTCAACGGCCGCCTGCACCCCGGCAGGTTCGTCATGCGCGGCGCCGTCATCCTGAGACCCGACCTCATCCTGAGACGCGGCATCCTCGGCCCGCGACTCCTCGGCCCCGACCGGAGGTTCCGCATCCTCCCGCTCCGCCTGCACCCCGGCAGGTTCGTCATGCGCGGCGCCGTCATCCTGAGACCCGACCTCATCCTGAGACGCGGCATCCTCGGCCCGCGACTCCTCGGCCCCGACCGGAGGTTCCGCATCCTCCCGCTCCGCCTGCACCCCGGCAGGTTCGTCATGCGCGGCGCCATCGTCCTGAGACGCGGCCTCAACCGTTCGGAACGCCGACCCGCCGTGCGGCTCGTCGGGCTCCTGTGCCTCGGACATCTCCGCTGTCTCAGTCCCCTCCGCCGACGATTCGTGGGCAGCCTCCTGCGGCGCTCCCGACTGCGTCGTGCCGCCCCCATGCGAGTCGTCCTCCTCCCGCGACGCCTCGGGGTCCTGCGACTCCGCGTCGGCCCGCGCGACGGTCGTCCCCTGCAGCACCGCACCGCGCGCCTCCAGCTCCGCGCGCACCGCCGGATCCGACAGTTTGGACAACCACACGAGCAGGTCGGGATAGGACGAGGGATTGGAAGCCAGCGCGGCCCACAGGTCAGGTCTGCGCTCGGCGATGGCGGCCTGCAACGCGTAATCGTTCGTCTGAGCGGCGAGGGCCTCATCAGCCTGATCCGCCGCCCTGGCGAGCTGTTCAGGATCCATGTGGGAAACCTTCCAGGAGATCTCTGACACGCACTCTACAGCACGGGCCCGCAGCCCCTCCCACGGGTGCTCCGCCCGGATCACGCGTGGGACCCGAGACGCGCGGGTGGAGCTAGGGCCGTGCGCACCCGCTACAAGACGAACAGGTCGGCCCCGAGACGGCGAGCGGGGTTTTGACGTATTCCTGCTCTTCATGCACGAAGTCCTACGCGGTCGTACCCCTTCTCACGCGGTCGTACCCGAATGCGCCAGGTCGTACCTTAGAGGCTTCCCAACGTACGACCTGGCGCGGGAAGGTACGACCGCACGGCCCCGCGTACGACCCGGCGCGAGAACGTACGACCGCGCCGCACCACACGCGCACGGGGCCCGAGCGACGGCGCGCTCCGCCCAGATGACGGCGCGCTCCGCCCGGATGAGGAAGACGACCCGATTGACCACGCAGCGCCCGGGAGCCCCTCGCCCCGCCACGCCCCACCTCGGCCCGAAGCCCGAGCGCCCCGCGCCTCCACTCCGTCACTCCGTACTCCCACTATTCCCACTCCACGCGCGGCACTTCTCACCCACCTCGCCGATACGACGCGCTGTCCCATCCCGGCGGGCTCCGATAGCCTCGACGCATCATGCCAAGAGCCCTGTCACGAGTCGCCGGACGACTCGTCCCCGCCCCTGACGCGCCCCTGCCCCAGCCGCCGTCGTCCCGTGTCCGGGCGCTGCTGGGCTGGCTCACGCGCCGGGCCGCCGGGCCGCTGACGGTGGCGAGCCTGGCCGCCGTCGCCTCCAACACCATTCAGGCGATCGTGCCCGCCTTCCTGGGGGCGGCCCTGGACTCCGGTATCGAGAACGGGCTCAACGCGCGCCTGTGGTCGATCTGCCTGAGCCTGTTCCTCCTGTTCGTCGTCTACGCCATCGGGGACACCGCCCAGTCCTACGTCGGGATGCTCGCCTGGATGCGCACCAACTTCGATGTCACCCGGCTCGTGGGGCGCCAGGTCTCCGTCACCGGCGCCGATCTGCCCCACCAGGCGTCCACCGGCGAGGTCGCCTCGATCGTGGCCTCCGACGCGCAGTACATCGGCAACTTCTTCGAACGGCTCCCACCGCTCATCGGCTCCGCCGTGTCCTTCGCGGTCGTGGCCGTGCTCATGGTCTCGGTATCCGTGCGCCTCGGCCTCATCGTGATCATCGGCATGCCCCTGGTCGCCTGGATCGTCACCCTGGTCATCAGGCCCCTCCAGAAGCGCCAGGCCGTTCAGCGCGAGGCGCAGTCCGAGGTCACCACCATCACCACCGACACGGTCGCAGGCCTGCGCATCCTGCGCGGCATCGGCGGCGAGGACGTCTTCGCCCGCCGCTACCGCGAGGCCTCCCAGGAGCTGCGCCGACGCGGAGTCGAGGTGGCCGGCACGCAATCGGTGCTCATGAGCCTGCAGGTGCTCCTGCCGGGTCTGTTCGTCGCCGTCGTCGTGTGGGCCGCCGCCCGCCTGGCGATCACCGGAGGCATCAGCGCCGGCGAGCTCGTGACCTTCTACGGCTACACCGCCTACCTGTCGTGGCCCCTCATGGTCTTCTCCAGCTCGGTGCAGGACTACACGCGAGCCATGGTCGGGCTGCGGCGCCTGGGCAGGCTGCTCGACGTCGTCCCGGCCGCGGGCACCCCGGCCGAGCGCCTGAGCCTGGATCCCGCCGACGGCGCCACCAGGGCGGGCGAGATCGTCGATACCGCCTCCGGGGTGCGCTTCGCGCCGGGCCGTATGACCGCAGTGGTCTGCGCCGATCCCGACTCCTCCGCCGCCCTGGCCACCCGGCTCGGGCGCTTCGACGACGCCGACCCCGCGGTGACCCTGGACGGCCGACCGCTGACCGCCATGCCGCTGCGCGATGTGCGCGCCTCGATCGTGGTGGCCGGCGCCGCCGCCGAGCTGTTCACCGGCACACTGCGCGAGGCCCTCGACGTGCGCGGCGCGGCCGCGCCGGAACCCGTCGGCGTCGAAGCGCTCGTGGCCGCGGAGGCCGAGCGCGCGGGCATCGACGCCGTCGACCAGGACGTGCGCCCCGCCGCCGAGACCCTGCCCGGCGACGACCGGCTGCTCGCCGCCCTGAGGACCGCCGACGCCCACGACGTCCTGACCTCCCTGGACCGGGGCCTGGCCGGCATGATCACCGAGAAGGGACGGTCCCTGTCCGGGGGCCAGCGCCAGCGGG
>ERZ772940.895-NODE-895-length-11441-cov-3.48208_pt1 | contig 11441 bp, 7 predicted proteins | sample MGYA00511682_ERZ772940 | MGnify/ENA primary metagenome ERZ772940 (study PRJEB29015, sample SAMEA2737922) | human oral metagenome | biome: human oral; feature: human-associated habitat; material: dental | place: China | collected 2031 ... | reverse complement strand
GTTGTCTTACCAGAAGACTCTGGACCATAAATCTCTACGATACGGCCGCGAGGAACACCGCCAATACCCAGTGCTGCATCAAGAGCAAGTGAGCCAGTTGGAATAGCTTGAATATCAAAGGCAGGACCACCCTCACCTAAACGCATAATAGCGCCTGCACCAAATTTTTTCTCGATTTCTGCTGTGGTTGAAGAGATAACCTCATCCCTCTCATCACCAGTGGTACGAGCCTTAATCTCTTTTGAAACTGACTTTTTAGCCATGGGCACTCCTTGCTCTTTTTGTTACTAGAATAATATAAGAACAGACGTTCTATGTCAACGTCAAACATATAGTTTATAGAGGTAATTTGTCTGAATTCTTACTTATATTTTTCTGCTTTTGAGCAGCAAATTTCTTCTGAATAATAAAATTTACTGTATAAGTCCTGTAAAGCTTCACAAAAAAAGAAGTCCTAAACAAATTTGTTTAGGACTTTCCAATTAAAAGTAATTTTTAAGCCTTCACAATTGCTTCATGAATTAATTTTAATGCCTGCAAAACAGCAGCTTCTCGTACCTGCTCTCTATTGCCAGAAAAATGCTTACAGACCGTATGGGTAAAGTTATTGCTGTTAATACCAAACCAAACCGTTCCAACTGGTTTACCAGGCTCTTCCCCTGTTGGACCAGCTATTCCTGTAATGGAAACCGCTATATCTGAGCCAATAACCTCTCTAACGCCTGAAGCCATCTGCGCTGCACATGGTTCAGAAACAGCACCAAGAGAAGGTTCTTCAAAGATATCTTTTGAAACGCCTAGTATCTTCTGCTTAATTTCAATGGTATAGCTCACAACAGAGCCTTTAAGCACGCTTGATGACCCTGAGATGGCGGTAAGTGCACCTGCAACAAGTCCTCCTGTACAAGACTCAGCAGAAGCCACCGTAAGACCAGATACAAGAGCCTCCAAAACAACTTGTTGAGCTCCTGAAATAACTTCAGATGAAAACATACGAATCACAACTTTTCATTGGTCTTGAAGATACATCTGTCTTATATAAGTATGGCGCCCCAAAAAGACACCATCTTGTTAAACCTCAGCAATGTATTGCCAAGACTTTACAAAATAATCAATTCCTGACCAGGCAGTAAGAACTACCGCAACCCACATACATGTATTAAAGATAGAGAACAAAACAAAAATATCCTGAATCATTCCACAGGGAATACTAGGCAAGAAAAGCAGACCACAGATAGCAACCATAGTTGTTGCAGTTTTCCACTTTCCCATGTTAGATGCCGCAATAACAACACCCTTTGAAGCAACAACCATTCTAAGACCCGATACCAAAAACTCTCTTGCAACAATCACTAAGAGCACCCAGGGAGAAACCATGTGCCATTCGAGAAGTACAAAAAGCGCTACAACAACAGCAAGTTTATCGGCAATTGGATCTAAAAACTTACCAAAGGTAGTGACTTCATTTCTACTACGCGCAAGGTAACCATCAAGCTTATCGGTCAAAGAAATGACAACATAGGCGATAAAGACAAGAAAAGCTCCAAGTTTAAAACCAGGTGTTGCCAGAGAATCCTCCAGAGATACGCCTAAATGCTGTGCAAGGAGAAGCCAAAAAGGTACCAGAACTACTCGAGCACAGGTAACAATATTTGCAGGTGTCCAAATTGTCTTTGATGACATGACGTATCCCCAACTAAACGGTTTTCTCGCCAGATTGTTTGTCTATAGTATCTACAATCTCGCCAATCATTTCATAGCAGAACGAATCTACCAGATCACATAGAACAATATCTCCAACTGCTGCCTCTCCCTCTGCAATGTGAACAGCCCCATCGCAGTCTGGAGCCTGGAACCAAGTATGACCGATAAGTTCAGTGCCCTCGTCGGATTCTTCAATTCCGTCAATAATGACCTCGCAGCGCTCACCAACGTGACGGGCAGTTGCTGCAAAGCCAAGCTGCTCTACAAGGTCAAGCAGGCGCTGCGTGCGCTCAATCTTTACCTCATCTGGGATCTGATCAGACATCTTTGCGCCCAGAGTTCCCTCTTCTGGCGAATAGGTAAAGACAGATGTGTAATCAAACTCCTGCTCCTGAATAAAGTCATAGAGCTCGTCTGATTCTTCGTCTGTCTCACCCGGAAAACCGCACATTCCGGTGGTACGAAGAACCATACCAGGAATCTCAGTTCTTAAGCGATCAAAAAGCTCACGAAGTTCTTGCGTAGAACCGGAACGACCCATACGCTTAAGAATGCGCTCGTTACAGTGCTGAATTGGAATATCAATGTAAGGTAGAACCTCAGGTGTATCACGAATTGTGCTAATGAGCTCATCGGTCATACCTTCTGGTTGCAGATACAAAACGCGAATCCAGCCCTTATAGGGGCGGACTACCTCAGCCACCTGCTGCATAAGCTTGGCAAGCGTTGGAGTCTGACCGTCTTCTGTGTCAGGCATATCCGAGCCCCAGATACCCGTATCCTGACCAATCAGAATGACCTCACGGACACCACCATCCATCAGCTCTTTTACTTCTTGAAGAATCTCTTCAGCAGGTCTTGAGTGATAGTGACCGCGAATGTACGGGATAGCACAGAATGCACAGAACCTGTCACAGCCCTCAGATATCTTTACAAATGCACTGGCACCATCAATGGTACGTAGCATTCCGTGAGCAGCAACAATAGACTGCGTAGGTTCAGGGATATTCAAAACGTCCGCAACAACGCTGACAATACCGTCCTCTTGATCTGCAGGAACAAAGGCAGCAACTTCAGGAAGCTGCTCATTGAGCTCAGCACCATATCTAGAAGGTACGCAGCCGCACATAATAATAGGCAGCTGACGAACACCTTCAGAAGCACCTTCTGCAATCTCGAGCGTAGTCTCAATGGACTCTTCAGTTGCAGAAGCTAAGAACGAACACGTGTTGATAATTGCAACATCTGCTAAATCTGGATTCGCAACTTCACCAAAACCAGAGGCCAAGAGACGCGCGCGCATGCGATCTGTATCAACTTCGTTTTTAGCACATCCTAACGTGATGTATAGGACGTTGTAGCCCCTATCGATAATTGTTGAACTGGAGGGGCTGGCCATAGTCTTTCTCCTTAAGGCTTGCAATCACAGACTGAAGAACATCGCGAGAAGCACTAGAAACACGCAGCTTATCGCCCTCAACGGTTGCTTTAGCCTTAACTTTCATATCACGAATATCTTTAGCAATCTTCTTGGCGGTCTCTTGGTCAATACCAGAAACAATGGAACCAATCTGACGCACGGTAGAACCTGCTGCAGGAATTGGATCTCCCCAACGAATAGCCGTAAGGTCAATTCCACGCTTTACCAGCTTGGAGCCAAGAACATCTCGTACCTGAGAAGCTACAAAGTCTGCAGGAGCATCAATAGTGAATTTACCCTCTTTCTTAGAGAGCTCAAGGGTTGCACCAGAATCTTTAAGATCGTAGCGCTGTGTAAGCTCACGGGCTGCCTGCTGAAACGCATTATCAACTTCCATCATGTCCACTTCAGACACAACGTCAAAACTTGATTCTTTAGCCATTTCCCCTCCGTATTACCTAGGCGAGAAAAACTTCTTGCCTATGGCGTTTAGTTGCTTGTATTACTGTTGGAATTCTGATTATTAGTTGTGCCAGAAGTTCCACTGGTAGTACTTGTTGACGTACCGTTTGTTTGGGCTCCAGAAGCGTTAGTTCCATTAGCATCAGCAGACTTAGTACCCTGAATGGTCAAGGTACCAATACCTGAAGCATTTGCATCAAATGGTTTAGCAGTGCCGTTAACGGTAACAGAAACAGCACCAGGAGTACCCGCAAGAACGCTCATGGAATCCGTAACGGTATACGTCTGAGACCATGGACCAGTAATTGCATCAGCCTCAACACTCTTACCGTCAACAGTAATCTCAACCCAGCTGGTCTGACCATCTGCAACAGTAACCACAACGGTAGTCTGTTTAGGAGTCTCTTCTTTTTTAGGCTCAGATGTAGTGGTGCTCTTAGACGTATCAGTAGAATCCTTCTTAGAGGTGTCCGTATTGCTATTTGTGGTAGTGGAATTCTTAGAAGAATCATTTGTTGAATTATTAACGCTTACCGTCTTTGTAGTAGTAGGCGTAGTTCGAGCTGTCATGCAAGACCGAACGCTATACAACAAAACAGCAGTGATAATAATTACAACAAGAGCAAACACAGTTGCAATAGTGCGACCTGTATCAGAGAAATAGTTCTGAAGCGCACCCATAACGCCTGATCTCTGAGGAGCACGACGCTGCTGATTACCTGCGCTAGAAGACTGACGACGGCGAACGTTAGGCCTGTCAACCTGTGCAATATTTCTAGAACCACGACGACCAGAGATAGTTGAAGCACGCTCATAAGGAGCAGTTACATTGTCATAGCGAAGGTCATCAGTGTAATCACTTGGAGCAACGGTTCTTCTAGTTACATCGTCTTTATAAGCTGGCATACTTACGCCAGCAATACCAACACGTCTACGTTGAACGCCACCACGCGTACGACTTGCCATAGTCTTCTGACGAGAAGCTTCTTCAATACCTGCATTGTAAGCATGACCGGTGGCATAGCGAGAATACGAGTAGCCACCAGCATCCTCTTCAGATGCCTGAGCACCCAGAGGTACACCCGTTTGCCTAGAGCGAACACCAGACGTAGTTGCAAATGCGCCCATATCGCCAGCTGGTCCTCCCGATGTAGGGAGAAGACCGTGGTATTGTACGTATGCCTTTGGCCTACTGCCAGACTCATTTATAACGTCATATCCAGCAATTCCACGGCCAGACTGAGTATCACGGGTGCGACGACGCAACTCATGAGAATAGGTGCCGTTTTCAAACTCGTAGCTCTCTTCTTGAAACAAGTCTACAATCTCACGCGGATTTAATCCCAAATAACGAGCATACGAAGAAAGCATGCCTTGAGCATAGCCACTCTGAGGCATATTCTTGAAATCGCCTTCCTCAAAAGCAATGAGTGCCTGCTCCTTGAGACGAAGAATCTTTGATGCTTGAGTAATAGAAAGTCCGAGTTGACGTCGACGTTCTACGAGCATCTCACTAAAACGAGGGCGTGGCATGCTTACTCTACCTCCCTATAGGCAGCGTCTTGAACTTTAAGCTCTTCAAGAGCATCTTTATCGATGAGAACTTCTCGAGGTTTTGATCCGTTGGCTGGACCAACAACACCTTTTGCCTCGAGCATATCCATAATTCTACCAGCACGAGCATACCCAACAGAGAGCGCTCTTTGCAAACTAGATGTAGAACCTAGCTGAGAATCCACAATTATTCGAGCAGCTTCCCAAATAAGAGGATCATCTGCTTGCGTCATACCGCCAACTCCCCCAACGCCATCAGCTTGTGTTGGAGTTGCAACAGTCAAAATATTGTCGTGATATTCAGCAGTACGCTGGGTACGAATGTACTTGACAGTCTCCTCGATTTCCTCGTCAGAGACCCAACAACCCTGTGCACGATTAGGCTTCTTACCACGAAGCTTAACCAACATGTCGCCCTTACCCAGAAGCTGCTCAGCACCCTTTTGGTCCAAAATAATGCGAGAGTTCAAAGAGTTGTCAACTGAAAGTGCAACACGGTTATCAATGTTTGCACGAATCAGACCAGTTACAACGTCTGCAGAAGGACGTTGAGTTGCTACGATAAGGTGAATACCTGCTGCACGACCAAGCTGAGCAATACGAACAATGGAAGACTCAACGTCTTTACCAGCAACCATCATAAGGTCTGCAAGCTCGTCGATGACAATGACAAAGTATGGCATGTGCTTTGGAGGATTCTCCATATCAGCGTACTTATCACCATCAACATTTCTGTTGTAAGTCTTAATATCACGTACTTTATAGTGCTCAAACACCTTTAAGCGTCGCTCCATCTCGGTAACACCCCACTGAAGCGCACTTGCCGCCTGCCTTGGCTCGGTAACAACAGGAACATACAGGTGTGGAAGACCAGCATAACCCGTAAACTCAACACGCTTTGGGTCAACCATAATAAGACGAACCTGCTCTGGAGTTGCGCGCATGAGCATAGACATAACAATGGCGTTGAGCAAGACAGACTTACCAGAACCAGTGGTACCTGCTACCAGCAAATGAGGAAGGCTGGCAAGGTCAACAACAATTGGTTTGCCCTCAGAATCACGACCAAAGGCACACTCAAGAGGGCCGCCCTTTGCAAACGGGAGAACGTCAGCTAAATTAACTGCCTGGGCTTTCTCGTTAGGAATCTCAATACCAACCAGAGAAGTTCCAGGAATTGGCGCAAAAATACGAACAGATTTTGCAGCAAGCGAAAGCGCAATGTCGTCCTCAAGATTAGTAATTTTGTTGACGCGTTCACCTTCGCCCATCGAAATCTTAAACGTAGTAACAGAAGGTCCCGCAGTCCAACCAACCACCTGGCTCGAAAGACCAAACTCTTCAAGCGTGGCCTGGAGTCTCTGAGCAGTAGCTTCAAGCTCATCATCGCTTACGGCAGAAGTTGCCGAGTTTTTATTTGACTTCAGAATAGTAAACGGCGGCAACTCATACGACTCGTCATCGTCGCCGGGTCTTTTAAGCTGATTAGGTGTAGCGAGAAAATCAGGCGTTGTTTTAGATTTGCTCTTAGGTTTAGCCTGCTTTGTTGTAGGAGCAGGTTCTGCTACTGTAGCATCGTCTTTCTCGACAACTGCATCATCTATCTGGTCCTTCTTCTTAGAACGCAGTTTATTCTTTGCCTTATCAAGCAGTGTAGTAGGAGCATCACCTGCATCCTCTTGTGCCTCTTGTTCCTCGTAAAGACGAGCGTCACGCTTAATGACAGAAGTCTTACGATTGCCAAGATAGGTGGTCTCCCCTTCACCAGTCTCGTCAAAGAGAGAAGACTGGTTGTTGGCACCGCGCCTACCCTGTTTTTTTGCTGGCTGAGGTGCGTTTGCGGCGTAGAGCGCCTCCTCTTTTGCAAGTGCACGCTCTTCTTTACGGTAGCGATGATTCTCGCGAACCTCATCTAAGCGGAAACCTACGCGCTCAACCATATCGGAAATAGAAAAACCGCAAATAACAACACCAGCAATGATAAAACCCACTAAAAGGACATTGCCCACAATGCGGCCAACAAAGCGCAACAAAACCCAAGCAATACCGCCGCCCACATAACCACCAGCAGCCTCCAAGACTTTTGTGCCCAGAAGCATATCTGGAGCAGCCTCAGCACCCGGGAAGTTAAGTGAGATTAAAGCAAGGGCAGCAAGAACATCCAGCGTTAGACCAATAGCAATACGCGTAGAGATTCCCTGATCATCACGCATAAAAAAGGTCATAGCAAAGACAAAAACTGCAATGGGAAAAAGCAAGGCACCCGTACCAAAGCAAAGTTTGAGTCCATGACCCATTGCGCTGGTAATAACAGCATTAGAGGGGACGATAATGGACAAAAACATGGCAATAGCAATCACTGCAAGAACAACACCAATGATGTCGTTCTGCAGCGGACTTAAGCCTACTGCTTGGGCAGAAGCGACATTTCTAGAATTTCTTTTTGCTGCGTTTGAAGTGCGTTTAGAGGGCATTGGGCTTATACCTCCATAATGACCGGAATAACCATTGGTCGAGTACGAGTTTTGCTCCAAAGGAAGTTAGAAAGAGCGTTGCGAACACTCTTCCTCATTGCTTCAATGTTTGCACCTTCGGACTTAGAGGCTTTCTCGATTGAATTTCTCACAAGACTCTGTGCGTCGTTCATGAGCTCATCATCATCAGCAAATGAAACACCACGACCAGAAATCTCAACAACGCCTGGTTTAAGATTACGACCAACAAGGGTTACCACAGCTGTAACAATACCGTCCTGGGAAAGACGCTGACGATCACGAAGAACAACAGGGTTAGCATCAGTGACAGACAGGCCGTCAACGTACACCACGCCAGACTCAACCGTCTTACCACGCGTAACCTTACCATTTCTCATCTCAAGTGTGTCACCGTTATCCAGAATGAAAATACGGTTAGCAGGAACGCCCATCTGCTGAGCAAGTTCTGCATGAGCACGTAGATGAACAGCTTCACCGTGGACTGGCATGAAGTTCTTTGGACGAGCCATACCAAGCATCAGCTTGAGTTCTTCCTGACTTCCATGACCAGAAACGTGAACAAGTGCCTTTGACTTGTCGTAAATCTCGCAACCAATCTTAGAGAGCGCGTTAATAATAGACTGAACGCTCTTCTCGTTACCTGGTACAGGAGTTGCAGAGATAATTACGGTGTCTTGAGGACGGATGGAAAGCGATTTATGTTCTCCGTTTGCCATACGCGCCAAAGCGCTCAGAGGCTCTCCCTGAGAACCGGTGCACAAAACAACAATGCGATCATCTGCAAGTTTATCGACATCGTAAGCATCAATGATGTCTTTATCAGCAATATTAAGATAGCCAAGCTCACGCGCAATCTTTGTATTGGTAATCATAGAGCGACCAGTAACAACAACCTTACGCTTTACCGCAACAGAAGCATCGCACACCTGCTGAAGGCGGTGAATGTGGCTTGAGAACGACGCAACAAAGACACGACCAGTTGCATTCTTAATGATGTGACGAAGTGCCGCACCAACAGAAGCCTCAGATGGAGTCATACCTGGGCGGTTGGCGTTAGTAGAGTCGGACAGCAGCAGGTCAAGCCCCTCAGAGGCAAACTTAGTAATAGCAGCGTAATTTGGACGCACACCATCAATAGGAGTCTGATCAAGCTTAAAGTCACCAGAATGAATAAGTGTCCCCGCAGGAGTCTTCATGTGAATGCCAAAAGCAGCAGGAATAGAGTGGGTCATCGAGAAGAACGTGATGTCAAAGGCGCCAAGCTGTACCTTAGAGCCATCAGTAACCTCACGAAGCTTAGTGCCCACAATCTTGTGCTCAGCAAGCTTACCCTCAATAAAGCCAAGCGAGAGCTTGCTGGAATAGATTGGCACCTTACGAGTAAGATCCATAAGCAGGTACGGAAGAGCACCAATGTGATCCTCATGACCGTGAGTAATCAAAATACCGCGAAGCTTATCTTCATTTTCTAGTACATAGGTGTAGTCTGGCAAAACAAGGTCAATACCAGGCTGTTCGTCATCTGGGAACATCAAACCAGCATCAACAAGCACCATATCATTACCGTACTCAAAAACGGTCATGTTCTTGCCAATGCCATCAAGTCCGCCCATAGGAATGACTTTAAGAGCTGGGTCTTTCTTAGGCATTAAAACGCTTTCCTTTCAAAAAAACTTTCTATAACAGACGCTACCCAAAGGGCCGTCTACAAGACTTTTTGCAAAATCTACATGTTGTTTAATTATATAAAAAATCAGCACGTATTACGCTATATATTCTCAAAGAATCAAAATCTCAACAGAATAACAAGAGAGCTCCGACATGCATCGAAGCTCTCTTTACAATCTCATGTATATAAGATCCCGCGTGGCGAGAAACCCTTTAAGTCCGAGCGTACCTTATGCGTCGTGATGACGGCGTGGCTGTCTGCGCTCAGAGCTGCCAGTATCGTTCTGACGACGTGAGCGGTGCTCCTCACGGTCCTTCTTTGGAGCACCCTGCGGTGCCTCTGGCTTATCAAGACGGTCAAGAGAAATCTTGCCCTTCTCGTCTACCTCAAGGACCTTAACCTTAACCTCGTCTCCAATAGCCAGAACATCCTCGATCTTCTCGACACGTCCTTGTGCTACGCGAGAAATATGAAGCAGGCCATCTTTACCAGGAAGAAGCTCAACAAAGGCACCGAATGGCTGAAGACCAACAACGCGACCGGTGTACTCCTCGCCTACCTCTGGAACCTTGACGATAGCCTTGATGCGCTCTGCGGCAGCCTCAGCAGCACCGTTAGTGCCAGCGATAAAGACAGTGCCATCCTCCTGAATATCAACAGTTGCGCCTGTATCCTCCTGGATGCCACGAATAACTTTGCCACCAGAACCGATGACGTCACGAATCTTATCGATTGGAATAGAAAGCGAGATAATTTGAGGAGCGGTCTCCTTGGTCTCCGTACGAGGTGCAGGAATCTGCTCAAGCATCTTGTTCAGAATGAACATACGGCCCTCGTGAGCTTGCATCAATGCGTTACGTAAAATCTCAGGAGTAAGGCCAGTTGCCTTATTATCCATCTGCATTGCAGTAATACCCTTGGTAGTACCACAGACCTTAAAGTCCATGTCACCGAGGAAGTCTTCAAGACCCTGAATGTCGGTAAGAACAACAGTCTTGCCGTTCTCCTGAATAAGACCCATTGCAACACCAGAAACAGGACGCTTTAGAGGAACACCTGCATCCATAAGGGAAAGCGTAGAGCCACAGGTAGAAGCCATGGAAGAAGAACCATTGGACTCCATTACCTCAGAGACAACGCGGATGGTGTATGGGAACTCTTCCTCGGAAGGAATGACAGGAAGAAGTGCGCGCTCTGCAAGAGCACCGTGACCAATCTCACGACGCTTTGGGCTGCCCATACGGCCAGTCTCACCAGTGCAGAATGGTGGGAAATTGTAGTGGTGAATGTAGCGCTTACCATCCATTGGCTCAATGGTATCAAGACGCTGCCACTCATTGAGCATGCCAAGCGTACAGATGGAAAGAACCTGAGTCTGCCCACGCTGGAAAAGACCAGAACCGTGAACAAGTGGCAGATAATCAGGCTTAACCATAATTGGACGAATCTCATTAGCCACACGACCGTCAACGCGCTCGCCAGTCTCAACAACCATAACGCGCATTGCGTGTTTCTCAAGAGCCTTGAGCTCAACTGCAATAGCGCGGCTCCAAAGCTCCTGCTCCTCCTCGGTAAACTGAGCCTTGATCTCATCCATCAAGTCAGCAACCTTCTGCATACGGGATTGCTTGTCAGCATCCTTAAGAGCAGCGCTCATCTGATCGTAGTAAGCAAAGATACGGTCGTGAACCTCAGCGATTGGCTCGTCAAGAATATACTCACGCTTAACAATTGGGCCGTTAACCTCTTCCCACTTAGCAATAAACTTCTTCTGCTCCTCGCAGAAAGCTGCAATTGCCTCCTGGCCAAATGCCATAGCAGAAAGCATATCCTCTTCGGAAATCTCATCTGCGCCAGCCTCAAGCATAGAAATGAAAGTGGAAGAACCGCCAAGCTCGAGGTCAAGATCAGAGTGATCACGCTCTTCATAGGTTGGGTTAACCAGGAACTCACCGGTATCAGCGTTTCGACCAATACGAACACAAGCAAGTGGACCCTCAAATGGAACGCCACCGACAGCTAGAGCAGCAGATGCGCCCATGACAGAGATGGTGTCAACAGCATTCACCTGATCAGCAACAAGAGAGGTTGCGACAATTTGAACCTCATTGCGGAAGCCTTCTGGGAAAGAAGGACG
>ERZ772940.894-NODE-894-length-11441-cov-28.3155_pt1 | contig 11441 bp, 11 predicted proteins | sample MGYA00511682_ERZ772940 | MGnify/ENA primary metagenome ERZ772940 (study PRJEB29015, sample SAMEA2737922) | human oral metagenome | biome: human oral; feature: human-associated habitat; material: dental | place: China | collected 2031 ... | reverse complement strand
GGCCAGGCGCATCGCCCACAGGAGCCCCTCGTGCGGCAGGAGCGGGTAGGCGACCCGCCGCAGCCAGGCGGCGTAGCCGTTGAACGCCTCCGGACCCGCGAGAACCTTGAGGTTGCCGACCATGTGGACCACGACGAACAAGGCCATGATCGTGCCGGTGACCGCCATCGTCACCTTGAGGACGCGCTGCGAGGCCCACACAGGGGTGCGGCGCCTGCGCCGAGGAGGAAGCGCGTCACCAACGGGCTGCGCAGCCTCAGGGGCGCGGACGACCGTGGACGTTGCAGCCATCTGACCCACCCTCCTTTGCGCAAAACAACCCATCACTATGATAACGAACACAGTGATACTGGCATAGAGTGTGAACCCTGTGTTTCGGCGGGTCGTCCAACGCGACCGGCCGCCTCCCGCCGTTGAAGGCGGAAGACGGCCGGAACGAGAAACGCGGCGGCGGGGGACTCGGGGGAGGAGAGCCCTACTAGCCGGCGTGCTGGGGCGGGCCCAGCTCGATGCTCTTGCCGCCGCGGGCCAGGGCCTCGACAGCACCGGACTGGGAGTTGCGGCGGAACAGGACGTTGGAGGCGCCGGCCAGCTCGCGGGCCGGGACCACGCGCGGCTCCTTGAACAGGCCGTGGTTGCCGGGCACCACGCCGCCCTGCGGCATGAGGGAGACCTTCGTGCCGGCCGTCAGGTACAGGCCGGCCTCGACGACGCAGTCGTCACCCAGCGGGATCCCGAGCCCCGAGTTCGCCCCCAGCAGGCAGCGCTCGCCCAGGGCCACGCGCTGGCGCCGGCCGCCCGAGAGCATGCCCATCGTGGAGGCGCCGCCGCCGACGTCGGAGCCGTCACCGATGACGACCCCCTGGGAGATGCGGCCCTCGACCATGGAGCGCCCCAGCGTCCCGGCGTTGTAGTTGACGAAGCCGGCGTGCATGACCGTGGTGCCCTCGGACAGGTAGGCGCCCAGGCGCACGTTCGCGCCGTTGCCGATCCGCACCCCCGAGGGCAGCACGTAGTCGGTCATGCGGGGGAACTTGTCCACCGAGTGCACCTGGACGGGGCGCCCGACGGCGGCGCGCAGCCGCATGCGGGTGGTCTCGAAGTCCTCGGCGCGGCAGGGGCCGGCGGAGGTCCACACCACGTTGGGCAGGCGGGAGAAGATCCCGTCCAGGTTGACGGTGTTGGGCTTGACCAGGCGGTGGGACAGCGTGTGCAGGCGCAGGTAGGCGCCGGCCACGGTCTGGGGGGCGTCGTCGAGGTCGGCCCAGGTGCGCACCACGGTGGTGTGGACGCCGCGGGCCTCATCACGGCGCTCCATGGCGCTCAGGGAAGCCAGGAGGTCGGCGTGCCCGTCCTCGGGCTCGTCGCCGAGAACCGGGCGGGGGTACCACACGTCGAGGGTGTTGCCGTCGTCAGTCACGGTCGCCAGACCGAGACCCCATGCGCTGCGAGTCGTCATGGGAACACCCTACGGTCCCCCGGTGGCTGACCGTTGCCGGTGGGCGTGCGAGAATCACCGCATGGCGCGCACGACGATCCACCTCATGCGGCACGGCGAGGTGCACAACCCAGGCGGCATCCTCTACGGCCGCCTGCCCGGGTACCATCTGTCGGCCCTGGGCCACCAGATGGCCCAGCAGGTCGCCGACGTCCTGTCCGCATCCGGGCACGACATCACCCGGGTCATCACCTCACCCCTGGAGCGGGCCCGGGAGACCGGCGCCCCCACCGCCGCCGCCTTCGGCCTGGTGCCGACGACGGATCCCCGACTCATCGAGGCCGGCAACTCCTTCGAGGGCGTGGCCGTCAACCGCAACCGCTGGATCCTGGCCCACCCCACCTACTGGTCCAGCTACATCAACCCGCTGCGCCCCTCCTGGGGCGAGCCCTACCGGGAGATCGTCGAGCGCATGCGCGGCGCCGTCGTCTCCGCGCTCGACCTCGCCGAGGGCCACGAGGCGCTCCTCGTCTCTCACCAGCTGCCCGTCTGGTCGCTGCGCCTCTTCCTGGAGGGCCGACCCCTGGCCCACGACCCGCGCCGCCGCCAGTGCGCCCTGGCCTCCCTGACCTCCCTGACCTTCGAAGGCCGCACCCTGGTGGGGCTGGCCTACTGGGAACCGGCCGGTGACCTGCTGCGCCAGGCCCGCGACATGGTGCCCGGCACCTCCTCCGCCAAGACCGCGGGCAGTGCTAGCCCCGTCAGCCCTGTCGTCCCTGTCAGCCCCGACGGGCACGCCGAGGCGGCCCGGTGACCCAGCAGCCGCCCTCGCGCCCGGTCGGCGGCGAGGTCGTGCGCACCGGCCCGCCCGGTGAGGTCATCCGTCCCGACCGTGCGCGCCCCACCCCGCGCCGCCCCTGGACCGGGCAGGACTTCGTGTGGTGGCACACGGCCGCCGTCCTGACCGCCACCCGCCAAGGCCGCCGCCCCAACCCGGTCTCACCGACCATCGACCCCGTGCGCCCCGCCCTGGGATCCGGGGAGGTCATGCTGGCCACCTGCGACGCCGAGCTGCTCCTGTGGCGGCGCGGGGACGCCACCTACAACCCCTCCCGGGGCTTCTTCCTGGCCGGCGGCCCCGTCGGCCTGGCCCTGACGGCCGCCTTCTTCGGCGGACAGGCCTACCTCAACCACCGGCGACGACGCGCCGCCGAGGCCGACGCCGTCGAGAAGTGGCGCCACCTGGCCGGCGCCCGCCTGAGCGTGTCCACCCACGGCATCTACCTGGGCACGGGGGAGGGCGTCATGCCCATCTCCTACGCCGACATCCAGGAGGTCCAGCTCACCGCCACCGGCGAGATCGTCATCGCCGCCACCAACGCCTCCGGCTCGGTGCGCCTCAAGATCCGGGCCCAGTGGGCCGAGCTCGTCCTCATCCTGTGGGCGGTGCGCTACATGCCCGAGCACCCCCAGCTCGTCGGGCGCACCTGGATCCCCGGCGACTGGCTCATCCACGCCGCCGCCCACGGCTACGACGTCGACACCACCCCCTGGCCCCAGGCCCGCCCCGCCCTGCCCTGAGGCCGGAGCGCCGAGGCCGGGCCGGCGCGCTTCCGGTCAGCGTGGGTCAGTGCTGGTTGGTGCTGGCGAGTGCTGGTTGGTGCTGATCAGTGCGAGTCGGTTCCGGAGCGGTCGGTCCCGCCCGTCTCGCCGGCGTCAGTGTTCTTGTTGGTCCGGTCGGCCCCGCCGGCCCCGCCCTCATCGCCGCTGGCGTCGTGACCGCTGGCGGGCTCTTGAGGGTGGTGCTTGCGACGGCGGATGTCCTGCTCCAGATCCCTGAGGAACTCCGGGTCGTCGTCGGGCGCCATGGGGCGGGCGCGCTGCGGGCGACGGAAGGTCGTGCCCTCCCGGGAGGACCACACGGTGGGCTCGACGTAGCCGCCGCGCTCCTCAGCGGCCTTGACCCGCGAGACAATGATCCAGGCGATCGGGCCGATGGTCGGGAACAGGACGACCAGGGTGATCCACAGGTACTTCGGCATCCGTGCCGGCATGCTCTCATCCGGTGTGCGTGCGCAGTCCAACAGGGCGTACAGCGTCAGAGCGAACACCAGGACGATGAGGACGATACGCATGGGCCAACCCTAACCGAGCCGGGCGGCCCCGCAGGCCCCTCACCTGCCCGGGACCTGCCGCCCAGCCGTCTGCCCATCCCCATTGGGCCCGGGCCATGGCACGATCATGGGGTGCCCGCCCCGCCCGCCTTCCGCCTCCTGACCGGCGGAACCGCCCCCGACGACGTCGCCGCCCTGCGCGCAGCCCTCGCCGAGCGCCTGGCCCTGCGCGGCCTGCTCACCATCCCCGACGGCCGGCCCGCCACCGCCGCCGTGGGAGAAGCAGACCGGACGGGCTCGTCGCTGCCGCTGCTCGTCCCCATCGGCCCCGGGGAGGACGAGGGCCGGGTCCGCGCCGACCTGGCCCGCCGCATCACCCGCGTCCCCGCACGCACCGACCTCATCCTGCGCACCTCCGGCTCCACCACCGGCACCGGACGGCTCATCGCCATGAGCGCCGCCGCCCTCATGGCCTCCGCCCGTGCCACCCATGCGCGCCTCGGCGGCCCGGGAACCTGGCTCCTGACCTTGCCCGCCCACCACGTCGCCGGTCTGCAGATCCTCACCCGCTCCCTGGAGGCCGGAACCGAGCCCGTCGTGGTCGACACGAGCACGGGCTTCAGCCCGACGGCGCTCGCGGAGGCCCTCAGCTCGGCGCGCCCGCCCACCGGGGCGGCTGCCTCCCGGCTCTACGTCTCCCTGGTCCCCACCCAGTTGGTGCGCGTCCTACAGAATCCGCAGGCCCGCCGGGCCCTGGCGGGAGCCGACGCCGTCCTCCTGGGGGGTGCCGCCGCCGACCCCGCGCTGCTGGCCCGGGCCCGCGGGGCGGGCGTCACTGTGGTCACCACCTACGGCATGAGCGAGACCGGCGGGGGCTGTGTCTACAACGGCCGTCCCCTGGAGGGGGTCGAGGTCACCATTCATGCCCCCGACGCCGAGGGCGCCGGCCGCATCCTCATCTCCGGTCCGGTCCTGGCCGAGGACTACCTCCAGCCCCCCAGCCACAGTCCCGCCGACAGCCCCGCAGGCAGCCCCGGCGGCAGATCCGATGACGGCGGGGGCTTTCACCGCAGCGGCGCCAGGCGTGTCCTGGCCACCTCCGACTGCGGCCGGCTGCACCCCGACGGGCGCCTGGAGGTCCTGGGCCGCCTGGACGACGTCATCATCACCGGGGGCGTCAAGGTCGAGCCCCGCCACGTGGAGGAGGCCCTCACCGGTATCGACGGCGTGGCCGAGGCCTGCGTCGTCGGCCTGCCCGATGAGCAGTGGGGAAGCCGCGTCGTCGCCGCCGTTGTGCTCGAGACGGGGAGGAGGCCGGGCAGCCCGAAGAGGTGGGACGGTGCCGCCCTGCGTGAGGCGGTCCGCGCCCGGCTGGACGGCGCCCACGCCCCTAAACGGGTCGTCGTCCTGGAGACCCTGCCGCTGCGCCCCAGCGGGAAGGTCGACCGGCGCGAGGTCGCCCGGCTCCTGGCCGCGACCGCGACAGATGTGACCTCGGAGCCCCTTACACCAGAGCCCTGATCTCCGCCTCACTCGGGCAGGTGGCCGGACCGAAGTGCGTCGTGGTCAAGGCTCCGGCCACATTCGCCCAGCGCAGCGCCGTCGTCAGGTCGATGCCCCGGGCCAGGGCCGCGGCCAGGACACCGGAGTGCGCGTCACCGGCCCCGTTGGTGTCCACCGGCGTCACCGAGATGCTCGGGGTATGGCACGCCTCGCCGCCGTCGGAGAACCAAGAGCCCTGCTCCCCGGCCCGCACCAGCACGGTGCCGAGCCGACCCGATAGTGCCTCGCAGACGCCGGCGTGGTCACCGGCCTCCACCCGTAGCTCCAGGCGGTCGGCGAGAAGCCCGGCCTCACGCTCATTGAGAGACCAGACGGGCCCCAGCGCACCGAGGTGCTCCAGCGAGCTCATGGGGACCGAACCAACCATGGGGGAGACGTCGAACAGTGCCGTGCTCCCCGCTCGGGCTTCGGTCAGTCTCCCGGCCAACCGCTCCAGCGCCGTCCTGGAGGCCTCATCGGCCAGGGAGTAGCCGGAGAGGTAGACGACGTCGTCGCCGCTTACCTCCAGGTGGTCGAAGGCATCCGCCGGGCCGCGAGTTTCGGCCCCGCAGGTGGAGATGAAGGTGCGCTCGGCCCTGGCATCGGTCATGGCCACGCAGTAGCCCTGGTCGCCGGGTGCGACCGGGCCGACATGATCCACCCCGATCTCCTCCAGGGCCCGCCGGGCCGCCTCAGCGAAGGGCCCCTCACCCAGCGGCCCGGCGTACAGGGTCTCGACCCCCATCCGGCGGGCGGCGGCCAGCACGTTGAAGCCACCGCCGACCGCCATGGAGGACTCGTCGGCGAACACGTCACCGCCGGGCTCGGGGATCGCCTCGATGCGCAAGGTCAGGTCAATGACGACCTGGCCGGTGTGAATGACCCGTCCCGTCATGGCCGCCTCTGCTCCGGAGCGTCTTGCTGACAGTGCCCGCTGCCGCCGCGCAGCGCCAGCAGCGCCTCACAGATCGGCTCGAACCTCAGGCCGGAGCGCTCCAGCACCCGATCGACCAGCTCGACGGGGAGAAGATGGGGCGCGCTCGCCCCCAGGACCGCACCGGCCATCGCGGCAATGGTGTCAGTATCTCCCCCGAGCTCAGCGGCGAAGCACAGCCCGTCCAGGGGCCGCTGCGCGAACTCCCGCACGATCACCAGCGCGCAGGGGACCGACTCGGCCGACTCCACCGAGGTTCCGACGTACGTGCGCAGATGCTCGGCCAGGGCCTCCCCGTGCAGATCGCGACTCGTCTCCAGGGCCAGGCGGGTGCGGGCGGCAACGGAGGCCTTCTCCGTCCAGTGGCCTGCCTCGGGGTGGGCGGCCACGAAGTCCAGCGCCGCCTCCAACGCACCCGCCGCGTCGACGCCGTCGATGGCCGCGCTGACCGCTGCGGCGAGGAGCCCAGCGGCCTCGAAGCCCTGCCGGGTGTCGTGGGTGACCAGGCAGGAGGCCTGAACGGCCCGGGCCAGCGCGTCGCCGTCGGCACTCACGGAGAAAGCGACGCCGACCGGGGCCACCCGCATCGCGGCGCCGTTGGTGGTGCCCTGTCTGCCGGTGCAGTGCGGGTCCGCCCCGGCGCGCACCCGCTCCAGGGCGAGTTTGGTGGAGGGCCCCAGCAGGTCCAGGGACCCACGGGCGCGCATATCGTCCTCCCAGCGCAGGAGGGCATCGGCGAGCTGGTGGGGGTCGATGCGGCCGCCACCGTCGATGAGGAGACCGGCCAGGATGAGAGCCTGCTCGGTGTCATCCGTGACGGTGCCGGCAGGCACTGAGGGGGCAATGGGCTGCTCGGCGACGGCGTCGCGCAGCCCGGTGATCCTGCCGTAGCACCGGCGGATCTGTGCCGGGCTCATCGACTGGGTGGGCATCCCCAACGCGTCGCCGAGGGCCAGCCCGGTCAGCGCTCCCAGGGCGCGTTCGCGTGCCGGGAGCTCAGCCGCCGTGGGCGCAGGCATGGGTGAAGGAGCGCGAGGGCGGGGATCGGGGTGTCTCACGGAGGTCCTTCTGGCGATCACGATGCCGGCTGCCTCACCGGCCGAGGTGTGGCTCAGGCGCTCGCACCGGTGAGGGCCACGGCGCTGGTAGGGTCACTGCCGCCTACCCTAGAGGACTGCGAGAGGATCGGAGGAAGCCGTGAGCGGCGAGAACGGCGAGCACGCGCAGGACAGCGGTCCCCGCGCCACCAGCTGGGGGGAGGTGGTGCGTCTGCGCACCCTGCCGGCCGCCGTCGCCCCCGTCATCCTGGGCGCCGGGGCGGCCGCCGCGATGGGGGAGCTCTCAGTGCTGCGGAGCCTGCTGGCCGCGGGCGTGGCCCTGGCGCTGCAGATCGGCTGCAACCTGGCCAATGACTACTCCGACGGCGTGCGCGGCACCGACGACGATCGCACCGGGCCTCCGCGCCTGACCGCCTCCGGGCAGGTCGCCCCCCGTACCGTCAAGCTCGCCGCCTTCGGCTGCTTCGGGCTCGGAGCCCTCCTGGGGCTGGCCCTCGTGGTCCTCAGCGGCCAGTGGTGGCTGGTGGTCGTCGGAGCCGCAGCGATCGCGGCCGCATGGTTCTACACCGGAGGCTCCCACCCCTACGGCTACGCCGGCCTGGGGGAGGTCTTCGTCTTCGTCTTCTTCGGCCTGGTGGCCACGGTGGGCACCACCTACGTCCAGGCCGGCACGGTGCCGGGGTGGCTGTGGCCCTCGGCCTGTGGAATCGGACTGCTCGCCTGCTCCCTGCTCATGGTCAACAACCTGCGCGACATCGACACCGACCCCGCCCACGGCAAGATGACCCTGGCGGTCCGCCTGGGGGAGGGGGGCGCCCGGCGCGCCTTCTCTCTCATGCTTCACGTGCCCCTGCTGCTGGGGGCCGTCGCCCTGGTGTGGGCGCGCGAGACCGGATCAGCCAGCCCCGTCGACGGCGGGGGACACATCAGCCCGCTGCTGACCCTGGTCATCGCGTTGGCGGCGCCGCTCCTGCTCCTGCTGCTGGTGCGGCGGGCCACCGCGCCGGTGCGCTCCGGCGCCTGGGGGCGTGATCTCATCGCCTCCCTGCGTGATGCGGGCCTGCTGGAGCTGGCCTACGGTGTCGTCTTCGCCGCAGCCACCATCATCATCACCCTGTGAGCCCGGGGTGGGGCGGACGTGGACCACACGAGTCGAGACCTCGAGCGGTCAACGAAGTACATCGAGTGGGTGCCCGTTCCGGCGCGCTGGATCGAGTGGCGATTCCTCATCTTCACGGCACTGCGCAACCCGGGATACATCCTCCTCCATCTCGTCATGTTCCCGCTCCTGGCTGCCACCGCAGGAATCGCCACTGGAGTCCTTCTGGTACTGACAGGGGCCTCCAGCGAGACCATGACGGGTGCCCTATGTCCTCGGTGGCCTGGTTGTGGCCTCTCTCATGGCCTACCGACTGCTGAGCTTCACCGTGTTCAACGCCTCGGGCGTGCACATCTTCCGGTTCATCGGATGCTGGTGGTGGCAGACCAACATCCCCTGGGTGGCCTTCCGCGAGACGGCGCGTGTGGACCTCCAGGAGGCGCCCTATGACATCCACGGCTTCACACCTCCCGATACCCACAATCTGGCGCTGCATCTGACGACCATGGAGGAGTGGGCCGGGTTCGTCGAGGCCGGGGTGGTTCAGGGCGATCGCTCTGTTCCGGTGGCGGGCCTTCCACTCGCGGACCGTCTGGCGCTGGCCGAGGCCTTCGAGGAGCAGCACTACTCCTGGCCGCGCCTTCCCCCATTGAGCGAGCGCCTCGCGTTCGTAGGGTAGGCCTCCGGTTCGTACCCTTAACCCCCGAACGCGAGACCTAAGGTACGAACGCGACGGCGGCTTGCCGGGGGACCGTGCGGTACGCACCACGCCTGACCAGTTCAGCCCCGCCCTCGTGGAGTACTGGCGGATGCCGACCGCCGCACCTATGACAGAGCCACCAAGCCCTGGGGGCTCAGCGGGCCGGTTCGGCGTCGAGCGGAACCCACGGGTCGGGCTGGTGGGTGATGCGGTTGCGCACGTCCCGGCGCACGAGCTCAATCGACCACAACCAGATGACGTGCCCCAGCGCCTCGGAGAAGTGCTCCGCCCAGGTCTGCCCACCGTCGACCCACGGGAAGGGCGTGGGGACCGTGCCCGTCAGCGGCATGAGCACCAGGTGCGCCCCCACCCACACGAGCAGACCGAAGGCGGCCCCCTGCCACAGCGTGATCGACTTGTAGTACTCCGCCATGACGCAGTAGAAGACGGCGAAGACGATCGCGAAGCTGAAGTGGATGATGAAGGAGTAGATCGGCAGCCCCTCATTGCCGTTGAAGGTGACGCCGGTGTGGGACTGCTCCGGGCTCATCCCCAGCTGCTCCAGGAGCTGCTGGGGCGGGTTGGTGGCATTGCGCTCCGGGGTGCGGGGCGGGAAGGGGACCTCCCAGCCGAACTTGACGATGGCGGAGAAGAAGCCTCCGATGATGCCGACGACGATCGCGGTGCCGACCCGACGCCGCGTCGGGTCGGTCCTCCTCAGCAGGGTGGACAGCATGGGTGTCTCCAGAGGTTGAGAACATGCACGGGAACCGGGTCGGTGGACGGCTTGCAGATCGAACGGTGTCTTAGTCGTCCGTTGTCCACCGACCCGGCCTCCCGGAAGCCTGGCATGGGAGGAGGCCGGGCCGCAACGTTGCCATCATCCCCTCCGGTCACCTCCGCTGCGCCGAGGCACGGCTGAGGCGCCGAACCGTGGAGAAAAGCCGGCGAGGGCCTCGCCGCAGCCGGTGCTGCCGCGAGGCCCTCGCCAGACGGGTCGTGCAGGTCTGCCGGCTCAGTTGCCGCCGCCCTGCTGGCCACCCTGCTGGGTGCCGGCGCTGCTGTCTGCACCGCCCTGCTGCTGGCCACCCTGCTGTCCGGGCTGCTGGCCTCCCTGGTGCTGGCCGCCGGGCTGGTTGTCGCCCTGAATGGAGCCACCCTGCTGCTGGCCGCCCTGCTGGCCACCGGGCTGGTTGTCGCCGCCAGGCTGCTGGCCACCCTGCTGGGTGCCGGCGCTGCTGTCCGCACCGCCCTGCTGCTGGCCGCCCTGCTGGTTGTCGCCGCCGGGCTGCTGGCCCTGAGAGACGGTGGGGTGAGCGCTTCCGCCGTTGGTGCCACCGGTCGTCTTGCTGCCAGCGCTGGGCGTGGCGGCCCCACCGTCGCTGGTCTTGCCCGCGGTCTGGTTGGTGGCGGGAGTGGTCGAGTCGCTCGAACCGGAGCCCGAGCAGGCCGCCAGACCGAGTCCGGCGGTGACGATGAGGAGCGAGGTGGCGAGGGTCTTGGCACGTGTAGCGGTGAATCGCATGAGATCTCCTAATGCGCTTGCTGGTGCAGTATCAGTGCGGGATGGCCCGCTCTTGCAGGTCCGGAGACGCCGTCGTCCATGGAGCTCGAGGAAGAGCTCGACGACGCCCGTCACGAGTGATGATCGTCATAGACGGCTATGCGATTGTTCGACAATCCCCGTTGCCGGTGGCTCCGAACCTCTTTCGAGACTAGCAACAAGAAACTGACCGAAAGGGTGAAGTATCGTGACAACCGTCTCGAGTCTGGTGGTCATCGGGCTGCTGGGAGGGCTCATCACGGGTATCTCCCCGTGTGTTCTTCCCGTGCTCCCCGTCATCCTCCTCTCCGCAGGAGCACAGGGCGCACGCGGTGATGGCGGCGATGAGAAGGGGGGTGACGGCGGCTTCGCCTCCCGCTTCCACCCCTACCTCGTGGTGACCGGCCTTGTGGTCAGTTTCACGGTCTTCACGCTCCTCGGATCGACCCTGCTCAGCCTGCTCCACCTGCCGCAGGACCTCATCCGCTGGATTGGCATCGTCATGCTCGCCCTGATCGGCCTGGGCATGATGGTCCCGAAGGTCATGGAGATCCTGGAACGTCCCTTCGCGCGCTTCCAGCGCTTCGGCGGCTCGAAGAACCCCTCCAACGGCTTCCTTCTGGGCCTGGTTCTGGGGGCCGCGTACGTGCCCTGCGCGGGCCCGGTTCTGGCGGCCGTCGCCGTCGCGGGCGCCACCGGGAGGATCGGTGCCGATACCGTCGCCCTGGCCGTGTCCTTCGCCGTCGGCACGGCGATCCCGTTGCTGGCCTTCGCCCTGGCCGGACGCGGTATCACGGAGAGGATTCAGGCCTTCCGCACCCGCCAGCGAGCCATCCGTGTCACCGCCGGCGTCGTCATGCTCGGGCTGGCCGTGGCCCTGGTCCTGGACGTCCCGGCCGCGCTCCAGCGCCGCCTGCCCGACTACACCGCCTCCCTTCAGGCCCGCACCGACGACCTTCTCCACGGTGACTCCTCCTCCGGCCCCTGCCGCCCCGGAGCCGCCACTCTCGGTG
>ERZ772940.890-NODE-890-length-11499-cov-6.15493_pt1 | contig 11499 bp, 6 predicted proteins | sample MGYA00511682_ERZ772940 | MGnify/ENA primary metagenome ERZ772940 (study PRJEB29015, sample SAMEA2737922) | human oral metagenome | biome: human oral; feature: human-associated habitat; material: dental | place: China | collected 2031 ... | reverse complement strand
CGTCGGCGACGGCGACCAGGATGTCGCCGGGTACCCAGCGTGCCAGCATGCTCATGGACAGGACCTCCTGGAGGCGGGGGTGGGGACGGTGGAGTCGGCGCTGGTGGCCCGGGGCAGCGTGGTGTCGTCCACCTGCGTGTTCTCCCAGGGCGGGAAGGCCTCCACGACGTCGACGACGATGACGGTGACGTTGTCTCGTCCGCCAGTGGCCAGGGCCAGGGCGACCAGCTCCTGGGCGGCGTCGCCCGGGTCGGGCACGGACCTGGCCACCGTCTCGATGAGGGACTCGGTGACGTGCCCGCTCAGCCCGTCTGAGCAGATGATGAAGCGGTCGCCTACGGTGGCCGGCAGAAGGTACTGGTCGGCCACCACTTGATCCCCACCGCCGGCGCCCAGCGCCCGGGTGATGACGTTGCGGTTGAGTGATGACAGTGTCCGGGCCTGGTCCAGGTGACCGGAGTCGATGAGCTCCTGGACCTCAGAGTGGTCGTGGGTGATCTGGGAGAAGGACTGCGCGGACAGGTGGTAGGTGCGTGAGTCGCCGATGTTCACCACTCGCAGGCACGGAAGTGCTCCCTGCCGGGAGAGCAGCAGACCCGTGAGCGTCGATCCGGGGGCGCGTTCCCCACTCCCCAGGGCGGCCACGCTGTGCGCGGCACGGGTCAGCCGCCTGTTGAACTCCCGTGATGTGACAAAGGCGCGTCCTACGAGGTCCTCGAAGGCTCTGACGGCGTGAGCCGAGGCGGCACCGCCTAAGCGGTGTCCGCCCATGCCGTCCGCGACGAGGAAGACCGGAGAGCCGGCCAGCAGCGAGTCCTCGTTGTCGGTGCGGACCTGGCCGACGTCGGTGGCCGAGCCGTGGCGCACGATGAGACGGGCCTCCTGCGGGTGCCCGGCCGCATGAGCCGCTCGATGCGCGGTGGTGGAGCTGTTCATCTCGTCATCCCGCCTCAGTGCCCCACCGTGAACCGGCGTTGACCGACATGGACGATGTCGCCGACGCTGGCCCTGACACGTTGCCCCTCACCAGCAGTCATCAACGCTCCGTCAGGAGTTTCCACCGTGGTGCCGTTGGTGGAGCCCAGGTCCTCAACGAGCACGCCGGTGCCGTCCAGGACGACGGCGACATGGGTCTTGGAGATGGAGAATCCCGGATCGTCCACGGCAACGGTTCGGGCGCCCTCCCAGGGAGGGGCCGCCTGCGGGTCGCGTCCCAGCAGGACTGTGCCTGCGGCAGCGAGGTCGACCCGCTGACCGGTGTCCAGCAGGAGCGAGGGCGCGGACCGGGGGGCGGGCCTGGCAACAGTGCGATCCATAGGGTCCTCCCCGGCGCAGGAGTCCTGGGGCGCCCAATGATCCTGGGACCCCACCGGCGCCCCGCTGGGGGCCACGGGGCGGTCCGTCTGCTCCTGGCGCGCGGACAGCGGCACCATGACCGGGGCGGAGGGGTCCGAGCCAAGAGGCGTGGACAGCGGCGACAGGGGAGCGGAACCCGGCTGTGCTGCAACTGGATCGTCGTCCTGCCTGACGAACGACGGCTCCAGGTCCGCGGGTCGCCGGCCGGGCGCCGCTGCCGCCTCCGGCTCCCCGGAGCGCCACGGGACCTCAGTGATGAAGCCCTCGGTTCCGGAGGCCGCTTCGGACGCGTCTGTGCTGTGAGCCTCGGACTGCGCCCGACGCACCTCGACAGTGAGAGTGGGCTGAAGGTGCTCATCAGCCTCGATGAGGTCCTCGGGATCCTCAGGACGCCGGAACCGGTCATGACCGTTCCCTCCGTCGGTGCCGTCGTCGGCGTCCTCATCACGCAGCGCCAGCCACTGGGGGTCGAAGGCCTCACCTCCTCGTGCCGCTGATGGTCTGTGGGTTCCGATCCCTGAGGGCTCCTCACCGGAGCCGGTGTCCTTGGCGGTGACCACGATGATGTCACTGATCCGGTCGAACCAGGAGCGACCGCGGCGGTCCTCCGAGATCAGGTAGATGATGACGGCGCCGATACCCAGGGTGAGGCTGGAGACGATTGACAGGACCAGCATCTTGGCGATGGCGTTCAGACCGGGCCTTCCTGGGAGGCTCCATCGCAGCCAGGAGATGCCCACGACCCTCATCCCGAGGGTCTGTCCACGCCTCCACAGGTCTATGACCTCGAACCAGATGACAGCCGCCGTTCCCAGGAAGGCGAAGACGGCCGCCACAGCGATCGTCACCGTGGAGGTCAGCTGTACGGCGATCACGGTGGGCATCAGGCACATGGCGTTGATGAGGGACACCACCACTGCGTCGACGACCAGTGCCGTGGCGCGCATACCGGTGCTGGCCGGCTGCAGGCCTCGCAGGTGGTCGGGGGAGCCGTGGGCGAGCGGCGAGGCTGGGGGGACCTCGCGGTCCGCCGCGGCGGGACCTACCGATCCTGTCGTCATCAGGCGTCTCCTTCCGAGGAGGGCAGTGAATCCGTGGCCGACTGACGCGGCGGTGTGCGCAGGCTCGATGGGCTCAGCCACCCCAGCCACCAACGGCGCGAGCCGCCAGGGGATGGCGTCGGAGCGTCACCGCGCCGAGACGGTTCGACATCTAAGGGCCGCAGGGCCGGTGCTCGGCCGGGACGACGTCTCAAGGAGGTCACCGAGAACCGCGCGACCAGGCGGCGGTACCGGGAGGTGCGGGAGGCCAGTGCCCGGCTCAGGGCATCGGTGCTGTTCCAGGCCCGTGCCTCCACCGTGTCTGCCATGTCCTGGCCGCTGAACACTGTGGAGTCCACTAGCTGGGCCAGGCCGCCGACGCTGTCTGAGGCCGGGGACGGGCGGAAGGTCAGCCCCGGGTTCGGCTCTCCGGAGACGAAGGAGTCGAGGAAGAGGGCCTGCTCACTGCGGGTGGTCGCGTGTGGAACCCCGGTACGCAGGTCCGTGGCGTAGTCAATGAGCTCATTCCATGAGCCGGTGATGCGATCCATCCGGCTTGCGGCCCGGCGCCGTCGACGACGACGCCATGCCTTGGCCGCCACGATGATGATGAAGGGCGCGGTGATGACCGCCAGGCCGCCGGCCACCTTGGCCGCCAGGAGCAGCCAGGCCAGCCAGGGGCTGGGGCGATCGGAGTCGTCGTCGCGGTCGTCGTTGGTCTGCGGCGTCAGATCGGCGGGGTCCTGAGGCGGCACTGGTGGCTGAAGCACCTGTGGGCGTGGATTCGGCTTGGGCTTGGGGACCTCCGTCTGGGGCTTCTGGTCGCGGGGTGGAGTGGGGTCGAAGGCTACCCAGCCCACGGAGGAGAAGCTCACCTCCACCCAGGCGTGGGCGTTGGTTCCGGTGATCGCCTGGGCACCCCCGGAGTAGGTCTCGGGGTAGAACCCCAGGACCACGCGTGCCGGGTAGCCGGCCTGCCTGGCCATGAGCGCCATCGCGACGGCGTACTGCTCGTCGTCGCCGATCATCGGCTTCTTGGGATCCAGGAAAGTGGTCAGACGTGCGGTCGAGTGGCTCGGCAGGGAGAGCTTGTCGCTACCGTCGGAGTAGAAGCCCTGACTGGAGAAGGTCTGCGCCATCGTCCGAATCTTCTCGACGGGAGTGGAGGCGTCGCCGGTGAACTCGCTCAGGCGGGTCCCTGCCGGCTCCGGCACGTTGCTCGTCTCGGGCATTGTCAGCGTGGTGAACGCCTTGTCACTGAGCTGGGCATCTGTCCATGTCGGGGTGTCAATGATCCTGGTCGTGTAGTGGTCCCCCTTGGTCAGACCCTGGGTGGTGATGGCCGACTCCAAGGGCTCGGAGTAGTACAGGGACTCCTGCAGGCTCGTGGCACGGTCTCCGGTGAAGGCGACCGACTGCATCTGACCGGCCCCGGGCAGCCAGTAGCCCGCGTAGTCCTTGATCGTCACCGTCAGGCTCGTGGTGCTGGTGCCGCCCGGTAGCGGTTCATCGGTGACAGTGGAGCCCACCCGCCGGAACCCCTCCGCCGAGGCATCGGTGCCCACGCGCATGACAGTTCCGTCATAGGCGTCCAACGTGGCCAGTCGAATCCTCTGGCCCTCCTTAAGCCCCTCAACCGTGAAGAGGGTGGAGTCCTTCTGGTTGTCCACCCAGTAGCGGAAGGACGTCAGCGGTGAGGCGTAGGCCGACAGATCCAGGGGAGGTCTGACGTGGTCGCGCAGCACATCACGGTTGCCCCCGGGCTCGATGACAGGGGACAGGATCGCGGCGACGGCGACGGCGAGCGTCAGCATCCCAGTAGCGCCTGCGACAAGACGGAACCGGGCGCGACGCCGGGAACCTGGTCTGCCGACGATCCCGTGCCCCGCCGCGATGCGACCCCGTTGCTGCAGGTGAGCCATCCACGCCATGGCGACCACCAGGGCCACGGCAGCCGCGGGAAGCGCCAGCGGCGCCCGCTGCGAACCCCACAGGATCCCGATGAGTCCCAGCGCCGCCACTGCCACCAGGGCCCAGCCCTGACGCCTGCCGGCTCTCAGCGCGATCGTGACCGCCACCAGCGAGCACAGCATCCCACTGAGGTAGGGGACGATCCCCGGACCGACGAAGGACGCCGCCGGAGGCGCGATCGTCAGCAGGTCCTTCCACGAGGTCACTGCGCCGATCACCAGCCCCTGAAGGGTCGCCATGGTCGGCACACCCCACCGACCCGTCGTGGTGGGCAGCGCCAGCGGACCTCCCGTCAGAAGGTAGGAGATGATTGCTGCCAGGAGGACCTCCAGGGGATTCCACCTCCACCAGGTCCCGGCCAGTCCCACGAGCGAGCCGATGACGATGCCCCCGGCAACGGCGACGTAGCCACTCAGGGCGCCGAAGACGGCTCCGTGCGTGGCTCCCGCTGCGACCAGCAGCAGCACGACCGCCCCCAGGCTCGCCCAGTCCAGGCGGCGGGCTGACGATCCGCTACCGGGTGAGGCGGCGGTCCCCGTGCCTACACGGCCCCCAGCAGCCAGGTCCTCGGGAGGACCGGGACGAGTGCGTGACCCACGAGCGATCATGAACGGGCCTTTCTCATCGCGGGCGCCAGGCGCTCCAGGTCGGGCAACGTCACTACGGGCAGCCCGGAGACCTTCTGCGAGGCCAGACGCTGATGGCCGTCGATCCTCAGCGCCAGGCACCTGGTGCTGGCCGGCAGCTCGGCATGAGCGCGGTGGAGAGTAGCCGCCGAGGTCCTGGCACCAGTGACCAGGACAGTGACTGACGCCTGAGGCACGGCACTGACCGCCTGCCGGGTCAGGCCGACCATGTCCTCGGCCCCCTCCACCGGCTCGAGCGTGGTGAAGGTGTCCAGTATTCGCGCCCCCGTGGGTAGGTAGGGATGGCCGGCCTGAGTGACCAGGCTGATCTCCCGGTTGTCCCGCACCGCGGCCAGCAGCAACGAGGCGCTCGCGGATACCGAGGTCTCGAAGTCCTCCTCGTCCCAGGCGTGAGGATCAAGGTCGTGGACGACCAGGAGGTGGGCCCTGCGGGTCTCCTCGAACTGACGCACCATGAGGCGCCCGGTTCGGGCAGTGGTCTTCCAATGGACGTTGCGGCGATCATCACCGGGGACGTACTCGCGCAGGGCGTGGAAGGACACGTCCGAGCTGGACAGGTCCTGGGTGACGGCGCCTTCGATGTCTCGGATGAAGCCGATCGCCGTCGAGTCCAGGTTGACGGTGCGCGGGTGGATGAACAGGTCGACCGGCTCGGTCCAGTTCTGTGAGCGTCGGACCAGGCCCAGTGCGTCCCCACGGATGCTTCGGACCGGTCCCACCGTGATGACTCCCCGATGCCGTGTGGGTACGGTGAAGACCTCCTGGTGCTCGGTGCCGGGGGAGATGCGCGGAATATCGAAGACGGCCAGTCCCTGGCCCACCGGCATCTCCACCGTCGCCGGTCGGGTGGTGCGCCCCGAGGGGGGTGACAGGTACAGGGAGCCGAGCGCCGGATCGCCGACGACGACCCGGGTCGAGACCAGGGAGAGCCGCACCCGGTAGGTGGCTCTCCCCAGCGCCTGGAGCGCCGCCAGCACCATCAGGGTGGCCAGGGCCAAAGTGATGACCCAAGCCTCCAACCAGTGTCGACTGGCGGCCAGGTACCAGGAGACGATAAGCACTAGCAGGCAGACCCGCCCCAGTGCGGTCACCATCGCGACCGCGCCGCCCAGCCACGAGCCGCAGGCGGCCAGCACCGGACCCACCACGGGAACGGCCCGTAGCCGTGCGGCCAACGCCGACAGCCGCTTTTGCGCCGTCCCTCCTGCTCGCCGTAGTGCTGCCAGAGCATGCAGGACTGCTCTGGTCACGGCCGATACCACGGAGCGTGCTGCGTTCGACGTCCGCCTCAGCGCGCTCAGCATCCTTCGAGAACGCTTCGGACCGGTCCTTAGCGGTGCGGAGGAACCCAGTGGAGCGGGGGCAGGTGTCCGTCCGCCCCTCGGGTTACCGCGGGTCTCCTGACCCGGTGAGCGGGGGAGGGTACCGGGGCCGGGACCGGATGTCATCGCAGCCATGTGGTCCTACTTCTGCACGGTGGGAACGGGGACGACCTCCATGGCCTCGGAGATGACGGCCGACGGCATGGCGCCGGCGAACTCTGCGTCGGGGTCCATGACCAGGCGGTGGGCCCACACGACCTGGGCGAGCATCCGCACGTCATCCGGGACAACGTAAGGCCTGCCCTGAGCGGCCGCCCAGACCCGCACGACCCGAGCCATCGCCAGCGCCCCTCGCGTGGAGACCCCGACACGGGTGCTCTCCGAGGCGCGGGTAGCGGCCGCCAGCGCCGCGATGTACTTCACCACCGAGCGCTCCATGTGGTTCTCCGCGGCCAGATCGGCCATGGAGGCCACGGCGCTGGAGGCGATGACGGCGCTGAGCGACTTCGACCGGTCCGGGTTGGCACTGCCCTCCAGGACGTCGGCCATCGCCTCCTCGTCGGGATACCCGACAGAGGTCTTCATGAGGAAGCGGTCGAGCTGGGCCTCGGGCAGACGGTAGGTGCCGGCCTGCTCGATGGGGTTCTGGGTGGCGATGACCATGAAGGGCCGGCCCGTGGCGTGCCGGACCCCGTCGACCGTTACCTGGGACTCCTCCATGACCTCCAGGAGGGCCGACTGGGTCTTGGGACTGGCCCGGTTGATCTCGTCGGCCAGGACGATCGAGGAGAAGACAGGGCCGGCGTGGAACTCCCAGGAACCGGCCTTCTGATCGAAGATCGTCACACCCGTGATGTCGCTGGGCAGCAGGTCGGGGGTGAATTGAATGCGCGAGTGCGTCCCCTGAACGGTCGCCGCGATGGCCCGAGCCAGAGCGGTCTTACCGGTGCCGGGGGCGTCCTCCAGCAGGAGGTGCCCCTCGGCCAGCATGGTGGTCAGCGCCAGCCGAATGACTTCGGTCTTACCCAGCAGCGCCAGCCCCACGTTGTTCACCATTCGGGCGAAGGTGTCGGCGAACCAGGTCGCGTTCTCATTCGTCATTGCCATTGATGGCCCTCGCTCTCTGTGAGGTACTGACTGCGGTGAAGGGAGCCGACCCCGTGAGGGCCTCCGGCGGCTGATCGGTGCGGGGACGCGCCCGGCGTCGACACTCGGCTGGGGCGGGCGCTGGCTGCTACTTGCATGTGAACCAGGTCCCCTGATCCTGCTTGGACATCAGAATGCCGTTGTAACCGCCCTGCCACTTGGGGCGGCCGCTGTATCCACCCGAGCCGTCGACCGTGAGCGTCGTGCTGACCTCACGCTGGTTCCAGGATCCGCTGCAGGTCACGGTCGAGTTCGGGGGCCAGTCCGAGAGGGTCACCACCTGGTAGTGGGCGTTCTGCCCCGCGCACGTTCCGACGCTGCACAGCCCTTGGCCGCTGAGCGAGCCGGCGTAGTTCCTGGCGAAGGAACGGGTCGTCGCTTCGGCGCAGTTCTCCTGGCCCTCGCGTGAGCCCTGTTCGGAGGAGGACTGCACGGCGTGGATGCACACGCGTGTCGTGCTGCCCTCCGCGACGTTCCACTGCTGCGATCCTGAGGCGCCGGCGTTGTCGTTGGTGGACGGTCCGCTCAGCTGGTAGCGGGTGGAGCGCCCACCGTCGCCACCGCCCGACCACGAGCAGGAGACAGTAGTGGCTCCGCCGGCCGAGCAGCTGATAGTCGGTGAGCTCGGAGGGCCGAAGGGGGTGACGCTGCCGGCACTGACCGCCTCCGAGCAGGAGGTGCTCCCAGTCTTGGACCCGCAGACACGCACGTACACGGTTGAGGCGCTACCGTCACTGAGTCCGTTGCCGCTCAGGTCGCTGACGGACTGCCAGGAGGAGCCATCGGTGCTCCACTGGGTGGACAGCTCCCCAGCGCTCCAACCGTTGCCGGCGGAGGCTCTGGCGGACAGTGAGATCTGGCGGCTGGCGCCGGTCGCACTGACGCCCGTGACGCTGGGTGCCGGTGGGCGTCCTACGACCCAGGTCGAGGTGGACTGTCCCGGTGAGGTGTGGGTGGAGGCATTGGCGGAGTCATTGGTGGCCGTCACCGTGAAGGTGACCTGACTCTGGGAGGCACTCACCCCCTCCAGGGTGGTTGAGCGGCTGTCCGCGCCGGAGACCGTCTTGGAGGCCCCGGTCGAGGAGGTCACGGTGTAGTACTCGATCGGTCTACCGTTAGTGTCGGACACCGGCCCCCCAGGAGACGGTGACGGTGTCCGAGGAGCCGCCGCTGCCGAGATTGGCCGAGGCGGCCTGCACCGAGCTGACCGGTCCGGGCCTGCCGTAGGGAGAGACCGCCAGGGAGGCGGAGGACCACTGCTGGCTCTCGCCCTTGGCGTTGACAGCCTTGACCACCGCGGTGTAGGCCGTCCCGTTGCTCAGACCGGAGAAGGTGGCCTTCGTACCCGACACCGTCTGCTGCTGTCCACCCGGGCTGAGGGCGACGACGTATCCGGTGATGGCCGAGCCCTGGTTGGACGGTGCGGTCCAGGACACGCTCACGGAGCCGTCCCCGGCGGTGGCCACCGGCTGGGGAACCGTGTCCGGGACGACGTCGATCGAGGTGGTGGCCGAGGCTGAGGCCTCGGAGTCGCCGACCTCGTTGTGGGCCACCACGTGGAAGGTGTGGTCCTTGCCGTTGGTGCGGCCCTCCATGAGGCAGCTGGTGACGGTTCCGCAGTCCCGGGAATCGCCCTGTGTCTCGTCGTAGACGGTGAAACCACTGATCGGTGCGCCGTTCGCCGCTCCTGCGGTCCATGAGACCAGAGCCGTTGACGCGCTGCTGGAGGAGGCCGATACCGAGGTCGGAGGGCTCGGCCGGCTGCGCACCGTCACCTGGACGGTACCCTCGACCTCGCGTCCGGAGTCACCGGTCTTGTCCCCGACCCGGTAGGTGATGACTCCCGTCCGGGCACCAGCTGCGGGAGTGATCGTCAGGGTGGAGCCGGATCCCGTGACCGTGATGCCGTCCGGAGAGGCGGGAGTCCCCACGAGGTGGATGGGGGAGCCGGGGAAGGGATTGACGGCGTAGGAGGAGATGTCCACGGTGGTGGACTTACCGGCGTCCGCACTCACCGACGCCGGCGAGAGCATGATGAGGGGCTGGGAGGAGGAGACGATGCTCACCGGCACCGATCCCGATCCCTTGGCCCCGGAGCCGTCCTTGACATCGATCGTGAGCGACCCCAGCGACCCCTTCGAGGCTCCCGAGGGTGCCGCAACCGACAGGGTCTTGCCGTTGATTGAGGCCTTGATACCGGTGGGGACGTCCCGCACCGAGTAGGTCAGATCGGCAGGCTTCTCCCCGTCGGGGTCCGTGGTCCACAGCGACATGTCCGCCGTCGTGGTCTCACCGGGGGCCACCTCGATGGCGGTGGGGGCGATGGTCGGCGGGCGGTTGTCTCCGGGGGTCACCGTGATGGGAAGTGTCAACCAGGCGGTCTTACCGCTGGAATCGTTGAGGTCCTTGCCGTCGGTCACCTCCACGGTGACTGAGGAGGGGCCGGAGTAGTCGGGACGCGAGGTGAAGGTCACCGTGGTGGAGTCCTTGACCAGGTTGGAGCCGTCCCACCCGGCGGCGGCCGTCACCTTGTTGCCGTCGGTCAGCTGCACGCTGCGACCCTCACGGGTGAGCACGTAGTCGCGCAGAGCGATGGACAGGGTCTCGCCGGAGCGCACGGTCAAGGGCATCTTGCTCGTGTCGACCTCGGGCTCGGTGACCACCGATCCGGGGACCTCGACCAAGGCGGAGGAGGCCAGCCCACTGGGATCGGTGACCGTGTAGAGCACGAAGCGAGGCTCGTCCCTCACCTCGATCGTCAGATCCCCGTTCTTCCCGACGCTGACGCCCTCGTCCTGGGAGGTGACGGTGGCGGCACTGATATCACCGTCCGGGTCCTCGTCGTTGTCCAGTACCGGGACCTTGACGCTCCGGTTGGATCGGGCCTGCGCCTTGCTGATGCGGTCGTCACGGGCGATGGGGGCCTGGAGGGGCGCCGAGGCGGACACCACCAGGGTCACCATGCCGACGACGGGCTCTGAGTGGCCGTCCGTGACGCCGTACTGGACGGTGTAGCTCCCCTCCGTGCTCGGGGTCGTGAGCCTGACCCGCGAGCCGTCGGCCGACGGGGACACTCCCGAGTCCTGGCCGGAGACGAGGGACGACTCCAGGGACAGCGTGTCCCCATCCGGGTCGACGTCGTTGGCCAGTACCGGGATGGACAGATCGACGCCGGGCCGTGCGGTGACGGCATCGGCCACGGCGACGGGCTTCTGGTTCGTCTTCCCGGCGGGCGCCACGCCGACCCGGACCACGGCCGAGGCCGTCTTGCCGAGCCGGTCCTGGACGGTGTAGCTGAAGACGTCTGTGCCTGAGGCGTTCGGGGCGGCCGTGTAGGTCAGGGACGAGCTCTCCAGCTCCACTCCGCCCAGGCGCGGTGAGGACATCAGCCCGCTGAGGCTGACCGAGTCGCCTTCAGAGTCCAGCCCCTCCAGGGGGATCGGGATCGTCACCTTCTCCCCGGCCACGGCCCACCCGGTGACGTCCTTGGGGTGCGGGGCTGTATTGCGCTCGTCGTCGCGGGCCACGACGGTCAGGTTGACGCTGGCCGAGGCGACGTTCCCCTCCGAGTCGCGCACGCTGTAGATGATCCGTCCGCTTCCCGGCTGCTCCCCGGCGCGGAAGCGGACGACGTCGTCGGAGACGAAGGGCTCGCCCATGGCTGGGTCGATCTCGTGCTGAAGGTCGGGCTGGACAGTCATATCCAGTCCTGCGGGGGAGCGGTCGTTGTCCAGGACGCTGATACTGCCCACGTCCCCGGCTCGCACTACGAGCGTGTCGTCGGTGAGCTCGGGAGGCGTGGTGCTCGGTGCCGCTGGGACCGGGATGACCTGGAGCGTGCCCTCGGTCGTCCCGGCCGCGTTGGCCAACGTGTAGGTGACCGTTGTGGTCTCGGTCAGCCCGTTGGGAGCAGTGATGCGCAGGAGGTGGTGCTCGAGGAGAGCCACCACCAGGGGGCTTCCCTCGGGGGTGCGTACGGACTGTACGGAGAGCACCCCGCCCTGCGGGTCAGAGTCG
>ERZ772940.889-NODE-889-length-11510-cov-31.2281_pt1 | contig 11510 bp, 9 predicted proteins | sample MGYA00511682_ERZ772940 | MGnify/ENA primary metagenome ERZ772940 (study PRJEB29015, sample SAMEA2737922) | human oral metagenome | biome: human oral; feature: human-associated habitat; material: dental | place: China | collected 2031 ... | reverse complement strand
CGACACTCAGGCCCCGATCCGTGGGCAGGCCCGGCTCATCCTTTCCTACGGCAGTAGTACGCACATTGGAGATGGTGCAGCGGCTGGTGCGCCACATATCACCGGAGATCCGTGAAGGAGTCGACCAGACCACGCCGGTGCTTCCATCGGGAAGGACCATCGTGCCTTTTCCGGGCACGGTGTTGGTCATCTCGGTCCAGTCGATCCAGTCGATCACCTGAGTGTATTTTCCCGATCCTCCGGCAGGATTTCCGTGAATGGCCTCGGCCGGGGGAACCAGGAGCGTTGCAGGACCCAGTGCGGCAGCGATCAGCGTGAACACCGAGATCGCGGCGCCGCTCCTCAGTCTCTGGTGAGACTGGCAGGAGGGTTGACATGATGACGTCAGTTCCCGCCGGCGTGAGCGGACGAAGAATCGGCGAAGCATGAAGCGCTACCTCAGTTTTAGGGGCATGGGCCTTGACACGGTAGCATTACGGAATTCCACAGAGAGACACAGTAAGATTCCTGTAACTCAACAGCAATCAATATCACGATTGAGTGTCATTAATGAATGATGTCCTCGGTTGGAAAGTGACGTATCGGTATTCTTCTGGGGCGATCATGGGTGCAGGTTCATCGTGTGGGTAGCGGTGCTCGGTTCTGTCTGCACTGACGTGATGCCGTGAGGAGTCGTTGAGGCGCTGGGGTGAAGGGCTGCGCCGTCGGACGGGACTGCTTAGGATAGGCCAGGCTCAGTTACCACTCGGTCGCGGAAGGATGAGGTCATGTCACAGCCCTGGGAGATCTACGACGCGCTTCTTGACGGACTGCCTGACGACGTCGTCGTGCGCACGGCGGGCCAGGGACCCCGCTGGAGCCGTGTCCTCAACTCTGCCGGCGGCGTCGGTACGGCCTGGACCATGGATGTGCGCAGCCGCCCGGCCCTCGGCGGGGACGGGCCGCTCGACGGACGGGTGCTGCGCGACGTCGGCGCCCTGGCGAAGTCCTGGAACCTGGCTGAGGCCAGCATCGGCCAGGCCGCCATCAACTCCTGGTACTCGCGCGAGCAGACGGCTGCAGCCAACGGTTTCGAGCCCACCGGGGAGGGACTGACCTGGCGCCAGGTCTTCGACCCCTACCAGGAGATGATCGCCGGCAAGAGGGTCGCGGTCATCGGGCACTTCCCCTTCGCCGAGGCCGCCCTGGCCGGCGCCGGTGAGTACATCTGTCTTGAGCGCAACCTTCAGCCCGGTGACTGGCCGGACAGCGCCTGCGAGTACATCCTGCCCGAGTGCGACGTCGTCTTCATCTCCTCATCGAGCTTCGTCAACAAGACCGCGCCGCGCCTCATCGAGCTCTCCCGCCAGGCGCACACCGTCCTGGTGGGGCCGTCGACGCCGCTCAACCCGGTACTCCTCGACTACGGCGTGGACACCATCACCGGTTTCGTCGCGGCGAGGTCACTGAGCGACCCTGTCTCCCTGGCCGAGATGGTCCCGGCCGGCGATATCGGCCCCGGCTTCCGGGTGCACCGTCATCGGGCCTGAACCGGTTGCCGCTGCCACCGGGGCCGGCCGGTGGAGGCCGGTCGCGCCCAGCGGCAGGGAATGACAACTGGAATGACGACGGCGCCGCACTGGGGCATATCCAGTGCGGCGCCGTCGTGAATTCAGAGGGGGCCGTCAGGCCTGAGCGTCCTCGGGGCTGATGCCGTAGCCGGCCTCATCCTCGGTGGAGTCGGCCCAGTACTCCTCGGCCCACGGGTCCTCAACCGGCTGGCTACGACGCCACACGACGTAGGCGCCGGCAGCGGCCGCGCCGGCGACGGCGAGCCAACCCAGGGTCTTGAGCACGCGGTGCTTCTTCTGCTTCTTCACGGGAACCTCCAATGCGGCGGACTTTGCGGCAACAGCCACGCGCTGGGCGCGCTCTGTCAGAGTACCGTCAGTACCCGCGGCAGCCTGGGCAGCCACGGCGGCGCGCTGCGCACGCGGGATGTAGTCCTCGACAACCCGGTGACGGGCCTCGTGGACCACCGGCTCCAGACGCTCCTGTGCGTCCTTGGCGGCGCGGGCCACGCCCTCGGCGGCCTTGCTGACGTGCGGAGCAGCCCACAGGGCAGCCTTCTCAGCCTGATCAACGACGGATCCGGCAAGGGATGCTGCCTCCTTGCGCAGATGAGCGGTGTCGAGTTTCTTGTCGCAGCATGTCTTCATCAGGCAGGGCATGGTTGCCTCCCAGGTTGGAAACGGATACAGACGGTTGTTGTGCAACGTGCACCAATGGTCGCACCCCTGCGCGGCCTGGCCCACACGATGTCCAGACGTTTTGCCTGGGGTGAACAGCACCGCACGCCGCTTAGGGGTTCATGCCGATGGGGTCGGGACCGTGCCACCATGGCACTCATGGAAGCGACTCTTCACACCAACCTCGGTGATATCCGCCTGGAGCTCTACCCCGAGCAGGCTCCTGAGACCGTCTCCAACTTCGTGGGGCTGGCCACCGGCCAGAAGGCGTGGACGGATCCACGCACCGGCACGGAGTCCCACTCCCCGCTGTATGACAACGTCATCTTCCACCGCGTCATCCCGGGTTTCATGATCCAGGGCGGTGACCCGCTCGGTGACGGCACCGGAGGACCCGGCTATGTCTTCGACGACGAGATCGACGCCTCCCTGACCTTCGCCGCCCCCTACGTCCTGGCCATGGCCAACGCCGGCCGCCGCCTGGGCAAGGGCACCAACGGCTCGCAGTTCTTCATCACCACCGCCCCCACGGAGTGGCTCCAGGGCAAGCACACGATCTTCGGTGCTGTCACCGACGAGGCCTCCCGCGCCGTCGTCGACGCGATCTCCGCTGTGGAGACCGACCCGCGCGACCGCCCGGTGCAGGACGTCATCATCACCTCGGTGGACATCACCGAGTAGTTCCCAGGAGGGGACGAGGCGGCTGCTCGGCAACGAGGAGCCTGCCACCGCACCGCTACCGAACCACTGGAATCTGGTGTGATTCGCCTCTGTGACGCCGCTGGGACCTGCGTCCCGGCGGCGTCATCGTATCCGGTCCACCTGTCCCAACACGCCAGCCCCGATCATCCGCACAGGAGTATCCGATGACCTCGATGAACTCATTCGCGCAACAGGCACCGCCGGTGTGCCCGCGCCACCCGGGCACGGTGGCCTACGTGCGCTGCCAGCGCTGCGACCGACCCACCTGTCCCGCCTGCCAGGTACCCAGCTCCGTGGGGGTGCACTGTGTGGACTGTGCTCGTCAGGCTCAGGCCGGTCGACGTCAGGCGCGCACGCCGCTGGGCGGGAACGTGGTCTCCGGTGCCCTGGTCACCAAGATCCTCGTCGGCCTGTGCGTCGTCGTCTACGCGCTTCAGGTCTTCGTCCCCGAGGTGAACGCGCAGTCGATGGAGCTCCGCCTGGGCTTCGTGCCGGCACTGGCCGTCTACGAGCCCTGGCGGTTCCTGACCACCGCCTTCCTCCATGCGAACTACATGCACCTCGGCTTCAACATGTGGGCCCTGTGGGTGCTGGGCGGCGTTCTTGAGCCGGTGCTCGGGCGATGGCGCTTCACCAGCGTGTACCTGCTCAGCGCCCTGGGCGGCTCGACGATGATCTACTGGCTCTCCTGGCCGGGCTCGGACTCCTGGCTCACGCTGACGGTGGGCGCCTCGGGAGCGGTCTTCGGCCTGTTCTCCGCCATGTTCATCGTGCAGCGGCGCTTCGGGCGAGACACCTCGGGGATCGTGGCGCTGGTGGCGATCAACGCCGTTATCTCCTTCCTGGGGGCCAACATCTCCTGGCAGGGGCACCTCGGTGGGCTTCTCGTCGGAGGGATCGTCTCGGCGATCTACGCCTGGGCTCCTCGGGGGAAGCGGCAGGCTGTGGGGATCGCCGGGACCATCGCGGTCGCGGTGGCCCTGGTGGGGCTCGATCTGCTTCGGGCCTTTCTCGCCTGAGACGCACCGCCCCCGTGTTGTCTCATGTCTTCTGGGATTTTCGGATGTCATGACTTCTCAAGACACCGGTGGGGCGGGTTTCCGAGGCGTGAGAGTTGTTGCTCGCCTTGTCGGAGAGGGCCGGCCCGGTCACTGTGGTGGCTGCCCGGTGTCGTCTGGATGTACTGCACGAGGGTGGGGTGCTACTGGAGGAGGGTTGGGGGTACTTCGGGTAGGTGGGGCCCTCGTGCAGTACGCACAACCCGTGGCCAGTAGATCCCGACCCTCGTGGAGTAGGCCGACTCGGGCCGACTCGGGGTAGGAGCGGGGCGGAGCCGGCTCGGTGCGGGCGGGGTCGGCGTCGAACCATGGCCTGCGGGCCTTCGCGCGGGCGCCAGATAGAGCTCGATGTTTGAGGTCATGACGTTGGTGACGTGTGATGGGACCCAGGTGGCAGGGGCTGGGTGCGGTAGACGACGCAGGGTCGGAGGCAGCTGTGGCGGTGGTCCCACACCTCGACGGCGCCGGGCTCTACCACCAAGAACCCCGGACTCACTCCCGCGCGGCCCGGTGTCCACAGTGCTGACATGAACGAGCCCGGCGTCGACACGCCCGGCGAGAATCGTTGGAATCCTGCGGTTCTTCTTCGGCGTGCGGCGCCGATGCAGGGTTGATGTCAGCGCTGTGGACACCAGCGACCTGCCAGGACCCGTCAGACCTCTTCCCCTCGACCTCACCCTCGCCTCCAGGACCACCAGCCTGCCCCGGGCTCCCGCCCGAGCGAGCGTCTCAGAAGCGAGGAGACAGCACATGAGACGCACCGCCCCTGAGAAGCACCGCGCAGCCCGCGAGGCCTTGAATGACAAGGCTGAAAGAACACCGCTGTGGTTCATCCACATCTGTGGACACAGGTGTGGAAACACAAGGCTGTAGTTATCCACAGGCCTGTCCACACATGGGGAAAGTCGACGTGGGTTGTGGGGAGCCGGTTGTCCACGGATCCACAGACGACCTGGGGAGGAAGGAGGAGCGGGCCGAGGCCCTGCGCGCAAGGTCGTGGAGATACGCAGTGGCTCCGGCTCGGGTCCCCTCCTTGGGACAAGCCCCTCGACGATGCGATCAAGCAGCCCTGTCAGCCGGCTCAACCCGCTCCGTCGGCGCCCCGAAGTGTGGAGACACCGCTCACGACAAGGCCCCCGAGCCGGTGCTCGGGGGCCTACGCGGATGCCTGATCGCGGGAGTGTCTGAAACCTGTCACTTCCAGCGCAGCAGACCGAGGAAGCCCGACATCATGATGAGGAAGCCGATGTAGAGGTTGCCGTTGAACAGCCAGTCGCCGCCGTGGTGCTCGACGAAGTAGGGCAGCGGGTACTTGCCCTGGAAGAGGTAGGTGGCGACAACCCACAGCAGCCCGATGACCAGGAGCGTCACCATGGTGGGGGCGTACCAGCGCGGCGAGGCAGTGTCCTTGATCTTCTTGGGGGTGCGCGAGACCCGGTTCGCCGCGGCGCGCGACTCCTCCTCGAGGGCCTTGGCCGCCTTGGCCGGGTTGCCGGAGCGCTTAGGGTGCTTCTTCTTCGACGACGACGAGCTCTTCTTCGAGTCCTTGTCCGCCGTGCTCTTCTTCTCCGTCTTCTCAGAGGCGGCGGAGTCCTTCGTCGAGCCCTTGTCCTTCTCAGCGCTCTTCGCGCTGTTCTTCTCCGAGCTCTTCTTCGAGACCTTCTCCGAGCTCTTGTCGGCGTCGTCCGTTGTGGACTTCTTCTCCAAGGCCACCCTGGGTCTCCTCACTGGTTGGGGATGGTGGCATGAGACCACCGCAATACATCCGGGCCTAGCCTAGGACATGCTGTCAGGCTTCCTCACGGTGCACCTTGTGATGAGTCCACCACTCCTGGCTGGTCATGCGGGGGGTGTACCCCCTTAGACTGGCCGTTAGCCCGATGATGTCCCAGTTCTGAGGAGGGGCGATGACTGGAGGAGGTCTTGTGCGACACCGAGCACCCGGCCAGAGTCGTGCTGTCCGAATCTTCAACGGCACCTTGACCGGAATCGGTGAGCTGCTCATCACCGCCGGCCTCGTCGTCGCCCTCTTCCTGTGCTGGCAGCTGTGGTGGACCGGCATTGACGCCAACGCCAGCGCGCAGGCGGTGGCCACCCAGTTCCACCAGAAGCAGGTCCAGTCACCTCAGAAGGCCGGCACGAAGCACTATGATGCTCCGCCCGTCATGGAGCAGGTCGGCTACGGCGAGACCATCGGGATGCTCATCGTCCCCAAGTGGTACGGCGTCACCAACAACAACATGCCCATCATGGAGGGCACCGGATCCGACGTCCTGGACCAGGCCGCGGCGGGTCACTACACCAACACCCAGCAGCTCGGCGAGCTCGGCAACTTCGCGATCGCCGGGCACCGGCGCACCTACGGCAACTCCTTCCGCCGCATCGACCTGCTCCAGGAGGGCGACGAGATCATCGTCTCCACCGCCAAGACCTGGTACGTGTTCAAGGTGACCGGTCACGAGCTCGTCCAGCCCGAGCAGGTTGAGGTCATCGCCCCGGTCCCCAACCAGCCGGACGCCCAGCCCACCGACCGGTACATCACGTTGACCACCTGCCACGGATCGACCGCCGGCGAGTTCGGCAATGACCAGCGCTGGATCGTCCACGCGAAGTTCGCCTACTGGATGGATCGCTCCGAGGGCCGTCCGGAGTCCGTGCTCAACGATCCGGGGGTCAACTGATGTACGGCTTCATCTGGCGGCACCTGCCGGGTCCCGCGTGGCTCAAGGCCATTGAGTCGCTCATCCTCATCGCCGGAGTCGTCTACGTGCTCATGCAGTACGTCTTCCCCTGGGCCAACGCCACCTGGCACTTGTCCGGCAACGCCGACGTCGGCTGACCACAACCGGAAGCCGCAGGTCTTCGCCGCTATCGGCCGTCATTGATGCGGAATGAGGGGTCCCCGACCGTCACCAGACGGTTGGGGACCCTGCCGCATGCGCGTGTCGTACTGCTCAGCGCTTCATGAGTCGCCTGACGAGCTTGCGCAGCTCGTCGACCCACAGGACCAGGGAGGCCATGATGACGACCACCGTCCAGTGGGTCAGGTCCAACGACCTCGTCGAGAAAGCCGCCTGCAGGAAGGGCACCTCCACCACGGCGACCTGAAGCACCAGGGTCAGGCCGATCGCGCCCCAGAGCCACTTGTTGACGAAGAGGTGACTGAAGGCGCTGACCGTCTCCGAGCGCGAGTTGAGCGTGTTGAACAGCTGTGCCAGGACCAGCGTGGAGAAGACCGCTGTGCGGGCGGTGTCCAGGTCGTCGGTGGACAGGGAAGTCTCGATGAGGCCGCCGGGCAGGAAGAGGTCCAGCGTCGCCAGGGTCGAGACGGCCATGACCGCACCGATCAGCAGCACGCCGCTCCACATGGCGCTGTCGACCACTCGTTCCGTGGGCTTGCGCGGCGGGCGGGCCATGACGTCCTCCACGGAGGGGTCCACGCCCATGGCCAGGGCCGGTCCGGAGTCGGTGACCAGGTTGATCCACAGGATCTGGGTGGCCAGCAGCGGCAGGACCACGCCGGACTCGCTGCGCCCGCTCAGGCCGATGACTCCCGAGAGCACCACGCCGCCGAAGACCGTGAGCACCTCACCCATGTTGGAGGACAGCAGGAAGCGCAGGAACTTCTTGATGTTGTCGAAGATGCGCCGGCCCTCACGCACGGCGTCGACGATGGTGGCGAAGTTGTCGTCCGCCAGGACCATCGTGGCGGCCTCCTTGGTCACCTGGGTGCCGGTGACGCCCATGGCCACGCCGATGTCCGCAGCGCGCAGGGCCGGGGCGTCGTTGACGCCGTCGCCGGTCATGGAGACCGTGTGGCCCTGCGACTTCAGGGCGTGGACGATCCGCATCTTGTGCTCAGGGGCGACGCGCGCGTACACGCTGGTGGTGGCTACGGCCCGGGACAGGGCCTCGTCGTCCATCGTCTCCAGCTCCCGGCCGGTGAGGACCGGGGCGCCCCGTTCGACGATGCCCAGGTCCGCTGCGATGCGTCCGGCGGTGGCCGGGTGGTCGCCGGTGATCATGAGGACGCGCACGCCCGCCCGGTGCGCCTCGGCCACGGCCACGGCCGCCTCGGGGCGCGGCGGGTCGATGATGCCGACGACGCCGGCCAGTACCAGATCCCGCTCCAAGTCCGACAGGTCCGCCTCGCCGTCGCCGGCGGCGGCCTCGCGCACGCGGGCGGCCTCCTCATCGGTGAGGATCCGGTAGCCGACCCCCAGGGTGCGCAGTGCCCGGCCCGACATGTCCGCGATGCGCTCGGTGAACCGGGCCCGGGCCTGACCGGTCAGCTCGGTGGAGGCCTCGCCCAGGCGCATCTGCGTGCAGTGCTCCATGAGGATATCCGGAGCGCCCTTGGAGACGATGATCGTGCCGTGCTCGGTGTCGGTGAGCAGCACCGACATCATCTTGCGCTCGGAGGTGAAGGGGACCTCGCCGACGCGCTCGAAGCGGCCCTCGCGCTGGCCATCGGTGCCGAGCTTCCTCTCCGCGACCAGGAAGGCGCCCTCGGTCGGGTCGCCGACGACGCTCCACACGTCCTCGTCGGCGCTGAGCTCGGCGTCGGAGGCCAGCGCCCCGCCGGAGAGGACCACGGTGACCTCGTCGCGCAGGGATCCTTCGAGGGGATCGGCGTCGGGGCGACCGTCACGATTAGTGTCGGGGGCGACCTCGCCGTCGGGCGCGTACCCGATGCCGGTGACCACGCAGGTGCCCGAGGCCGTGACGACTTCCTGGATCGTCATCTCCGAGCGGGTGAGGGTACCGGTCTTGTCCGAGCAGATGACTGAGGCCGAGCCGAGGGTCTCCACGCTGGTGAGCCTCTTGACCACGGCCTTGTGGGTGGCCATGCGCTGCACACCCAGGGCCAGGACTACCGACAGGATCGCGGGCAGGCCCTCGGGCACAGCGGCCACGGCCAGCGAGACCCCCAGCAGGAGGGCGTGGACGATCGTGTCCGGTGTGCGATCCCGCGCCAGGAGCAGCAGGGTTCCCACAACGACGACGGCGATGATGACGACGACGATCCCCAGCATCGTGGAGATCACGTGGATCTCCTTCTGCAGGGGCGTGTCCTCCTCCTCGACGGAGTCGAGCATCTGCGCGATCGCGCCCATCTCGGTGTCGGCCCCGGTGGCGACGACGACGGCGCGTCCCGTCCCCTGGGCCACGGAGGTGCCCCGGTAGACCATGCAGGTGCGGTCAGCCAGGTCGGTGTCGGTGCCGACCGCCTCGGGGGTCTTGATGACCGCGTCGGCCTCACCGGTGAGGGAGGACTCCACCACGCGCAGGGCGGCGGCCGAGACCAGGCGGGCGTCGGCGCCGACCTGGTCGCCCTCGCCCAGGACGAGAACGTCGCCGACCACGAGCTCGGAGGAGGGGATGACCAGGCGCGCGCCGTCGCGCAGCACCGTGGAGGTCGCCTCGGTCATGGCGGACAGGGCGGCGACGGCGTCAGCGGCCTTGTTCTCCTGGACGAATCCGAGGATGGCGTTGAGGGTGATGACGGCGACGATGACGATGGAGTCCACCGGCACGCCCTCGGCGCCCTCCAGGACCCAGGCGATGGTGGAGATGACGATGGCGGCCAGCAGGAGGTAGACGAGCGGATCGTTGAACTGGCCCAGGAAGCGCAGCCAGGCGGGCGCCGGCGGCTTGGAGGGCAGCTCGTTGGGGCCGTTGGCGGCCAGGCGGTCGGCCGCGACCTGCCGGCTCAGACCGCAGGAGACGTCGGTGCCGAGCTCGGTGGCGACGACGTCGGCCGAGCGGGAGTAGGGGCGGGGCTGCGTCGATGGCTCTGTGCCGGCCGGATCGAACGAGGTGTCCATGGCGGGTGCTGTGGGCATGGACGCTATCCCATCAACGGCGGATTGCTTTGACAAGCTCTGGGAGAGATCTACGGGCTGAGACAGCCCAGGGGAACGACGAGGACGCCGTCGTCGCGCTGATAGGCCGTCGCCGTACCAGTGAGCACCATGAGGAACGAGGGTTCTCCCAGGGTCCTGGAGTCGACCCGGTCAGCCAGCTTGCGCAGGTTCGCGGCGGCCTCGTCGATCTGGGCGCTGCCGAGCTTGACCTCGACGAGTGCCCATCGGCCGTCGTCGAGCGCGATGACGGCGTCGGCCTCAAGACCCGACTGGTCCCGGTAGTGGAAGACGCTTCCTCCCAACGCCCCGCTGTAGATTCGCAGGTCGCGGACGCACAACGACTCGAACAGTAGCCCAAAGGTCTCGGGATCAAGGAGCAACCGTTGCGGGGTGAGCCTCAGGACGGCGGCGGCGATGGAAGGATCGGTGAAGTGGCGCGTCGGACTGGTGCGGATGGCGGTGCGCGATCGCAGTGAAGGGCTCCAGGCGGGAAGATCCTCAATGACGAAGGACCGCGAGAGTAGGTCGAGGTAGGGGCGCAGTGCATTCACCGAGAGGGTCTGCTCATCCTCCTGCATGTCGGCCCGCAGGGTGGAACCTGCGGCCTGTGTTGAGACATTGCGGGCGTAGGCTCGCAGGAGCGCCCGCATACGCAGGCTCGACCGGTTGACTGAGTCGACGCGCGAGAGGTCCGAGTCGACCAGGGCGTCGACATAGTTTCGAGCGTACTGGATGGCCTCGGTGTCGTCCGGGTCCCGTACTGCCTCGGGCCACCCTCCACGGCATATTGCCTGGGCGATGCCGTCCACCGTCAGATCGGACAGGGACGCCGCGTCATGATCGCCGTCGAAGAGTGCCGTGAGTGAGACTGCTCGGTTGGACTCGAGGGACTCGGTCAAGGACATGGTGCGCATGACCAGCCGCTTGATGCGTCCGACGCCGGAGTGCGCGGGCTCAACGGAAGGGGTCGATGAACCGGTCAGGATGAACTGGCCGCGTGCCTGGCGGCGATCGACAGCGAAGCGCACGGCGTCCCACACCTGCGGAGCCATCTGCCACTCGTCGATCAGGCGTGGCACCTCGCCTTCGAGAAGTGCGGAGGGCTTGAGATCCGCCAGTTGGAGGTAGGCGGCGCTGTGGTCGGGGTCCTGGAGGTAGATGATGCTCGCAGCTGCCTGGGAGCCCGTCGCGGTCTTGCCGCACCACTTGGGGCCTTGGATGAGGACGGCCCCGGAGGTGCGCAACGCCGCAGACAGCTGCTGGTCCGCTACGCGGGGGAGGTAGTCGCTGCTGTCGCTGGGTTTCATGGATGTCCTTGCCGACGGAGGCGTGTCGTCACTCTATCCCAGTGTGAAGGTTGAAGCCATTTCAGTGTGAACTTTGGTGAGTTTTGAGTGTGAAGGTTGAAACGGCCTCGCGCACAAGGACGGAATCCGTGTGGGGGAACAGGTGTCCTGTTCCCCCACACGGATTCCGCGTCCCCGTCAGCGGGGGAGCGTCGACTCAGGCCAGCGAGGGCTGGAGGCCGAGCGAGCCCACGAGGTGCTCGCGGTAGGCCGGGGAGCTGACCTTGTCCAGCCAGGCACGGGCCTCGGCCAGACGGCCCTCGATGCCCAGGCGCTCGACGACCTCCTCGTTGTTCTCCGCGGTGTAGA